>Ga0210391_10000014_pt1 | contig 313255 bp, 238 predicted proteins | sample IncBWC12OmetaG_FD_160573 | JGI IMG/M metagenome (GOLD analysis project Ga0210391, IMG submission 160573) | Forest soil microbial communities from Barre Woods Harvard Forest LTER site, Petersham, Massachusetts, United States - Inc-BW-C-12-O ...
TGGACACGCGGTAGTACACGCAGTTGCCGTTCGAGTACGGGTAGCACTGCGGCACGATGATGTCGCCGTTGGCTTCCGTCTGCAGTGGGAAGTAATCCTCGAAGCGGCAATTGAAATTGGTGGTCTCGGTCTGCCCGGCCGGACAAATGCCGTTGGCCTGGCTGAGTGACACCTCGAAGGCGGTAACCGTCAACGTGAACGGCGTCATCACCTGGCCGACGACCAGCTTGAAGGAGTGTGCCTGTGGGTCGATGCACGGCGTGGTGCCGGATGGGCAGTTGAGTGTGGCTACTTGCGAAACATTCGACCCAACCGGGAACGTCAGATTCACGCTGGTGGTGATGGGCGCGGGAGCGGACGCCGTTCCGGTCAGTGAAATATTCTGTTGCGCGCCGGCCACGCCGCCAGTGTTGTCGGTGAAGGTGACGTTTGCGGTGCGCGTGCCCACGGCCAGCGGCGCAAAGGCGACTTGCACGCTGCAGCTCAGGTCCACCCCCAGCGCCGTGCCAGCTCCCACCGGACAATTGATATTGTTCAGCACAAACTCCGCCGGATTCGTCCCGGTCAAAGCGATGCCGTTGATCGTCAGCGGCGCGGTACCGCCGTTGCTTACCGTGATGGTCTGCGCCGGACTCGTGGTGGTGATCAACTGCGTGGCAAACGTCAGACTCTCTGGATTAAACCCGATCGCCGGCTCCGCAACACCCGCGGGCGAAACCGCCAATGCCGTCGCGCCGCTAACCGTGCCAGAAGTGGCCTTGATGGTGGTCGTCCCGGCCGCCAATGCCGCAGCAAGACCGGCCGTGTCGATCGATGCGGTCGCGGCAGTACCGGAGGACCACGCCACGATATTCGTGAGGTTCTGCGTCGTGTTGTTGCTATACGATCCGGTGGCCGTGAACTGTTGCTGCGACCCCGCCACAATGGTGGCATTGGCTGGCGTCACCGCAATCGATTGCAAAGTCGGAGCCGTTCCCGCAACCACCGACAAAACCACCGAAGTCGGATTGTAGGCCACGCTCCACACCAATCCGTTTGGCAGGTTCGGCGAAACGATGTTCGTAAATTGTCCGGTAATCGAACTCGAAGTCAGAATCGTGAATTGATTGCCCGCCGCAGGCATAAATCCACCAAGCAAGAGGATATCCAGCGTTCCGGCGAGCGTAGCGACGCCGCTATTCTGAAACTGGGAATATTGCGTGCCGGCGGTAAGTCCGCCGACGGCGACTTCAGATCCGCCGGTGCTGGTCTGTGTGTAGCTGTTTACAGCTAACAGTCCCGGAGTGGACGAGCCATTGGCCACAATCAGCCCAGCATTGTTCACTGGACTGGAGTTGAGGACCAGCGGGAACGCGGAATTCGCCAGGATCACGCCCGCCGCTTGATTGTTCAGCACCAGACCGTTATTGCCAATCTGGCCGGCGCCCGCGATGGTGTTGTTTAAGTTATTCAAAATCCCCGCGTTCTCATTGTTGAGAATCGGTACACCGCCGGCCGTGCGGTTCATCAGCACCGTTCCGCCACCCGTCAAGGTGACCGCGCCGTCCATCGTCAGCACGACGTTGTCCGCCGCTGCCGTGAGCTTCAACGTTCCGGTATTGTTGATGGTGCCCACGAGGACGGTCGTGCTGTTATCCGCGCCGGTGAATGTGCCCGCGATAGTTAGCGTGCCTTGCGCGTTGCCGTCCAGAGTGCTCGCGTTGCCGCCCACGGTACCGAGCGTTCCGCCGCCGGTGTTGGTGAGCGTGCCGCCCTGGATGTCGGTGCCGTTGTAGAACTGCACCGTGGCGGCAGCCCCCGCGGCCACGATGCTCCCGCCTTTGTTCATCACGCTGGTGTTGAACTGCAAAATTCCCGAACCGCTGGCTTCAAACAACCCCAGGTTGGTGGTGCCCGCGGAATTGATCAGCAGCGGGAAGGAGGCGTTGTTTGCATTGATCGTGCCGCCAGCCTGGTTGATGAGCACCAAGCCGTTGTTGCCAACCTGTCCGGCGCCCCGGATCGTGTTATTGACGTTGGTCAGTTTGCCGGCGTTCGTATTGTTCAGAATCGGTATGCCGCCGGCCGTGCGGCTCAGCAGCACGGCTCCACCGCCGGTCAAGGTCACCGCGGCGTTGAACGTCAAAACCACGTTATCGGCTGCTGCGTTCAGCTGCAAGGTTCCGGTGTTGTTGATGGTGCCGACGAGGACGGTGGTGCTGTTATCTGCGCCGGTGAAAATGCCGGCCAGGGTCAGTGTGCCTTGCGTGATGCCGTCCAAAGTGCTCTCGTTGCCGGCCACGGTGCCGAGCGTACCGCCACTGGTATTGGTGAGGGTGCCGCCCTGGATGTCGGCACCGTTGTAGAACTGCACCGTGGCGGTGGCTCCCACGGCCATAATGTTTGCGCCCTTGTTCACCACTCCCACGACGAATTGCAAAGTTCCTGAGCCGGTAGCTTCGAACAGTCCCAGATTGGTAGTGCCCGCGGAATTGATCAGCAGCGGAAAAGACGCATTGTTGGCGTTGATAATGCCTGTCGCCTGGTTGGTCAGTACCAGGCCGTTGTTGCCGATTTGTCCGGCGCCTTCGATTAGGTTGTTAACGTTATTCAGGCTGCCGCCGTTCGTGTTGTTCAGAACGGGTATGCCGCCGGCCGTGCGGCTCAGCAGCACCGTCCCACCGCCGGTCAAGGTCACCGCAGCGTTGCATGTCAGCACCACGTCGTCTGCCATCGCCGTTAGTTGCAAGGTTCCGGTGTTGTTGATGGTGCCTACGAGCAGGGTCGTGCTGTCATCCGCGCCGGTGAATATACCTGCGATGGTTAGCGTGCCTTGCGCGCTGCCGTCCAAAGTGCTCGCGTTGCCGCCCACGGTACCGAGCGTTCCGCCGCCGGTGTTGGTGAGCGTGCCGCCCTGGATGTCGGTGCCGTTGTAGAACTGCACCGTGGCGGCAGCCCCCGCGGCCACGATGCTCCCGCCTTTGTTCATCACGCTGGTGTTGAACTGCAAAATTCCCGAACCGCTGGCTTCAAACAACCCCAGGTTGGTGGTGCCCGCGGAATTGATCAGCAGCGGGAAGGAGGCGTTGTTTGCATTGATCGTGCCGCCAGCCTGGTTGATGAGCACCAAGCCGTTGTTGCCAACCTGTCCGGCGCCCCGGATCGTGTTATTGACGTTGGTCAGTTTGCCGGCGTTCGTATTGTTCAGAATCGGTATGCCGCCGGCCGTGCGGCTCAGCAGCACGGCTCCACCGCCGGTCAAGGTCACCGCGGCGTTGAACGTCAAAACCACGTTATCGGCTGCTGCGTTCAGCTGCAAGGTTCCGGTGTTGTTGATGGTGCCGACGAGGACGGTGGTGCTGTTATCTGCGCCGGTGAAAATGCCGGCCAGGGTCAGTGTGCCTTGCGTGATGCCGTCCAAAGTGCTCTCGTTGCCGGCCACGGTGCCGAGCGTACCGCCACTGGTATTGGTGAGCGTGCCACCCTGGATGTCGGCGCCGTTGTAGAACTGCACCGTGGCGGTGGCTCCCACGGCCATGATGTTCGCGCCCTTGTTCACCACGCTGGTGGTGAACTGCAAAATTCCCGAACCGCTGGCTTCAAACAACCCCAGGTTGGTAGTGGCCGCGGAATTGATCAGCAGCGGGAACGAGGCGTTGGTGGCATCGACAATACCGCCCGCCAGATTCGAGAACACCAACCCGTTATTGCCAATTTGTCCCGCGCCCTGAATGGTGTTGTTTACGTTGATCAGCGCGCCAGCGTTGATGTTATTGAGGACCGGCTGACCACCGACGGTGCGGCTCATGGTGAGGGTGCCCCCGCCCGTCAAGGCCACGGTGCCGCTCAGGGTAAGAAACACGTTGTCCGCCGCCGCCGACAGGGTGATTGCACCGGAGTTGGCGATGGTGCCCGAGACGGTCAGGGACTGGTTGTCGGCGATGGTCAGCGAATTTCCCGGATTGATGGTCAAATTTCCGATTGATGCATTGATGTTCAGCGTCACCGCGGAAGCCGGCGCTTTATTATTGTTGATGCAAACGTTGGTTCCGCCATTGGGCACTACGTTGGTGCTCCAATTGGCTGCGGTATTCCAGGTGCCAGAGGCGCCGCCAACCCAAACCGTGTCGTTCGGGCCGCAGCTCGCCGTGCCGTTGGTCACGAACGTAGCGGTCACCGATTTCGCCGCGCTCATGGTGACGGAGCACGGAGCGGTGCCGGTGCAGGCGCCCGACCAGCCGGTGAATGTCGAGCCGGTGTTGGGCGTTGCCGTCAGGACTACGACTTGACCAGTTGGGTAAGCTGCCGTGCACGGGCCGGCGGTGCAATTTATCAAGCCCGCGTTGTCGGTCACCTTACCGCCGCCGTTGCCCGCCAGGTTCACCGTCAGCGTTTGCGTGCCAGCCGCCGCCGTGACGGTCAGCGCCGTTGAACCGCAAACCGTGCCCGCACAGGCGGTGATTGTGGTCGAACCCGCGGCCACGCCAAATGCCGCGCCGCCGCTGGTGATGGTGGCCACGGCGGCGCTCGCGGTGCCCCACGTGATCGATTGCAGCACCTGCGTGGCGCCGCTAACGAGAGTGCCCGTGGCGATGAAATTTTGCGAGGTGCCGGCGGTGATCGACGAACCTGTGGGAGTTACCGCGATCGAAAGCAAATTCGACGGCGTGAGCGAACTGGGCGTGTACAGCTCCGCGCTGGCGAGCGCGTTACCGGAACCGTCATTCCCGCCCACCACCAACACTTTTCCGTTGTCGAGCAGCGTGGAGGTGGTGTAGAAGCGCCCGGTATTCAAGTCTCCGGTATTGAAAGCGGTTTGGCTTACGGGATCGTAAATGACCGCGCCAGCGAAGAGTGACATCGCGTCGTTGGTTTCCAAACCGCCGCCGACCAGCAACACGGTGGCGTTGTTCAGCAGCGTCGTGCCGTTGCCGTAATAGGCATACGAGAAGACGGTCCCGAGGCTGGCGGTATTGGTGAAAATTCCCGTAGCCGGATTGTAGAGTTCCGCCTCGCCGTTGGCCAATTCGCCGCCGGAAACGAGCACCATTCCACTGTTGAGCAGCGTGCCGTTCGCGTAATAGTCGGCGCTGTTCAGGTCGCTAGCATAGGTGAAAGTGCCACTCGAGGGGTCGTAGAGCTCGGCGCTCGCGACGGGCTGTTCGAGGAAGCCGCCGGTAATGAGCACCTTGCCGCTATCGAGCAGCGTGGCGGATTGATCCTCGCGCGCGGTCTTGAGATTGCCGGTTGGGGTGAACAAGCCGGTCGCTGGATTATAAAGTTCGGCGCTCGTCAAAATACTGCCGCCGAAATTGCCGATGCCCCCGGCGATCAAAACCTCGCCATTCTGGAGCGCCGTAGCCGAATGATAAATGCGCGGAGTGTTGAGGTGCCCGATGGTGGGCGTGAAGGTGCCGGAAGCCGGATCGTATAACTCCGCGACGCCCGAGAAGGTGTCGTCGCCACCGACGATCAGCACTTTGCCATTATTCAACAGCGTTGCGGTATGCGATTGCCGGGCCACGCTCATGGAGCCGGTGAAGGTGAAGAGGCCGGTCGAGGGATCGTACAGCTCGGCGCTGGTGAGTGCTTCGCTGGAGCCATCGTCGCCGCCGGTGACCAGCACCTTGCCGGTATCGAGCAGCGTCGCAGTGTGGCTGTAACGCGCGGTGTTCAGGCTGCCAAGGGTGTAGACGAAGCCCGCCGGCGTCACCGTCAGCGTGGCGGCCGTAGACGCGGTCACCGCTCCGAAAGTGGCACTGATGGTGGTTGATCCTAGCGCGACGCCGGTTGCCAGCCCGGAGGCGTTGATGGTGGCTGTTGCCGGCGTGGTTGACGACCACGTAACGCCGGTGGAGAGGGTGGCCTCGGTGCCATCGCTATACACGCCAGTTGCGGTGAACTGCTGCGTTTGCCCGACGGTAATATAGGACATCGTCGGCGACAGCAAGATCTCAATTAGCGTCTTGGGAGACACGGTAAGCGTGGTCGAAGCATTGATCCCGCCGCTCACGGCCTCGATGGTTGTGGTACCGGTAGCAACTCCCCTCGCCAGCCCGGACGAGTCAATCGTGGCCGCTGCGGTGTTGGACGAACTCCACGTCACGCTACTCGTCAGGTCCTGGGTGCTTTCATTGTTGAAGGTTCCGGTTGCCGTAAACTGCAGGGTGTCAGTGACGAACGTGTTTGCCGGCGCCGGTGTCAACACGATAGTAAGCAGCGCCAACGGCGTCACTGTTAGTGTGGTGGAACCCGAGATGGCGCCGAGCGTGGCTTTGATCGTCGAAGTGCCGGTGGTAAGAGTCGTGGCCAAGCCGGAGGCATTGATCGTGGCCACCGCCGCCGTGCCGGAACTCCACGTCACGCTGGCGGTGATGTCCGCAGTGCTGCCGTTGCCGTAGGTGCCGGTGGCGATGAACTGTTCCGTGCTGGTCATGGGCACGGAAGGATTGGCTGGTGTTACGGCAATCGACGCCAGCGAGGTTACTGCGGTCACCGTCAACGTTGTCGAGCCACAGATATTGCCCGCACATGCGGTGATGGTGGTCGTCCCGGCGGTCAAACCAAACGCTGCGCCGCCATTGGTCGTGCCATTGCTAATCGTGGCCACCGCCTGGTTCGAGCTGCTCCACGTGACCGACTGGAGCGGCTGCGTCACGCTGGGGAATACGCCCGTAGCGGTGAAGAGCTCGGTGCTGCCCGTATGCAGCGTCGGACTTGCCGGACTTAAGGTAATCGACCCCAAATTCGCAGGGGTCAGCGAACTCGGTTTGTAAAGCTCGGCACTAGCTAGCAAGCCGGTCGTTGTGCCAGAGAGATCGTTGTCGCCGCCCGCAACCAGCACATTCCCATTGTTGAGCAGGGTGGCCGTGCTTCCGGTGCGTCCGGTATTCAGGTCTCCGGTCTCGGTGGTGGTTTCACTGGCGGGATCGTAGACGACTGCGCCGCTGTAGATCGGGGTGGCCCCAAGCGCCAAGCCTCCGGCCACCAGCACCGTGCCGTTATTAAGCAGCGTCGCGCCATTGCCAAAATACACCGTGCCAAAGTTCGCCGCCGTGTTGGTGAACGAACCGGCGATGGGATCGTAAATCTCCGCGTCCGCCGTCGAGAAATAGCCGCCGGTGATCAGCACAGTTCCGCCGTTAAGCAGCGTCGCGGTAGCCAATAAGAAGCCGCTGCTCAGGCTTCCCGTGGTGGTGAAGGTGCCCGTGGCCGGATTGTAAAGCTCGGCGCTGGTGAGCAGGTTGTCAGAAGCATCGTGCCCACCGGCGACCAGCACCTTACCGTTCGTCAGCAACGTGGTTGCCGGGCTCTCGCGCGCGAAGTTCAGCGGTCCAACCGTATAGGTGAAATTCCCGGTGGCTGGATCGTATAACTCGGCGCTGGCCAAAGGCGTACCGGAGGCATCCGCGCCACCGGCGATCAAGACTTGGCCGTTCGGGAGCAGCGTGGCGGAGCTGTACATGCGCGGCGTGTTAAGAGTACCGGTGAGCGTGAACGTCCCCGTCGACGGGTTATACAGCTCCGCCGTCCCCGAAAAAGTATCATCGCCGCCAACGATCAGCACTTGGCCGTTGTTCAGCAGTGTGGCGGTGTGATTTTGCCGCGCGGTGTTCAGGCTGCCGGTAAAGGTAAACGTAGCACTCGTCGGATTGTAGAGTTCGGCGCTCGTTAAGGAATCAAAAGAGGCGTCCTCACCACCGACGATCAGCACCTGGCCATCGTTCAGCAGCGTGGCGGTGTGATATTGCCGCGCGGTATTCAGGCTGCCGGTGTACACAAAGCCCGCAGGCGTGATGTTGAGCGTTGCCTGCTCGGAAAAGCCCGCGAAGGTGGCTGTAATGGTGGTCGACCCGATCGCGACCGCCGTTGCCAGCCCGGCGCTGTTGATGGTGGCCGCTGCGGTGTTCGACGAGGTCCAGGTGACGCCACTGCTGACCACCGGCTCCGTCTCGTTGCTGAGGAATTCCGTCAGCGTGAACTGCTGCGACTGCCCGACAAGAATGTAGGAAGCTGCTGGCGCCAGGGAAAGGCCTTCCAGCGTCGGCGCCGTCACCGTAAGCGTGGTCGAAGCACTGTTCAGGCCACTCGCCGCTTTGACGCCCGTCGAGCCTATCCCCACCCCGGTCGCCACTCCGGCGTTGTTAATGGTTGCGGTGAATGCGCTGATGGTGCTCCAGACGACGCTCTTGGTTATGTCTTGTGTCGTGCTATCACTAAAATTCCCCATGGCGGTGAACTGCAGAGGCAAGCCCATGACAACTGATGGGCCCTGAGGTGTCAGTGTAATGGAACCTAGTGTTGCAGTAGCGCCGGTTCCGCCGAAGCTGTAGGTCGCCACGGGCGTTACCGGATCGTTGGTGATGATTTCCAGCGTTCCCGGAAACGGGCCCGGCGCAGGCGGCGTAAGCGTCAGGCTAATCGTGCAGCTCTGCATGGGAGCCAACTGATTGTTCGTGCAGGTATCGATGGACCCAAAGCCCACGCCCGATAGAGTGATCGAATCGATCAGCAGCGTGTTGGAGCCGCTGTTGCTGAGCGTCAAAACCTGCGCCGCGCTTTGCGCTCCCACCGGCAGCACGCCAAAGTTGGTGATGGTCCCGGTAAAAACCGCCGTTCCGGTGAGCGGTACTTGGCGAATGCGGTTGTTGTTAGTGTCCACAACGAACAGCTGTTCCTCGGGATTGACCCAGAGCGCGGAGGGATAATTCAGTTCCGCCGAGAGCGGCGGGCCGCCATCGCCGCTGAACCCGCCGGTGCCGTTGCCTGCTACGGTAGAAATCGTTTGCGTGATGGCATCCACGCGGCGAACGCGGTGCTCGTCTGCGATAAACAGATTTCCGAAACTGTCGACGGCCACGGCATCGATCAGCGTGAGTTGCGCCGAGGTTGCCGGTCCGCCGTCACCGCAGGCGGTGCCCGGCGTGGGGCACGGCGTTCCGTTGCCCGCCACCGTGGTGATGATTCCCGAAAGCACGTCCACGCGGCGCACGCGATAGTCGCCGCCGTCGGTGAGAAACAGGTTGCCAGCGCCATCGACAGCCACTACGAGTTGTTCACCCGCTGGCGGATTTAGGCTCGCCGAGGTTGCCGGTCCGCCATCGCCGCACGCTGCCGTGGGCGTAGTGCAAATCGTGCCGTTTCCGGCGACGGTGGTGATAATTCCCGTGGCGGCATCCACCTTGCGCACGCGGGCGTCGCCCGCATCGCCGATAAATAGATTCTCGCTCGCGTCCATTGCCAGACCCGACGGCGTGTTCAAGCTCGCCGAGGTCGCCGGTCCGCCGTCGCCGCAGGGATTCGCGGGTGCCGCACACACCGTGCCGCCCGCGTAGCTCGTGATGGTGCCGCCCCCTGCCGGAACGCTCCGCACGCTGTTTTGTCCGACATCCGTGAAATAAACATTATCGAGGACGTCGGCAGCGAGCCCGCTCGAGAGTAGATTGAGCGTGAGCGTCGCGCTCGTTGCGGGCCCGCCATTCCCAGTCGAGCCGGGCTCGCCAGTGCCTGCGAACGTGGTGATGGTGTTTGATCCCTTCGCGATGCGCCGGATGCGATTGTTCAATTGATCCGCGATGTAGCCATTTCCCTGGTTGTCAATCGTTCCGCCGTTGGGGCCGCCCAGAATCGCATTCAGTAACGGCCCGCCGTCGCCGCCGGAGCCGCCGCCCGCCACGGTGGTGATGATGTGCTGCGCGGAGGTATCCACTTTGCGGGCGTGGTCGGCGCCAGCTTGTCCAATGTAGATATTTCCCGCGGTGTCTTCCGCAACGCCAAACGGAAAAGCCAGCACGGCGCTGGTCGCCGCCCCGCCGTCGCCGCTTTCGCCGAAAGCGCCGAGCGTTCCCGCGACCGTGGTGATGGCAAACGTCGTGGGATTCACGCGGTACACGGTGCTGTTGCCGGTGACCAGAAAATCGCCAGAAGCCTCAAAAATCAGGAAATTCGCGCCGTCCGGCGGCGTGGCGATAGTGGTGATGATCTTTGTGGTGGCGTCCACGCGCCGGATGCGCGCGCCATCGGCGATAAATAAATCGCCGCTTGTATCGACGACGATGCCGCGCGGCGATTGCAGTTGCGCACTGGTGCCCAGTCCGCCGTCGCCGCAAACGCCCGTCGCGCCGCACACTGCGCCGGTGCCTGCCACGGTGGTGATGATTCCAGTGATCGCGTCGACGCGGCGAATGCGCGCGTCATAATGATCGGCGATGAGCATATCGCCCGCAGTATCGAACGCCACTGCTTCCGGGCCAAAAAAACTCGCGCTGGTGGCCAGCCCGCCGTCGCCGCAGGGTTGTCCGGTGCCGCCAGGGCATTGCGTGGAGGTGCCTGCGACGGTGGTGACGATTCCGGTGCTGGCGGCGATGCGGCGGACGCGGTTGTTTGCGTAATCCAAGACGTACAAATTTTGGTTGGCGTCGAACGCTATCCGGATGGGCTGAAAAAACACCGCGCCGGTCGCCAAGCCGCCATCCCCGCCGAACCCCGTGAACGTAGTCCCCGCAAAAACACTGATGGTCCCCGCGGTCGTCACCTTAAAGATTTGCGATTCCGAGCCCTGACCGAGGTAAAGATTTCCAGAGGTATCGAGCGCCACGCCAGCAGGCGTGATAACGTCGGCCGAGGTGGCGGTGCCGCTGGGCGCACCCCCGCCGACCACCGTGGTGATGGTATTCTGCGCCAGCAGCAACGGGGCTCCGAGAAGCAGAAGCGCGGCAAAAAATGTCAGCCGCGAGAAACGCACGACAACTCCAATTCAGGGACAGCACCGCGAGGAGAGTTCGCGGCGAAGTGTATTACGAAGCAAGGCGTTTGCAAAATAAAATTCTTTAACAACCTAGTACTACGAGTCCTAACCGGAGGCCACGGCAAGTTACGTTCCCAGACCGCGCGTCGGTGTCGTGCGAGAATGTTCCACCTATAGGCGTTGATGATCCTAAGTCTCTAGAACGTTGTAATTCCGGCTACACGTCTGTAAAGCAGAAAGATTCCCAGGAGCGCGGCTACGCGTAAATCCGAACCATCCCTGGAGGTTCGGTGTCACGTTCTCTGGATATTGCATCTACTTTTTTAACTGCCCTTCCAGCAGTCGCGTCGTAACTCCCTTGAAAGCTCGACGTGCGGACGTAATACCGGGCGATTCTCTCCCCGCTGTGGCGCGCCTGGAGTCTCTGGTGCGTTTGATCTCTGGTGCCGCCCGCAACTCTCGAACATTGACCGTTACGAATTGCACCATCGGGACTCACACGACCATGGAATGATTTAGCGCTCTGGCCTAAGTGTCTCCTCCTGACTGGCATGAGGATTGGAGAGATCCTCGCGCTGCGATGGAACCGGCTTGACTTTCAGCACGGCACCATCGAAGTGTCTGAAACATATTCCGACGGGCAATTCGGCACTCCGAAGACACGAAGCAGCCGGCGGGCAATTCCGATGAGCCTTGTATTACAAGAGACTCTCAAATTGCACCGCGCCTCTTGCGGTCGCTCCACACCACAGGATCTAGTCTTCTCCACAACGAAAGGCACGCCCTTAAGCCCCAAGAATCTTTACAACCGGGCATTGGCGCCTGCCTGTGACGCACTAAGCCTGCCACGTGTTTCTTGGCATTCGTTCCGGCACGGCAGCGCCACCTTGTTAGGCGAGGTAGGCGAACCTGTTAAGACCGCTCAAGCAATTTTGGGCCACTCGGACATCGAAACAACACTCAACACATACATGCATGCAATTCCGGACTCGCAAAGACGTGCGGTCGAGCGAGTGGCGGGGATTTTGTTCCCAGATGTGCCTAAGTTGGACGCCGCGGAGCGGCGCCCAAATCATTCAAGTCGTGCCGAAGTAGGAAGTTAGCAAGAAATCTGGTGAACCGGGCAGGACTCGAACCTGCAACCCGCTGATTAAGAGTCAGCTGCTCTACCATTGAGCTACCGGTCCACGACTTAAGAATTTTACATGGGCAGAGGATTTTTGTCGATTTGTATACGGTCGCGGGGGAAGGCCGTCACGATGGCGTAAGCCCTATACAAACGTACAGTCCCGAGGGTCGCTCGTCAAAAATAAACGGAAAAAGCAGGGTCAGCTGGCAGGTTTCGCAGCCAAGAGTGCAAGAGCTTTACCACATTATTTTTTGCGCAGTAGGGCGGTTAAGGTCGCGGCGACTTCGCGGGCCCGAGCGACCTCCGTGGGATCAAAAGAAATGGCGGAGACGCGTTGATGCCCGCCGCCGCCATATTGTTCCGCAAGCGAAGCCAGATTAGCGTCGGCATTGGCCAAGTTCCAAGGATTGGTGCCCAACGAAACTTTCGCACGCACTTTCGACGCGCTGACGCTTACCGAGTACACGCATTCGGGATGCAGCAGATAAGGTATGAATTTGTTGTAGCCCTCCAGGTCCAGATCCGCCACGTCAAAAAAAACCACCCCATCGCGCGCGTCGCAGCGCTGCCGCAAGATTTCGATGGAGTCGCGATGGCGCTTCAGCAGCGGGCCCAGGTGCTGCGCAACAATTGGAAGCTCGACCATTTCCTTCAGCGGGCGATACGCCAGTTCTGGAATGATACGCGCGGGCAAGCCGTCCTCCGGCGCCGCTTCAATCACCAACGCCAACTGCGTCGCGGGTTCCACCATTTCCACTGCGGCTTCGGGGGAGGCGTATTGGGCGCCGTCGATAATATCGCCCCAATGAATGAGTTCCGCGAGCGGAGAAATGTCGTAGCCGAATTTTTCATTCGCGACGGTAGCGATAAATTTGGTGCAGGACTTGTACGTCGGGTCGTAATACATATGTGCGCCGGGATGCTGGCGGAACTGTTCGGCGTCGGCGGGAGTAAGGAACGCGCTTTGATGGTGGTCGAACCACCAAGTCAGTTGCGGAGAATTGGAATACTTGAAATCCACGATCACGTTTTCGTTGCCGTCGAATAGCCCAGGAACCCACGGTTGCGCGGCCTTGTGGGTCATGCCGGTGAAGCCAAACTCGGCGGACTTATCGAAGTGCTCGCGATAAAAACGATAAAAAAGTGCCGCCGACGCGGTGCCATCAAAGCAGCGATCATGAAAGCAGAGTCGTACACGGGTCATGAGGAAGCGCAAGAACCTTTCTTAACCGTCAGTCAACAAAAACGGCACTAGCGAAGCTTTTTACGATGCGGGCAGGATGCAGGAAAGTCAAGCGGAAATGGTTTGGCGCGGGGGCGCGGGAAAACCAGCGGGCAACTATGAGGTCTCTGTCAGATCCTCACTCACGCGCGTGCGGCGCGCGAAAACGCGTCCGCGCTGCCGGCACTGAGCGTGAAATGCATCGCGTAAAACGGAGCCATCGCCAAGGTTTTCTGCACATCGAAATCATCGGAGTAATGCCGCTTGGGTATGCGCCGCGCCAGAATACTGATGTCTAGCGGGTCGCGCCGAAAAGGGTAAGGCGTGAGCGTAATGGCGTTACCAGTTTGCGGCCGCAGCTCCCAATCGACTTCGCGACCGTTGTCGTCGACCGGCACACCGTCGATGGTGGCATTCGCTTGCGGCGCCAGGCAAAAATACAACGATAGACGGTCCAACGCATCCAGGCGCTGTAGATTGCTTTGCAGAGATTTTTCTTCCGCAAAATTCTTAAGCGTTGCGTCGGCGCGCAGATCCACTTTCAAACGCAGTTGCTGCAACCGCAATCGCTGAATGAACTCGGCGACCGACTGCGTCTCCGTCGATCGGATGTACTTGGCGGAGAAACCAGGCATGGTCGCGCGTGCCCGATCGTAAAGTCCCGCAACGTGCATGGTGGTCAGCAACCCGGCATATTGGTCGGCCTTTACGATGCGGTCGATTCCGCGCTTATAAATTTCGATGTGCTCGGCCGTGGGGATGGACATGAAGGTGTACGGCGAAAAAGTGGCGTAGTCGATTTGCGCGTTTCGTTCCCACTCCGTCCAGCCGTTGTCGTGTTCGGCGGCGGCCAGGCGGAAGGAATCCTTGGGCTCCGGCCGGGCGAAATTCTCGTTGCCCCATTCGCGCGCAAAGAAGCCCGCCAGAATGGCGTGGTCCGTCTGCCGAATTACTACGAATTGATCGCTTTGTTCCTGAATGATCATTCGGCTGCCCTCGAGAGCAGCAAGGTAATTCTGCGACCCAGTTCTGGAGCCCGTTCCGATGCGCAATTCCCACGCGCATTTTCGACACCTGTCGCCGATGCCTCGTTGCCGGTGCCGTATTGTTAATACAAAGATGCGACGGCTAAACCCGCCAGAGCTTGCGACTTGGGGGGAGTCCAGAACGCTCCGCGGGAACGGCTATTATGCTCCGCTCACAAGTGTTAATCCAGCGGTGTTACCGGTTGGTGGCATGGCGCGAGCCTCGCGGAATTCGGTATAGTGAAGAGACGTTATCCCCGGCGGGAGTGGCGGAACTGGCAGACGCACCAGCCTTAGGAGCTGGCGGCCGCAAGGCCATAGGGGTTCAAATCCCTTCTCCCGCACCATACGTTTCGATCCTTTTGAGTCCGAAGGTGGCACAACTTCCAACCTTCTGCTTAAGGAGTGGTGATGCAGCGCTGCGTGCGTTCTCTCGTAAATCTCTACAATCCTGGCGATCCGCTCGAAAAAGCTTGGACTATTCCTTCGCCGTGGTATTTCGATCACAATTTTTATGAAGCGGAACGCGCGGGCGTGTTCACTGCTTCGTGGCAGGCTGTGGGGCGCGTGGAGCAGGTGCGCGAGCGCGGGCAGTTTTTTACGGCGGAGATTGCTGGAGAACCGATCGTCGTAGCGCGGGGAGAAGATGGGGTGTTGCGGGCGTTTTACAACGTGTGCCGGCATCACGCGGCGGCGGTGGTGACCGAGGCGGCGGGTTGCGCGAGACAGTTTCGCTGTCCTTACCACGGCTGGACGTATGGAAATGATGGGGCGCTGAAGGGCATGGTGGAGTTTGAAGGAGTATGCGATTTTGACCGCGCGAAGAATGGCTTGGTGCCGGTGCGCGTGCAGACATGGGAGCATTTTGTTTTCGTGAATCTGGATGGGCAAGCCGCGCCGCTACTGGAATTCCTGGGCGTGGTGCCGGAGATTGTTGCGCCGCTGGCGATGACCACCAAGCTGCGTTATTTTGACCGGCGCATTTATACACTGAACTGCAACTGGAAAGTGTATGTGGACAATTATCTGGATGGCGGATACCACGTGCCGCACGCGCACAAGGGACTCAGCAGCGTAATCGAGTACACCAAATACACCATCGAGAATTTCGCCACAGCGTGTTTGCAGTCGAGTCCGCTATCTTCGGACGGCGATTCCGAGGCCGACGTAGCGGCCACACGGCAGGGACGCGCGTTCTACCTATGGGTTTATCCGAATTTTATGATCAACGCCTACGAAGGCGTGATGGACACTAATTTGGTTTTGCCGCTGAGCGTCGATAAATGCGCCGTGGTCTTCGACTATTACTTTGCGGACGTCAGCGAAGCGGCGCGAACGCGCAACCGCGAGAGCATCGCGGTCAGCGAAATAGTTCAGGACGAAGACGAAGCCATCTGCGATTCCGTGCAGCGCGGGCTCGGTTCGCGCGCTTACGTTGCAGGACGCTTGTCCGTGAGGCGCGAAGCCGGCGAGCATCTGTTCCACCGTTTGCTGTACGCGGATTTGACGCGAACGCTTGAGCACAACGCCACAGCGGGCTAAGCGCCTCTACGTTGGACCATCACAAGCCCGATCCATTTGCGGAAAAACTCGTATCGGGTCGGTGACGAGTTTCTGCAGGACATCTGCGACGTCCGGCGCGCTGCGATCCCAATAGTGCGTGTGCGCTCCGATACCGATGCACATTTCGGCTCGCGATGCGGGTGACGGGTCGTTAAAGCAGGTTACCGGTCCTATGCCCAGTAGGTGGTCATTACGTTTCAGCCACCCCGCACTCCACAGATACCTTCCGACGTAATCTCCACTGCGATAGGTGTTGCACCATCCCTTTACGCAGAGCTCCTGCGGTCGCGGCAGAGTTGTGCTTAGAATCTCCGGTGGCCGTTTGCGTTGTGCGGCATCGACCGCATTCATGTGGCAAGAATTGTCGGGTACGGGGGTGACCCACTCATAGAGGTGGGGGAAGAAGCGATTGAGCAACGGGCGCAGTGGACTGCCCATGGTGAGCAGATAGATGGGTATGGCGGGCGCCGCAGCGTCGGCATGGAGACCGTCCGGGCGAAGCACCGGATCGGGGTGCTTGACCGTGGAGATTGACAGAAAGCGCAGCAGATCGGCGGCGACTAACGTGCCCAGGCTGTGCGCCACAATAATCAGCCGCTGGTAAGGACGGCCCTCCGGATCACGATAAGCGGCCACATAGCGCAACAACGAAGTGACGCGTTCGGCGATGCAAGCACGCGGAGTCTGCTCCACCGGCACGGTACGCAGGTAATTGTCTACGTCAAGAATCGCGTCAAGAATCACCACTCCGTATTTTAAGATCATCGTGACGATCACCGCGGCAGAAACAGCGAGGATCGCACCGACTCCTTGAATCATTGGCAGCGTCCAGCGACTGAGGGTGTCGATCAGGTTAGCGAAAAGGGAGAGAAGGTGCCCGTGCCACGCGAGCAAATTGAGTAAGCCAAATGTTAGTGGAATGGGAACAATCGCAAACCACAGGATGCGTATCAGGATGACGACATTGTCCAGCCCATGCGTGAGCCATTCACCCGCTCTTCGGGTGGTGTGGTGCTCGGACGGTGGCGTGCGCTTCGGCCAAATCTCGAACAGTACCGAAGGCATAGCGGCCCACACCAGAAGGATAAAACTGACCGCGATGAGTAGAAGCGTAATAGGCAATCCAGGCGTCACGGTGATCAACATCAAACCATCAAGGTAGTCGTCCCACGGATGCACCGGATCGGTGGGCGCGATGCCTGAAGTGGGACAATGGGCGCCACGCGGAAGTTCAATGCACCAAAAACTGGCTTCGAGATCGTCGACATTGGGGATGACGTAAGCCACTTTGCCACGCGCAAGCGAACGGTCTTCGATGACCTGTACCGGGACATGATCGAAGACGTGCAGCTGCTTGCTTGTATAGTGGGCCACCCCGCTCCAAAGAATCATCGTGGTGATGAGGAAGAATGAGGCCGAAACAGCGAACGTAAAACGGCCCGTACGGTGCGCCGCTCTCGCGCGGCATTTTTTCTCTTGGTCCTTCAAAGCGGCCAAGCATTTTTCGCTAACCAGCCAGGATACTAGCGCTGAAAGCAGACATACCACCCAGCAAAGGGTAAGTTCGCCGAAGACGAGCTGGATAGTAAGGAAAGCCGCGGTCGCAGCTTCGTTGTGTACCGCGGAGTTGGCGTGCGGCAAGAACAAGAAAAGAAAAAGCCCCACATTCAGGAGGTAAATCGGAATCGCAAGCTTATCCGCCCCAGTGCGCACTTCGGCAAATTTTTTGGCCACGAAATAAATCGCGATGCCCGCGAGGATCAGCCAGACGAGCACGACGAGCCATTGCCCGTAGCTCATGGAGGAAACCCATTTATGTCCGGCGCAGGCGACAAGCCCTAGAACAACGATGACGACGGCGGCGCCGGCGAACGGAATAAGGGCCCATAGAATCGGCCACGGGGGCGATCGGTGATACTTGCGGATGAGCAGCGTCGCCGTCAATCCGAGGAGGCCACCGAGGCTATAACCGACGATTTGAGCATTGATGGCGCTGAACTTGTCGGCGAACGCGCTCAGGCCAATGGCCAGGACCACGAGATTCAAGATCGGAATGAACATCGTAAGCGTGCGAACCGCGCTGGCATGCAGCCAGGAAAAAAGGCGCCAGGGCCACCTGGGCGCGCCAAGTACGGAATTTTCCGCCTCCGCCAAATACACGCCGTTCAGTCCGATGCCCGCCAAATGGAAAAGCAACTGATAGAAGGCAAAGAAAAAGCCGGTGAACGAACTCTCCGGCTTGCTGAGATCGGAATAGTGGGCGTCGTAAATGTGGACGTCCGGAATGGGCGTGACGTGCCCATAAGGGGAGTTGGCGCGGCGCGAGTCGAAGCGAAACGTGGAGAAAGAGCGGTCAGGCTCGCCCTCATAGTCAGCTAATTGCTCGAGCATGTAGAGGTAACCGAAATCCTCGCTTTCGTGCTCGATCCCCGAACTGTCATCGCGCATCTCTGCCAGGAAACCGCGGCGCTCATCGAACACGCCCTTAATCCTCTTCCACGACGTGTCCTGATGGCGGTCATTGGCGAGGCTGAGTGGTTTGCCAAACTTGGATTTTGGGGCGGTTCGCGAAACGAAGTGTTCCGTGGCCACCGGCGCCAGCGGCACCTCCATAGACAATGTGTCAAAGCCCTCGTAAGGGGCGGCGTGCGAGATGTGGTCCGCCTCTCCATCCTTGCGGCCGATGCTAGCCAAGAGTGTCGCCAGGGCTTCGGCCGAGGCGCCGGGGAGGTGGCGTCCAACTCCGTGAATGGCGATGACGGCTACCGTCGAGTGCTGGTCTACGCGGCGGGTGCGTTCGCGGGATTCGGGCACTGCGTCCGGAATATGCGGAGGGTGGCTCGACATGGAGAACCCCTAGTTTTCCGGGAGAGTGGCGCGAGTGTAGTTACGTGGCGGCTAAGTGTCAAATGCAAAATGGAGGCACGCCGCCCTCCCCATTCATCAGAACGGCGTTCGCGCCGTCGCTTCAATGGGACCGAATTGACGGGTGCGGCTGCGGTCCAATATACTGACGTATCGTGGAGATGGGTGAGTTCTCGCCGGTTTGGTCTGGCACCTTCTTGCAGCGCCCCAAGTAAACCACCAATTTTTGGACTTGCGCGCAACTTGTTTTGACCGCCGATTTACTTGAACGAAAGATTTTGATTGCACGACCGATTTGACAGGACAATATTGTCGAGCTTGGGAAAGGGATTATTTATGGCTGAAGCTGCTGAAGCAACGTGCCGCCGCGAGCTGGAATTGGAAATTCCGGCCGAGGATGTGACCAAGGCGATGGACCGAGTGACCAAGGAATTTGCGCGGCTGGCAAATGTGCCGGGATTTCGCAAGGGCAAGGCTCCGCTGACATTGATTCGCAAGCGCTTTGCCGACGATATCAAAGGGGAAGTGTTGCAATCGCTGGTACCGGAGACGCTCGAGAAAGCGGTGAACGAGCAGAAGCTGCAACCCGTTTCGCAACCCTCCGTCGAAAAGCTGGATTTTAATGAGGGCCAACCGCTGAAATTTACCGCGGTGTTTGAAGTGCTGCCGCAATTTGAGCTCGGAAATTACAAAGAGATGACGCTGGAAATGCCGCCGATGGAAGTTACCGAGGCGGATGTGGACCGCGCATTGGAAGAAGCGCGCGAACGGGCTTCCACGTTTACCCCGGTAGAAGGCCGGGCAGTGGCGGACGGCGATTATGCGCAGTTGAAATTGGTGGGCACGCCGAGCGACGGCAGCGAGCCGCTGCAGGCGGAGAGCGTGCTGTGCCACATCGGCGCGGAAGAGACCATGGCGCCGTTCAACGAAAATTTGCGCGGAGCGAATACCGGCGACCACAAGACATTTGACGTGGACTATCCCGCGGACTATCCGGATCCCAAGCTGGCCGGCAAAACCTATCACTATGATGTGGATGTGCTGGGTGTAAAGACGAAGACTCTGCCGGAGCTAAATGACGAATTCGCCAAGGACGTCAGCGACGCCACAACGCTGGAAGAATTGAAAACCAAGATTCGCGAGAATCAGCAGCACCAGCTGGAGCATCAAGTAAAAGACTTGAAGCGTGAGCGCGTTTTGGCAGAGCTAGTGAAGCTGCATGAGTTTCCGGTCCCGCAAGCGCTGGTAGAACAGCAGATGGATGTGCGGCTGCAGCGCATGGTGCGGCAACTGGCGCAACAGGGCGTGGATCCGCGAGCGGTGAATGTGGATTGGGTGTCGTTGCGCAAGCGACAGGAAGAGCGCTCGAAAGACGATGTGAAGGCGGAATTGATCGTGGACCGCATCGCCACGGCGGAAAATATCGAAACAACCGATGAAGAAGTGCAAGCGGAGCTGGAACACGCGGCCAGCCATAGTGGCGAATCCGCAGAGGTAATTCGCGCGCGTTTGACAAAGGAAGGAACGCTCGATAGGATGAAATCGAAGCTGCGCAGCGACAAAACGCTCGACTGGCTAGCGCAGAACTCGCAAATTAAGATCGTCGCCAAAGCGGAACCGGAAACACTTGCCAACGCAGCTGGCGCCGAAACACAGTCCTAACCCCGTAAACGACCAATGAAAAATTCCGACGAATCGATTTATCCGGCGACGATTTATAACACGACGCTTATCCCCATGGTGGTGGAGCAAACCAGCCGGGGCGAGCGGGCCTACGACATTTACTCGCGGCTGTTGAAAGAACACATTATTTTTATCGGCACGCCGATCGACGATCACGTCGCGAATCTGGCCACCGCGCAAATGCTCTTTTTACAAGCGGAAGATCCCGAGCGGGATATTCAGCTGTACATCAATTCGCCGGGCGGATCGATTACAGCGGGTTTCGCGATTTACGACACCATGCAATTTGTAAAGCCGGACGTGGTGACCACTTGCGTGGGCCAGGCGGCATCGATTGCCGCGGTATTGCTGGCGGGCGGAGCGGCGAAGAAGCGTTTTGCGCTGCCCAACGCGCGGATTCTGATTCACCAGCCGTGGATGTCCGGTCTAGGAGGTCAAGCAACGGATATCGATCTGCACGCCAAAGAGATTTTGCGCATGCGCACCACGATTAACGCACTGCTCGCGAAGCATACAGGGCAAGCCGTGGATCGCATCGAAAAAGATGTCGAACGCGATTACATCATGAATCCCGAGCAAGCCAAGGAATACGGGATGATCGACGAAATTATTTACAAGCACCGCTAGTCGCGTCGATCCAGTCGCATGGAGCGACTGTCATGTAGTAAAAGGGGCGCACGATGTGGCGTACGTTTGCGAACGAGTTTCTCGGGGGAGAAACCGATGTTCGTGAAGCGCACGTTGTAAACAGGTAGCAACGGTAGAGTTTCTGTTTCGTTCCGGAGATAAATCGGCCTAGAATGTGATTAGTACCTTCGCCCCAAGCCCAGCGGAGACGAGGCGTTCATACCCGTGAAAAAACCCTACCCAGATGAGCCTTTGCGCTGTTCCTTCTGCCATAAAACGCAGGAACAGGTGGAGAAGCTGATCAGTTCGCCTTCGGATTATCCGCGCGCGTATATCTGCAATGAGTGCGTGGGCGTTTGCCAGACCATTCTGGAAGACGAGAAGCGCGAGCAGGCGGCGGCTCCGGCACGGCGGCTTCCCCGCCCGCCCGAGATTAAACAGTTTTTGGATGGCTACGTCATTGGGCAAGACCGCACCAAGAAGAAACTGGCGGTGGCGGTTTACAACCACTACAAACGGATTTTTTTGAACAAGCAGCCGGGCGAAGTGGAGCTGAGCAAGTCCAATATTTTGCTGATCGGTCCCACGGGTACCGGTAAGACGCTTTTGGCGCAAACCTTATCGCGCATGTTGGATGTTCCGTTCGCGATTGTGGATGCGACGACGCTGACGGAAGCGGGCTACGTTGGAGAAGACGTCGAGAACATTATTTTGAAGCTGCTGCAGGCTGCCGACGGCGATGTGCAGAAAGCGCAGACCGGGATTATTTACATCGACGAGATCGATAAGATCGCGAAGAAGGATGAGAATCCTTCCATCACCCGCGATGTAAGTGGCGAAGGCGTGCAACAGGCGCTGCTGAAGATTCTGGAAGGTACCGTCGCTAACGTGCCTCCGCAGGGCGGGCGAAAGCATCCGCATCAGGAATTTACCCCAGTCGACACCACGAACATCCTATTTATATGCGGCGGAGCATTCGTAGGCCTCGAAAAGATTATCGAGAAGCGCGCAGGGCGGCGGGCGCTGGGCTTCCATACTGACGGCACTCCGGTAACGGCGCCACAGCGGCGGAACACTGAATTGCTGGAACAGGTGCAACCTGGCGATTTGATCCGGTACGGATTGATCCCAGAGTTCGTCGGGCGCTTGCCGGTGGCCGGCGTGATGAACGACCTGGACAAGGGTGCGCTGGTAAAGATCTTGACCGAGCCGAAGAATGCCTTGCTGAAGCAATATCAGCGGCTCTTTGAGTTTGAAAATGTGAAATTGCGCTTTACGGACGATGCCCTGGAGACGGTGGCGGAGTTGGCACTTCAGCGCAAAGTTGGCGCGCGCGGCTTGCGGATGATTCTGGAAGACCTCATGCTGGAGCTTATGTATCACCTGCCAATGCAACGCAAGGTGCGGGATTTCATCGTTACCGCGGAGATGGTGCGGACGCGCGAAATCAATTGGAGCTTGCTCGAGAAGGCTGGCTAAGAAGGCTGACCAAGCTGGAATGGGCTGAGGCAAGCGGCGGGTTAATGCGCGCAGAGCTCGGGTAGAGCGCACATACCGAGTGCGTATAACGAATTTCAGGGGCCCTAATGTTCACACGTGAAAAACAGGAATTGAAGCGCGTGCCGATGATGCCGGTGCGGGACATGGTGATTTTCCCGCAGCAGATGACGCCGTTCATCGTGGGCCGCGAAGCCAGCGTGCGCGCGCTCGAAGAGGCCCTGGCCGGCGACAAGAAGATATTTCTCTCCACGCAACATGACGCTTCGATCGACGATCCGAAGCCGGAAGAAATTTATGCGGTAGGGACGCTCGCGAACATCGTGCAGAGCGTAAAGCTGCCGGACGGCAACATCAAGGTGTTGGTGGAAGGCGTGGAGCGGGCCCGGGCGGTTTCCGTGGCCACGGAAGAAGGGTTTTTCCGCGCTACCGTGCGTTTGCTGGGCGCGAAAGTCGAGCCTTCGCCGCAGGTCGAGCAGGCCGTGGCGAAGATTACCGGGCTGTACGAACAGTTTATCAAGCTGTCGCAAAGCTTGAACTACGACACGATGATTGCGGCGGCGCGCGTGGATGATCCGGCGCGGCTTTCCGACACCATCGCGGCGAATCTGCAACTACCGGTGGACGAGAAGCAGGATTTGCTGGAAACCACCGATCCGGTGGAGCGGCTGAACCGCATCGGCGACATCCTGGAAATTGAGCTGGAAAAGCTGAACGTGGATCGCAACATCAATACCCGCGTCAAGCGCCAGATGGAACGCGCGCAAAAAGAGTATTACCTCAACGAAAAGCTCAAAGCCATTCAGAAAGAGCTGGGACGCGGCGAAAAGAGCGAGATCGACGAACTCAAAAAGAAGATCGACGCCGCGGGCATGAGCAAAGAGGTCCACGAGAAGGCCGTTCAGGAACTGAAGCGCCTGGAATTGATGCCGCCAATGTCCGCGGAATCCACCGTGAGCCGCAATTATCTGGATTGGCTGCTGGCGGTGCCCTGGAAGAAGAAGTCCAAGGAAATTCGCGACATTCTGGCCGCGGAAAAGATCCTGAACGAAGAGCACTACGGACTGGACAAGGTTAAAGAGCGCATCCTGGAATTTTTGGCGGTGCGCCAACTCGTAAAGAATCCGAAGGGTTCGATACTTTGCTTCGTCGGGCCTCCGGGCGTGGGAAAAACCTCGCTGGCGATGTCCATTGGCCACGCCACGGGACGCAAATTTGTCCGCGTCTCGCTGGGCGGGGTGCGCGACGAGGCGGAGATTCGCGGCCACCGCCGTACCTACATTGGAGCTTTGCCCGGTCAAATCATCCAGATGATGAAGAAGGCCGGCGCGGTGAATCCGATTTTTGTGCTGGACGAAGTGGACAAGATGTCTACGGATTTCCGCGGGGATCCGTCGGCGGCACTGATGGAAGTGCTGGATCCGGAGCTGAACCACTCCTTCACCGACCACTACCTGGACGTGGAATACGATCTTTCCAAGGTAATGTTCGTCTGCACCGCCAACGTTCTGCACACGATTCCGCAGCCTTTGCAAGACCGCATGGAAATTCTGCGCATTCCCGGTTACACGGAGCAGGAGAAACTGGAGATCGCCAAGCGCTTTCTAGTAAAGCGCGCACGCGAAGCTACGGGGTTGAACGAAAAAAATCTCCAATTCACCGATGAAGGGCTCTTGCACATTATCCGGCACTATACGCACGAAGCCGGGGTGCGCAGCCTGGAGCGCGAAATTCAAAACATTGGCCGCAAGATGGCGCGCAAGGTGGTAACCAACGGCGTCGAATCCGCCGCGGAAATTATTCCTTCGAATGTAAACGACTTTCTGGGCGTCCTAAAATATCGCGAGTTCTGGCTGGAAAAACAGAACGAAATCGGACTCACCACCGGCCTGGCGTGGACCGAAGTCGGCGGCACCGTCCTGGCCACGGAAGCGACGATCATGGAAGGTAAGGGCCGCCTGACTCTCACCGGCAAGCTCGGCGACGTGATGCAAGAATCGGCGCAAGCGGCCATGAGTTACGTGCGCTCGCGATCGGCGCAACTTGGCCTGACAAAGGATTTTTACCGCAACATCGATATCCACGTGCACGTTCCGGAAGGCGCCATCCCCAAGGACGGTCCTTCGGCGGGCATCACCATCTGCACCTCGCTGGTCAGCGCGCTCACCAGAAATCCCGTGCGCCGCGACGTTACCATGACCGGCGAAATCACCCTACGCGGCAAAGTTCTGCCCATCGGCGGTATGAAAGAAAAACTATTGGCCGCCCACCGAATGGGCTTGCGTATCGTGGTACTTCCGAAGGACAATGAGAAGGACCTGGCGGACATCCCGCAGGAGATCCTCTCAAGCCTCACGGTACATTTCGTCGAAACCATGGATGAAGTTCTGCAAATAGCCTTGGAGCGCCCCATCGTACCGGTTGAGCATGTGCCCGTTGTAGCAGTTGTGGCCGACGCGCCCGTTGCGGATGCGTTTTTGGCAGGGGCCGAGAAAGACACGAGTTTAACCAACTAAGCAGCGTAGTTCCGGGCCCGGCCCACCCTGTGGGTTGCCGCCTGTTTGTCGTGGCTCCGCTTCGCCGCCCAATTGGTGATCGTTAGACGCAAGATGTTCGCAAGTCTGGTTTGCCCATCGAGGCTACTTTCCTCGTCGCCGGTGAATGCTTCCGCAAAACGGTCAGCATTATTTTTTCGCCGCGCGATGGCTCTTTAGCCCGGTGCGACACCCCGTAGGAAATTCCCGAAGATCAGGGTCATCACAATCAAATATTTTCACCATTAAGGACATATGAAAGAAACAGTTGAAGGCAACAACCAAATCAGTATCAGCTTGGCCGAGCTGAAAGAAAAAAACATCACCGATCTGGCCAAGATCGCCAAGGAACTGAATATCCCCGGCGCCAGCGGAATGCGCAAGCAGGAGTTGATCTTCCAGATCCTCCGCGCGCAGACGGAGAAGAACGGCTTGATTTTCTCGGAAGGCGTGCTCGAATGCCTGCCGGACGGCTTCGGCTTTTTGCGAGCCCCGGAATACAACTATCTTCCGGGCCCCGACGACATCTACGTTTCGCCGTCGCAGATTCGCAAGTTTGATTTGCGCACCGGAGACACGGTGTCCGGCCAGGTACGGCCACCGAAAGATGGCGAGCGCTATTTCGCATTGATCAAGGTGGAAGCCGTCAACTTTGAAGATCCCGAAGTTGCGCGCAGCAAGATATTCTTCGACAACCTGACGCCGCTCTATCCGCAGGGCCGGCTAAAAATGGAAACCACCAAAGAGAATATGACTGGTCGCGTTCTGGATCTGCTCTGCCCCGTCGGCAAAGGGCAGCGCGGACTGATCGTTGCGCCGCCGCGTACCGGTAAAACGATGATGCTGCAGTCCATCGCGAATTCCATCACGGTAAATCATCCGGAAGTGGCGCTGATCGTGCTGCTGATCGATGAGCGCCCGGAAGAAGTTACGGACATGCAGCGCACCGTAAAGGGCGAAGTGATCAGCTCGACGTTCGATGAAGCGCCGCAGCGGCACATTCAAGTGGCGGAAATGGTTCTGGAAAAAGCCAAGCGCTTGGTCGAGCACAAACGCGACGTGGTGGTGCTGCTGGACAGCGTCACGCGTCTCGCGCGCGCCTACAACGCGGTCACGCCGCCATCTGGCAAAGTGCTCAGCGGCGGTATCGACGCCAACGCGTTGCAACGCCCGCGTCGCTTTTTTGCGGCCGCGCGCCACGTCGAAGAAGGCGGCTCGCTGACAATCATCGCCACGGCGCTGATCGACACCGGCAGCCGCATGGACGACGTGATCTTTGAAGAGTTCAAGGGTACCGGCAACATGGAAATTAACCTGGACCGCCGCCTGTCTGACAAGCGCGTGTTCCCGGCGATCGATATTCAACGCTCTGGAACGCGTAAAGACGAATTGTTGCTGCCTGCGGATGAACTCAGCCGCGTGTGGGTTTTGCGCAAGGTGCTCAGCCCGCTATCCACCGTCGAAGCCATGGAGCTGCTGATTAGCCGGCTGACCAAAACGAAATCGAATGCCGACTTCCTAGGCTCAATGTCCGCGCCTACGTAGCGTCTACTACGTGGACCTGCTTGCCCAGGAGTCGTAGCGTCTCACTTCAGAAAACCTCACCTCAACCGCTAGTGATTCTGCGAACTGGATGGACCGCCAGCGGCGGTCCATCGTTGCACGCGTTGCTCAAGAACGCTCAGCGGGACAGCGCCATTTTCCAGTACCGCATCGTGAAACCAGCGCACATCAAACTTATCGCCCAACTTCGTTTCCGCCTCGGTGCGCAATTGGCGAATTTTCAGTTGCCCGAGTTTGTAAGCCAGCGCCTGCCCGGGCCACACGAGGTAGCGGTCCACCTCGACGGTAATGTCCTGATCGGTTTTTCCCGTGTTGTCCTTGAAAAATTGAATCGCTTGCTCGCGCGTCCAGCCCATGGAATGCATTCCGGTATCCACCACCAGGCGCACCGCGCGCCACATCTCATAAGAGAGCTGGCCAAACTTGGAGTACGGATCCTTGTACAAGCCAAGCTCCTCGCCTAGGCTTTCCGAATACAACGCCCAGCCCTCCACAAACGCCGAGTAGCCAATGAACTTGCGGAATTCCGGCAGCCCATCCATCTCCTGTGCCAGCGAAATTTGAAGATGATGTCCCGGCACGGATTCGTGCAGAGAGAGCGCTTCCATCTCCCACTTGGGACGGGCATTCAATTTATAAGTGTTCACGAAGAAAGTTCCCGGCCGGCCTACATCCGGCGCGCCATCCTCATAGTACCCGGTGGTTTGTGAAGGAGCTTTGAAGTCCGGTATGGGCGTCACGCCATAAGTCAGTCTGGGCAATTTGCCAAATTCGTGCGCCAGCTCCGGGTCGATGCGCTTGTCGATGATGCGGTAACCGTTCACCAGGTCTTCCGCGTTGTCGTAATAGAAGCGCGGATCGTTGCGCAGAAATTCCGTGAACTCATGGAACGTGCCGTGAAATTGCGCGGTGGCTATGACTTTATCCATCTCCCCACGAATGCGTTTCACTTCCGAGAGCCCCAGTTCATGAATTTGCTGCGGCGTGAGGTTCGTGGTGGTCTGCCAGCGGACGTGAAAAGCATAGGCCGCGGCGCCATTTGGCAGGGCGGAGGCGGCGATGGTCTCGCGGCACGCCGGAATGTATGTGCCGGCCACGTAGTCGTGCAGGCTTTTGAACGCGGGCGCCACCGACGCGCTATAGATTTCCTTGGCGCGGTTCGTCAAGCGCGTGCGCTCGGACCCCGCAATGGCGGCGGGAAATTCCGTGAACGGCTGCAGCAGCGCGCTCTGCAACGGATCGGCGGGCGTCAAATCGGCAATTTGTTTGGGCAGATCGCGCAGCATCAGCTTCGGCGGACTGTAGCCACGCTTTAAGCCTTCCTGTAGCAGTGCTTGTTGTTGTTGAACGAAAGCAGGCAGCGCCGCAAGACGCGCAAGAATGTCTTCGTAGTCGGCTACCGTGCGGTTGGGCATGTCGGCGATGGTCGCGGCGGCCCCTTGCTGCACGCCATCCATTTGCGTCATGGGCATCCAGATATTTCCTGGCACCACATTGCGAAATGGCAAAGAATCGTCGCCGTATTGCAGTCCTTCGTCTGCCGTGGTGAGCAACTCAAGATATAAATCGTAGTTGAGTTGTTCGCGTTCGGGCAGTGCCGCACGCGCGAATGACTTCAGCTTGGCCAGACTTTCATGCAGATGCTGTTTCCGCTCTGCTATGCCTTGTGGCGAATCGTCGGTCCAGCGGCGATTTTGCCCCGGAAAACCCACGACCGTGGCCATCTCCGGATACTCCACCATCCAGCGTCTCCAGTCATCCTCCAGGTAGGCGCGGAATTGCCGCACGGCTGGCAACTCGTCAGCTGCGCGCGAGAGACTGTTTTGCGCAATCGCGATACCGGGAACCAAGGCCATCGCCGCACCGACAAACAGAAATAGCAAACTGCTGCGCATCATGCATCCCCCCTGGCTTCAGACAATGTTTTCGCCAATTCGCGATCACGCTCGCGCGCCAGCATCACTACCAGCCGCGCAGTTTCTTCAATGTCCATCGCCGTGTTGTCCACCAGCACGGCGTCGCCAGCGCGAACCAGCGGAGAAACTTTGCGTTCGCGGTCGCGCAGATCGCGCTCTTGCACCTCGATAACGACTTCCGCGAGCGCTATTTTGTCGCCTTTTTCCTGGTGCTCTTTCCAGCGGCGCTCGGCGCGCACTTGCGGCGCGGCTTCGAGAAAAATCTTCAGTTCAGCCTTGGGAAATACCACCGTGCCGATGTCCCGCCCCTCCATCACCACGCCGCCGCCGGCACCCGCGCGCTGCTGCTCCGCGACGAGCACTTCTCTGACCGGGCCCACGGTGGCCAGGCGCGAAGCGGCCTGCGCCACCTCTGCTGTACGAATAGCCTGCGTAACTTCCCAGCCATCGAGGAACACGCGATTTTTCGCGCCGCTGCGTTCCTGTTCGGCGGTCGGCGATTGCAGCTCAATGTGGGTGTTCTTCGCGAGTTTAACGAGTTGCTCTTGGTCTTCGATGGCGATGCTTTCTTGCAACGCCTTGAGCGCTAGCGCACGATACATGGCTCCGCTATCGAGGTAGAGATACCCGAGCAGTTGCGCCACCAGCCGCGCAACGCTGCTCTTGCCCGAACCGGCGGGGCCGTCGATGGCGATGGTCAGTTTCGGCATGGATCTATGGCGTGTTTCGATTGCGCTGGCAGGGATCGCATCCTGCGTCTACTTCAAAAGCCCATGATGTTGTAACCGCAATCCACGTAAATCGTTTCGCCGGTGATGCCGGAAGCCGCGTCGGACAACAGGAACGCCGCCGTTCCACCCACTTCCGCGGGATCCACATTGCGCTTGAGCGGAGCGCGCTCCGCGTGGGCCCTCAACATATCGCCAAGTCCGGAAATGCCGCGCGCAGCCAGGGTCTTGATCGGCCCCGCTGAAATGGCGTTGACGCGAATACTTTTTGCTCCCAAATCGCTGGCAAGATACCGCACGCTGGCTTCGAGGGCGGCCTTGGCCACTCCCATCACATTGTACTTGGGCACCACTTTTTCCGCGCCGAAGTAGCTCATGGTAATGATCGCGCCGCCCTCAGTCATCAGCGGAGCAGCGGCGCGCGCCACCGCCACCAGCGAATACACGCTGACATCATGGGAGATGCGGAAACCCTCGCGCGTGGTATTGATAAACTCCCCCTTCAGCTCTTCTGCAGGCGCGAACGCCACGCTGTGCACAACGCCGTGCAACACGCTATAACGCGCGCGCAATTCTTCAAATAATTTGGCGATTTGCTCGTCGTAAGAAAGATCGCACATGAAGCCCACAGCCCCCGGCAAGTCAGCAATCAGGTCGCGAGCTTCCTGTTCCAGGCGTTCATTCTGATAAACAATGGCCAGGCGGTACCCCGCTTCCTGCAGTTTCAGCGCGATGGCCCAGGCAATGCTCCGCTTGTTGGCGAGACCAAAAATTGCCACGGTTTTCTGTGTATCGCTCATGCCACTCGCCTCCGAAGGCTGGCCTGCGCGGCCAGCGCTATAGTTTCACAAATGGCTAAAACGGCTCATATGCGATGAAAGGCTTTTTCAATTTCTTTTATGGAATAGCGTAAGACCACCGGCCGCCCGTGCGGGCAGCTCATCGGGCAGTCCGTCTTCGCCAGCGCGCCCAGCAGCCACTCCATTTTTGTCTGGTCCAGCGGCATGTTCACCTTGATGGCCGCGTGGCACGCGGTGGACGCGGCGATTTTCGCCTGCAGCGTGTCGATGGAGATGGCGGCGTTTTCCCGATCCAGGCCGTCGAGAATTTCCGTCAACAACTGCTCCGCGTCGCCCGCCACAATCCCCGCCGGAACGGCTTGAATAGCGAAGCTTTTCGGTCCCATGGGTTCCACTTCAAATCCATTCGCAGCTAGCTCTTCGGCGATTTTTTCGTAGATGACAATTTGGCGCGGCGAAAGATCGATGACCATGGGCATCAGCATGCGCTGTGATTCCACTTTCCCAGCCCGCCGCGCGTCGAGGTGCTGCTCGAAGAGCACCCGTTCGTGCGCCACATGTTGATCTACAATCCACAGTCCCGCGCCGTTCACCGCGACAATAAAGCTAGCGCTAACTTGCCCCAGCGGCTTGAGGTCCATGATCTGCTCGGGACGCGGCAATGAGGCCGACGCATCGCCGTTCGTGCCAGCAAAATCCGCGGCCCAGTGGGGCGTCGCCGCGTGTGGTGCGGACGCGGTCGATAGCGCTTGCAGCGACACACTTGGACCTAAATCGCCGCCGAACGGCTGTCCCTCTTCGAACGCAAACCGCTGATCGACAGGCCGTATTGGCATGGGAGTGAGGTCAAAGCCGCTATCTGAACCGACACCGGAGCCGAGCCCATTTTCCGCGATTGCAGAAATGATCGCGCGCGAAGCGCCGGAATAAATCGGCGCGGGAGTTACGGAATCGCGTGACTGCCCGATTGCGCCGTCGGCAGAGTGTGATGGAGGAGAAAAGGGTTGATTGAACCCGCCGGATGGCGCCGCAGTTCCAGCCGCCACGGCAAAACTGGCCACCGATCGCGCGGCCATCAGCGTCTGACGAATCGAGTCCCGCGTAAAATCATGCACGAATTGCGAACGGCGAAAGCGCACCTCAATTTTCGCTGGATGTACGTTGACGTCCACTTCGTCGTACGGCATCTCCAGAAACAGCAGCGTCGCGGGAAAAACATTGCCAGGAAGAATGTTGCGATACGCTTCGTGAATCGCGTGCAGGATCAAGCGGTCGCGCACCAGGCGTCGATTGACGAATACGTAGATGCCGTTGCGGTTGGGGCGCTGTACTTCCGGGCGCGACGTGAATCCCGAGACCGTGAGCGTGGCTTTTTCTTCATTCGCTTCCAGCTCCGGCTCGGTAATCGCGGAGCGGAACGGCGATGTTGCGGCCGTCATCTCTACAAGTTCTTCGAGCGCTTGGCGCCCAAACAACTGGTATACCCGGTCCCCCATTTTTTCTACTGGCGCGCAATCGATGATCGTTTGCGTCGGCGTGATGAGTTGAAATTGCTTGGCGGGATTGGCCAGCGCATAATGCGTAACCAGCGACGCGATATGGCCCAGTTCAGTGGTGTCCGATTTCAAAAACTTGCGCCGCGCCGGAACACAATAAAAAAGATCGCCCACGCTAATCGTTGTTCCCGGCGGCAGCCCGGCAGCTTTCACATTGATCAGTTTGCCGCCCGCAAACTCCACGCGTGTACCTTCGGCTTCCGCCTCGTCGCGCGTCTCCAGCGTGAGCCGCGAGACCGCCGCGATCGTGGGCATGGCTTCGCCACGAAAGCCCAAGGTCGCGATGGACATCAAATCATCAGCCGTTCTCAGCTTGCTCGTGGCGTGGCGTTCGAACGCCAGCAACGCATCGTCGTGCGTCATGCCGTGGCCGTCGTCAATCACGCGGATCATGCGCTTGCCGCCGGCTTCGACTTCCACGCGAATGCTTTTCGCGCCGGCATCCAGCGCGTTTTCGAGCAGCTCTTTCACCACCGACGCCGGTCGCTCGACAACTTCGCCCGCGGCAATTTTATTCGCCACCGCTTCCGGCAATATGCGTATGCGGCTCATTTTTCTTTTATGGCTATACCCAATTGGTCGAGCTGCTCTTTGTCGACGGTTGACGGGGATTCTGCCATTAAATCGACCGCAGCGGTGGTTTTGCCAAAGGCGATGACTTCACGAATGGATTTTTCGCCGGCCAGCAGCATGACCACACGATCTAGCCCCAGCGCGATGCCGCCGTGCGGTGGCGTACCGTAGGTTAGCGCGTCCACGAAGAAACCGAAGCGCCGGCGGATTTGTTCCTCGCTTAGCCCCAGCGCTTTGAAGAGGCGCTCTTGGATGTCCTGCCGATGAATTCGAATGCTGCCCGAGCCAAGCTCCACACCATTCAGCACCAAGTCGTAGCCCTTCGAGCGCACTTCCCACGGCGCGGTTTCCAGCTTTTCGAGATCCTCATCGACGATACCGGTGAAGGGATGTTGCGCACTCACCCAGGTCTTGTCGTTTTCACTCCATTCGAACAGCGGAAAACCCGTGAGCCACAGAAATTTCCATTTGCTCTTGTCGACCAAGTTCAAAGCTTCGCCAAGTTGCAGACGCAACTGGCCGGCAACCAGCGCAGCAGCCTCCGTGCCCTTGATCTCGTCCTTCGCGGAGACCGCGACAACCAGGTCGCCCGTTTTTGCTCCGCATGCAGCAGTTAGTTTTTTCACGTTGTCGGCGCCGATCAGCTTTTCGACGGTCGAAGTAATGCCTTCCGGCGCAAGCTTCACGAAATATGCGCCGCGCGCCCCAACGGCTTTTGCTTTTTCCGTCAGTTCGTCGAGCTGCTTCCTCGAATACGTTGCGCCACCCGGCGCCGCGAAAGCGAAGACGTTCCCCACGATCTGCAGTTTTTCTTTGGCTTCCGCCGGAAACGCGTCGGTAACTTCATGCAGCTCCATGCCAAAACGCATGTCCGGCTTGTCGCTGCCGTACTTCCGAATCGCATCCTTATACAGCATGTGTGGAAATGGCGTGTCCGCCTTTACGCCGGCCACCGCGCAGGCCCGCACCATCACGCTTTCAATCACGGCGAAAATATCTTCCTGCCGCGGAAAACTCATTTCCACGTCTAGCTGCGTAAACTCCGGTTGGCGGTCGGCGCGCAGATCCTCATCGCGAAAACATTTAACGATCTGGAAGTAGCGGTCCAGCCCCCCAATCATCAATATTTGCTTAAAGATTTGCGGTGACTGCGGCAGCGCATAAAATTGCCCATGGTGCACCCGGCTAGGCACCAGATAGTCTCGCGCACCCTCTGGGGTCGAACGCGTGAGCATGGGCGTTTCAACCTCCAGAAACCCCATCTCGTCCATAGTCTTGCGAATTTCGAGCAAAATCTTATGACGCAACGCCAGGTTGGCGTGCGGCTTCGGCCGCCGCAAATCCAGGTAGCGATATCGCAACCGCGTTTCCTCCGCAGCGTTGATGTCGTCCTCAATCTGGAATGGCGGCGTCTTCGCGTTATTCAAGATGTGCAGCCGCGTGGCCAGCACTTCAATTTCCCCGGTGGCCAGCTCGGGATTCGATTTTCCGCGCAGGATCACTTTGCCTTCCACGGCCACCACAAACTCCGAGCGCGCCTGCTCGGCCTTGGCGTGCGCTTCCGGCTGCGTCTCCCGATTGAAAACCACCTGCACAATGCCCGCTCGGTCACGAATATCCAGAAACAGCAGATTCCCCAAATCGCGACGGCGCGCTACCCAGCCCATGATCACCACGTTGCGTCCGGCGTCGCTGTTGCGCAGCGCTCCGCAATAATTGGTGCGCTTCAAATTGCCTAGAAAATCGAGCAAGTCCGGTTCTCCTCGGTGGCACAGATTTCACTCTGTGCGCTTTTGCTTTGCGTTTTGCCGTGTGCCAACCCGCACAGATGGCAACCTGTGCTACTGCTGCCCCTTCAAAAATTCGAGCAAGTCGGGTTCCGCGTACTTTTCCTGTGTTCCATCGGCCAGCGTCTTCAGCGTGTACGAACCTTCGGATACTTCATTATCGCCGAGGATGAGGGCGTAGCGCGAGTCCAGCTTGCTGGCGCGCTCCAGCGCCTTGCCGAATTTTTGTTCCGTGGGCGGCAACTCCACGCTAAATCCTTCGTTGCGCAGCAATTTTGCAATGCGTACCGCCGCCGGGTAGGCATGCTCGCCCATCCACGCGATATACACATCTCTTCCCTGCCGCGCCGGAACCTTGCCCGCATCCTGCAGCGAAAGAATCAGTCGGTCCTCGCCAATGGCAAATCCAATGCCTTTCGTGGGTGGTCCGCCGAGCAATTCCACCAATCCATCATAACGCCCGCCGCCGCACACCGCGTTTTGCGAACCCAAGCCCTGCGCCGTAATTTCGAACGTGGTGCGCATGTAATAGTCCAGCCCGCGCACCAGCCGCCAATTTTCGCGATAGATCACGCCGCGCAATTGCAACTGACTTTTTACGTCCGCGTAGTGTGTCGCGCAAGCGTCGCAAAGATGGTCGGCAATATGCGGCAACTTGGCGATGATCGCCTGCTCGGATTCCAGCTTCGAATCCAGCACGCGCAGAGGATTCGTTTCGATGCGCCGCCTGCTGTCTGTACCCAACTGATCTTTCACCTTGCGAAGTTCTTCCCGCAGTAATTCGACATACTTCGGCCGGCAATCCGGCGCGTTGTGACCAATCGAATTGATGTCCAGCTGCAACCCCGGCAGCTCCAGCCTGTCCAAAAACGTCATCACCATTTCAATCACTTCCGCGTCAATCGCCGGAGCATCGTTCCCGCCCAAAACTTCCGCGCCAATCTGATAAAACTGCCGGTACCGCCCTTTCTGCGGCCGCTCCCGCCGAAACATCGGCCCCATGTAATATAGCTTCACCGGCTGCGGCAACTGAAACATGCTGTGCTCGATGTAGGAACGACAGACCGAAGCCGTGGCCTCGGGGCGTAGAACCACAAATTGCGGCCAGACCACTATTTGCCGAGACACATCGCTCGCTTCAAGAACCATCTTCCGTATCTGGGGATCGTTTGCAGCTTGCAGGAAAGCCTCGTCGGTCTCGATACTCGAATAGAGTTCCTTGTATATTTGCTCCAGTTTCTTGATCGCGCGGTCGTTGGATTCAGTCTGCTCGATTTGCTGTGAATCCCAAGCGTCTTTCAGGCATTTAAGCAACTCAAATAAATTTCCCGTAAAGCGACCCGGGTTCCTGAGGGAACCGTATAGTTGACCCTGAAGATGCATGACCTCGCGAGAGGCCAGCAAATCGAAGGTATACATTTCCTTTGAAACGATATCCGTCTCGCTACCAATGGATCGCGCGAAGAGTTCAAACCTTTCAAGGATTGGTGAACGTATCTCGCCGAAACCGAAAGTGCCAAATACCTCCCGAGCGACGGTTTCGACATGGTTCCACAGATGAGTGTCAGATGGTGTCAGGTCGCGCGTGCCTCTGACTACTTGAAATTGTTTCTTGGGCAGGACCGCAGTGGCTTGACCCTGGTCTGTAGCTTCCGCCTGCTTTTGTCTGGCCAGCGCCTTCGCGCGATTAATCTCTTCCCATTGCGCGCGCTTGGCCGCTTTTTCCTGATCTTGCTCACTCACTCGGCAGATTCCTCGCGATAAATATTCTTGTATTCGACATACCGCTGCGCATAATCCCGGATACTAGCCCGATCGCTCTCGCCCAAAACGCGCTTCACTTTTCCCGGCGAGCCCATCACCAAACTGCCCGGCGGAATCACCGTCCGCTCTGGTATCAGCGTCCCGGCCGCCACGATGCTCCCCGAGCCCACCACCGCACCGTTCAAAATAATCGCCCCCATGCCAATCAAGCAGCCCGACTCAATGGTGCAGCCATGCAACGTGACCGAATGCCCCACGGTAACCTCATCGCCAAGCACCAGCGACCACTCCCCACGCATCACGTGCAGCACCGAACCATCCTGAATATTCGTGCGCGCGCCAATGCGGATGTGGTGCACGTCGCCGCGAATCACGCACATCGGCCACACGCTCGAATCTTCGCCGATGGTCACGTCGCCAATAATCACGGACGCCGGATCAATATAAGCCGAAACGGCAATCACCGGCCGCGTGCCGCGATACGCGCGAATGTCTGCTTGACGAGCCAATGAAATAGTTTCCCGGAATCCGCAACCGGCGCTATCTTATTGCAAATAAAAGATATACAGAGCGCCGCAAGCAATCCACAATGAAAAGGAACTCCGCCAAGATAACATTCGCGGCAAAAACTCACAAGGAAGCGCGCTTGGTAGCACAGGTTTTAACCTGTGCAGCTCGCAGCGGCCAAAACCATGCGCTAGACGAATTCTGCCCCGCCAAAACCGTTCAAATCCACAGCTTCAACTGCGGCCAAACGTCCAGCAGCGTCCCGTTTTTTTGTCCCCGATAGATCCAGATCGTCCGGTGATTTTCAAACGGAATTGCGTATTTTGCGTTGGTCTCACCGGCTGCCACCACGCTGGTATAGTTTTTCGCCAGAAGCTCGCGCGTACTGCTGCCCGCAATAATCACCAGGCACTCGCCGGTATAATTGCGCGGTCCCCAAAACCAATAATTTTGGTGCGCACTGATCGCCGCCGGTAACCCATATTGCGGACCAAAGTAATCGATCGCCCCGGCTTCCCCATAATTTCCCGCAAAGATTGCGCATTGACTGCGTTCCGGCTCGGGGATCGAATAGTAGACCTTGGCGACGGACGCGGCCAGTTCCGGCCAGCCGTGCATGTCAGCATATTGTTGAGACAATTCCTCCAACTCCGTATTTTCGGTTTTGGACGGCGCGGCTCCGAGAGCTTTTTCGTAAGCGATGAATTTTTCTTCGGACATCACCGGCATCGCGAAGGGCAACGAGATCGCCCCGCGCAGAAATATCAGCAGCGCAAACGCCACCTTCACGATCCACCCGGCGGTTCGCGGAATCCGCGCAAACCACGATTCCACCGCCACGCCCCCCGCCGCAAAAAGCATGGGATATGTCGGCGTAAGGTAGTAGTCCTTCCCTTTCAGCGCGATGAACAAAATGTAAGAGAAAATCCACATCCATCCAATAGCCCGAAACCGCCGCCCGTCTTTCAAGAACAAGCACCACACCAGTCCCGGCACCCAAACGAGAATCGTCAGAAATCCCAGCGCATCGATATTCGAATGCAGGTACTGCCACGGCCCCAGCACTAAGTTCTTGTTGCTCTTGGCGATGTTCGAAAGCAGTTCGTACGTCGCCCAATGATGCGTGTATTCCCAGATCACGTTCGGCAGCGCAATCACGAACGCCACCGCCGCGCCATACCAGGGCCACGGCGTCAGCAGTATCTTGCGCTGTGGAGAAACCATCACGGCGGCAAGAAACGCCAGCAGGAAAAACAGCATAGCGTGCTTGCCTTCCAGCGCCAGCCCGCCGAACAACCCAAACAGCAGCCACAGCCGCGGACTCTCTCCAGCAAATATTCGCGCCGCCACCCATGCGCACGCCGCCCAGCCCAGCATCATGAACATGTCCGTGTTCAAGTAGCTGCCGAAGTATTGCGGCGCCACCAGCACGCAAAGGCAAGCCAGAAATTGCGCGTAGCCGCGCCCGCCCATCGCGCGCGCCGTCAGACCCGTGAGCAGGATTTGCGCCGTAGCGAACAGCACCGGCACGAACCGAATGGCAAAAAGAGTTTGTCCGAGAATTTTCTGCGAAAACCAGGCCACCAGCGGCGCCCCCGGCGGCTGATCGACGTAGCCCGAAGCCAGGTGTTTCCCGCAAGCGATAAAGTACAACTCATCGCGAAAAAAGCCGTAACCCTTGTAAAAAATAAGATGAATCGCGAACGTGAAGAGCGCAAATCCGCCGAGGATCAGCCAGTTATTCCGGCTCGCGTCGCTTGCACACGGGTCGTCTGTGCCGCCCCCGGCGAAGGCCACATCGGAATTTGTGAAATTGGAAGCAGCGTTGCTAAAACCTTCGGTCATCCGGGAAACCCCGCTGGGATGTACGCCGTCCACGCCAGAAAAGTTTCCGGCGCGCGTGCAGCGAGGATACAACGGATATAGTGGTTTACCTTATTGGGGAGTTTCAGTCGATCTGAACGCTCGGTCCGCCAGCCGTCGGACGCACTTCATCCACGCGTTTCACCACCGCATGCGCCAGCGCAAAAAGGCTCTTCGCCGCCGCCGCTCCTTCGCCCAACGAAGCCACCGGTTTACCTACGTCGCCGCCCACGCGAATCCGTGGATCGATCTCAATTTCGCCCAGCACGGGAACGCCATATTCTTGCGCCGTTTTCGCACCTTCACCGTGCCCAAAAATATCGATGGCCTGCGCGCAGTGCGGACACAAAAACGTGCTCATGTTCTCTACCACGCCCAAAACTTCCACGTTCACCTGGCGAAACATTTCAATCGCCTTGCGCACGTCCGCCAGCGCCACTGTCGAAGGCGTGGTCACCACTACCGCGCCAGTCACCGCCACCGTCTGAATCAGCGTGAGCTGCACATCGCCCGTCCCCGGCGGCAAATCGATAATCAGATAATCCAGCTCGCCCCATTCCACGCTGCGCAAAAATTGCGTGATCACGCTGTGCAGCATCGGACCGCGCCACACCATCGGCTTGTCGCCGGGATTCAGCAGGCCCATGGAGATCATCTTCACGCCCAGCGCGTCCACCGGAAAAATGCGGTGCTCCGCCGTAGCCTTCGGCTGTTCGAGCGTGCCCAGCATGATCGGCACATTGGGTCCGTACACATCGGCGTCCATCAATCCAACTTTGTGGCCGAACTTCGCCAGCGCAATCGCCAGATTGACGGCCACAGTGGTTTTGCCCACGCCGCCCTTTCCGCTGGCCACGGCCACGAGATTTTTCACGCCCGGAATCGGATGACGTTCAGGTTGTTGCTGCGGTGCCGGTGGCATGGGTTGACGCTTTCCTTAAAGCGTAGCTAACCATCATAGGGTGTTCGGTGGACCTTTCTCAAGCTAGCCGCAGCAGTTCGCAAAATGCGAAAACGAGGCGGCTTGATGTTGCACCAATGTTAGCGATATCCTCGCAACGCAATGAACCCATCAACTCGCCCTAAAAGGCTTCGATGCACAGCGGCGCTTTGCATTCTCTGTGGCTATCTCTTCTTGATGCCACTGATTGCTGGAGCGCAGAGCCCCTCGTCTGTGCCAGACGCACCCAAGCCAGAGGGCCCAATCGCTCCAGCGAAGACAAACGAAACGGTGCCGGAGATTGAACAGGTCAAAGGTGCAACAATCGTCAGTTCCGACGGTAGCAGCGTCACGGATAATCGATATGAGAATCCCTACTTCGGCTTTACATTTGATTTTCCACGCGATTGGCACGTGCTGAATAACGCCGCAGCAAAGAAAGTTCTGGAAGAAAATGGCAGAAAGATGGCCGCTGGTAATCCTGCGCTTGAAGCGGAAGCAAAGAAACCGGACGTTAGCACGCCGTTGCTGGCCGTTTCCGAACCGACACCCTACAAGAATAGTCCCGTCGGCAGAACCTTCAAGATTCTTGCCAGCGACGTGAGCGCCGAGAAGCAGCCGGTGACCGCCGAGGCCTATGCAAACGCGCTAGCTAGCATGGCCAAAGAAGGAAAGATGCCGTTTGAATTGCTGAGCGGCCCAGAACGCGTAACTATCAATGGCAACAAAATGGCAAAGCTGTACCTGAAACTGGTGTTTGAAGGAACGACCTACTACGCCGTGATGTGGGCGGTCCCCAAGAACCAATATATGTTGCAGTTTATGGCGACAAGTCCCGAGAAGGATGGGCTTACGGACCTAGAGCCCGTTATGCAATCGCTACACTTCAGAGCCACTGCAACCCACCCATAAGAACGGGCATCGCTGCGGGCCTGCTAAACGTTCGCCCCGTGGCATTTCTTGTACTTTTTGCCGGAGCCGCACGGACACAAATCATTCCGCCCAACCTTCGCGCCGGCCTTCACCGGCTTCGGCGGCTCGGCTTGCCCGGCTCCTGTCTGATACTGCAAATCCTGCTGTTGCCGCTGCTGCTTGCGTTCCATCTCTTTCGCGAATGCCGGCAAATGTTGCGGTGTGCTCGGCACGGCATCGCTGCGCGCGGCCGCGGCGCCGCCTATTCTCTGCGCTGGAGCAGGAAGCCCCGACGAAGTCACATTCGGTCCCGACGGCGCGGCCGCCGCCCTCATCTGCTGCGGTGTCGGCGGCTCTGGCCGGGCCTGCAATTGAATCGGCGGCTGTTGCCCGTCCGGTGGGCTTCCCCCGCGCGGCGCTTCTTCGTTCTTTTGCACCTGAATATGAAACAGGTAGCGCACCGTCTCGTTGTCAATCCGCGCCATCATGTCTTCAAACATGGTGAACGCTTCTTTTTTGAACTCCACCAGCGGGTCTTTCTGCCCGTACCCGCGCAAACCGATCGCTTCCTTCAGGTGGTCGAGTGAAAGCAAATGGTCTTTCCACTGTGAGTCCACCACGTCCAAAATGATTCGGCGCTCCAGCCAGCGCACTAAATCACCGCCAAATTGTTTTTCTTTCTCCTCATAGCGATTTTTGACCGCTTCCACCGTCTTGTCGGCCAGCTCGTCATGCGCCAGAGTCTCCGGATCGGCCCCCGCGGCTTTTACATCCACGCCAAACTGCGCGTTTGTTTCCGCCAGAAATTGCGTGCCATTCCACTGGTCGGGATGTTGCTCTCGCGGACAGAATGTTTCTACCTGTTCCCGCGCCACTTCTTCCGCAACGCTTAAAACGTAATCGCGCTGGTCCTTGCCCTCCAGCGCCGAGCGGCGAATTCCATAGATCGTCTCGCGCTGCTTGTTCATCACGTCGTCGTATTCCAACAAATGCTTCCGCGCGTCAAAGTTCTGCGCTTCCACGCTCTTCTGCGAATTCTCGATGCGCTTTGAAATCATTCCCGATTCGATCGGCACGCCCTCGGTCATGCCCAGTCGGAACATCAGTGCCTTAATTTTTTCTCCGCCAAAAATCCGCATTAAATCGTCTTCTAGTGATAGAAAGAATCGCGATGAGCCAGGATCGCCCTGCCGCCCCGCGCGTCCACGCAATTGGTTGTCAATGCGGCGGGCCTCGTGACGCTCCGTGCCCAGAATGTGCAGCCCGCCAAGCTCCACCACTTCGTCATGCTCTGTTTTACACTGCGCGGCAAACTCCTCGTAAATCGGTTTCCACTGCTCGGACGGCACCTGAAAAATCTTCCCTTCGTGCTGGAAAAGCACCATCGGCACCGCCGCCGGTGCGTCCGCGGCCGCCCCTCCGTCGCCAATCACCGCGGGCGCGGAGGCGTACGGCATCGCCAATCGCTTCTTCAGAAAATAGTCGCGCGTCATCTGCTCGGGATTTCCTCCCAGCAAAATGTCCGTGCCGCGGCCCGCCATGTTGGTGGCCACCGTCACCGCGCCCTTGCGCCCCGCTTGCGCCACCACGCCCGATTCCCGTTCGTGTTGTTTGGCGTTCAGCACCTGATGCGGAATGCCATGCTGTTTCAGCAACTCGGCAATCGCTTCCGACTTTTCGATGGAAATCGTGCCCACCAGCACCGGTTGTCCACGCTCGTGATACTGCCGAATGCCGCTTGCCAGCGAATCATCTTCCTGCAAAATCCCGTTGACCACGGCTTCAAACTTTTCCCTCTCCGTGCGGTACACCACATCCGGATGTTCCTTGCGGATCAGCGTCCGGTTCGTGGGAATCATCACCACATCCAGGTTGTAAATCTTCGCAAACTCCGCCGCTTCGGTCGCCGCCGTCCCCGTCATGCCGGACAATTTCTTATACATGCGAAAATAATTTTGAAACGTAATCGTCGCCAGCGTCTGATTCTCGCGCTCGATCTTCACGCCTTCTTTGGCTTCCACCGCTTGGTGCAAGCCATCCGACCAGCGCCGCCCGGGCATCTGCCGCCCGGTAAACTCGTCCACGATGATCACTTCCCCGTCTTTAATGACGTAATCGACGTCCTTCTTATACAGCGCGTGTGCCCGCATGGCCTGGTACACGTGGTGCATGATGTCGATGTTCGCCGGGTCGGACATGTTCGAAAGCCCTAGCAGCCGCTCGCATTTCGCAAAACCTTCTTCCGTCAGCGTCGCCGTGCGGTGCTTTTCGTCCAACGTGTAGTCGATATCCTGAATCAGCTTGGGAATAATCTTGTCGATCTTGGCGTACTTGTCGGTCGACTCTTCCGACGGCCCGGAAATAATCAGCGGTGTGCGTGCTTCATCGATCAAAATCGAATCAACTTCATCGACGATGCCGAAGTGGTGTCCGCGTTGCACGCATGTCGCCAGGTCGTACTTCATGTTGTCGCGCAAATAATCAAACCCAAACTCGTTGTTCGTTCCGTAGGTGATGTCCGCGCCATACGCCGCGCGCCGCTGCGTATCATCCAGATCGTTCACAATCACGCCAACGCTCAATCCCAGCGCGCGATACAAGGGGCTCATCCACTCCGCATCGCGCCGCGCCAAATAATCATTCACCGTAACGATGTGTACTCCGCGCCCCGCCAGCGCGTTCAGCACCGCCGGCAACGTGGCGACCAGCGTTTTTCCTTCGCCGGTTTTCATCTCCGCGATCTTGCCCTCGTGCAGCACCATCCCGCCGATCAGCTGCACATCAAAATGCCGCATCTTCAAAAACCGCCGCCCCGCCTCTCGCACCAGCGCAAACGCCGGAACAATAGCCGGCTCCAGCGCCTTCTGCATCAGCTCGCGATAGGTAGGTTCCGCGGGATCGGCATCCTGCAAGCGCTCCTGTACCTCCGCCCGCAGGGCTGCGTAGCGCAACTTCAGCTCTTCGTCGCTGAGCGCCTGCACCTCCGGCTCCGCGGCATTGATCGCCACCACGAGAGGCTGCAATTTCTTTACGTCGCGCTCGTGCTTAGTGCCTATAAACCGCGCGACCACGCTATCCAGTATTTGAACGACTTCCATGAGGGGCTTCGCCGTTTCCTGACGGTTTTGATATGTAACGCTGCAACAGCCGCCGAATCGCGGCGAAACGTAACATCTTATTGTAACTGGTTGGATGCACCAGCGCCAAGAACCACAGCTTCCCCTCCTTTGCCGCCCTTAATCAGGCCAACTCCCGCCTCCAAGGCATCTCCCCGAGTATTCGAGGCAACCAGCTAGGCCGATCGCCGGCATCCAAAGCACCAGATTAGTACTCGTCTCCGCGCGTAGCGATGTAATGGTTCTTACGCGCCGGCTAGCCGTGGGCCTCCGTTACAACCATTCACCTCAGACCAGGAGGTCGAAATGCGATTCCCATTCGTGATTGCCATAGTCGCCGCGTTGCTGGCTGCCACCATTCCGGCGCGCGCGCAGGACACCACCACACGATTCGAGGTCTATGCGGGATACGACTACGCACGTTTTAATGTCCAGGCAAATGTCGGCGGGTTTCCGCCCATGCCAACATTCAATCTTAACGGCGGGGGCGGCCAATTCGAGTACAACGCCAGCCACTGGCTGGGCCTGGTGGGAGATCTCGCAGGCTACGTAGCGACCAATTCCGCCAACTCCGGCGCGCAAGGCGAGGCGTTTTCCTATCTCTTCGGCCCCAGAGTGAATTTTCGTCACGGCAAGATCACGCCGTTTGCGCAGGTCCTCTTCGGAGGCATTCTCACCAGCTCCGGCATTGAGAATCCGGGCGTGCAAAATAACTTCGCGATGACCGCCGGGGGCGGCATCGATATCAAGCTAACCAAGCTGATCGCCATTCGTCCCGTGCAGGCCGAGTACTTCCTGACCAAAATCCCCGACGGCCTGAACAACCGCCAAGACAATTTCCGCTTCAGCGCCGGCATCGTCTTTCGTTTCGGTCGGACTTAGCGATTCTTAGCAGGAAAAATCCCAAAGGTCGGACGCTATCAGCGAAGCACGGGTACTTCGCTATCTACCGCTACGGAATCGTTCCGTTGCGGAGTTGCCGCATTCATCCGGTTGTCCACCAGCAGCCGCCGGTACTTGCTGCGTTCATCCAGCGCCATATCCACAAACTCAAAAGCCATATCTTCCGCGCGATAATCCCGCATCATCGCCGTAGCCAGGACGTTTCGCATTCCCAGCTGCAACCGCATGTGCACCGGCGTTCCCGGTGCCAGATGCCGGCTAATCGTAGCCACGCCTCCAGCCAGGCTCGCCGTCTTTATGTCCATCGAACAAGTTTCTTTCAGGTTCGTGCTGGTCGCCCGCACCGGCTTCCGCAGCCGAATGCGTGTGTGCCGCCGTTGCCGCACAAATTTCGAGTTCACCGCAATATCCAGCGGCGCCAGCGCCATGTCGTCGCTGTCCATTCCGCTCTTGGGCAAGAATTCGCGATACCAGTCCGGCGCCAGCTTTTCCAGCGCCTGCAACGCCGCAATGCGCAACTCCTGCGCATGCGTCCAGCCAAAAACTTTTCGTCCCACCACGATGCGCTGCAGCAGCGAAATCGACTCCGGAGCCACCATCCTCCCCAGTGCCTCAATCGCTTTCACGCGCAGATACGCGCCGCCGCCCGTCGGCAAATCTCCATCCGCGATCGTGAGCAACCGGCTCAACGCCTCGCGATCCGCGGTCACGCCAATCTCGTCAATCACCAACGGAATCACCATGGGATCCACGTGATCGATCAACTCCAACAGAATGCGGCATCGCCCCGCCGCTCCTGACGAAGAAATCTGCCGAATAATGCGATCCTGCGCCGTACGCCCAAAATCCTTCATACGCGTCGGCAAAAAAACCTGCACCGCTTGCGGGTCCAGCTTAGTCAGCAGTCCGGCCATCTCCACCGCTTCCGCCACCGGTCCGCCGCGCAGCGTGCTCCGCAAGTACTGCAAACCCTCTTCGCCCATGTCGTGCGCCAAATTCGAAACGTGCTCCGAATCATCCCGCAGCGCGCAGCGATTGAAGCGCGACGCCAGTTGCTCGATGGCCGACTGCGGCAAGAGTTTCAGCACGCTCGTCAAACCCGCCGCCGCCTGCCGCGCACGCAGCGCTTCGTCCACAAATTCGGGCACGCGTTCTTCAATCCCCATCTTCGCGCGCAAACTTCGTCCGATTCCCGGCCGCTGCGCTTCCACTCCCACCAGCAAATCCAGCGCCTGCTCCATCGCCGGATAACACCGGCTGGTCGCCGCTTCCTGGCTCAAGCGCACAAACGCCGCGCTCACCAGTCCCTGCAAATCAGCATCCTGCTCCAGGTTCAGCCGCAGCCCCAGGTGCCGCAGCGCTTCGCTCAATAGCTTCGGGTCCGCCTTGGCGTACAAATCCGCCATCTCCGAAAGCCCTACCGCCGTCTTCTTCCGCGCGTCGGAGTCTTCGCTATCCGCGCACGCCGCATAGTTCTGCAGAATGCTGATCGCTTCCGCCACGTTCCCCTGCGCGATCAAATCCCCCACGTAAGACTGCACATTGCGCGGCGGAATGCACCACGCCTCGCCAGACAACAACACTTCCCGCTTCCCGCTATCCGGCACCGCCGCCCAGAATTGCCGGTCCAGAATTTCGCGGTGCGACTCCACCATGATTCCCGCGTCGCTCATCTTGTCTTCGTGCGCGCCAAGAATCTTCCGCAAATTTTCAATTTCCGAGTTCATGCGGTCCAGCATCTGCCGCACCGCGTTGACCTTCACCTCGCCCTGCTCAAAACGCTCCAGCGCAAACCGAATCGCCAGGTGCTCCGCCAATTGCACCAGCACCGATTCGTCCGGCTTGCCCACCGGCGCCTGCGCCGCCAAACCCGCAATCGCCTGCTTCAGCTTGTCCTGCGCGCGTCCCGGCAACTCCGCCATTTGCGCCTGAAACTCACCGGCCGCAGCCAAGCCACCTCCACTCGCACCCATCTGTCCAAAGCTCGTCAGCGCACCCAGGATGCTGTAAAGCTCGTCTTCGTTCGGCTCGCCCGTGCGCAGCCGCATCATCATCGAAGAACTCGGCGCGATGAACTCGCCGGAGCCTACCGCCTCCAGCGGTCCACTGTCATAAGCGCTGCCCGTTCCACTGCCGGATCCGCCACCACTCCCGTTTCCGTTGCCTCCGTTCCCGTTGCCCCCATGGGTATTGCCGCCCGTATTGGCTCCGTTGCCATCACCGCCGCCAGCCTGCGAACTCCCGGCGATCTGCGCTGTACCATACCCCGATCCACCATTGCCATTCCCCGGCCCGCCGTTACCATTCCCACGCGAACCATCTCCCGCTTCACTTCCACTCCGCGAACCCTGCGCCGCCGCAATCAACTCCAGCAATTTTTGCGGATCGTTCAGCCACTTCGTGAAATCCTCTTTCTTATCGCCCATCGCCGCGGCCGCCAGTTGCGCCGCCACGCTGGCATCCTTCAATCGCGCATCCGTGGCCACGAAACAAACTTCGTTGATGCGTATGCCCCTCGCGTTAGCAAGCGCCGCCTTCAACTGCAACGCCAACTCCGACGGCTTGGCTTTTCCAGTAGGAAACGCGTGCGCGAAATGTACCAGCTCATCCTGCGTCACGGACGGAAAGAACTGCACGCTGGCCAGTCCCGCCGCCGACAGTAGCGACGCAAACTGTTTCTCCGCTGGCGCCCCTTCTAGGGGCACGCCATCCAGCAGCAGCTGCGAGCCCGTCGCCCCCAGCAACAATCCCGTTTCACTGCCCGGAGGAATCGCCGCGTGCAGCTCTTCCCACGCCGTATCCAGCTGTTCCATGGTTCGCGCGTGGTCGTAGCCATACAGGCGGGCAAACTTCAGCAGAATGTTCAGGCTGCGAACGAAAGCTCGTCCAGATGTGCTTTTGGGATCCGGTTTCATGTCACGAGTTGGAGGCTGTCCCGCAATAGGACTCCCTGCCTAGTACGGTAGGATTCCCGCTCGTTTGGGGCAATGGTACAACCGTTCTATGTGCCCCGCTCGTCACGCCACCATTGGGGCAAGTCGCCATCCTGCTCGAAAGTACGGGTTTTATATGGGAAGTACAGGTAACAGCGCCGCCAACATGCGCCGGTCATCTCGAGTTTCGCGTTACTTCTGAACTAGTGTTTGTGCAGCGTAATCCGGCCACGCCGCCGCGCGCGATTCGTCACCGCCGCCACCACAGGTATCCCTCCGAGTTCCAGTAGCATCCTGCGCAATCTTGCGCGGTCATCCAGATCCATGTCCACAAACTCAAACGCCATCGCCTGCGGCCGCGCTCCTCGTACAATCGCCTGCGCCTTGATCGCCCGCACGCCCTGCGAAAGTTTCAACGTCAACAATGACCCCGGCGCCAAATGGCGTTCCCCGGAACCGATTCCCCCGCCAAGATTAAGTTCCGGAATCGAAAGCTTGAAGTTTTCCCGCAAATTCGTCGTCATCGCGATCATGTTCCGCGAAAGCTTCAGCCGCGCGTACCGCCGGTGACGAATTACCGAGGACGTCACCTCCGGATCAAGCGGCTCCAAAGACAGATCCTTGCGTTCCAGCCCGCTGGCGGAAAGCTTTTCCAGCGCCATCGTTGGATCGATGCGCGTCAGCGCTTGCGCCGCGGCAATCCGCATTTCGCTGGGATACGTCCATCGCCATACCTGCCGCGCATCCATAATCTTTTGCAGCACTTCCGTCGCTGCTGCCGCGCGCAATCTTCCCAGCGATTCGAGGGCCTTCAGCCTCACATACGGGGGCGTCGCATCCAGCTCCGCCAGTTCCACCAGCTTCGGTATCACTTCGTGCTGCCCGCTCATGCCCATTTCGTCAATCGCCAGCGGGCGAATCATCACGTCCAGCGAATCATAGAGCGTCGCCAGCAATCGCGCGCGATGCGGCGCCGGCGCCGAGGAAAGCTGCCGCACCGTGCGGTCGTGCGCCGAGCGCGGCCACTGTGTCAACCGTATCGGAAGAATCTTCTCCACGCTGTCCGGGTCAATCTGACTCAGCAACCCCACCGATTCCGCGGCCTCCGCGGCCGGAGCGGTCTGCAGCATCTCCACCAGATTTTGTACCGCCTCGGAACCCAGTCCCTCCACAATGCGCCCCAGCAACTCGCAATCTTCGCGGAAGCCGCAATGCCCGAACCGGTTGGTCACGTAATGCAGCGTCGCCAGCGGCATCAAATTCAAAATATCCGTCATGCCATCCGCGATGTGTCCGCTGCGCAACGCTTCTTCGATAAACTCCGGCAGCCGCTCTTCCGCTCCAATGCGCGGGCGCAAGCTTTGCGTCGAGCCCGGCCGCTGCGCTTCGATGCTGTCGAGTGACGCCAGCGCCTGCTGCATCGCCGGATAGCAGCGCTTTGACGCCGCCTCCTGGCTCAAGCGCACGAACGCCGCGCTCACCAGCGTTTGTACTTCCGGCTCGCGCTCGATCGCCAGCTGATTTCCCAGCCGCCGGATCGCTTCCATCAACGCGCTGCCGTCGCCGCTGCCATACAATTCCGCCAAATCCGATAGTCCAATCGCCGTCGTGCGCCGCGCGTCTGCCGCGTCCAGCCCCACGCACGCCGCGTACTTCATCAACACTTCGTTTACCGTTTTCAGTTCCCCGCGCCGCAACATATCCTCGAGAAACACCCGCACGTTCCGCGGCGGCACGCACCATGCCTCATCCGACGTCAGCACTTCCTTCTTGTTCTCTTCCGGAACCTGTTCCCAGAACTCCTGATCCAGCAGCTCCGTATAGCTCTGCACTTGTAAGCCAGCGTTCGCCATCAACTGCTCTTGCGTGCTCAAAATCTTCCGCAGTCCTTCGATCTCCGTGTTCATGCGGTCCAGCATCTGCTTCACCGCGTTCACGCGCAGCTCGCCTCGTTCGTAACTGTCCAGCGCAAAGCGAATCGCCACGTGCTCCGCCAGCTTCAGCAGCATCGGTTGATCCGGCTTCTGGTCCGGAGCCTGCGCCGCCAGCCCCGCCAGCGCCTGTTGCAGCGTGTACTGCGTCCGCACCGGCATCGTGCTCAGCCGCGATTGAAACATCTGCGCGTCCATGCGCGGCTCGGCGGAATCTTTTCGTGATTTTCCCAGTTGCGCAAATAGTCCTAGCACGGACCGAATACTTTCCTCCTCCACCAGATACGAGCCTGCGGGCGCAGCGTCTCCGCCTAGCCCACCAGTCAATCCTGGAGGTGTAAGCCCTCGAATTTGGGCGGACGCCGCAAGCCACCTTCCGGTGATCCCGCCACCCGCGCCGGCTCCTCCCCCGCCTCCAACTCCCGAGCCGCCGCCAATTCCGGAACCATCGCCGCCAACACCCGAACCACCACCACCGACCCCCGAACCACCGCCTCCAAATCCTGAACCGCCTGCTCCAACTCCCGAACCACCCGATCCGCCCCCAACGCCGGAACCAGAACCCGAGCCTGAACCCGAGCCAGGGCCGGATCCAGTTCCCGAGCCCGTTCCGCTTCCTCCCGAGCCCGATCCAGATCCTGTTCCGGAGCCCCCTCCGATTCCCAGGCCTCCGCCCAATCCCGGACCAAGTCCGCCAGTCGATCCTCCGCCCGGACGCGCCTCCCACAAATTCGCAGCGCCCGCACTGCCGTCTCCACCGCTGGCGCGGGTCGCGCCGTCACCGCTACCCCCACTTCCGCCACTCCCCGTGCCGCCGCCACCGCTTCCTCCGCCACCGAATCCTGGGCCACCGCTCCCGCCAGACCCGAGTCCCCCAAAGCCGCCCGGTCCTCCCGCGCCGCCGCGCGAACTCTCTGCCGCCAAGATCATCTGCAACATCTTGTTCGGGTCTTCTAAAAAATCGCGAAACTTATCGCCTTGCGCGCCCAGCGTTTTGGCCACCAATTGCGTGGCGATCTTGATGCCCGCCGTCGAAGAGTCTTCCGCCACGTAGCGGATCTCATTCACCTTAATACTCGTCTCGCCCGCCAGCGCCGATTTCAACTGGTCCGCCAGCGACGCCGGCTTGGCATTCCCGCTTGGAAACGCCCGCACAAAACGCGCAAATTGCGGCTGCGTCAATAGTGGTGAAAAGTGAATACTGGCAATACCGGACGTAATCAGCAGTTGCGCAAAACTTCGTTCTCCCGCCGCCGTTCCCAGCGGAACTCCATCCAGCAAAATCTGGTTTCCCGATGCTCCCAGCAACACTCCGCCGCCGCCGCTGTGATCCAGCGCTTCGCGTAACTCTTTCCAGGTGATTTCAAATTGTGAAGCGGTTCGCGCGTGCCCAAATTCGTACAGGCGTGCGAATTTCAGCAGAATATTTAAGCTGCGAACGAACGTCCGCGCTCCACCACGTGTGTCGGCGCTCATACGTTTTTAGGCGGCGAATTGCTGCCTTGCCCTCGTGTCCCCTAACAGTAGATTTGTTTGCCGCCAGAGACAAGGCCCGCGTCGCACCATGTCACCGTTAAGGTAACCGATTGCCCTTCCAGCCCTTCCTGTCCCTCCGTACCTGCCCCTTGCTTTGTGGCCTTGCCTGCGTGGCTTTAGCTTTGTGGCTCGTGGCTAGCTGTGGGTGGGTCGCGGCTAGTTTTCTGGTTCAGACTAGTTTTGTGGCTCCGGATAGCTTTGTGCCTCAGCATAGCTTTGTGGGTCGTGGCTTTAGCCACGACATAATCACCGCATTCTCAGAGCGGCTTTAGCCGCTGAAGTGCAGCCTCCACCTCCTAGGCCCATCCCCACTACGGATGCCCTTATTCGACACATCCTCTCCCGCCGTCGTTGCCCTGCCCGCCCGGCAGCCTTAGAATGCTTATAGTTCCTGGAATAATTTTGTGCCGGATCAGCCTACCTCCGACCGCTTCAAGCCAGACATGCCGCGTATCCCAGGCGTGTCGGGTGGTCCACCGTTCCGCGCCTCGGGGTATAAGCCGAACCTGGCGTCTGTTAGCGCTTTAGTTACCATCCTGCTCTTCGTCGCCGTCGCCGCTCACTTCGCCATCCGCCCCAAGCGCGCGGACTTACTCCCCGCTTCGCCTCCGCCGCAACTCCAGGTTCCGCTTCCCGCTCCCGACCCCACCGCCGCGTACCCGCACGCCACCGAAGCTCAGCCGATTATCGCCACCGTCGCGGAAATGAGCGCACCGTGGTCCTCTAAAGATTTCTTCCTGGAAGATCCCGCGACCGGAGAGAATCTTCCAGCTTTGCTGGTGCGTCTGCCCACCGGCTCCGCCTCTCAACCCGCCGCCTACTGGGCGCTCATCATGCGCACCGCTTACGGCAGTTGCCACCTTGAATACATCGCCGATCTCGACAAGCTGCGCCGCGACTACGGATTTCATACCGCCAAGCACGCCATGATCGGCGATCCTTGCAGCCACACCGTCTTCGATCCAGAAAAAATGACCATGCTCCCCGGCAACATCTGGGTCCGCGGCGCCATCGTCCAAGGCGCCGACGTCCGCCCGCCCCTCGGCATCGAACTCCAAATCAAAAACCAAAACATCCTAGCCATCCGCCACGAATAATCCTCCATCTGTAGCGCAGGGCGCTTGCTTCTGAGCCCTGCTTGCCCCCGTGGGGGCGGTTTTTTCCGCGCCCATTCTGATCCGATCGCCTCCGTCGTCTTTCGCTCTCGTCGTCTTCCGCCTCTCGCCGCAATCCCAACTTGACAACCATCACCCCATGAAAGAATCTCTCTCAGACCATGCCAAAAAAATTCTCATCATCCATCTTGCGTCCCTCACGCCGTAATTTCCTGCAAGCCACCGCAGCAACCTCCGCGCTATTCCTCTCCAAACCGCAAATGTCCCCACCACAATCCACCAACGAACCACTCCCCCCAGCCTTCGCAAGTCTCAAGCCCCTAGGCGATCGCGTCCACCCGATCCAACCTGACGAATTCCAAAGCCGCATGGCCCAAGCCCAGAAAAAAATGGCGGAAGCCCAACCGCCCTTCGACGCCCTATTCCTCGCCCCCGGCACCACCCTCTACTATTTCACCGGCATCCACTGGGGACTAAGCGAGCGCTTGCTAAGCCTGGTCATCCCAAAATCCGGCCAGCCAATTTTAGTAGTCCCCGCCTTCGAAGAAGGCCGCCTCCGTGAACGCCTAAAATTCCCCATAGAAATTCGCGTCTGGCAAGAAGATCAAAGCCCCACAAAAATTGCCGCCTCTGCCCTAACCGATCGCGGAATTCGCACCGGACAAATCGGCGTAGAAGAAACCGCCGCCTTCACCTTCTTCGATCACTTCCGCCAAGCCGCCTCGGGCTTCACCTTCGTCTCCGCCGACCCCATCACCATCGCTTGCCGCTCCCACAAATCTCCCCACGAACTGGAACTAATGCGCATCGCCTGCGACGCCACCTTCGACGTCTTCACCGCCGTCTTCGCCTCCCTAAAAGAAGGCCTCTCGCAAGACGACCTCGGCCATCTCGTCGAAGCCGGCTTCGCCAAAATGAATCTGCGCGGCGGCGCGCTAACCCTAATCGGCGAATCCGCCGCTTTACCTCACGGCACGCAAAAGCCCCGAAGCCTAAAACCCGGCGACGTAGTCCTAATCGATGGCGGCTGCGTAGTCGAGGGCTACGAGTCCGACGTCACCCGCACGGGCGTCCTCGGCTCTCCCAGCAAAAAAGTTCGAGAAGTTTTCGAAATTGTAAGACACGCGCAAAACGCCGCGTTAAGCGCCGCCCGCGCAGGAAAACTCTCCGGCTCCGTAGACGACGCCGCCCGCAAGGTAATCACCGACGCCGGCTACGGCCCCGACTACAAATTCTTCACCCACCGCCTGGGCCACGGCATCGGCCTCGACGGTCACGAACATCCTTACCTGGTCCGCGCCAGCACCACCGTCCTCGAACCCACCATGACCTTCTCCAACGAGCCCGGCATCTACATCCCCACCGAATTCGGCCTCCGCTGTGAAGACGACATGGTCATCACCCCCAACGGCCCCGCCCAACTCCTAACCAAAGGCTTCCAAGCCTCTCTCGAAAAGCCTCTAGATTTCGTATAAGGAGATCGGCATGCAAAATCTTCGGAATAAATACTCTTTTCGACTCGGTCGAAAGCTTTCTCTGATCCTTGCAGTGACGCTGTTACTTCCAGGTCTAGCGATCGCGCAGACTACGCAAATACCTGACGCGGCCAAAACTCAACCTAAAGCGGCCGCCTATGCCGGCCTCGAAATGCTTACACCCGACGAAGGCACGGATTTTAGTGGTTACCTGAGGTCGGTATACTTGGGCATCAAGCGCGAATGGTTTACCCAGATGCCATCCTCAGTCGAAAAAGGTGAGCAAGGAATCGTGCAAGTCGAATTTCGCGTGCAGCGGAACGGAAGCGTACCCGCAGACTTCGTGAAGTTAGCAAAAAGTTCTGGCAAAGACGATCTCGACAGGGCGGCCAGGGGCGCAGTTCAATCAGCCGCGTCGTTTAGCCCATTACCTGATAAATTCTCCCATCCGTTCATCGAACTCCGCATGACGTTCTTCTACAACATCGATCCTCGAAAAATTCAGCGACCCTAGAGTTTTTTTCTGAGTAGCTTCCAAGCCTCCCTCGAAAGACCTCCGGAAGTAGCGCGGTTGTAGCGGCGGGTCTTCAGACCCGTTCTTTTGACGTTACCTTTGACTTTTCTTTCGTAGTGGCGAATCTTTAGATTCGCATCTTATGTGCCTGGAGGTTTCTGTGGGCGTCAGCTACTTTTGGGTCGCTCGTTTATCGTTCACGTTGCTTGTTCTCGCGACGCCGATTACGGCACAATCGCCGCACCCGCAGGCCGGAACCTGCAAGGATCGAGCCACGACTCAGCTGCAACTTGACGATTGCGCAAATAAGGAACTGCATACTTCCGAAGTAAGAATGGAAAGCCTTCTCAAACGATTGGGTCTAAAGCCTGACAGTCCAGAACAAAGGGCCTGGGAGTCTTACAGAGACGCCCAGCTCGCCGCGATCTATCCCCCGCAGGACATCGCCTCTTTCGGATCCGTATACCCGATGTGCCTTGCAATCTTGAAGAGATCTCTGACGGAGGGACGCATTCGGGACTTGAAAGCGCTCATCAGTTCGCAAGAGGGTGACGCCTGTTACGGCTACCGGCTGGCAGCACGGAAGTCCGACTGATTCGCCCTGAGAGCGGAACGCTTCAGCGACAAGGAGCAACAATGCCCGATGAATCGAAACCCGAAAATGCCCCCGACTGGCAACACCACGGCCTGCGCATCGTCCGCGCCAACAACCTCGACACCAACACCCCGCAAACTCCCGGCATGACCCGCGCCGAAGCCATCTCCCACGCCCGGGTGGGCGCGCAGAAACTCTGGGCCGGCACCGTCATCGTCCACCCCGACGCCAAAACCGGCCCGCATCACCACGGCGAAGTTGAAACCGTAATCTACATCGTTCGCGGCCGCGCCCGTTTTCGCTGGGGTGCCCGGCTCGAATTCGTCGACGAAGCCGGCCCCGGCGATTTCGTCTACGTCCCGCCCTACGTCCCGCACCAGGAACTCAACGCCAAAAAAGACGAACCCGTCGAAGCCGTAATCGTGCGCAGCGGCCAGGAACCCATCGTCGTCAATCTCGACATCCCCACCCCCGAACCAAATCCCACCACTCCGCAACCCGACCCCTTCCACTCGTAGTTGTAGCGGCCGCCGTCCGCGCCGGTCGCCTTTGTACTTTTGGACTGCGGCGGCTTGACGCCGCTTTCGCCCTTGGTAGCACTGGCACTCTTGCCTGTGCGCGATCGTAACCACAGCACAAACGATCCATGGAGAGCATCGACTCCCAAGACACGCCTCACGCCTGCAACCCATCACAAAAAAAAGGCGGCCCAAAAGGGCCGCCCGAAAATTGCTAGTGTAAATCGCCTGCCTAAATAATGCTGGCGATCCCTACTGCTTGTCGTACACCTGCACGTCATGCTCTTTCGCGCCGGTCGCGGTGGTCCCCTCCGTCACCACCGTCGTCACCTTGCCATCCTTTGAAACCGACACCTTCGACGAGCCGATTGCTTTCCCGCCCTTTTTCAGCGTCGCCTCATAATGATCGGCGCTCAGCCGCTTGCCGTTTATGGTATCTGCTCCGCTTGGTATGGAGCCCGAGATAGGGTTGTCCTTGCCGTCAAATTTCGTCGTGAACCCATAGGATATGGGCTTGCCGTCGCCGCTGACTCCCTCAAACGTATATTTGAAGCTATCGCCATCCGCCACCACCGTGCGCGTCAAACTCTTCGGCACCGGTCCGGGATCATATTTCGATTTTGTGACGTTCAGCTTCCACGTTCCAACAATCGGGCTGCTTTGCGCTCGCACCGTTGCAGCAACCGCTACCGCCAGCACCGCCATCGCAACAAACGTCAAGACACGCTTCATGGGTGACCCTCCTTGGGTCTTTTTCTCGAGTGATTCGCCTAGTTGACTTTATTTAGTGCGGGAAACTTACCTGGACTGCGGGCCGTCAAAACAAACTGGCGTCACACTACGCTGCATCACCTCTCAAGTCAAACAATTTCCGGCTTGCCTTCTGTGCTTTATCTGCGAACGAATTCCACGGTGCCGCGCCACGCTCTCACGGCCCAATCTTAATAGACACACCAAACCGCTTGTAGTTCGTATACTTATGCTCATTCCGATAAATCTTCCCGCGCATTTCCGTGCGCACACTCACCTCGCTCGGCAGCCACAAAGGCGCCGTCAGGTCCGCGAGTTGCACCTCACCGAGCGCCAATTCCGTTGTCATCAGACCAACCTCAGGTCGCGGCGCCAGCAAATCCGTTCGCAGTCGAATGATTTGAAAACTCTCTTTGTCTATCCACGCGATTCCCTGCACCAAGACTGCCACACTCCAGTTTCCCCCGCTCACCCTGCCCGGCGAGGCGTGACCCGGCCGCTGCGCAAAAGCCACCACGTAGCTATTTCGCGGCCCTATCATTTCATCTCCAAGAAACAGAAACGTGGATTCTGATCGCCGCTGGGGTGAGAAATGACCACATTCGAGCGCATAACCACGGTCCACCGCGTACCCATTGTCGGCACCCACTTTTGCGGCGCGAACTCCCGGTAGGTTCGTGCGATATTCTTCGATGTGAGGGAAAAGCTCTTCACGATGCGTGAGAATCACGTAGCTGTAATGATTGTGCTGGCTCGCTTTGATCGTTCCATTCGAACTCAATTTTTCTTGCGTGATTTCTTCGTCAGCGGTGAGGTCCACAATGTCGCGGAAGAAAGCCCTCACATTGTCGCCTGTCTTATCCAGAATCATGGCTAACGGTTGCTGGTCCGTCGCCGGCTGCAACGTTTTTAGCTCCGGAAACTGCAGGACGAATTTTTCAAGCGGTTCTTCAAGGTACGGATGCGCATCCTTGTAATAACTTTGATCGTCGCCGCTCGATTTTTGCGCAAGCGCGTCCCACGAACCTGCCGCAGCGGCGCAGAAAAAGATAAAGCTACTCACAACCACTAGCCGCAAAACATAACGACACTGAACCAATCCGCGGGGCATCACGCCGACCCTGCCCGCACGCTCTCGCAAAACTCCACCACCCGCTGCTCCGCCCAAAATCTCTCCATCCCCCAATGCCGCGATATAAACGCGCAATGCCCGCCATGCAACGGCGCCTCAAACCGTATCCACGGATTCTTCTCCACCCCCATCGCCAAAAACGAAACGTACGGCACAAATGGATCGTCTTCCGCCACCATCAACAACACTGGCACGCGAAAATCCCCCACCACATTTTTCGCGCTGGACTTCTCGTAATAATCCTCCGCATCACGAAATCCCGCCGATGGCGCGGTAATCACATCATCAAACTCCCGCACCGTCCGCACGCGCCGCAGCCCGCGGGCCGGCACATAGCGATCCGGAAATAATTTCGTCTTCCGCTCATACCGCGCCATCAACCCCGAGACAAACCGGTTCTGATACAAATAATTCTCCCGCCGCTCCAAGGCATCCGCGCAAGCCGACAAATCCCACGCCGGACACACCGCGCACACCCCGCGCAACGCTCCTGGCGCCCCCGCGCCAAACTCCCCCGCCATCTTCGCCACCAAATTTCCGCCCATCGAATACCCAACAAAAAAAATCTCGCGAAATCCATCCACCCCCGTCAACTCCTCAAACACCGCGCGATAATCCCCGCTCATCCCGGAGTTATACAGCGTCGGCGTCAGCGCCTCCGTCCCGCCGCAATTCCGCTGGTTCATGCGCACCACGTGATACCCGCGCGCAAACGCCCGCTCCGCAATCCCCATCACATAACCCGAATCGCTCGAGCCCTCGAGTCCATGCACAATCACCATCACCGGCGCATCCAACATCTTTCCCTTCTGCCAATGACAATGCCCCAATACCTGCGTCCACGGATCCACGCGAAACAAGCGATCCTCCGCGCGCGCCAACGCAAACCGCCGCGGCCAAAACGCCGCCGCAATCGTCATGGCATGGGCGCTACGCAATAAAAAGTGAGGTTCAAACGCAGGAAAAGGTCGAGTCGCCACAGAGGAAGCCGCCGCCAAATGTTCCACGCCAAAACTCTATGCACTTCCGTGCCCGCGCACAAGCACCGCCGTTGTAGTGGCGGGGCTTCTGACCCACTCCTACAGCAAAGGCGACCGCCTCGGAAGGCGGCCGCTACAGAGTCAGAAGTTCGGCCTCGTGTAAGCGCCGGATCTTAGTCCGGCCTCTTAAAACCATTCACGCTTACGCACCACTGCCCCCCGTCAACCTTCAATCGCACAGTCTTTCCTGCTACGTTCGTCTTCAAATGCATCACCAGATCCATCAACGCGCGATCGCCGGCCTATTGTTTCTGTTCTCTTGCTCCTCCGCCTTCGCGCAAAAAAATTCCAAACCGCTCGACGAACCCGAAATCCGCGCCTACCTCGCTAAAAACGACGAATGCCCGGAAGATCAAATCTATTTCTCGAAGCTCGAACACTTCGACTTCAAACACGACAACACCGACCAAGCCATCGTCGTCGCTTCCACCTGCAACACCGGCACCGGAGGCCCCGATATCCACTCCGTCTTCGCGCGCGACTCTTCCGGCCAGCTTCTCGATCTAAAAATCGCCGAACCACCGCCAGACACCTACGACAATATGTTCGGCAACCGCAACTATGACTTAATCGTCGAAGATGGCCTCCTCGTAGCCACCTTCACCGATGATCAGTTTCGCGACACTCCCTTAATCATTAAATACCAATGGAACGGTCAGGAATTCGCCATCGTCAAAATCCAAAAAACCGGCATCTTCCAAACCAGCTACGATTGCGCCAAAGCCCAAAAAGAAGATGAACAAGCCATCTGCCACGTCGATTTTCTCGCCGAACTCGACGTCAACCTCAACGACCTCTACAAATCCCTTCTCGCCAAACTCCCCGCCCCCGACCGCGAAGCCCTAAAATCCGAGCAACGCGAATGGCTAGCCCAGCGCAGCAAAACCTGCCTGATCTACAAAAGCTGGGTCAACTGTCTGGCGAACTACTACCAACAGCGCATCGACGCCCTGACAAAACGCCTCGCCGCGCAATCCGCCGCGACCCGGCCTTTGTAGCGGCCGCCTGGCGTTTACCCCGACCCTGTCGGGGAGGCGGTCGCCTTTGCTTTTGCCGTTGCCTTATGTAGGTGCCGGACTTTTAGTCCGGACTAATCTTATTTCTCGCGCCGGGAAGAACCGAACATCAATCTCCCGTTTTCCCCACGCGCTTCAAATGCCCGACCTCCGAAAACCCGTCATCCGCGTGCGCCGCAACATATCGCCGCAGATCTTTGGTGTCCGCTGTAACCAACAATAGCTGGAACATCCCTGGATTCAGCAATTCATGCTTCAATTTACTTCCGCCGAACCCATGCGGCTTCTTAATCGCATCATCATCTAGCTCCGCAATCGCTAGGTCGTCTCCGTAAATTTTTATTTTCCAAATCACGTGCATGGGAAGCACGCCGATCGCTGGGTCGACGTTCACGCCATCCACGGTTTCCTGTTCGTACTGGGCGTCCATAAAGAGCTTTCCCGTCAGCCGGACGAGGTTGACATCGTATGTGTCCTTGACCTTTGTGCCCGGATCAAAAACGCTAATCTCGTATCCGGCATTTTTGGATTTATAAAAGGTAATCTCTCCCTTGTCGTCCGTGTCCGTGCCCATCCATGTTCCCTCCAACCCGGGCTCCACAACCGCGTCTTGGCTCGTATATAACGGATTCAAGGAATACGACGGACAACCACATAGCCCTAAGCACGCAACCAACAGAACCGGCAGCCATCGCAATTTCATAACTCGCTCCTCACCTCAACGCGAACCACCCCGCTAGCGTCGCAAACTTCTCATCCTGCGTCCACGGCGACCCAAACTCCCGCCCAATCTCTGTCACCCGCCGCAGCAGCGCCGCAGGCTTAGCCGAAAACTCCTCCGCGCATCTTTCCACCAATTCGCGATCCTTAATCTCCGTCACGCGCAATCCACTGCGCTCACACGCCCCGCGGATCGCCGCCCGAAACAATTCTCCATCCGCGGTATGAATCAGCGCGTGCGACGCCAAAATCCTCGCAAACTCCGGCAGCGCTCGACCCGAAGCCAGCAACAACGCCCCGCGGTCCAACTTCCATTCCAGTTTCTTCAACTCACTCTTCATCCCGCGCAGCGCCGCAACCGCCAACTCTTCCGCCTCCGCCCGCACTCCACGAACAAATTCTCCCGCCTCCGGCAACTCCATTTTCTCCGCGGTGTGATACGGCTGCCGGTACGCATAACTAAACGTCTTCACCAGCCGCACCCGTGCCCGCTGCAACACCACCGGCCGCCCGCCCTTCTCCAGACACACCACCACCATCGCACTCCATCCCGAGTGCACGCGAAAACCCACCGCCGCCTTCTTCATAAAATCCTCCGTGGTAGAGGAAACGGAGGCACGCAATGCTGTTCTTGCTAATCCGACAGGGGATTATGGTGCGAAATTGTGGCGGTCACAAGAGGCGCGCCGGCGAGGATGGCGCCACGGGTAAAATTTCGTAAGTGTTCATTTTAAAGGTGTTGAAGTTGCTTGTTTTGTTACAGATTGCAAGTGTTGATTTTGCGGGAGTTAGGATTTCGCTGAATGGGGCGGCGATCACCTCTGCCCTGACATCGTGGCGGCGAACGGTGCACAGGCCCCTTCGTTGCTCAGGGTAAGCAGGAGTGCCGGTGCTACTAAAACCTACGTGGCTGAATTTGGCGTTGCGGCGGGAGCTTCGACCGGCGCGGCGGTCGGGGCCGGCGCCGTTGGCGGGTCATTTCGGTTGGGGTAGAGATTGTCGGCGATGGCTTCCATCCAGGCGCGTTTGCCAAAGGTGGTGGAGTATTCGTGCTGGGCCATGCCGATGGATTGGACCATGGTTTGGGCGATGTAGCCTAAAGTGTTGGCGGTTCTAGGCTTAATGTGTCCTTGAGCCACCGCGGCGAAGAGGCGACTGAGGGCGGAGGTCAGATCACAGGCGGAGGTGTATTTGCCGGCAAGGTCCACAGCGACGTCCTGGCCGAATTTCTGGACGGCGCGGGATTGCTGGTCCTTGCGGGCATGGAAGGTGCAGAACTCCGGGTGGGTGCCGGAGCGGGGCATGCGGCAGCGGCGATTGTCAGCGAAAGTGAAGGAGCACAAAGAGTTAGGACGGTCGATGGAGAAAGTGACGGACATGGGAATCCCTCCAGAGGGTGAAAGATTGAGTTGTGTTTTGGAGATGCTCGCGAGAGGCGAGACGTAGTTCTTTACGTGTTAATGGTACAGAGAATTGCTGATGTTGTCAAGAAGAATTTTGGATTTTTTGCAGTTCCAAAATGGGAAGCGAAATTCGTTCGAAAATAGGGGCTTTATGATTGCGGGCGGCCTATCCTTGTATATAACGGGTTTGGTATATGCTCGTGGACCGGGACTCCCCGCCTCCCAGAATACTCCGAGGACGTGATGATGGAATTGGTGAAGGGAAAGATGCGGCTGCGGGGGTCTGACCCGTTGGCTCCAGCGGCGATTACTTTCGTGTTTCTGTGTGGCGCGAACTATGGGATGGATATTGCACTGGACTGGCTCGGGATACCTGCGTCGAAGACGATAGTGAATGATGTGATTATTGGGGCGCTGGGGGCCGTGGCGGTTTTCTATTACGTTTCGGCGAGCTGGGAGAACCATAACTTTAAGAGCGCTAAGGAACGGATTGTTCTGATTGGGGAGTTGAATCGAAGGATTCGCGAATCGCTGGGGGTGGTGACGAGCTCGGCGATGTCCGAGGATCGCGAGGAGCGGTTGCAGGGGATCGACGAGGCGATTGACCGGATCGACGATATTCTTTGCGATTTTCAGGTGGGGACGGCGAGGGGGAAGACTTAACGCAGAGGCGCAGAGGGCACAGAAAAGAAGAGAAGGCTTCCAGTTGGGCTGGCTGGGCTGATTGCTGGGGCATCGCGCTTGTGAGTGACGCGATTTCGCACCATAATCGCCTGTCGGTTCTAGTAGCGGAGGCACTCTTGCCTGTGCGGCATAAGCGCCAGCAACACGCTACCAAAACGTATCCAACACCGTTAATTTCGCTGCAACAGTCGCGTTGCCTGCTGCGACCTCAGCCATTTCGCCGATCGCTTCATGTATGATCTGACATTTGTGGAGAGGAACGACGCCCACTGGGGCTTCGTCTCGTCACGCTCCAGAGCAAACCGCGCCAACGCATAGCCGAAGAGCTCCTCGGAAAGATATCCCAGCCGCCGCGCCGACCATCCTTGCGAGCTGTAGTCGTTGTGCTGCTCGAAACGAAATGCGGAATTTGCCGTAAAGATGCCAAAACCGAGAAACACGGTGAGCAGGTCATTCAGCTGCTCCATATCCGGTTCGTCGCGCTGCATCAACCCTGGCCGTAGCAGAATAATATGTCCCACCTCGTGGGCCAGAGTAGCTACCAGCACCATCGGATCCTTCAGTTGCTTTTCATCAATCGAGATGTGCGGTCTGGCCTCAGGATCATGATGGTAAAGGCCTGCGGCGCCTGAACCTCCTCCTTCATAGAAAGGAACCAGTTGGCGCGTCAGGTCGTTCTCGGACGCGAACATCGTCACGTCGACTTCTGCCGAATTCACCTGCATCTGCGTCGCAACGCGATGGAACATCGCCTGCAGCGCGTGCTCCGACCCATCGTACGGATCAGGAAAGTACTCGGGCGTTGGCAGCATCACGGTGGCGCCAAGAAGGCGCTGCGCGCCGAGTAGCTTCCCCAGACGCACAAACGAGCTATCCACCCACTTGTGCTGCTCCACCGTGATGGGCAGCTTCGGCTTTGTGAGGCCAAACACGGTACCGTTATACCAGAGCACTCATCCGTATGCCTCGGTGGATCTATCGTGAAGCTGAATTCCGCAACCGCAACGAACAGCGCCTTGCGAGCACCGCAACTCCACACCTATAATCGCCTGTCGGTTTTTGGTAGCACAGGCACTCCTGCCTGTGCACCTTGAACACGAGCAACACCAACGCGATTGCCGTCGCGCGGATGCTCTTTAGACGGCGTACCACCACAAGCGCCAGGAGCCCCAGTGCCAGTAGGAACCGCATTCCACGAACGCACCCTCGCCCTCTGCGAAAGCCTCAACTATCGCGAGTGGTCCGGCTACTACACCGTCGGCGTTTACGAGATGCACCACGAGCACGAGTACAACGCCATTCGCAATTCCGCCGCGCTCATCGACATCTCTCCGCTCTTCAAATATCGCGTCACCGGAAAAGACGCCACTAAATTTGTGAACCGCGTCATCACCCGCGACATCAACAAAGTTGCGATCGACCAGGTGATCTACTGCTGCTGGTGCGATCCGCAAGGCCACGTCATCGACGACGGCACCATCACCCGCCTCGGCGAAAACGATTATCGCTGGACCGCCGCCGACCCCAGCTTGCGCTGGTTCCAGCAAAACGCCTTTGGCCTGGACGTAGAAATCATCGACGTCTCCGAACACGTCGCCGCCCTGGCCGTGCAAGGCCCCACCTCCGGCCGTCTACTCAAAGCCGTAACCAACTCGGACATCTCCAACCTGAAATATTTTCGCGTAACTCACAGCAAAATCGCCGGCGTTCCCGTGGACATCTCTCGCACCGGCTACACCGGCGACCTCGGCTTCGAGATCTGGATGCCCTGGAAAGACGCGGTAAAAGTTTGGGACGCTCTGGTCACGAAAGGAAAAGCCTTCGACGTTCACCCCGCAGGCATGATCGCGCTGGACGTCGCGCGCGTCGAAGCCGGCTTAATCCTCATCGAAGTCGATTACACTTCCAGCAAAAAGGCGCTGATCGAATCGCAAAAATATTCGCCCTCAGAAATCGGTCTGGGAAAATTAGTCGATCTGAAGAAAGAGAATTTCGTCGGTCGTGACGCATTAATTCGCGAAGCGAAGAAAGGTCCCGAACGCGCGTTGGTCGGCCTCGAAATCAACTGGAACGAAGTAGAAGCCCTCTACGACAAAATGCACATGGCCCCGCAAGTTCCCAGCATGGCCTCCCGCGTCCCCGTCCCCGTCTACCGCAACGGCAAACACATCGGCAAAGCCACCAGCACCACATGGTCGCCAACGCTGAAAAAAATGATCGCGTTGGCCTCGGTAAATCGCGAGCACGCCACGCCCGGCACCACCCTGCAAGTAGAAATGACCGTAGAAGCTGTGCGCCACACCGTCTCGGCAAAAATAGTTCCAACGCCATTCTTCAATCCGCCACGCAAAACCGCAACCCCAATTTCATAGCGAAGGGGCGTTGGCGAAGTGCGACCACGGCCTCGTCCGCCGCATCTATACCGTGTGGTACAAAGCTCGGAGGGATTCCATGGGCAAGCTCGACGGAAAAATCGCACTCATCACCGGCGGTAACAGCGGCATCGGACTGGCCACCGCGCAACTGTTCGTCAAAGAAGGCGCTTACGTTTACGTCACCGGGCGCACGCAGTCCAAGCTGGACGCAGCCGTAAAGAAAATCGGAACGGGCGGTCAGGGCGTCACAGGCGGACAGGGTGTGACCGGCGTGCAAGGCGACGTCGCCAAACTCGACGATCTCGATCGCCTCTTCGCGCAAATCAAAAAAGAAAAAGGCAAACTCGACATCGTCTTTGCCAACGCTGGGATCGCCAAATACGCCCCACTCGGCGAAATTGACGAAGCCTTCTACGACAGTATTTTCGATGGCAACGTGAAAGGCCTGCTGTTCACGGTGCAAAAAGCTCTCCCGCTGCTCCCAGACGGCGCCTCCGTCATCCTCAACGCCTCAATCGTCGGCAGCAAGGGCCTTCCGGCCAACAGCGTTTATGCGGCCACCAAAGCGGCGATCCGCTCGTTCGCGCGCACCTGGACCACCGATCTCAAAGCCCGTAAAATTCGCGTCAACGCCATCAGCCCTGGGCCCATCGATACGGAAGGCTTGCGCGAACTCTTCGGCAGTTCCGCGGTGGGTCAGGAACGGCTGAAGAACATCAGCGCCATCGTTCCACTGGGCCGCCTGGGGCAACCGGAAGAAATCGCCAAAGCTGCGCTGTTCCTGGCTTCCGACGACAGCAGCTTTGTGACGGGGATCGAGTTGTTCGTGGACGGCGGCGTGGCGCAGGTGTGATTGGGGGTCTGATCGGTCCTGGCGTGCTCACCGCGGAAATAACATCAGTGTCGCAGGCGCTGCACAGTTTACCCCAGCGTGTAAGCGCTGGGCGCGATCGCCACTACGCGAAGGAGCACCGGAGGTGCGGCACATCCGTTGCTGCAAACCACCACTGATACAAACCATTCGTTATCGATGACTGTTAATTCGCCGCGGCGAACTTTTCCACCGAAGAGAGCATTTCGTCCAGCGCAGCTCGATCGAGCAATCGGCCGCGCACCACTACGGCGCGAATCCGCGATGTGTTCTGAATGTCCGCCAGCGGGTCCGCATCCAGCAACACCAGGTCTGCAACTTTGCCTTTCTCAATCGTTCCCTGCGTCGCGCTCTTGCCCATGAATTCCGCGGCGCGAGACGTTGCGGACTGGAGCGCTTGCATCGGAGTCAACCCAGCGTGCACCAGCAGCGCAAGCTCGTCGTGCAAGCTGAATCCGGGATAAACAAACGGCGCAGCCGTATCCGTCCCGGCAAGAATCTTCACTCCAGCGACTTGCATTTCGCCAACCACATGCGCGGACTTCTCCATGAGTTCTTGTCGCAGTGGATAATCTCGCGCCTGCGCGGCGAGCGCGTCTTGCAGCGCCACTTTCTTCCAACGGTCGAACACCGCGCGCGGCACATACTTCACTCGCTGATCCGGCATATCGGCCAGGTTTCCTCGCCGATACGAATCTTCCTGCAACAGAATTAGTGTTGGAGTCTGCGACGTCCCATTCGCCACGAATTCCTGAAGCAGCGCGTGCGCACGTGCTTCAGAAAAACTTTGCAGCAGCTCCTGGGCCCAATCGAATTGCCGCGTGCGTGACGAAACATCTTTCTCTTTTCCCGCCGCCGCAAGAAACTGCTCGCGCATCAGTTTCGGCTCATTCGCGGAGCAAGCCCGCAGCACGCATGTCAGATGCTCTATGCTCTTCTGTCCTACTGCCGAAGCTTCCGCCGCGGTCACGCGATCCGGCACATGTCCGACAAAAGAAATATGTTCGCCCTTGCACGCCGCCGCGATCTGAAAATAAACGTCGCGGCTTAGGTGCGATTGCACCTTGATAAAATCGACGCCGCGTCGCACCAGGTCATGCACGTCTTGGGAAGCTTGCGCACCGTTGGTCACCACCAGCGCAGGCTGAAACGCCGGCGGATTGCCGTCGAGATACGGTCCCGCAAGATAGATGCGCGGCCCGAGCCGCTTCCCTTCTTCAATCTCACGGCGCAATGGCAGGAGCGAATCCAGGTAACCGCCCATATCGCGCACGGAAGTAATTCCATTCTCGAGCAGCAGCGGAATCATAAATTTGCGACTGCCGTCTGGCTCGCCCGCGCCGGTCAGATGCACGTGCATATCGGCCAATCCAGGAATCAGGAACTTTCCGCGCCCATCGACGATGGTGGCGTGGCGAGGAAGGTCCGCCGCCGCGTCGGAAGAAGTAATCGCAGCGATGCGATCGCGCACCAGCAACACGGTCATGTCCGGTTGCGGCGCCGCGCCCGTCCCGTCGATCAGCGTGACGTGAGTAATCGCCAGCGCGGATTCCTCGGGCAATTTGTGCTGCGCACAGGAGCACGCCAGCAAACATACAAGCACGCACGCGGCCACACGCGCGATTGCGGCCAGCGATAGTTTCGCCGCGCGCGTGTAGATCCTGTGATGAAAGGAGATCACTGGTTCAAACGATTGTACTTCTTTAAGACGGCCCGCAACTTATCGTGGGGCAAGGCGATCGCTTTGTGATTGTCGATTCCCGTCATGGTCTCCGCAGCGATCATGGCGTTGACGACGGCCTCTTCCGTGGCCTGCACGGTGGCGGCAAACAAATCATCCATCTTGTCGTTCGGCAACATTCTTAAATCCACGACATGATCCACCGCCGCAGCGCCGGAATTCGCGGTGGAAAACGCGATAAAGATATCACCCGAGCCGTTGCCGGAAACACTGCCATCACGTCCGAGCCCCAAAGACACGCGCCGTGCCAAGCGCTTCAACTGATGCGCCACCAGCGGCGCGTCCGTGGCCACCACCACGATAATCGAGCCGCGCTCCGATCCGTCAAAGGGCGCCGCGGCGTACGCTGGGTCCTCCGAAATTTCCTTGCCGACCGGCACGCCCGCGATAATCAAGTTCGGCCGCCGTCCGTAATTGCACTGCACCAGCACGCCGACGGTGTATCCGCCGTCGCTGCCGGAAAGCTTTCGCGAAGAAGTTCCCGTGCCGCCCTTGAACTCGTTGCAGATCATTCCGGTGCCGCCGCCCACGTTGCCCTCCGGCACCGGTCCGGACTTCGCGGAATCAATCGCGCTGAAAACGTGTTCGGGCTTTACGTGAAAGCCGTTGATGTCGTTCAGCCAGCCGTCCCAGGTTTCCGCCACTACTGGCAGCGACCACCAATATTCCGTCGCGTCCGGCGCGCCGTGGCTGACGCGCCACTGAATCACCGCGTCGCGCACCACACCCACGCTGTGCGTGTTGGTAATCATCACCGGACCCTCGAGGAATCCCGATTCTTCCACCCAGGTGGTGCCGGTCATTTCGCCGTTGCCGTTTTGCGAAAACCATCCCGCGAATACCGGATTGTTCATGGAATTCGCTCCGCGCGGCAGCACGGCGGTGACGCCGGTGCGAATCGGTCCTTTTCCCACGACCAATTTTCCTTCGCCGGAAATGAGCGTGGTTTCGCCGACGAGGACGCCCGCGACGTCGGTGATGGCGTTGAATGGGCCAGGCGTGCCGTCGAACGGCACACCCAGATCACGCGCCCGCGACTTAGTCGCAGCATTCTGCTGCGCGGATGCCGCGCCAATCAGAGAGAAGAATAAGAGCGAAGTTGCAAGCGCGCGAATCCAAGTGTTCATTGGTTACTCTTCTCCGGACATTCCGTTTATCTTCGCGCCATTGTAGCAAAGTGTTTGGAAGGCCAGACGTCTGAGCGGTTGGAAGGCGGATGACACTATTGGAACACCGTGTTGGAATATGGGAGGATTCGTGACAAGATTTGCTGTTCACAACCGCGCTGCAAATATTCGGACACACACAAACAGCTGGAGCATTCATGAGCCGCCACATTCTGGGAACTGGGCTGGGAACTGCGATACGCTGCGCCACATTACTTCTGGCTGCTATATTTTTCCTGGCGCAGTTCGCGTTCGCGCAAAGCGCCGCGAAACATCCCATCACGTTTGACGATCTGATTCACATGCATCGCGTCGGCGGTCCCGCCATTTCTCCGGATGGCGCGTGGGTCGCTTACGCGGTTTCCACGCCCGACATGGACGCCAACCGCAACGCCAGCAATATCTGGGCGGTGCGCACGGCGGGCGGCGACGCCGTGCAACTGACTAGCGGAGGACATGACTCTTCGCCGGTGTGGTCGCCGGACGGCAAGACGCTGGCGTTTCTTTCTTCGCGCGACGGCAATTCGCAGGTGTATTTTCTGCCGATGGATGGCGGCGAAGCTCGCGAGATGACGCACCTGTCCACTGGCGCGGACATCGTGAAATTTTCGCCAGACGGAGAGACCATCGCCTTCACTTCCTCGGTTTATCCGGATTGCAAAGATGATGCGTGCAACAGCGCGCGCGATGCCGAGAAAGAAAAGTCCAAGGTGAAGGCGCGCGTCTACGAACAGCTTTTGTATCGCCACTGGACGCATTGGTCCGAGGGCAAACGCGCGCACCTATTTGTAATGCCCGCGGACGGCAGCACCGCCCCGCGCGACCTGACCCCAGGCGCTAACTACGACGTGCCTCCAGACGAGCGCGGCGGCCCGGAAGACATAAATTTTTCGCCAGATGGAAAGGAAATTTGCTTCACCGCAGTTACCGATAAAGTGGAAGCGCTCAGCACCAACGGAGATCTTTTTCTGGTGGCGGTGTCCGGCGGTGAAGCGAAACGCATTACCACTAATCCCGGCTTTGACGGCAATCCCGTCTACTCGCCGGATGGGAAGTACATCGCGTATCACGCGCAACTGACGCCAGTCGACGAGTCCGATCGCTGGCGCATCATTCTTTACGATCGGCAGTCTGGAAAAGCGCAGAGCTTGACGGACGGCTTCGATCGCAGCGCCGCGGAGCTGACGTGGTCCGCGGACAGCAAGACTATTTTCTTCACCGCGGAAAACGAGACGCTCAATCCCGTCTACACCATTGCCGTACCAACGGACGCGGCAGGAGCTGGCGCCGAACCCAAGAAATTGATTGCCGACAGTTTCAATACTGGCATCACGTTGAGCGCGGACGGCAAGACACTGGCGTTCGAGCGCACCAGCCTGACCATGCCCGCGGAAGTATTTGTTGCGAATTCCGATGGCACGAATGTGCGGCAACTTTCGCACGCCAATGATGCGGCACTGGCGAAGCTGGAAATGAACGCTCCGGAAACGTTCTGGTTCACCGCCGCCGACGGGGTGAAAATTCAGGTCATCCTGGTACGGCCGCCGAATTTTGACGCCACGAAAAAATATCCGTTGCTGGTGTTGCTGCACGGCGGACCGGAAACGATGTGGTCCAACGCGTGGGGATATCGCTGGAACGCGCAGGTTTTTTCCGCGGCAGGTTACGTCAGCTTGTTGATTAATCGGCGCGGGTCCACGGGATACGGCCAGAAATTTACCGATGAGATCGCCGGGGATTGGGGCGGAAAAGCCTATAGCGACGTGATGACGGGTGTGGATTACGCGCTGAAGAAATATCCGTTCGCGGATGGCACGCGCATGGCGGCGGCCGGCGGCTCTTACGGCGGTTATATGGCGGATTGGATCGCCACGCATACGGGGCGGTTCAAGGCGATCATCAGCCACGCGGGCGTTTACGATTTGACGTCCATGTACGCTACCGAAGAGTTGTGGTTCAACGAGCACGATACGCCGGGAACGCCGTGGGGAAATCCAGAGGCGTACAAGAAATGGTCGGCGTCTGGGTACGCGGGGGAGCTTGGGAAATATAAGACGCCGACGCTAGTGGTGTGCGGGGAAAATGATTTTCGCGTGCCGTATACGCAGTCGTTGGAATTCTTTAATACCTTGCAGCGTGAGGACGTGCCGTCGAAGTTGGTGGTGTTTCCGGATGAGGGGCATTGGGTGCTCAAACCGCAGAACGCGCAGTTTTGGTATAAGACGTTTCAGGATTGGTTGGCGACGTATTTGAAATAGTTGCGTGGTTGAGATCGACGATTGCGCAGGACTGCTTGCATGGGCGAGGCGTTCGCTGGCGCTGCAGAAGGCGCACAGGCCCTTCGTTCCTCAGGATAAACAAGAGTGCCTGTGCTACCGAGGCGCAGTTTTGGTGTACGCGCGATTGTTCTTGCAATGCCCTTCCGTAGCGACTAGTCTCACTGCAATTAAATCCTGGAAAGTCGAGTCCCAACAAATATGGTTTCGCTGCCGCAGAACGTCGTGGTTGCTCGGCCGAGTGTGTTTACCGGCCGCAACGGGTTGGTGGACAGATACTTCTATTTCTGTATGGCGCTGTTGATCGCTGCGATTGTAGCGACCGGCTTTAGCCGCACTGTCAATCAGAATCTGTTGCATCCCGCCATTGCACGACCGCGAATCCTGTGGTTCCACGCCGGAGCGTTTACCGGGTGGGTTTTGTTTTTTATTTTTCAATCCACGCTAGTGCGCACGCGAAACATCAAGTGGCATCAATTTTTCGGATGGTTTGGCGCGGCGCTTGCCACCGTAATGGTTGCGCTGGGAATCACGACGTCTATCGTCATGGGTCGTTTTGACGCTGTGCAGCTTCACCTGCCCGATCCGGCCTTTTTGAGCATTCCATTTCTCGACATGCTCTCGTTTGGTGTTTTGTTGGCGCTCGCCATTGCCTGGCGCAAAAAGCCCGACTGGCATCGTCCGTTGCTCTTCATGGCCACCTGCGCGCTGTTGGACGCGCCCTTTGGACGTTTTGATTTCCTCTTCAACAACAATCTTTTCTATCTGGCTCTGGACCTGGTAATGCTGCTGGGCGTGGCGCGCGATTTCCTGGTTAATCGGCGGGTGCACGCTGTGTATCGCTACGCGCTGCCGATATTGGTTGCCGCGCAAGGCTTGGCGATTTATCTTTGGCGCGGATCGCCGGCGTGGTGGTTGAGCGTTACGCACAAAATTTTGGGATAGCCGCGCCGAGGCGATGGCTTCACCTCGTGTGTTTTACCATTGCGGGACACCTCCAATGCGGCCCGACAACGGTTGTGTCGCACCTCCGGTGCTCGCGTTCTCTCCGCTTATCGCACCCAGCCCTGGCGGGCTGGGCTAAATTGTTCCGCGCCTCCGGCGCTGGGATTTGCGCGACGATTACGGCTGACGCGCACATCTACATCTGGTCCCACTTACGCCCGGTTGATTGGTGCGCGGCATCGTCTCGAGGGACGGGCACGGCATGCTGTACCCCAACGAAGTCGACATCACGGTTGACATCACGATTCTAGAACTTTTTGCAGGGCGGCGCGGGCGAAGCGGAATAGGTGGTAGAGCACGAAGGCGCTGAGCGCCAACAATAAAGTCACGAGAATTATTGTGGTCTTCGGATGCGCGGAGGCTAGCCAGCTTAGCCAGACGGCTAGAATGTCTTCGCCTAAACTTAAAATCCAATTGCTGAAAGGTTCGGGGGTGACGTTGGCAGCGGCGCGGGCGCTGGCTTTGGCGCCGTGCGAGGTTAGGGCTACGCCGCCGGCTAGTAACGCGGCGCCCCAGCGCCATTCTGGCGGGGCGGCGCCTGTGGCGGCGTAGGCCAGTACGGCGGCGGCGGGCGGACGGATGAAGGTGTGGATGGCGTCCCAGATGGTGTCGACGTAGGGGATTTTGTCGGCGAGAAATTCTATGGCGTACATGGCGCAGGCGATGCTTAGGACCCACGGGTGGGAGAGGACGCGCATGGATTGCGGGAGATCGATTATGCCGAAGCGCTGGAGGATGCCAAGGGTGGCTACGGTGGCGTAGAGGTTTAGGCCGGAGGAGAAGCCGGTGCCTAGGGCTAGGCCGAGGGTTTCTAGCGGGTTCATATGCGTATTCGCAACAACAATTACAAACTGAACTTATCACGAGTGAGTGGTTTGATTTCTTCTTTTGAAATTGCGGCGTATTGGTGCGCGGGACGCGGCGTTATGCGAGGTGGAGAATCGCTGGGGAAAAAAGATATGGCGAAGACGCGAAGGAGAGCGGAGAGACAAGAGTTGCGGATTGGTCGGCTGGGCTGAGCGGGCACGGCATGCCGTGCCCCTACGAAATCCGATGAGGCCCTGAAGGGCCTCGCTACAAAAGCGCGTCCATATGGTGCATATCGCTCTGATGTTTACGTCGTAAAAGCGGCATCAAGCCGCCGCACTCCAAATTGTGATGCGCCGCGCTTTCCCATCGTGGAGCGGCGCGGCGACACAAGAACGCCAATCGGGAGATTCATCCCGCTAAACGCGCGGGATGGAGAGGCGTTGGCGTTCCCAGGGGAAACGCTCCCGCGCTAGAAGAGGAATTTTACGGCTAGTTGGAGGATGCGCGGGGGGGCGGCGCTGATGACTTGGCCGAAGGTGGAACTGGCGATGTTGCCGTCGACGGCTTGCGGGCCGAAGAATTGCGCGTGGTTGAAGACGTTGAAGGCTTCGACGCGGAATTGCAGGGACTTGGCTTCGCGCAGCTGCAGATTCTTGAGCAGAGCCATATCGAAATTGTTGGAGCCGGGGCCGTAGAAAAAGCGGCGCTGCGCGGTGCCGGGCGTGCCCAGGACGTTCTGGCTAAACTGCGAAACATCGAAATAGTCGTGGCCGTTGAGGGGATTGGAGTTCAGATGGAGCGGGCCGCCGGTGTAGTCCGGCTCGTCGATGCCAAAGTTGTTGATGCCGTTGGGCTCGGAACCGATCAAGGAGTTGTCGCCGAAGTTGACGAGGGTGACGGGAAATCCCGAGCTGAAACGCGTGATTCCGGAGAGTTCCCAGCCTTGCGTCCAGCGGTTGGTGACGCGGAACAGCTTTTCAAACGGCAGCTGGTAGTTATAGCTGACAACAAAATTCTGCGGGACGTTGAAAGAAGAGAGCGCGCGGCTGAGCGACGGATCAAGCGGATTGACGGCCTCGCCGATGTTGGAGGACTGGTCCAGCGATTTGCTGAAGGTGTAGCCAGCCAGGACGGTGAGACTTTTGCTGGTGTGGCGCAAGGTGATTTGCAGCGAATTGTAATTGGAGTTGCCGATGGTGGCCTGATTGGCGTTGCTGCCGAAACTCGAGCCGAGCGGGCCACGCGTGCCGTTGTAGACGGTGCCGGTGGAGGTGACGTAGGTACTGTCCTCGCCAAACGGGCCGCAGGGCGTTTGCCCGGGAGCGAGATTCGCGGGGTTGTTCAAGAACAAGCACAGCGCGGGATTGCCGGGGTTGGCTTCCGCGATGACCAAAAGGCGATGGCCCTGGGTGCCAACGTAGTCCAGGCTGAGAGCGGTGTTGGCGCCAAGCGCGCGCTCGAGCGAAAACATATATTCCTCGGTGTACGGAATGCGATTCGTCGAAAGGTAATTGGGAAGCCCGGTGATGGGCTCGAAGGTGGACCAATCGACATTGGGATCGGGATGGCTGGCGCTGGAATTCAGCGGGGCGAGGGTTAACGGAAAAGGCTGGCCGAGATTCTGGCCGTTCGATGCGGTGATGAATGGCGTGGCGAAGAGCGGCGGAGCGGGGCTGGTGTAGGTGCTGCCATATGGCGCGTTGGCGCTCATTACGCCGAGCGTGAGGGCTTCGATGGCGGTGTAAAACATTCCGTAGCTGGCGCGGATGCTGGTCTTGCCGGGAGCGCCGAAGATTCTTGCGAGCAAACCGTCGCCGGTAGAGCTGGGAGAGTAGGCGAGGCCGACGCGCGGCGCAAAATCGCGATTGTCGGGAGGCGCGAGAGTGCGCGGGATGCCAGGGTCAGTGGGATAAACGATGCCGGCAGGAGCGCCGGGAAAAACCACGGACTGTTCGCCAGGAACGAAGGTGGCGATTTGATTGTACTTTTCGTACCAGGGCTCAATGCGGTCCCAACGCAGACCGTAGTTGAAGGTGAGGCTGCGCGAGATGCGCCAACTATCTTGCCCATAGAGTCCGACATATTTGTTGCGGCCGTAGAAGGATTGCAGCTGGCTTTGATTGTATTGGCTGGGAGCGCCGAGCAGGAAATCGGCAAAGTCCGAGCCGGTTTCGGTGCCGAAGAAGAGGAAGTTGCCGTTGAATTGCGCAATAGCATCGACGGCCAGTTGGTCGTAGTGAAACTCGCCGCCGAATTTCAGGGTGTGCGTGCCGAGGACCTTGGAAAAATTGTCGAGCCACTGATAGGTATTGCCGGCTTGCTTCAGCTCGTTGGTGTTGGTGCCAATGGTGAAGCTGTTGAAGCCGACGCTTTCGACGCCTTCGGTTTTTGGCGAGAGCGGCACGATTCCGGGCGTGCCGGCGCCGACTTCGAAGCCCTGCGAAGCGAGGCTAACGCCGACGCCGCCAATGGGCTGGCCAAGGTCGGTAAAGTTTCGCAAATAGCTGAAGTGAAATTCATTCACAGCGGTGGGGCTGATGGTTTTGGTGTCGCCGAGGCTGAGTAACTGCGCGCGACCGGTGTTTAGGGCGTTGAAGCCGGGGACGTTCGCGCCACCTTGGGCGACGGGATAAGGATTATTCTGCGACCAGTCGTCGATGAAGTAGTAGGCGGAGAGCAGACCGAAGCGGGAGTTGGCGTCGAGGCGGTAGGCGCCCTTGTCGTCATTCAAGGTTTCGTTGGATGCGGAGGTAGAGAAGGTGTCGGCGCCGATGTTGGGCGCGGGGATGTATTGCAGGAGGTTGTTGGCGGGAGCGGACCACGCAGCTTTCGGAATGATGGCGCCCGGGAAAACGCAGGCGGCGGTGGAGTTACAGGTGGGAGTGTAGTAAGGCTCGCCGGCGGAAACGGTGTAGTTGAGTTTCTGCGAAAGCTGGCTGGCGAAAAACGGGCCGCTTACGGTGGTGGGGACAGCGTTGCCATTGGCGTCGATGGTCTGGAAGGAGCTGGCGAGGTCGCTGAGATTGCCGGTGCGATCCTGCGCGGAAGGCACGGCGATGTTGCCGGTGTCGATGCCTTGCGTGAGGCGGGTGGCTTGATAATCGGCGAAGAAGAAAATTTTGTCTTTGCGAATGGGGCCGCCGATGGTGCCGCCGAACTGATTTTGGTCGAAGGCGCCGCGCGTGGGGGAAAAAAAATTGCGCGCGTCAAAATTGGTGTTGCGGAGAAACTCGAAAACGTCGCCGTGCCAGGAATTTGTCCCGGATTTGGTGACGACATTGATTTGGCCGCCGCTGAACTCGCCGTACTCGGCGTCAAAACTGTTGGTGAGGATGCGGAATTCGGCGATGGCGTCGAGATTGGGGACGACAGCGGCGCCGTTGTTAACGTCTTCTTCGACGTCACTGCCGTTGACGATGAAGCTATTGGCAAATTCGCGCTGGCCGTTGATGGAGATGGTGCCGGGGTTGAGGTTGCCGGAGGGCGAAAGCGCCGAAGCGCCGACGTCTTGCACGGTGTCCGAGGTGATAGAGGTGAGTGGGGCGACGCCGGGCTGAAGAGAAAGCAAATCGGTGAAGCTGCGGCCGTTGAGGGGGACGGCGGTCATCTGAGCTGCGGTGATGACTTCGCCATTTTGCGTGCTGGAGGTTTCAACTTGGAGCTGGTCTTCCACGACGGTGACGGCATAGGTGCGCTCGCCGAGTTGCAGGACTACGTTGACGGTGAGAGAGCTATTGGCATCGATAACGACGCCGGTGCGCTGATAGGGGCGGAAGGAAGTGACGGCGACGCATAGATCGTAGCGGCCGATGGGGAGTGCGGGGAAGGAGTAGAAACCTCTGGTGTCCGTGACGGTGGTTTGCTGGATGCCGGTTTCTGCGTTGGAGGCGGTGACGGTGGCCTTAGTGACCACGGCGCCGGTGGAATCGGTGATGGTGCCGGAGATGCTGCCGCCGACGCCGGCCGAGGCGGTGCCTGAGAAAATCAAGAACGCGGCCAGAGAGAGATAACAGACGAGGCGCCGGAGTTGACGGAAGAATTGAAGCCGAGAGGCGATTGCGAGATTCTGCGGCAGGCCGATCACGATTCTAGTTCTCCCGATGGAATATCGTTTGCGTGTGCAAGATTCTGCGCCGCCGCTTCCAGTTGCAAATAATTTGCACCTAAAAGCACGCAGCGTGCTGCAAGGTGCGTCGAGCGTTAGACCGAGTGATATCGGACTGGTCTAGTCCGATTTCCAACTACAGCTCCAGTTGCAAATGATTCACAACTAGAAATCCCATTGGACTTGATTCCGGCGCGTCTGTCAACCGGCAATTCCCGAACCCGGCGGGTTAGTCGGCGAAGTGGGTGGAACGCAGATCGATCGGGGGTTTTGCGGGGATGAGGGGTGGCGGAGATTTGTGGGTTTTTTTGTTGATGAGAAGAAATGCGAAATTGTGCGGTCGTGTTTGGGGGAAGTGGTCGGCGGAATTTTATTTTGCGGATTCGCGAGGCAAAAATAATAAAAAATTCGCCGGTCGTCAAATTTTTCTGAGGTTTAAGGAAAAGCCGCGGGGCTCAGAAGCAAGCGCCCCGCGCTACAGGAGTGGCGCGACGAACGGCGCGTTTTTACTTGCGTTTTTCGCTGCGGTAACATTGCGTGCGTGAAGCCTGTTGAGTTGCTTGGTGAGACGCTTGGTCCGGACGGTACGGCGATGAAGCTGATTCGCCGGGGCGACGAGTACATTATTTTGGCCGGCGGGGCGACGCTGATGTCCAGCCGCATGCATGGCTCGGAAGAGGCGCTGGCCGCGTTGGCGTGCCAACGCGCGCGAACGATCAAGCGGGCCTGCGTGCTCATTGGCGGACTTGGGATGGGTTTTACGCTGCGGGCGGCGCTCGATCTGGTGTCGGTGGACTCGACGGTGGTGGTCGCGGAGTTGGTGCCGGCGGTGGCGGAGTGGAATCGCGGGCCGCTCGGGCCGCTGGCGGGACATCCGTTGCGGGATGCGCGGGTGCGGGCGGAGATTACGGACGTCGGCATCATACTTCGTTCCGGCGCTGGGAAATTCGATGCCGTGTTGCTCGACGTGGACAACGGGCCGAGCGCGTTTACTGACTCCAACAACGGCGGACTCTATGATGAGCGCGGAATTGCTGCGGCGCGCGGGGCGCTTAAGATGGATGGCGTTCTGGCGGTTTGGGCTGCGCGGGAGGATAAGAAATTCGAGCAGCGCTTGCGTCATGGCGGATTCGACGTGCAGGTGCAGCGCGTGCGTGGCCGCCTGACAAAGGGCGGGGGGCGCCACACCATATTTGTCGGCACCAAAACGTAACGCTGGGAGGTTCGAAGAGTGGCGCGCCCGGGGAGATTCGAACTCCCGACATTCTGCTTAGAAGGCAGATGCTCTATCCAACTGAGCTACGGGCGCCTAGGGCTAATTTCTCACATTTAAATGGGTTGCGCTACAGGTTCGCGAAAACGGGTAACCTGGCGAAGTTCCAGGAGTTAAGGCGCACCTCTAAAGTAGACGGCCTGACTCCTGAGGAATTTCATTCCTTCGGCGCCACTCGCCGCACACTGCGCCAATTTATCGCCGCATGTTACGACCTGAACGCTATCGTCCGCGACTTCCATATTCCTAATCCTGACGCGGGATAAACGAGACTTTTGCTAGATTTCCACGAATTGCTTCGATGGCACGCTCGCGTTCCCCATCAACACGCAATACGCGCCTCCTGCGGCAAAAAATCCGACGAACCAGGCGTAGTCGTACAGCCAGCGCAGCCATGGAACCACGAGTCCCACCAGCGCCATCAACACGCCCACTCCCAGAGCGATCATCGCGCGATAATTTACTCCGCCGCGATATTCGTACGCCTGGCCACGTTGGTATAGCGCCGCGACTTGCAGATCCCGCCGGCGAATCAGAAAATAATCCGCAATCATGATTCCGGCGATCGGGCCGAGAAATCCGGAATACCCCACCAGCCAACCAAAAATATAACTGTTAAAACTGCCGAGAAGCTTCCAGGGCATCATTAAAATTCCGATCACACCGGTGATTAAGCCGCCGGTGCGAAACGAAATCAGCCGGGGACTCAAGTTTGAGAAATCATTGGAAGGAGAGACCACGTTAGCGGCCACGTTGGTGTTCAGTGTGGCCACCAGCAGTGCCACCAGTGCGATGGAAGCAATTACCGGTTGATGGAAGCGGCCGAGCAACACCACGGGATCCCAAATCGGCTGACCGAACAGAACCGCTGAAGCGGAAGTGACCGCGACGCCGATGAATGCATATAGCGTCATCGCGGTGGGCAATCCAAGTGCTTGCCCTACCATCTGCGCGTGCTGCGATTTTGCGTAGCGTGTAAAATCCGGAATATTCAGCGCCACCGTGGACCAGAACCCTACCATCCCCGTTAGCGACGGAATAAAAAATCGCAAAAACTCCCCGGTTGTTTGGAATTTGCTTGGCGTATTCAAGACTGGTCCGAGGCCGCCGGCTTTTCCGGCGATCCACCACAAAAGTAACAAGCCGATCCCCAACATAAACGGCGCGCCAATACCTTCGAGAAATTTAATGGTGGCAATCCCGCGCCACACGACGAGCATGTTCAGCGCCCAGAACGCGAAAAAACAGCCCCACGCGATTCCCGGCTGCCCGGCGCCCGCCGGCCACAATACTTGCAGCATGGCATAGATGGCCTGCCCGCCAATCCACGTTTGAATGCCAAACCAACCGCACGCCACGATGGCGCGTAGAATCGCCGGCACGTTCGCGCCGCTGACGCCAAACGAAGCGCGTGCGTAAACAGGAAACGGAATGCCATATTTCGTGCCGGCGTGTGCATTCAAAATCATGGGGATTAGCACGATCAGATTGCCCAGCAAAATGGTGGCGATGGCCTGCTTCCAGCTCATGCCGCCGGCGATCAAGCCCGAGGCCATCATGTACGTCGGAATGCACACACTCATGGCCACCCACAACGAAGCGTAGTTGTAAGTTCCCCAGGTCCGCCGCTCTACTGGAATCGGCGCCAGGTCCTCGTTGTAAAGACTGGTATCCCTTAAGACTGGAGCGGCGCTCACGCCCAGGCACCACCGTGCGCCGTGCGCCGCAAATATTCGCCGCGGCCCGCGCGTCCGAGAAACTTCCCATGCTCCACAATCAGCTCGCCGCGCGAAAATACTTGCCGCGCATTCCCTCGCACTTGAAATCCTTCAAACATCGAATAATCCACGCGCATGTTGTGGGTCTTCGCGCTGATCAAATGCGCCGCCGCCGGATCCCATACCACAATGTCCGCATCGCTGCCCACCGCCAGCGTCCCTTTCTTGGGATACATGCCGAAAATTTTCGCCGGCGCCGTGGCCACGATTTCAACGAAGCGATTTAGCGAAATCTTCCCGGCGTTCACCCCGTGGTGATGCATCAGCTGCAGGCGGTTTTCGATTCCCGGACCGCCGTTGGGAATTTTGGTGAAATCATCTTTGCCAAGGATTTTCTGATCCTCGAAACAAAATGGGCAATGATCCGTTGAAACCACCTGAAGATTGTCTTGCTGCAAACCGTCCCAAAGCTTCGGCAGATTTTCTTTTTCGCGGAGGGGCGGAGTAAACACGTATTTGGCGCCTTCAAATCCCGGGCGTTTCATTTCGTCAATCGAAAGCAGCAGATACTGTGGGCAGGTTTCCGCAAACGCCGGAACCCCGCGGCTTCGCGCCTCGCGCACTTCATTCAACGCATCTTCCGACGAAAGATGCACGATGTAAACAGGCGCACCGGCAATCTCCGACAGGGCAATCGCGCGATGCACCGCTTCCGCTTCCGCCATCGTGGGCCGCGTCAAAGCGTGATACACCGGAGCGGTCTTGCCCTCCGCGAGCGCCTGCTGCACGATCACGTCGATCACGCCGCCATTTTCCGCATGCATGCAAATCAGCGCGCCGTTTTTGGCAGTCTGCTTTAATGCACGGAAGATCGTGGCGTCATCCACCTGCAGCACGTTGGGATAGGCCATGAACAGCTTGAAGCTGGCCACTCCTTCGCGCACCATGTCGTCCATATCCTCGAGCCCGGCTTCACCCAAATCGGTGACGATCATGTGCAAGCCGTAATCGATGCACGCTTTGTTTTCGGCTTTCTTCCACCAAGTATCAAGTGCATCGCGCGTCTTCGTCCCGCGCGCCTGAATCGCAAAATCTACAATGGTCGTTGTTCCGCCAATCGCCGCGGCCCGCGTGCCCGTTTCAAAATCGTCGCTGGACGTCGTCCCGCCAAACGGCATGTCCAGATGCGTGTGTGGATCAATGCCGCCGGGCAGCAACAACATTCCGAAAGCATCCAGCACTTTTTGCCCATCCGTCGCGGGAATGCCCGCGCGGATTTCCTTGATGCTCGCGCCTTCAACTGAAATATCCGCCGGAAAGGTTTTATCGGCGGTCACCACGGTGCCATTTTTAATCAGCAAGCCCATTAGTGTTGTACCTTCACCGGAATTCCCAGAGCCGACCGCTGCTCCCACGATTGCGGTGGCAAACCAATATCGATTCGCTCCATGGTGATGCAATTCTCTACCGGACACACGAGCATACAAAGATTGCAGCCCACACACTCGGATTCATCCACGCGCGGTATCCGGGCCAATGGCGTAGCGTAAGGCTCCGCACCAACTCGTTCGCTCATGCCGCCATCCAGTTTCGGAATTGGAGTGACCGCAATCGCCGCGCGACTCCGCGCTTCGTAAGTCGCCGGCGTAGTGTGACCATTTCCGCTCTCGCTAACACGATCCAGGTGAATGCATTGATGCGCGCCATCCCAGCAAGCCGTATAACAAAGCTCGCACCCAATGCACTTTTCTTCATGAATCCGCGCCACCACTTTGTAGTTGAGATTCAGGTTTTTCCATTCCTTCACATTCGCCAGACTTAATCCCTGAAACGCCGCAATATTCGCAAAACCTTTCTCCGCCATCCAATTCGCCAGCCCATCGGTCATATCTTCAACGATCCGGTAGCCGTAGCGCATCGCCGCGGTACAAACTTGCACCGTTCCGCACCCCAGCAGAAAAAATTCCGCTGCATCGCGCCAATCGGAAATTCCGCCAATGCCGGAAAGTGGCAAGCAGGACTCCGCGTCGCTCTGTACCTGCTGCACCATATTTAGAGCGATCGGCTTCACTGCCGGCCCGCAATAACCACCGTGCGAAGACTTCCCATCCACATTGGGCCGCGGCACCAGCGTCTGCAAATCAATTCCTGTAATCGAATTGATGGTATTGATCGCAGAAAGCCCGTCGGCTCCGCCGCGCTTCGCCGCCCGCGCAACGGTTCGAATATCCGTAATATTCGGCGTCAATTTTACCAGCACCGGAGTCCGCGCCTTTTCCTTCACCCACGCGGTGATCATCTCCGCATATTCCGGCACTTGACCAACCGCGCTTCCCATCCCCCGCTCGCTCATCCCGTGCGGACATCCAAAATTAAGCTCCAGCCCATCCGCCCCCGCGTCTTCCGCTTGTTGCACGATGGTGTGCCAGGCCTCGCGCTTCGATTCCACCATCAGCGAAACAATCACGGCGTGCCGCGGATAGCGCTTTTTAACCTCACTGATCTCACGCAGATTCACATCCAACGGACGATCGGTGATCAGCTCAATATTGTTGAGCCCCATCATGCGCTGGCCGTTCCAGTCCACTGACGAATAGCGCGAAGACACATTGGTAATTGGCTCACCCAAAGTTTTCCAAACCGCGCCGCCCCACCCGGCATCGAACGCGCGCATCACCTGTTCGCCGCAGTTCGTTGGCGGCGCCGAAGCCAGCCAAAACGGATTGGGGGAATAAATTTTCCCCGCGAACATTACGGAAAGATCCGGCGCAACCTTAGCTTTGGACATGCGACCCTCGGACATTCGCCTTCTCAAGCACGCTGGCAATCGCCACCGCCGCGCGTTTTCCGTCGGCCACCGCGTCCACCACTTCCCGCCCGCCATTCACGCAGTCGCCGCCGGCGAAGTATTTGGCGTTAGCGGTGCGGCCAGTCGCCCGCTCCACCTGCACCCGGCCATCCTCAAGCTTCACGCCCCGCAAACTTTTTAGTAATTCCAGCAGCGGTGATTGTCCAATGGCCGTGATCACCATCTCGCAAGGAATGCGAAACGCCGAACCGGCCAAAAATTCCATCGCGCTCGATCCGCTCTCATTTTCTTTCACGCGCCGGCACTCCACCGCCGCGATTCCCTCCCCGGACTCCGTCGCATGAATGGCCGTCGGTTGCGTGTGCCAATGAAAAAGTACGCCCTCGCGCTTGGCATCTTCATATTCAAACTCGAACGCCGCCATCTGCCGTGAGCCTCGCCGGTACAAAAGATGCACCTCTTCCGCGCCCAAACGTTTCGCCGCGCGCGCCGCGTCGATCGCGGTGTTCCCCGCACCGACTACGACCACTCGCCGCCCTACGCGCACGTTCCCGCCCGTTTTGTAACCCGCAATAAATTCCAGCGCATTCCGCACGTCACTCAGCTGCTCGCCGGAAATGGATAATCGGCGCATTTCGCCAAGCCCCACGCCGATAAAAATAACGTCGTAGTCCTTGTCGAGCTGCGCCAGCGCGGCCTCTCCGCGAATCTCGTCTCCGAAGGCGAACTCCACGCCCAGCGCGCGAATCATCTCAATCTCGCGCAAACTGTCCACCGCCCGCAGTTTGTACTCCGCCACGCCGTGCGTATTCAAACCGCCTGGCAGCTCCTGCCGTTCAAAGATTTTCACTCCATGCCCGCGCAACCGCAATTCCGCGGCGCACGCCAATGACGCCGGCCCCGCCCCAATACAAGCCACTCGCCCGGTGTGCTCCGTTGATGATTTCTTGGGCAGTACCGCGCCATCCTGGAAAAATGCATCCATGGCGTGCCGCTGCAACAATCCAATATGAATCGGCTCCTGGTTATAGCGGTGAAAAACACACGCACCTTCGCACAATACTTCCACCGGACACACCCGCGCACAACTGGCCCCCAAAATATTGGCGTCCAGAATCGTCAGCGCCGACCCGCGCAAATTGTCCTGTGAAATTTTCTTGATAAACCGGGGCACATCAATGTGCGTGGGGCAAGCCGCGGCACACGGCGCATCAAAACAATACAGACAGCGATTTGCCTCCGCGAGCGCCGCCACCGCACCTAGCGGTGGGTGAACTTCCGCAAATCGCTCGGCAACCTCCGGCCGCACCTGCAGCAGCGCGTGTTCGCTACGACCCGCATGACCATCCGATAAGGCCACTGGCGCTCCAAAATAACGGAAAAAATGCGCTGCTCGGTTCCGGAGCCTACTGCCTGCAAAAGCTCACGGCTTCACCAAATCTCCATACATGTCCGGACGGCGGTCGCGGAAAAATTGCCAGGTCTTGCGCACCTGCGAAATCATCTCTAAATCGAGGTCCGCGATCAGCACTTCGTCCTTGTCGCGCGCCGCCTGCGAAAAAATCTGTCCGCGCGGATCGCAAAAGTAGCTCGACCCGTAAAACTCTCCGATATTCCAGGGCGCCTCGGTGCCCACGCGATTAATCGCAGCAATAAAATATCCGTTGGCCGCCGCATGCGCCGGCTGTTCCAGCTTCCACAAGTATTCGCTGAGCCCCGCCACCGTCGCCGAAGGATTAAATACAATCTCCGCCCCATTCAAGCCCAGCGCCCGCGCGCCTTCCGGGAAATGCCGGTCATAGCAGATGTACACGCCAATTTTCGCGAATCCCAAATCAAAGACCGGATAGCCCAAATTCCCCGGACGAAAATAGAATTTCTCCCAGAACCCCGGCGCCACGTGCGGAATGTGGGTCTTGCGATATTTTCCCAGATATTTCCCACTATCGTCGATCACCGCCGCCGTATTGTAGTAAATCCCGTCGCCATCAATTTCATACACCGGCACGACCAGCGCCACGTGGCTCTGCGCCGCCAGTTTACACATCACTTGCGTCGTTGGACCGTCCGGCACACGCTCGGTGAAGTCATACCAGCGTGTCGATTGTTCCGCGCAAAAATAGGGTCCGTAAAAGATCTCCTGCAAGCACACGATTTGCGCGCCCGCCATTGCCGCTTGCCGGATCATCGCCACGTGCTTGTCGATCATCACCTGCTTGATTTTCTCCAGCGGACTCTCCGCTGGCTCCGCAGTTCGCGCTTGAATGAGTGCACACCGGACATTTCGCGCCATCTTTCCCCTCGATCCCAAGAGTAGTGCCAATCGAAATCAGCCGGCACCTCAAATCAGGCAACTAAGGCTTTCTATGCCACTTCGGCCGGCCGGGCTTACGCACAGAACTTTGAGCATCACACTATACTCACATTCCGCGACGTCGGCAGCTCACTCTTCCGCACCGATTGTCCAGTTCTTTGCAACCATGGAACGGCCGAAGGTCCGCCCGAACGGTATGCGAGTAAAGAGGGCGGCCATGACTTCTAGAAATCTTAGCCACGATCGACCTAGGTGTCGTTGTGAGAGAGGGAGACGAAGGGGTGCGGAAAATCCAAGAAGGGGAGCTGACTAGCTCGAAGAATCAACCATGTCTGGAGGCGTCAAGAATGAACACGTTGCATCACGAGAGCCGTGTGCTCCAAGACACCGTAAAGCTCATCTTTTGATGCAGTTACACTACTCCTAGAGCACGCGCATCGCGCTGCGCCGGCACTTGTCGCTGAAACCCCCAAAACCGTAAGTCACAGTCATCACATCGGTACGGCCACACCAGGGTTAAGCGCAGGAATACACGTTCCACGAATCCCCGGCGCATAGATCGCCGGATCATGCTGCTCTCGCAATTCGGACAGCTATATAAGGTCTTGGCAAAGCAGAGTTCCATATTGAACCTCTGCTTGCTAGTATTAGTACTCTTGGTACTAAATTCACCCTTTTGCCTGTCCCTTCGTGTCTTTCCATTACCTGTCCATACGAACAGGCTGCCTCCACCCTCAGCTTCATCTCTCGGTCAACCTCCCTAATTTGCGCGCACCTTGGAACGGATTTGGGGCCTTTACACCTCCCCACACAAGGTCCTATAGTCGATGAGCAACCAGCATCCGCCTCTCGCCAAAAATGCCTCGGCCTTTTCCAAAGTTCAGCGCCGCACTTTTACTGCTCCTCGCCTCGCTCAGCATTTTGTGCTCCCCGGGGTCGCGTGCGGAAGACCTCAACAAAATTGCGCCCAGCGGCTACGTCATCGACCTCGCCGGTATTCTCGATCCCAACGCGAAATCCACCCTCGCAGCCCTGTGCACCGAACTCCAGCAAAAGACCGGCGCGCAGATGGCCATCGTCACGGTCCACTCCTTCGAAGGCCGCTCCGTCGAAGATTACGCCGCCGATCTTTACAAGCATCTCGGAGTTGGCCCCAAAAAGGACGACCGCGGCGTACTTCTCCTCGTTTCCCCGGACGAACGTAAATATCGCATCGAAGTCGGCTACGGCCTCGAACCAGTGATAAATGACGCTCGCGCCGGAGACGTCGGCCGCGCCATGGTCCCCTTCCTCCGCTCCGGCAATTACAACGGCGCGATTCAAACCGCCGCCTGGCAACTAGCCAAGTACATCGCCGACGATAGCGGCGTGACCCTCTCGCTTGCCGCGCCGGTCCGCGTCGCGCCGCAGCAGGATTCCGACGACCACGGCAGCGCTTTCGGTGCCTGGGTGGTCGTGATCATCATCGTCATCTACCTCATCATTGCCGGTATCAGCCGTGGCGGAAGAGGCGGTGGGGGCGGTGGTTTCTTGTGGTTCATTTTAGGCATGTTCCTGGGCGGTTCAGGTCGCGGCGGCGGTGGTTACAGTGGCGGAGGGTTCGGCGGCAGTAGCGGAGGCGGCGGCGATTTCGGAGGCTTCGGGGGCGGCAGCAGCGGCGGCGGCGGCGCCTCCGGCAGTTGGTAGCGGCGGACTTTTGTTCACCCCCGTCCCCCCGGGAATACGGTCACTCTGTAGGGGCATGCCGTGCCCGTCTTGACGGATGCCAGGATCACCCAAGAATGGACTAGTGCGGTTCCTAAACAAGCGAGGACACGCAGCGCAGTTAAAAGGAACGAAACAGCAGGAGCAAAAAAAATGCTATCCACCGATTCCAAGCTGACCGAACTAGTCAACCGCCTAAAAGAACTGGCCGCCAAGAATCTCCACTCCGTAATCCTCTACGGCTCCGCCGCCCGCGGCGATTTCCACGAACAACATTCCGACCTGAATGTCCTGGTAATCCTGGGATCCCTGGCCGCCCCGGACCTTCGCCGGGTAGCTCCGGCGGTTCAATGGTGGATCACCGATCAGCGCGAACCCGCCCCACTCTTCTTCACCGAAGAAGAACTCACGCGTTCGTCCGACGTCTTCGCCATCGAGCTCCTCGACATCCGCGACGCCCACCGCGCGCTCTACGGCAAAGATCCCGTCGCCGCCATCAACGTTCCCATGAACCTCCATCGCGTGGAACTGGAACACGAGCTCCGTACCACGCTTTTGAAACTCCGCCAGCATTTTTTATTGGCGGCCGATCGCCCCGGCGAACTAACTACGGTATTGATCAAATCCACTTCCAGCGTGCTCACGCTCTTTCGCCACGTTCTGATTGCCTTTGATGAAACGCCGCCGGCCAGCCGCGCTGAAGTAATTTCCCGTACCGCTGCCGTAACAGGCTCCGACGCCCAAGCCCTGAGCGCCGCCCTGCACGTGCGCGAATCCCCGCAATCCAACCACGACATCCTTGCCATCTACGGCGCATATCTGCAGGCCATCGAAAAGGTCGTCACCGCCCTCGACCGTTTAGTTCCCAAACACGAATGGCAGCGGGTCGCCAAGGTGAATTAAAGCGCTGTGGCCGTGTTATTCCGCAGCCGTTCGAGTCACGGTCCGAGCGCCACGAAGGCGAGGGCCTCGGCTGCTGACAAAAATTTCGGCAAATGCCTGCATGTTAAGCTATCTTTGACCAACGCCACCTTGAGGAACTCATGAAAATCGCACTCGTAATCCTGGCCATACTCATTCTGATCGCCGTGCTCATCGGCGGCTCGTTCATCTCACGCCGCAACCAGATCGCCGTCAAACACGTAGCCATCGACGCCGCTTGGGCGCAAGTCGACGTCGTGCTCCAGCGCCGCGCCGACCTCATCCCTAACCTTGTTGAGACCGTTAAAGGCTACGCCACGCAAGAGCAGATTGTCTTCGGCGACATCGCCAAGGCCCGCGCAGCCCTGATTGGTGCCAAAACTCCCTCCGACAAAATCGCCGCCAACGGCCAACTCGACTCCGCTCTAAGCCGCTTGCTGGTGGTCGTTGAGAATTATCCCCAGCTGAAATCCAACGAAAATTTCCTTCGCCTGCAGGACGAACTGGCCGGAACGGAAAACCGCATCGCCATCGAACGCCGTCGCTACAACGAAGTAGTCCAGGACTACAACACCTACATCGCCACTTTTCCCAACTCCCTGGTAGCGAGCATGTCCGGCTTCGTCCACAACGACGCCTACTTCAAAGCTGACGAAGGCGCCCGCAGCGCGCCCAAAGTAAATTTCAATTTCAACAACGCGCCAGCCGCCACGCCAGCACCGGCGCACCCGTAGGCAGTTCGTAACGTCGAAAACCTAGCGCGAGAGATCGTCGTGCGGGAGATGTTCAAGGCAAGTTAGACCGAGACGCGACGATCGGGCCGACGTTCGCCCCGAGGTCCGCTTCCACCGTCGCTAGAGCGTCCCACGCCGGGGCCCAAAGCTCGGCACCACCGCTTCAGACCTGGCCGAGAAATTCCCCGAGCAGCGTATGGAAATGGTGCACGCCATTCTCGCGCTTCACCGAGTAGCGCCCGCGATCGTAAGTCGCTGAATGCAACCCTTTCTGCACGTTGTTGCACAGCACAATATCTTCCTGCTGCACCTCGTCGCTGAAGGCGATGGCGCGCACGATGCGTTCCTGGTTTTGCTGCGACTTGGCAGCGTGGAAAAACCACTCGAAAATTGTTAGCGTCTTGTCTTGCGACAGCGGCACAATCAAATTCGTCGAGATATTGTCCGGATAAATGTTCAGCATCAGGTTTGGAAAAATCCAGAAATACAGCGCCTCCTGCAATCCGCTTCCCGGTGCGTAAGCGCGCTCGCCGGCGTCGCCCGACTTCATGGCGCGAATCGGCGCGAACTGCTGCGAATGATAGCGAAACGTATCCGTGCGATAGTTCGCGTAGTCGAGCTCCTTCATTAGTCCCGGGTGGGCGATCGGAATGTGGTAGCCCTCCAGATAGTTGTCGACGTACACCTTCCAGTTGCAATCGATCACGTAATCGCGCCGCTCGGCGAATTCGAGTCCCGCAAACTCGAATCCCGCGGCCTGCTGCGGAATTTCTCCCAGAAATTCGCCCAGCGGCGGTGCGCCTGTATCGAAATTCACAAAAATAAACTGTTCCCAGGTTTCTACGCGCAGCGGCACCATACCCATGGTGCTGCGATCAAAAAATTCCACGCCTTCCACATCCGGCGTGCCGATCAATTTTCCGTCCAGCGTATACGTCCAGCCGTGATACTGGCAGCGCAACACATTCTTGCAGCCGCTGCCCAGCGCGATCGGTCCCGCGCGGTGCCGGCACACGTTGCTGAACGCGTGCAGCGTGCCCTGCTTATCGCGCACCACGATAATCGGTTCGCCTGCCACCTCCGCCGTGAAATAACTCTCCGGGTCGGCAATCGTCCGCGCCACGCCGTTCATTTCGCCGCACGGATGACTCAGCGTGCCCACTAATTGCCAGGTGCGCTGAAAAATGCGCGCTCGTTCAATCGCCAGAATCGCCGGGTCGGTATAAAAACGCGACGCCAGCGTCTGCGCGCACTCAATCTGCGCATTCACGTCCAGATGCAGAGGTTTGCTGATCATAGGAAACTGCTTTGGGAAAATGCCGTTAACGAACAGCGCCAGAAACTAAAACTTGCGGGTTTCCTGCCGCGACCAACGCTCCACCACAATTTTCGATTCCGTGTAAAACTCGACGGCGTCTCGCCCTTGCCCATGCAAAATCCCGAAGAAGCTTTCCTTCCAGCCGCTGAACGGAAAATACGCCATCGGCGCGGCCACGCCAATGTTGATGCCGATGTTTCCCGCGGGCGCCTCGTAGCGGAATTTGCGCGCCGCCGCACCGTTGGTGGTGAACAGCGAAGCTTGATTGCCATATGGACTGCGTCGTAAAAACTCGATGCCTTCGTCAATCGAATTCGCGTGGATCAGGCTCAGCACCGGCCCAAAAATCTCTGTGTGCGCCAGCTGGCTGTCGAGTGGCAGACCGTCGAGCACCGTCGGCGTCAAAAAGCTTCCCGATTCATAACCGCCGATCTTGGTGTTCCGCCCGTCCAGCAAGGCTTTCGCGCCTTCCTTGACCCCCGCGGAAATCATTCCTTCAATGCGTTGCTTGCTCTGCCCGGAAATTACCGGACCCATCTGAACGCCGCTATCCATGCCGTTGCCCACACGAATCGCGGAGGCCGCTTGCGTAATGGCGTCGCGAAAGGTTTTCTGTGCTTCGCCGATGGTGACGGCCACGGAAACCGCCAGGCAACGTTGCCCCGCGCAGCCAAACGCGCTGTCACTGATAATTTGTTTCGCCAAATCCATATCCGCATCAGGCAACACAATCACATGATTTTTCGCGCCGCCCTGGCATTGCATGCGCTTCCCGCTGGCCGCCGCGCGCGTGTACACGTGCTTGGCCACCGGCGTCGAGCCCACAAAACTGATGGCGCGCACTTCCGGGTGGTCGCACAGCGCGTTCACCACATCTTTTCCGCCGTTCACGATATTCACGACGCCCTTGGGCAGGCCGGTTTTCTCAAGCAATTCCATGGCGCGATGCATGGTCAGCGGCACGCGCTCGGAAGGTTTCAGGACAAAGGTATTGCCGCACGCGATGGCGTATGGCAAAAACCAGAACGAAATCATCGCCGGAAAATTAAACGGTACAATCGCTGCGACCACTCCCAGCGGCTGCCGAATCTGCATCTCATCCACGCCCGGAGTTACGTCTTCGAGCACGTGGCCCTGCATCATCATTGGAATGCCGCACGCCACTTCCACGTTTTCGATGCCGCGGCGCATTTCGGCCTTCGCTTCGCCAAACGTTTTTCCGTTTTCGCGCGTGGTAATAGTCGCGAGTTCGTCGATGTGTTCCTCGAGAAGAGTTTTCAGCTTAAAAAGGTACTGGACGCGCTCGCCGGGAGGAGTTCTACGCCACGCAGGAAATGCATCCGCGGCGGCTTTTACCGCGGCATCCACGTCCGCGGAAGTCGAAATGGGCGTGCGCGCGAGCACCTCCATCGTCGCGGGATTGGTGACGTCCACAAATTCCGTGGCGCTGGAACGGCGCCATTCACCGTTCACATAATTCTGTAATTCCGGTGCTGCTGAAAGAACCGCGCTGCTCATGTGTTTCTCCTTCCGCCCGCGGTCATCTGCGCCGCGCGAACGCCATGCTCGCTCATTGTCGATTTCCACGCGAGGTAGTTTACCGAGGTAGTCTACCAAAGTTCGGTAAGGTTAACAGGTATGGGGCCGCGTTTCGCCGCGGTACCGTCACAAATCGCGTTCGCCATCCCTTATTCAGGGGCGTTCGCGCAAATAGTGCAACTGTGGACGGCTGTCCCGCCACGCGCGCCACGCCAACCAAATCATGGTGGCCAGCATTCCGGTCCAGCCAAGAGTGCCCGTGGCACCTCCGATGTTCTGGTCCTGCATCAGGCAGCCCCACTGACCGAATAGCGTGCCCCAATCGTGTTCGCCGCCGCCAACCAGCGGCAGATCCTGCGCGCGGGCATCGGCCATGTACGTACCAATGTAGAGAAAATTTTCAAAGAACCAGAAACTGCAGAAAGCCGTGCCGGCAACCTCACGGTGCCAAAAGAAATACAGACCACAAAGCAGTGGAACCAGCAGTTCGCCGAGCGTGCCACCCAGAATCATGATGGTTTCGCCAAACCAGCTGAAGAAAAAATGGCCACCTTCGTGAATGATCAGATTTACGAAATCGACGAACAGAAAGTGCGGGCGGTTCGCAAAGGCGTATAGGAGAAAAACAAAGTAACAGACCAGCCAGGCGATTCCCGCGACACGCGAGATCGGCTTCCACTCTTCAAACAGGCCCTCGAACAAACTCATGTGAGAGAGCGTAGCAATCTTTCCCCTGGCGCGGAGGGCATCGCAGCACGGTGATTTCCACGCCGGAAACAAGTTGCGGAAAGCCAAGCCGCCAGGCAGCGGCATGGAAACTCAACGAAACGCGCCTTGCTACTTTCCCAACGCCGCGAGCGCTTCGTACGCCGCGCCCAGCAGCGGAGCCGTTTCGTTCAGCACTACGGAGACCGGGATGTTGCTCAGCAGACCCTCGAAATGCCATTTGTCTTTAAACGCGGCGGAAAACGCTCCATCTTTAATTTTTTCGAGTATTTTCACCGCGATACCACCGGCCACGTACACCCCGCCGAGCGCCAGGACCTTCAACGCCAGGTTTCCCGCTTCCGCCCCGTAAATGGCGGTCCACAGGTCCAGCGTATCCGAACACGTGCGGCAAGATTTATTCAGACCGTTGCGGGTAATTTCCGGAGCCGGATCGGCATCCGGATCTTCAAACGCGGCATGCTTGATGTTTGGCGCAAGAAATTCGTGAATGGTCCGGAACCCGCGCCCCGAGAGAATCAATTCCCAGCTCACTTGCGGGTAGCGGCGGCGCATAAAACGCAACAACTCAATCTGCTGCTCGGAGTGCGGCGCAAAATCAGAGTGCCCGCCCTCGGACGGCACCACGTAATACCGTCCCTTGTTCCATACCAGGATAGCCTCGCCCAAACCCGTGCCTGCCGCCAGCAACGCACGCGTTCCTCCCGGTTCAGGTTTTCCAGCATTCAAAACACAAAAATCTTCCGGCGCAAGGTGTTGCAGGCTGTGGCCCCACGCCCCCAAATCGTTCATCAGCTCAATATGCGCAACTTTGACTTCGTTCTTGAGATGCGCGGCTTCGACGATCCACGGGAGATTGGTCGCGCGAACCTGCCCATTAATGACCGGTCCGGCAATGCCAAATCCGGCGGCGCGGATTTTTTGGCCGCCGATATGCGGTGCAGCGAGGCGCGCAAATTCCTTAATGATTAGATCGAATTGCGCAAATTCTTTGCTGGCGAAGCGGTGACTGAAAACGGGCGTGAGTTTGCCGCTTTTCTCGGTAAAAAGCGCAAGATTGCATTTGGTTCCGCCGACATCGCCTGCAAGAATCACCGTGGCCCCCAGATTTTTTGCTTCGTGCCCCGCTGCCGCGCACTTTTCTTCTCGCTCACCGCGCTTCGCGGGCGTGGTGTGCGTCAGCGCGGATTGTGCCAATGACGTCCGTCGCGCTCGAGCAAGGCATCGGACTCCGCCGGACCCCAGCTACCGGAAGGATATTGCGGAACGGTAGCGCTCTTAGTGGCGTTCCAGACATCGAGTATCGGATCGACCAGCGACCATGCGGCTTCCACGTTGTCGCCGCTATCAAACAGCGTGGCGTCGCCGCGCACACAATCGTTGAGCAGCGTGGCGTAAGCCGGCCGCGTGGCTTTGCCAAAGCCTTCCTCGTAGCTGAACTTCATGGTGACGTTGCCGATATTCATTTCCGTGCCGGGTCGCTTGGCACTGAAAGAGACGGAAATACCTTCATCTGGCTGGATGTTGAGGACCAGACGATTGGGCTCGATGCCTTTGTTGCGGAAAACCATGTGCGGCGCACAGCGAAATTGAATGACGATTTCGGTGCTGCGCTTGGCGAGCCGCTTGCCAGTACGCAGATAAAATGGCACGCCGGCCCAGCGCCAGTTGTCGATTTCCACTTTTGCGGCGACGAACGTTTCGGTGTGGGAGTTTGGATCGACGCCCTGCTCCTGGCGGTAGCCGGGAACGTCTTTGTCTCCGATTTTCCCCGCGGCATATTGTGCGCGCACCACTGATTGCGCCATCAGTTCCGGATTGAACGGCCGAATGGATTGCAGGAGCTTCAGTTTTTCATCGAGCACCGAGACGGCGTCGAAGGAAGCGGGCGGCTCGACGGCCGTCAGCGCGGTAAGCTGCAAGACATGGCTCTGGATCATGTCACGCAGCGCGCCGGTAGTCTCGTAAAAGCCACCGCGCCGTTCCACGCCCAGCGTTTCGCCGGCTGTGATTTGCACGTGGTCGACGTAGTTGCGATTCCACAGCGGCTCAAAAATTCCGTTGCCAAAGCGCAGTACCAAAAGATTCTGCACCGTATCTTTGCCGAGATAGTGATCGATGCGGTAGACCTGTTTTTCGTCGAACACACTCAACACTTTGCTGTTGAGATCTTCCGCGGAAGCCAGATCGCGCCCAAAAGGCTTTTCGATGATGATGCGCACCCAGGAATCGGGTGATGCCGGTTTGTTGAGTCCCGCCTTGCCGATTTGTTCCACAATATCGCGATACACTTCCGGCGGAGTCGAAATGTAGAAGAGGAGATTTCCGCCGAGCTGCTTGGCTTCGGAAATTTCCTTCAGGCGCTTCGCCAACGCCACGTACGATTCGGGCTTGCCGTAATCTCCGGGGCTGTAATACAGGTTGGCGGCGAACTCGCTCCACTGCTGCGGATCAATAGGGCCAACTTCGGAAATAGTCTTCGCGGCCTCGCCAATGGTGGAGCGGAAGCTCTCGTCGGTCATGGCCGTTCGGGAAAAGCCGATGATGGCGTAGCGCGCCCCAAGGGCTTTGTGTTGCGCCAGGTCAAACATGGCCGGAATAACTTTGCGTTTGGCAAGATCCCCGGACGCGCCGAAAAGAACTACCGTACAGGGTTCGACCACGTTGCCGTATCCCGATGGTTTGTTTTGTGCGGCCATGAAATCCCTCCTATTATGCAACATTTAAACGATTCAATACCACTGCCGGCTGGTGCCTCCGCGGATTTTGCGCGCCCCGCGGGCCCGGGAACTATACCTCAATACCGTGGGTTTTGAGCTCGGAACGCAGCTGTTCGGCATTTTGGAAGTGGATGACCTGCATACCCAGACGGCGCGGGCTTTCCAGGTTCATCGGCCGGTCGTCAATAAAAACGCATTGCGCGGCGGGCCGCTGGGTTACCGCCAGCGCCACGCGAAAAATTAACTCTTCGGGTTTGCGCGCGTGTACGTAGCAGGAGCTAAAAAAAACCTGGAAGTCCTCGCGCAGCTTGAAAGTTTCGATGCGGTGTTGATTAAGCTCCAAAGGCTCGTTGTTGATCGCTCCGACGAAATATTTTCCACAGTGCGCCACGCTGCGCAGGACCGCGCGCGATTCGGGGAATTCCTTGGACTCCGCCAGCATGAATGCTTTGAACTCTTCGCGCGTGAACGGTCGGTGCCGGTAAAAAAGCGTGCGGTCAAGATATTCGTCCAGTGACGTATGGCCGGCGTCAAACGCCGGAAACGCCAGATCGTGGCGATCCTGAAATTCTTCCCAATCCAGATTAAATGCCGTGGCCGCCGCGCGGCGGGAATGCCGATCCCACCCGTTGGTAAGCACGACTCCGCCAATGTCCCAAAAAAGTGTGGTGATGCCCGGCATGTGGATGGACCTCGAAGTGTCACGGCGCGACATATTGCCGTTGCCGGACTACGAGATAGTGAAGATAGGTACGGGTGGATGTCAAGCGAGCGAATTCGCACCGGCGCACCGGGCGGCTGCTCATTTTCCAGAAGCCTCGCAGAGTGTCGGCGATTCCAGGTTGCGCGAGTTAGGTACGACAGACACGTCGGATGACAGTCGCAACCGTGCACGTTGCCCGCGTCTTGTCACGAAACCTCCGCCGCTTGCGGGTCGGGCCCGCGTATTTTCATTCCGTCATATCACTCCGTGGAGTAGAATCCCTCATCGCCGCGCTGGACCCAACCTCCGACCCACACGCAACAGCGCCGGCACGTTCGCGAAGCATCGAGGTGCGGCGTGATACTAACCATCGAGCGCAAGCAGCTTCCGCCAGATATTACCGTCCTGGAAATGACTGGGCGCATTATTTTAGGCAATAGTTCGCGCGACGTAGAAATGCAGATCGCGGAACTCCTTCGCGAAAACACCAAGAAAATTATTCTCGATATTACCGGAGTCACCATGCTCGACAGCACAGGGGTCGGAATCCTGGTGGTGTGTGAGGGCAAGGTCACCAAAGCAGGCGGCCAGCTGCACGTGGCTGGCGCCACCGGAGTCGTGGAAGATATTTTGCAGACCACCAACGTCGGCAAACTCGTTCCCTTGTTTCCCACAGTGGCGGAAGCCGTCAACAGTTTCTGATTTAAAAGTAAGCCTCGGATAACTAGTGCTGCGGCGGTGCCTGCGTCGCCACTGCCGGCAGTGCGCTCGATACATCCTTGGTAGTTGTGAACGCCTCGCGCTTCGGATGAAAATCGCCGTCGACCAGCGCGGTAAATTCGGTGTCCTTCAGCAGCTCGACGTCTTTCCCGGAAGCAAGCGAGAGAACCGCATCGCTCGAAGCGTTGGAAGATCCCAGAGCTTCCTCGTAGCACCGCACCGGCAGCGGCTCGCCATCAGCGAGCCGTATCGAAGTAAGCGTGAAGGCCACCTTGCCGCCGTGCCCAAAACGCTTTTTGACTTCCGCTTCGGCAACCGCGCCAGTGGCTTTCGAGCCCTTGGCCAACACCAAAACTCCTTCCACGAAAACATCATCAAGCACTTCTAGTTCCACGGGATCGCCAACGTGCGCCGTACTAGAAGAAATGGTCTTGAGCAGCTTCACACGAACCGGCGTGTCTTTCAGCAAAGTGAAGCTCGCAACAGTGCGCGCGGGAGCCTGGGCTCCGCGCAGCGGCTCGTCGTAATGAATGCGTTCGCGCGCAGGTACTTCCGTCTCCGTTGCGGAAAGCGCGGTCGCAGGCTGATCCTTGAGCAGGATCACGTTGCTAAGTGGAACAAAACCGTTGTCACCCTTGGCGGTACGCACGCCGAAGTAGCTGTCGTAACGACTCGTAATCTGCACCACCGCGCCACATTGCAGCGTCGCTCGAACGTCCAGCGTGGCGATCGAGCTGTACAGATACACGTAACCGTCATTGCGGGCGCATTCGATACGCCCGGTGTTCTGCGCGTCACTGCGTGCGGGTAACCACAGGCAAATTGCCACCGCGAAGGATACTGTGAACAGCTTCATGAAACACCTGCCGGCCCCGATGAGGTTGAACTCCACTCCCCTATCCCAACGCAAAGAAGCTGCGCTGACAACAAACTATGGTCTGGTACTTGCATAAAACGATACGAACGGATTCGCACCGGGCGAGCCTCCGAGCGTGCTCACCGCACCCATGCCGGTGGCGGAGTCGCGCTAGCTCGATGCTTTCCGATGTTTGCGCGTCGCCAGGTCCGCGAGCCAACTAAGCAGCGGCGACGCCACCAACCCCGCATAGAACCAACGGGGATCGATAAAGATCGCAAACGCCGTAATCCCGAACGCAAAAGACATGAAGAAGGCCTCGGCGGCCAGCCCGCTGATCCAGTCCGGTTTGCTCTGCCCGGCGGGAATGCACGCGCGAATCGACGGCCACAGCCGCGGCACGGCCTTCATGAACGCGCGATAGCTCTCCCCTTGTTCGGCGGCCAGCGCTGCTTCTTCTCGTCCGATCAATCTATAGCAAAAAAACGGAATGCCAATCACCACAATCGGCCATCCGATAACCGGCAGAAAAAAACTCATGGCCCAGGCCATCAATACGTTTCCCAAATAAAGCGGATTGCGCACGTAACGATACGGCCCGTCCGCGTGCAATATTTCGCTGTGCACCGTGTGGTCGTGCACCACTTCCTTGCGCAGATACGCCGAACCCCAAATCCGAATCAACACCGCAAAAAACATGATCAGCGCCGCCACACCGAAGACGATATGCAACGCGTAAATCTCTTCCATGGGAACCGCAGCCGCCAGCCAATCGGCAAGTCTCGATCCGATAGGCGTGTGGTCCACAATCAGCGAAAAAAACGGCAGCCCGAAGATCAGCGCAAAAAACCATACGCGATTGCGGAATTCAAAATCCGTGGCGCGAATCATGCGCGTGAACCTTTCTCATCAATATTTATGCCACATTCATGCAACCGCGTATTCTTCAGTAGCGAAATGCGCGTGATCATCCGATTGCAGCGCGGTTGCAGTGTACAGGATTACCCTCGGATGGACTTCGCTGCGCCCCTCATTTCTTCAGGTTAGTTGGCAATGGCGATGATCGCCCCGCCGGCAATGATCAGCGCGCCCCCCACCCATACGTGCGGCGACGGCGCCTGCTTGAACGCCGCCCAGGAAATGACTTGCGCGATCACAAAGAAAAAAACCACGTACAGCCCCAACAGCTTGCCGAAATCCCACGGCGGTCTATTCACCGTCCAGCCGTAGCCAAAAAGAATCACCGCCGCCACGACGAAGAACATCCCACGTTGCCAGAAAATAGCGGAACGCAATCCCAATCGGATCAGCGTGTCGCCGCCCGCCTCCAGTAACGCCGCGATAAAGAGAATTGCCACAGCCGTAGCACGAGTCATCGTGGAGCGCTCCTAGTTCCGTTTCCAGACCGCACGCACAGATAGTAATCGATTCACATCGCCGCGTGCTTGCCCCCGCGCGCATCGTCAAACACTACTCCTGCGAAATATTCTGCAACGGCGGAACCGTGGAAGCGCCAGCAGTCCCCAGCTTGGCGATTTGCTCCGCAATATTATTTCTAAACTGCGGCGGCGCATCTTCCAGCGCCTTGCGATACCAGACCAGGGCACCCTGGACGTCCTGCCGCTTCAGCGCGCAATTGCCAAGCTCGATGCTGACCGGATAAGAGTGCGGTTCGAGTTCGATCACGCGACGAAACAGCTCCTCCGCTTTCACCGGATCCGGCGGCTGCAAGTACGTCAAATATTTCGCGCGCCAGTACATCGACCCGGCCACGTATCCCGGGAGATGATAGGTCCCATGAAAAATAATCAAATTTCCGAACCGCGCCACCGGTGTAGCCTCGCGTAAGGCCGGCATATCAAAACGATGATGCGGCGCCAGGCTGGTCGCCTCCGTGAAAAACCATCCGGAAACCTCGCTGCTGATCGGCTTGTCATAATCAAATTCCACAATCGGAATGCCAACGCTCTTCTGCACCACATGAGACACCCAGTAATCGATGTGCGCACCATTCTCGGTCACGTGAGCTTTGTAATATGCGATCAACTCGGTCGACCGCTGGCCCAGGTCCACACTTTCGTTGTCGAAATATTTCCAGGCGTTAGCCGAGCCGCCCGCCAACAAATTGTGATATTCCCAGATGCGCCGCTGCGGCAGCGCGGAGACACTCGCGGCCAGGAACGCGATAATCGCAAAAGCCCACGCCAGCCGAGATCGCCCAACAAAAATGCGTTCCACCGCCACACCGCTGAACAGCGCGATGATGGGAATTAAGAACAACAAATGCCGCACCCCGGCGTACGGCACGCCCTTCAAGCACACGAATCCCAGAAAAAATAGCCCAGCCGCTAAAAACGCAAGCAACGGCCAGCGCATCGCATCCGGCAATTTTCCCGCCAGCAAGAAAATACCTCCGGCCAACGCCAGCGCCATGACCCCAAATGGAATTTTGATCGCCACCAGAACCAGCGGAACCCACTTCGGCGTTCGCGATTCATAAATGCGCCCGAAAACATGCGTCTCGCCACCGCGCCCTTCCATGCCCGCACGCATAGTGTCCGCCAGACCCCAGACGTACGGCCGCGGCGCTAGGTGAAAACGCGAAAGAAACGTCAGCGCCGCCCGCGAATTGTGACTCTGCAAATCGGAGATTTTCCGCTCCAGTGGACGATTGAATTGCTGCTCCGCCATTCCGCTTTCCGTGTAACGGAATCCGTAACTCCCCCACACCACGATTCCGGCCACCACTGCGGACGTAACAAGCCGTATCGCCATGCGCGTCCACGGTCGGCGTTTCACGCCGCAATAAATAAGATACAGAACGCAACCGCCTATGATCGGCAAAACGATCAGCAGCGCCGAATGTTTGGTGACCAGCAACAGCCCGCTGGACAACCCGAGCCACAGCGCGTCGGACCAGAGATCATCGCGCACCGCCAGCACCGCAAGCGCCACAGAAATCGCGCCGAAGAGCGCCAGCGGCAAATCGGTCATCACCACCGGCATGTGCGCGGCCACCGTCGGATCGAGCAGCAGAATGCCCAACGCAGCAACCGCGATCGCCGGATTGAAAAGCCTGCGCAGCAGCAAAGCGAGAATCACGAACAAAATGCCGTGAAAGGCATACATGGTGATGCGCGCACGATGCTGCACCGCTTGCGCGTTGCTGCCGATGTACACCGCGGTTTCGGCATACTCGCGCTCTTGGTCCTTGCCTTCGAAGTGCGGCGGAAAAGAAAGGTGCAAGATGGCAGGCGTGGCCGTTGCGCCCGCGATGAGCTTTACGAGCGGTGGATGTTCGGGGTTCACGCGAAAATCGTGGAAGCGCAGATACGACGCACCAGCCGCGATGTGGTAGGCCTCATCGAATGTGAAGCCGTCCAGCGCGGTGGCCCACCACGAGCGCAACACGCCGCAGCAGATAATGAGCACCACAAAAACAAAGAAGTAGCGCTGCACTGCCCCAGCAGCGGAAGACGCGGCGGAAGAATTCCGCGTCGCGGTGGGAACATCGGCCGTCATTGCGCGAATGGTGACACCGCCCAATGAGAGACGTCAAGCGCATAGCATGACGCCACAGGCTTGATTTCTTGCGTGACCTCTCGCGTGATTTTTACGTAATTTGTAGCGTTGTCGGAAGCCGCGTCGCGGCGCGACCGCTAACAGCTATCGCTAGAGCAGGATCGCCCGCAACGAACCCGCTAATCGTGTCAGCTTCCGCCGCCCTAGGAATTTACATCGTTGTGCAGTAAGGTAAAGTTTAGCGATTCCCTGGAGGATCAACGATGGCCGACGAATCTTGTACACCAACGCCCGCCGCCAGCGAGCCGGCCAAACCCGGCTCGCGCATCGTGCATTGCGTGAAATTTGATAAGGATATGCCTGGGCTGGATCGCGTGCCCTGGAAGGGCGACATCGGCAAGCGCGTCTATGAAAGTGTCTCCAAAGACGCTTGGAAATTGTGGATCGAGCATTCCAAAATGGTGATGAACGAATACCGCCTGAATCCTCTCGATCCAAACTCCATGAAAATTATGGAAGAGCAAATGGAGCAGTTTTTCTTCGGCGCCGGCGCAAAACTCCCAGAAGGCTACGTAGCGCCAAAAGCTAAAGGCTAGTTTGGAGTGCAGTTTGCCCTGAGCGCTTTGCGCGAAAGGCCCGACGTGGCTTTTCCCGGCCACAACATTATTTCTACAGCATCCGTAAGTAGCGCCCCTTTCTCTCTGCGCCCTCTGCGTTAAGACCACCCGATCGGTCACGCAAATGTTTCAACCCCGCACCGAAGGATGCTGCACCGCAAGCCGCGGCGTAATTTGAAAATGAAGCTTTTTGTGTGCCAAGCGTAATGCATTTTCAACCAACTCCGGATTCTCTCCCGCGGCAAAAATAAATCCCAAATAACTCGACCCCTCCGGCCACGCAGCAATATAGTCGTGGACTCGCGCGGTAATCAGTACTTCCGTCACTCCGGGTGTCACCGCGCCCTGCTCCAAACCCTCCACGCCCGAGAAAATCCCGCTCTTCGGCACGGGAATCATCATCACCCCAGCCGCTTGTGTCTCCCGCGAAGCATCGGCGCCAGGCATCTCCAGCACGTGGCGCAGCAGAAGTTCCTCGAGACCGATGCTGTCCTCTGTCGATGCTGTAAAGCGCAGTGATCGCGCGCAAAGTCCACCGATAGGCCGCGGCGCGATTTCAATCGGCCACACACCGTTTTCGACTCCATCGCCAACGCGAAACTCCGCGTGCACCGGCCCGTGCGACAGACCAAGCGCTGTAGCCGACGCTCGCAAAGAATTTTCTATCGCGGTAATTTGTCGTGGGCCAAGACGCGAAGGCGTCACATAAATTGTCTCTTCAAAGTACGGGCCTTCCAGCGGATCGGGTTTATCGAAAATCGCCAGCACGCGAATTGCGCCCGCCGTCATCAACGCTTCCACGGCCACTTCCCTCCCCGGCAGATATCCTTCCACGATAATGTCGTTCAAGCGCGGCTCGCGCGTGGCCTGAATTTCCGGCGTTTGCAACAGCTTGCGAATGCGCGTGGCCGCCGCCACAAATTCTTCGCGATTGTTCGCGCGAATTACGCCTTGGCTGGCGGAAAGCGAGAGCGGCTTTAGTACGCACGGATACTTGATGCCAAGCAGCGCCGGCTCGGGAATGGGTTCCAGCGCGATCGCGCGAAACCACGGCACCGGCAGGCCTGCGTCGCGCAACACTTCGCGCGCGCGCAGCTTGCTGCGGCAAGCCTCCACCGCCGCGGGATGATGAAACGGAATGCTCAGCGAGCGAGCAGCAAAAGCGGCTGCGTGCGCCGGGCGATCCCCGAGCGCTAAAATCCCATCCACGTTCGCGGGCCGCACTTCTTCCACCACCGCTTGTGCGGCTTCTACGGGCTTTTCAAAATGTGCCGGGATGGCGCGGTCTTCCCAGGGATCGTCGAGCTGGTGGCAGCGATCCGTGACGTAAACCAACTCAACATTTAATTTTTTCGCGGCGTCCGCAAAGCTGCGCGTTTGATAGCCGAGCTTGGAGGCAAACAGCAGCACGCGTTTTTCAGATTCAGGCATAAGTGGGCCGCTTGTTCTCCCTGGCTAGACGAATTGGTCCGCGGAGACGGCGGGATGCTTTGCTGGCGCGGATTGCACCACGGCGGTTGCGATCGGAAGTGACGACGCGCCGCCGATCGATACGAATTGCGCGGGCGTTGGCTCGGCGCAGCAATACCAGGGCTCGCTCAGGAACGGCACCAGAACGGAAGAACGCTGCTCCGTGAGCGCTGGCGCAACGACGCCCGCCGATGCGTGCGCGGCCTGCCAGATTTTGCCGAACGCCGCCGTACGCGAAAGTTTTTGCGCGTCGCAACCTGCCGCAATTTCTTGAATTTCCGCGCTGAGCGCGTCCATGCGTGGATCGCTGTGCTTCCAGGGAAACACCAGCGATTGCGCGTCGAACTCGCCGACGAAACTCTTTACTTCGGGCAGTTCGAGGAGTCGCGAACCCGCGGGAATCAGCAAGCGAATACCGAATTGAATCGGCGCGACATTCTCCACCAAGTTTTCGTCGTGAATCACGCGCAACAGATCGAGGAAACCTTCCATGGTGGTCCACGGAGAGAACGGCACGAATGTCGGATGTAGCGTCATGCCGAGATTGCGAAATGCTTCGACCACCGCAAGAAAGTCCTCGCGTGTATGGCCCTTGTCGAGGACTTGAAGAAACGAGTTGTCCACGGACTCCACCGCGCTAATCACGAATAGACATCCCGTGTCGCGTAGCGTGGTCAGATGCTGCGGATATTTCTTGAGGTGTTCAATCTTGATGGTGACGTCGTAGGTGACGGCTGGAAACTCCGCGTGGAACAATTTAATAATTTCCAGTGCATGGCCAATGCCATTGAAAAAATCGGGATCGCCGAACGAGATGTGCTGTGCTCCCGCGGCAACCTGTTGGCGAATGTCTTCCAGCACCACCTTAGGCTGCACCACGCGGAAAACGCCCTTATATACCGGAACGATCGGACAATGCCGGCAGAGGTGTTTGCAGCCCCTGCTGGCCTCCGTCGACCCCACAACGCGGTAACCGTCGCCTGGAATCAAAAGATGCGCGTATTTCTCGTTCGCTGGAAGCCCGGCGCGATCGGGCACCTCAAATGCCAATCGTTCCAGAGAAATCAGCGGTTGCGTCTGGGCCTGCGGTTTCGCCACGTTTTGTGATTGCGTCGCTGACGCCGTCAAAGGGGCAGACAGCTGGTCTGCGACACTCACCAAACTGTTTTCAAATTCTCCGCCCAGCAGCGTTTGCACTCCCAGAGAACGCAGCAATTCAATGTTCATTGGCGCGTATAAACCGTAGCAGCATAGATGAGCGTGCGGATTTTGGCGGCGCAAGTCTGGAATTAACAGCGCGGCCAGCCGCGTCGCGGTGTGCATCGGCAGATAGATGGCGATTAATTCGGCCGCGGCCACGGCGTCCGGATTCAGCGTCTGTCGTGTCAGATCGAAACACGTCACAGTATGGCCGCGCTTGCGCAGCCACGCGGCCGGAGAAACCAGACCGAAGGGTTGGCGTCCAAGTTCGTAAGTTGAGATTAGAACGATATTCATGGCGAAAAACACGCTAGCAAACTGCGGGCCAGACTAAAGTTCAGTACCTACACAAGAAAGAGACTTACAGTATAGCCGTCCGCGAGGGGATTGGAATTCGGTTATCATAGAGGCACGATTTTGTCGAAAGGACGGCTTGGAATGTCCATCTCTGCGGGAAATTCTTTTGGCACCAGCGACACGCTGCACGTGGGGGCGCAGAGCTTTGAGATTCGGCGGCTCGAGCACTTGGAGAAAAAAGGTGTCGGCCATTTGAACAAACTGCCCTTCTCTCTGCGCATCCTGCTGGAAAATCTGCTGCGCTGCGAAGACGGACGATTTGTGCACGCCGCGGACATTGCCGCGCTCGCCTCCTGGAAACCGCACTCCGCGGAAAAAGAGATTGCCTTCATGCCGGCGCGCGTGTTGCTGCAGGATTTCACCGGAGTTCCGGCCGTGGTGGACCTGGCCACCATGCGCGAAGCGTTTACGCGCATGGGCGGAAATCCCAAGCGCATCAATCCGGTCTTCCCCGCCGAACTGGTGATCGATCACTCCGTGCAAGTGGACAATTTTGGCAGCGTGAACGCCTTTGGCCTGAACGCCGAGCTGGAATTTCAGCGCAACGTCGAGCGCTACGCGTTTTTACGCTGGGGACAAACGGCGTTTCAGAATTTCAAGGTCGTGCCTCCCGATACCGGCATCTGCCACCAGGTCAATCTTGAGTATCTCGCGCGCGTGGTTTGCGTCTCGCCCTCCGGCAGCCGCTTTGAAGCCTATCCCGATTCCGTGGTGGGCACCGATTCGCATACCACCATGATCAACGCGCTGGGTGTGTTTGGCTGGGGCGTTGGCGGCATTGAAGCGGAAGCCGCCATGCTGGGTCAGCCATCATCGATGCTGATTCCAGAAGTGGTGGGCTTCCGGCTACACGGCCGTTTGCGCGAAGGCGCCACCGCGACGGACTTGGTTTTGACCGTCACCGAAATGCTCCGCAAGAAAGGCGTGGTCGGAAAATTCGTCGAGTTTTATGGCTCGGGACTTTCGAGCTTGAGCGTTCCGGATCGCGCTACCATCGCGAACATGGCGCCGGAGTACGGCGCGACCATGGGGTTTTTTCCCGTGGATGCGGAAACGCTGTCGTACCTGGAATTCACCGCGCGCACTCAGGAACACGTGGCGCTAGTCGAAGCGTATTGCAAAGAGCAATCGCTGTTTCGCACGGACGCGACGGAAGATCCCATTTTCAGCGACACGCTGGAACTGGATTTGGGTAGCGTGGAGCCCACGCTGGCCGGACCCAAGCGGCCCCAGGATCGCGTGGCGCTGCGGCAGGCCAAGGAATCGTTTACGAAAGTGGTCGACGCCTCGACCGCAAGACACGTGCAGGTAAAGAACAACGGCGATTCGTTCGATCTTTCCAGCGGCGCGGTCGTCATCGCGGCGATTACCAGCTGCACCAACACGTCAAATCCTTCGCTGATGCTGGGCGCGGCGTTACTGGCCAAGAAAGCGGTGGAACGCGGACTGCGCACCAAGCCCTGGGTGAAAACCAGCCTGGCGCCGGGCTCGAAAGTGGTGACCGATTATTTGAACGCCGCGGGATTGACGCAATATCTCGATACGCTGAAGTTCCAACTCGTCGGCTATGGCTGCACCACCTGCATCGGCAACAGCGGACCGCTGGCGGAAAATATCGGCGCAGCCATTAAAGACAACAATATGGTGGCCGTGGCCGTGCTCAGCGGCAACCGCAATTTTGAAGGGCGCATTCATCCGCTGGTGCGCGCGAATTATCTGGCGTCGCCGCCGTTGGTGGTCGCGTACGCTCTCGCCGGACGCATGGACATTGATCTAACCACCGAACCGCTCGGCAATGGCAGCGACGGCAGGCCGGTCTTTTTGAGCGACGTGTGGCCTACGCCGCAAGAGATCGAAAGTACCGTGCGCAAAGCGGTGACCAGCGCGCAGTACGCGAAGCAATATGCCGCAGTTTATGAAGGCGACGCGCATTGGAAGTCCATGCCCATTCCGCAGGGCGACGTGTACCAGTGGGATCCCAAATCGACGTACATCAAGATGCCGCCGTACTTTGAAAATATGCCGAAGACTCCGGCGGAGTTGACGGACCTGCACGGCGCGCGGGTGCTGGCGATCCTCGGCGACAGCGTGACCACGGATCATATTTCTCCCGCTGGCTCGATTGCGGTGGATTCTCCAGCCGGGAAATACTTGATTGCCAATGGCGTGAAGCCGCATGAATTTAATTCCTATGGCGCGCGGCGCGGCAATCACGAAGTGATGATGCGCGGCACGTTCGCCAACATTCGTTTGAAGAATCAGCTTGCGCCTGGCACCGAAGGCAGCTGGACGCTGCATTTGCCGGACGGCGAGAAGATGTTTATCTATGACGCGTCGCTGAAGTATCGCGAAGGCGGAGTACCGCTGGTGGTGCTGGCCGGAAAAGAGTACGGCTCCGGATCGTCGCGAGACTGGGCCGCCAAAGGCACGCGCCTGCTGGGCGTGCGTGCGGTAATCGCGGAGAGTTATGAGCGCATCCATCGCAGCAACTTGATCGGCATGGGCGTGCTGCCGCTGGAGTTTTTGCCCGGGCAGAACCGGGAAACTCTGGGCTTAACCGGCCACGAAGTGTTTGACGTGGAAGGCGTGTCCGCGCTGGCTCCGAAGAAGAGCGTCACCGTGCGAGCCACCGCCGCAGACGGAACGGCGAAAACGTTTTCCGCGATTGCGCGCGCCGATACGCCTGAGGAAGTTTTGTATTACAAGCACGGCGGAATTCTGCAATACGTGCTGCGGCAGATGCTGTAGTCTTCGCGTCGCACGTTCCGCAAGGCGCTTCTATAGACTGTCAATCCCCTGTTCGCGGTGATTCCTTGTCGTGTTCTGCGCTGAATACTTCGTCCGTCATCGCGCTGGTTTCTCGAACAGGGTGTTTATAGAGAAGAAGTGGCGAGTGCTTAGTGGCGAGTGGCGAGACTAGAGCCAGGCGTCATGGGGCAACTTTGGTTGGTTGACTTTTGATGCGCCAGTAGAGAAACCCACCCAGTAGTACGGAAACCAGGCTCGCAGCTTGGGCGTTGGTTAGGCCGAAGAATGAACGCGGATTGATGCGCAGAAATTCCACCCAGAAACGTGCAAGACCGGTGAAGACCAGATAGGCGCAGAAAATTTCGCCGCTGACCATGCGCCCGCGCAACGCCCGGTTTCCCAAGTGCCACAACAAAGCCGCGATGGCCAGCCAGATCAGAAGCTCGTAGATCGGTGTGGGATGGACGCGGCAGCTCGCCTGCCAGCCTTGCTGGACGCAGGTTTCCGTGGTGGGAACGACGCCGTTGGGGAAGGCCATGCCCCAGGGCAGCAAGGTTGGGCGGCCGTAGTCGCCGTCACCCGAGAGCAGGCATCCGATGCGGCCGATGGCGTAGCCAACGGTCGCGGCCGGGGCGCAAATATCGAAGAATTCAAGTAGCGGGACTTTGAGCCGCCGCGCCAGAATGATCAGAGCAACAAACCCGCCCAGGAAACCGCCGAACCAGGCAAAGCCGTAACGCGTGAACAGCATGGGCCAGGGGTCGGCGAAGAATTCCTTGGGCGTTTCCAAAACGTGGTACAGCCGTGCGCCCAAGAGGCCGGCGATCCCGGCGATGGTGACAATCAGGAAGCCATCGTCCCGATGTGGGTCCGGGTTAGGGGACTTTGGTCCTTTGGGAGGTTCTGCGGTGCCCCCTATAAAGTGGGAGCGGCGGTTGAGGTCCGCCTGCAGAATGTAGCCCGCGGCAAGAAGGGCCGTGGCGACCATCAGGCCGAAGGTTGGAATGGTCAGCGGGCCGATGTGCAGGAAAGGAATCATGAACGATTTGAACTAAAGAAGTATACATGAGCGCGAGGTCGTGCCGTGGGCACGGCGAGATACCCACCGCAAGATCTGGGTGCGACCGCCTTGGTTTCGCGAAAGGTTGTGATTCTAAAGGAACTTAAAGTCCCTTTGTTTTCACAACCTTTTGCAAGTGTTCATTCTAAAGAAGTTAGAAGAGCTTAATGATTATAGATCAGTTACCCTCCCCGCTTGACAAACAATGTTGCGATCGTGGCCACGACGCACGCACGTGAGTGCGTGGTTCGTTTTGGGAAGGACGCCAATCGGGAGATTCATCCCGCGGAAGGCGCGGGATGGAGAAGCGTTGGCGTTCCCAGGAAATGCGTTGCCGGGCAGAGATGGTCGCTGGCGCAGAAATGAGTTCGTGTGTTTGGGGATGACGACGGATTGGACGCGATTCTATACGGGAAAAGTATATGACATGCTATCTCGCATGTCAAGAACAATCTTGTTAAATATCAAGGCTCTTTAAGAGTGTCAAGGATGTCCCTTCGGCTCGACAGAATTGTGGCCGGCGGAAACGGTGGTTCGCGGCGGTCTGGGTAAGTGGGGGCCAAGTGGCGTTTACGCGCCGTTCATGGGGCAGTAACACGAACAGGGTATGCATGAAGTGTGGGAAGGGGGTGCTGTTTTTTCTGCACAATCCAAACGACTTAACGGGAGTGTAATGCACGGGCTGGTGGCTGGATTTTTAGCGGCAATGGTGTGGGCGATGCTGGCGGTTGGGACGTTGGCGCAAAGTAGCGCTGGTCCGGCGTGTAAGCGACCGGCTGCCGGTGGCGCGGTGGAAGAGCCTGCGGATTTGCGAAGCGAGAATGGCGTGCTGCGGGTGGAGCTGGCGTTCCGCAGCTCCGTCGATGCCGCGGGCCGAATGAACTTCTGCTACGTGGACAAGGACGGTCGCGAGTCCCCCAATTTGCGGGTGCATCCCGGCGACACGCTCATTCTGAGCCTGAAAAACGAAGCGACGGCAAAAATCCCTACCTCGGCCGCTCCGGTTATTACGTCCATGAATCACGCTGCACCCGGCGAGGTGAAGATGCACGAGGAAGCCAGGCTTGGGGCAAAGACTGACGAGTGCGCAGGCGGCGGGATTAAGGAGATGGCGGCAGGGCTGGCGTCCACCAACCTGCATTTTCATGGGATTACCGTGCCGCCGGTGTGCCACGAGGATGACGTGCTGCACACCATGATTCTGCCGGGTGATGCGGCGTTCGAATATCGCTTTCAGATACCGAAGGATGAGCCGCCGGGATTGTATTGGTACCACCCGCACATCCACGGCTCGACGAAAGCGCAGGTGATGGGCGGGGCTTCCGGGGCGCTAATTGTGGAAGGAATCGAGCGGGCGAATCCGGAGCTGGCGGGATTACCGGAGCGGGTGTTCGTAATTCGCGACCAAAAGCTGCTAAATCCGAACGCCGCGCCATCGGGTGTAGCGAGTGGAGCGATACCTCCAGTGGTGCTGGACGCGGATGGCGACGTGAAGAACACCGGAACGGGCACGGGCAGGCCAGCGCTGGACCTTTCGCTCAATTTTGTGCCAGTGCCGTATCCGGACTATCCACTGGCAGTGATCACCATGAAACCGGGGGAACGGCAGCTGTGGCGGGTGCTGAACGCCTCGGCGATCACCTACTTGAATCTGCAACTGATATATGAAGGGCAAGCGCAAGCGGTGAGACTGGTAGCGGTTGATGGAATACCGCTTGGCGAACAGAGTCTGGGACGTAACCGGGCAATTTCGCAAAACCATCTGGGAGTTCCGCCGGGCGGGCGAATCGAATTTGAGGTTTCGGGCCCGCCGGAAGGAGTTCGCGCGAGTCTGGTGACGCGCAGCGTAAACACCGGGCCGGGCGGGGAGAACGATCCCACGCGGCCGCTGGCAACGATCATTGGTAAGGCGAACGCGCCGGAGCCGCGCTCGCGATTGACGGATGCACCAGTCCCTCTGCCGCACGGGACGCTGGCGTGGCTAGGGAGCGTTACTCCGGTGCGCACGCGAAAGCTTTACTTTTCCGAGGTATTGCAGGATCCGCACGACCCGAATAGCCTAACCACATTTTTTTTGACGGTGGACGGTGAGACGCCCAAAGCATTCGATATGAGTAGCGACACTCCAAACATCGTGGCGCACCAGGGAGACGTGGAAGACTGGATCATCGAGAATCGTTCTCAGGAGCTGCATGCGTTTCACATCCATCAGGTGCATTTTCTGCTGCTGGAATGGTTCGGATTAGCAGTGAACGAAGCAATTTTGCGCGATACGGTGAACGTGCCGTACTGGGATGGCAAGAACCCGGTATATCCACGGGTGAAGCTGCGCGTGGACTTCCGCGATCCGAACGCGATTGGGCTGTTCCCATACCACTGCCACCTTTTGGAACACGAAGATTCGGGAATGATGGGCCTGATTCGCGTGGATCCTCCAACGCAGACCCATGGGGATGACGGGGCTAGATCCTCTGAGGCAATTCCGACGGTGAAATAGTATTCATCGGGTTGTCATCTGCCAATAACAACGGCCGTGTATCTACTTCCGGCACGCGTTTTGATCCCGATTGCTACTCGCGCCTCCGCGTGGAGTGGCGCGCCCCGCGAAACGGCTTCAAGCGCACTAGATTATTCAGGAATAAGGAGATTTCATGATGCGAGAGAAATTACGCTGGATAGCGGCGTTGCTACTGGCCACGAACCTGGGCATCGTTGCGCCTGGGTCAGCACTGGCGGCTGGACCGGAAGTAAATGCCGTCGGCGGAGCAGCAACATCGACACCGATCAAACACCTGGTGGTGATTTTCCAGGAAAACGTATCGTTCGATCACTACTTCGGAACCTACCCCCACGCGGCGAATCCGAGCGGTCAGCCATTTTTCTTCACCAGCGGCGCTACACCGACCGTGAACGGGCTGACACAAGGACTGCTGGAGCGCAACCCAAGCACCGACAAGGCCGGAAACTTTTATCAACCGGTACGCCTGGACATCAGCCAGAACTACACGTGCGACCAGAACCATGATTACACTCCGGAACAGCAGGCTTTCGACAGCGGATTGATGGACAAATTTCCCGAGTTCGCGGCGACGCCGTGCCCTGCTAACCCGTATTCGGATGTTTCGGGGCTAGGCGCGGGAGTGGTGATGGGCTACTACGACGGAAATACCGCGACGGGGTTGTGGAACTACGCGCAGAACTACGTGCTGAACGACAACTTTTTCGGCACGAACTTTGGGCCCTCGACGCCGGGAGCGATCAACGTAATCTCCGGCATGACGGGAAATGCCGATCCCACAGCCAGCGCGACGGCCATCGCAGCCGGCGATGTGGTCAACAACTCGGTGATCGGCGATCCCGATCCAGCGTATGACGATTGCAGCGGGACCGAAGTGGCAGGAATGTCCAGCACGAACCTGAACGTTGGCAATTTGTTGAGTGCGAAGGGCATTTCCTGGGCATGGTTCCAGGGCGGTTTTACTCCGACCACGCCTGCGACCGCAAACGCTCCGGCAGCATGCGCTACCAAGACGCTCCGCATCGACGGCACGCCGGAGACGGCGTACAGCCCGCATCACAATCCGTTTCAGTACTATAAGTCCACCTCGAATCCCCACCACCTGGCGCCGACCTCCATCGCAGAAGTTGGCCACGACGGGCAGGCCAACCACCAGTATGATTTGAGCATGTTCCAAACGGCGGCGCTGGCGAACGGCCTCCCTTCAGTTACGTATTTGAAGGCGAACCGCGCGCAAGACGGGCACCCGGGCAATTCTTCGCCGCTCGATGAGCAAGTGTTCCTGGTGAACACCATCAACTTCCTGCAAACGCTGCCCGATTGGCCGACCACCGCGGTGATTATCACCTGGGACGATTCCGACGGGTGGTACGACCACGTGATGTCGCCCATCGTGAACACCTCTGCCAGTACGGCGGACGGGCTGACCGGAGCGGGTCTCTGCGGAACGGGCGTCAATGCGCTCGCGGCACTGCAAAGCCGCTGCGGATATGGACCACGCATACCAATGCTGGTAATTTCGCCCTACGCAAAGAACAACATCGTGGACCACACGCTGACGGATCAATCCTCGGTAGTACGCTTCATCGAAGAGAATTGGGGACTTCCGCAAATCGACGGCTCGTTTGACTCGGTTGCCGGTCCTCTCACGAATGCCTTCAACTTCAACTTCCAGCGGAAGGCGAAACTGATCCTCAACCCTTCCACCGGGCAAGTTGTATCGCAATAAGAATCGGAACGGACACAGCGCGGCTGGTTTTGCTTTAGGCGCGCTGATCACTGACAGAAAAAGCTCGCACCGTTTGCACGGTGCGAGCTTTTTTTTGACGGTGCGAGCTTTTTTTTGACTTGCAGGCATTTCGGTGCGTGCAGCAGGGCTGCACCATCCCAGTTGACACTCGAAACGATTCCCCGCGCGGCGGTTTCTGCTCTACAATCCCTTGTATTCTCATGAAAATCCACAAATTCACCAAGGAAGCGACACGCATCGCGGAGCCCTACCGCATCAGCAAAGGGAAAAAATTCCGTCTAACGGATTGGGATGCCGCGGACGTCGGACACATCAATTCAAAAGAAGAGGCGGAAAAGCTGCTGGAACATGGCACGCAACTGCTGACTGCGCTCCAGCAAAAACTGTGGGCTCAGGATAAATGGGCGCTGATGGTGATCCTGCAAGGGATGGATGCCGCGGGGAAAGATGGCGTGGTGAGCCACGTGATGTCCGGAGTGAATCCGCAAGGCTGCGACGTGTGGTCGTTTAAGCAGCCGAGCACGGAGGAGCTGGACCACGATTACCTGTGGCGGGCGCATCAGAGGGTACCGTCCCGGGGGAAAATCGGGATTTTCAATCGCTCCTATTATGAGGAAGTGCTGGTGGTGCGGGTGCATCCGAAAATGCTCGCAGCGGAACACTTGGCGGAAGTCCTAACGAGGAAACACGTGTGGGAGCAGCGGTACGAGGATATCAACGCGTTCGAAAAATATCTGGGGCACAACGGCGTGGTGGTACGGAAATTCTTTCTGCATCTTTCAAAAGGCGAGCAGAAGAAACGTTTTCTGGAGCGGCTGGACGACCCGCAGAAAAACTGGAAATTCTCCATGGCGGATATTCAGGAGCGCGGGTATTGGAAGGATTACCAGGAAGCGTACGCGGAGCTGATCCAGGAGACGTCCACCAAGCACGCACCGTGGTATATCGTGCCGGCGGACAACAAGTGGTATTCGCGGTTAGTGGTGTCGGCGGCGATTGTGGAGACGCTGGACAGTTTGAAGCTGGAATATCCGGTGGTGGACAAGGCAAAGAAAAAAGAACTCGGGGAAGTCCGAAAATTTCTGGTTAAGGAATGACCGAAAGCGAAAACCTTCTGATACGATGCCGCTATGAAAAGGCGAACGTTGTTGCTTCAGTCGCTTCCCGCGGTAGCGCTACTGCCGGCATCAAGCCTGGCAGCGGCCCGTTGGGTGGCGTCGACTCTGGCCGCGTCAACCTTGGCGGGTTCACAAAAGAACGAGGACAGTGCTATGCCAACTAATTCCACGGTTTACGAGCTGCGCGTGTATCACGCGGTGCCGGGCAAGTTGCCCGAGCTGGTGGCGCGTTTCCGCGACCACACCGATGCATTGTTTGCGCGACACGGCATGAAGAGTATTGCGTATTGGACGCCGCTCGATGAACCGCTTAAGGGCAATACGCTTATTTACATATTGCAACATCCCAGCCGCGAGGCGGCGGCCGCGAATTGGAAGGCGTTTCAGGACGATCCGGAGTGGATTCGGGTGCGAGATAAATCGCAGGAGAACGGGAAGTTGGTGGAAAGCATTGATTCGACGTTTATGGAGATGACGGATTTTTCGCCACGCTTGGGGTGAACTGCGAGCAGTGCGGGACGCAAGGGAGCGCGCCTCGCCGACGCGGTCGACGTAAACGCAAGGCGGACGCTACAAAATCCCGACCCTCTCGCGTGGCGGCGTTATGGTTTGGTTGAGCCATCCGCGGGCTTTAGCTGCGTTGGCGACTCGGGCCGCGGGCCGATTCCGATTTCCATCGCGGTGTTTTTTGGAAAGACCACGTCGCGACCGCGCGCGATGAAGTGGACGTAAATGGAACGGCTGGCGCCGAAGGCGCCCATGGCCATGCCGAGCGGTTGCGAACGGCTGAGGACGCCGACAACGAATCCGAGGACGCGGAAGCCTCCGGCGCCGCCTTCGCCGCCATTGATGGGATCGTCTCCCGAAGAAGCAGCGGCGAGCCCGATAGCGATGGCGGTCTGGAGATAACGCGTTTTAGGCGTTTGCGCTTCGGCTCCGCCTTCGGAGTCCAGTTTGAGATCCTGCCCTTTGCCACTCTGTATGGCTTCCAGGCTCGAGGCAATTTTCTGCTCGATTCCATCGGGCGGGACGATTTCGTGGAAGACGATGCGCAGCTGACCGTTGTGCTTCAGGTGACGGGCGGACTGCACTTCCACTACGGAGCCTTTCAGGCGGCTGCCTTGCGGGAAAATGAGGTGTTCGCCATCGAAGAGCGGCCGGGATAGCATGGCCTCGACGTCATCGCCTTTTCGCGCGGTCGCGGAACTAACGGACGCGTTGAGGCGTGCGCGGACGGAGCTGCCATCGGGTGGCGGGGAGCCGAGGGCTCTGGCCATCTCCAGGGTGAGTGGCTCGCTGCCGAATTCCAGCGGCGCCTGAAGTTCCGCGAAGTAGACCGTGCCGGCGTCGATGTACTGCGGATGGACGGGGAGCTGCGCGATCAGATAGCGCTTCGCACGATGGATTTTTCCGGGCGCTTCAACTTGCGCCACGGCGTTGTCCCACTCGTGCTTGGCTTGTTCCTTTGCTTGTTCGGCTTTCTCGGAAGCGACATCCTTGACGGACTTCTTTTGTTCCCCGCCGGCAGCGGTGACGAACGCAATAACCTCGCCTGAACCAGGGGTGACAACGGTTTGCATCGCGATATGTTGTCCGTTGGGGAGCACAAGCTGATCGAATTCGAGACCGACGTTGCGGGCGGGCGTCAAATCAGCGTTCAGCGCCTCCAGCGTGCGCTTGCCGCCAGAAACGCTTTCAAGTTGTGTGATTTTACCCGTTACTTCGGCTCCAACAGGAACCACTAGCCTGTCAAACGCGTAGACCGGCTCAACCGTGCGGCCATGAATGGCCTGACCGACGTTCGCGATCCTGACTTCTTTATCGAGGACCACCTGAATCGCCATACCCTTAGGTACGGTGAGGGATACCGTTTCGGAAGAGGGCGGGGTATCCGGTGGAAGGCCGGAAGCCGGGGCTGGTGTCGGCCGCCTATGCAGGAGTACAGGATCGGAATCGGCGGCAGGGGGCGGCAAAGGATCCTGAGGCGGATTTTGGTTTTGCGCTTGTGCCCAGGCGCTGCACATCGAGAAAAAGAGTGTTGCGCAGAAGATTCTCGATAGTGACATGGCCATTCTCCACATCGAAACCCGGGACAGCGACCTTTTCAGTTGGAAGCCGACTCGAGGCTTTGGTGACCTTAGCGAATTGTAGTCGGCTGTGCGTTGCCATTCAACTCAGAATGGCTGTGCCTCGGAGGTTGTGTTAGCCGCACGCTTGTTAGCGAGGGTGCGACTACAAGTGATCGGTGGATTCGCGGACGACTAGTTCGGCGGGGAGGAGGCGGCGCACTAGCGGGACTTCGCGCTTTTCTTCCGCGGCGGCGATGGCTTCGAGGATAATTCCTACGGCTTGCGTGCCCATGGCTTCCATGGGTTGACGGATGGTGGTCAGCGAGGGCACGGAGAGCGCGGCCTGCGCTACGTCGTCGAAGCCGATCACTGAGCATTCTTCTGGTACGCCCACGCCTTTTTTCTTTAGCGCGCGCAACGCGCCCATAGCAGTCATATCGTCGTACGCCATCAGAGCGGTGAAGCGTTTGCCGCCGTGCAGAAGTTCGGTAGTGATGCGGGCTCCGGCTTCGAAACTGGAATTGGGATCGAGAGATTCGGGAAGCTCCAAGATGCGTTTGGCGTCGAGAGTGAGTCCGGCGCGCTGCGCGTAGGCGCGGATGCCCTTCCAGCGTTGGCCGCTGCTGGCCAGCGTTCTGGGGCCACGGATGAAGGCAATGTCGCGATGACCGAGACAAAAAAGATGATCGAGCGCGGCGGCGGCGCCGGCTTCGTTGTCCGCGGCGACGGTGTTGGCGGTGTCGATGTCAATTTCGCGGCCCACGATTACCGTAGGAACCTGGCGGCGGGTTACGTCGGCGAGGAGTTTGATGTCCATCACCAGCCAGTTGGCGATGACGATTAGCGCTTCTACACGGCGGTCCAGCAACATTTCGAGGTAACGTTCGAAGCGGCGCGGCTCGTTGTGCGCGTCGGCTAAAAGCGAAAGCATGCTGCCCTGGTAGAGGGAATTTTCGATGCCACGCAAAATGGGCGTGCAAAAAGGGTCGGTGATGTCGAAAAGCATTACGCCGACGACGTTCGAACGGCGGCTGCGCAGCGAACGCGCGAGAGGATTGGGGCGATAGCCGAGGTGGCGCGCGGCGGTTTCGATGCGCTGCTTGGTGTCCGCTGGAATGTACCGCGAGAGCGGAGCGTTGTTGAGGACGATGGAAACGGTGGAGGCGGAGTAGCCGCTTTCGCGGGCCACGTCGCGAATGGTCATCACCGCGGGTTTGGGCATTACGTCAGAGCCTCACTTGGGAGCGGCGCCGGAGTCAGTTGGGGAAACGGTGTAGTCGTAACGCAAGGTTGCCGGCATGTGGTCGGAGCGCTGGCGGGTGTTGTAGTCGAGCTGGTAGTTAAGGTGGTCGGGATCGGCGGGATATTCCTGGCCGTCGAGATATGGATAAGAGACCAGGCCGTGGCGCGGCAACGGCTCGACGGTGAAACCGTGCGCGGCGTAAAAATCTAAATCTTTTTCGAAGCCGTCGGCATAGAAGAAATAATCGCGGACCCATCCGGTGGGAAGGGCGGGGAGCTTGCGGGGATCGAAGTCCAGCTTCACGCCTTCGCCGGAACTGAAAATGGCGAAGCGATCGTCGGAGGCGTTGAGCAAGCTGCGCACGTCGCCATAGCGCGTGTAATTGCCTGCGGCGCGGGCGTACGGGCCGGTCATGCTGCGGTGGCTATAGGAATAGGTGGTGTCGGTAGCGGGCGTGAGATGCGTCTCACGCGGAAAGCCTAGGAAGGCCAGCGAGGCGTTGGCGAGAGGGACTTCGGTAACGCGCGCATCTTTCGGGTCTGGGGATTGGTCGATGCGGATTGCGTCCCAATAGATTTTAAGATTGTTCACGATGCGGATGCGGCGTGTGCCGGAGGGAATTTTTCCGGTGAGGTCGGCGACCATGGTGCGCGCGAGCCCGGCGGGGAAGCCCATATCTTCGACGACGCGAACCCATTCGCCTTTTTCGTTTTGCGCTTCGACGTATGGGGCGATCACTTTGATACCGGCTTGATCGGCAGCGTACATCGAGGTTGCGGTGAAATAGTCGGTGTAACCGTCGAGCAAGAGGCGCAGCGCTTTGTTGGCGTCCCAGGGGCCGAGGTCGAGTTCGAGCCAGTGGAGCTTCGCAAAGCCAGCGTGGGGCAACGCGTCGAAGCTGGTGACATAACGGCGGTCGCGCTTCGCGATCAGCGGCAGAACGTCGTTGCCGCGATCATCCCAGGCGCCCAGTGGGGGACGCGCGTTCTGGCTGGGATCTTTTTCACTAGCAATGACGCGAAATTCCGGGAACGGCGGGTTGCTGGCGAAGCGTTCGTTGGGAAACACGTCGTAAGAAACCGGATGATCGATGGCCAGCAGGCGAACTTGATCGAGATAAACGGTCTCTTCCATCGGCTCCATGAAACGGAAACTGAGCAGGCCGTTGCGCGGACTTACGCTGCGCGCGGAAACTTTTAGATATTCGGTGGGATCAGGAACGTCGCGTTCGCCGGGGGCTACCCAGTGGCCCACCACGCCGGGACCAATCATGTCGGCGATAAATTCGTACTCTTTTCCGTTCCAAGAAAACAGCACTGGGCAGCTGCTGCCGCGGCGGTCGAGTTCGGCGATGGTTTGCGTACGCTGCGCGGCTAGATTCACTTCGTCCTGCGGAACGCCGGTGGGCCAAAGCAGCCGAACTACTTCCGCCTTTTTTTCTGTTCCGAGACCGGCAAGAATGGGAAGAGCGCTTTGGCCGAGATATCCGGAAGCGCCGGCGACCTCCCATTTCTGATACAGCACACCGGCGTACATTTCCACTTTCGTGCCTATGGCGCTCTTGTTGTCGTTCAAGGCTTTCAGATCGATCTGCATCCAGCTATTTTTGTTACCGCCGTGATTGCGGTACAGAACAGGACCGCCCGTGAGCTCCGTCACCAGAAGATCCGCGCTGCCGTTACCTGCTAAATCAGCCACGATCACGGCGCGGGGATTCTTCAGCTTCACTGCGTCCAGATGCACCTCGCTGGTTACGTCGGACCAGCCTTTGGCGCCGAGATTTCTGAGCAGGCGTAATTCCCCGCCCTGCGCGGTTTGTCCGACGGCAACCAGATCGATCCAGCCATCGTTGTCGTAGTCCAGCGTGGCGATTCCCCACGCGTCACTCCAGTGCAAATCGGGCAGCGGCACACGTTCCAGACGCTTGCCTTCTACATTGCGCCACAGGCTGATGCCCGGCGCTCCGCCGTGCGTAAATGCCAGATCCATCCAGCCGTCTTTGTCAAAATCGAGTGCCACTACGCCGACGGCGGGCGGCAAATCTTCCTTCTTGAAGTCGGGGAGAACTATCGCGGTAAATTTGCCTTCGCGCGGATTCAGATAAACGGTGGCACCGTTGGGTCCACCCGGAATTACAAAATCGATGGCACGGTCGTTGTTGAAATCGGTAACCACCAGGCCGCCATTGGTGGCCGGGACGCCCAATCCGGTCTCTTCCGAAACTTCGGTGAACGTGCTGTTGCCATTGTTGCGCCACAAGACATTGTGCGCAGGCGCGGAGGGAGTGCCACCCGGCTGAGCAGTGATGTACAAGTCGAGATCGCCATCGTGATCGTAGTCCACGAATGCCGGGCCCAGGCACCCACTATCGCGCCGCAGACCGACGGCTTCCGTTACATCCTTGAACTTGCCGCCGCCTTCGTTGTGATACAGGCGAATTCCGTCCAGGTAGCAAACGGCTAAATCCGTTTTGCCATCGTTATCGAAATCGCCCGCGGCACAGCCCAAAGCTGCAGACTTTACATCAATGCCGGAATTGGCGGTGGCGTCCTCGAAGCGTCCACCGGGATTTGTGCGCAGCAACACGCCGCTGGATGCAGGCGAGCCGGCGGGGAGAAATAAGCCCGGCCGTCCCCGGCCATCAAAATCAAAAAAACATGCGCCAAAACCGGCTCCGGGCGCCACCGCCATGTTGGCGTTATTGGTGATTGCCGCGCCCACAGATTCCCAGGAATACGTTACGGGAATCGGCGCCGGAGCGTCCTGACCTTGTTTTCGGGCGAATTCGGCGTATGAAAAGCGACCCTGATCGCCGTAGCCCGCGCCAAACGGAGCGCCGAGATGTTCGCTGGTGATTTTCTGAAATTTCGCGAGATGTTCTTTGGCGGCAGCGATGTTGCCACTGCGCTGAAGCGCACGGGCCAGACCAAATTCCGAGGATGCGTGATACGGAAAAATCGCCAGGGCTTTTTGAAACGCCGCGATAGCCTGATCGTATTTCTGCAATTGCGTGTAGAGATAGCCCGCAAAATAATAGGCATCGGCTTCGTTGGGCGCGAGCTGCGTGACGCGCTCGAACGCGGCGATGCCCTTTTCTTGTTCGCTTAAATCTTTGTAAACCAAACCGAGGTTGTACCAGGCGTATGGATCGTCGGAGCGTTGTTCCGCGCCGGCGACAAGAGCGGCGCGCGCGGCTTCCGGTTTTTGCTGCGCGAGCAGCGCGATGCCCAGATTTACTTTGGCGACGGCAAAATTGGGGTCGGCCTGTAGGGCCTGTTCAAAGAGTTTTTGCGCGTCGGCGGGCCGCTGCTGATTCATGTATGCGACGCCTAAGGTGTTTGCTCGCAGCGCTTGAGCATCGTCATGCGAGGCACCGCGAGATCCAGCGGCCGCACTTTTCGGCGGCGAGGTAGGAGCCGCGGCGTTTTGTGCGCTTTGCGGCCTGAGTGCGCGCGAATGCAGCGCTGCGGTCGCGCCAAGCAGTAGCGCCATACCTGCAACCGCCACCGGCGCCAGCCGTCGAGAAACCATGAGCATGAGGAACGTGATCCTATCCGTGCGGAAAACCTAGGCGCTATTTTGCGTGCGCCGAGGGCTGGCCACAGTTTGTCGGCTGCGCCAGCCGTCGTCAATCGTTTTTACAAAGCGTTTTTGCACGATTTTTTCACACCACAGTATTCAACGCATCGTTTCGGCCCGACGGTAGTGGGTCAGCTCCGGCTAGCGCGTTAATCGTCCAAGTGCCGCGACGGCTCGCTTCGATTACTTCCTCGAACGCGGTTGCAGGATAACTTCCATGTAGTCGACTGCTCCGGAGTTGACATTGTCAGTGGGTACCGACCGCAGTCTTTTGCTTGCAGAGCCCGAACGTGCTCTTCATCGGCCTCGGTACGCTTCCGCCGCCTACAGAGAACCGCAAAGGGTGCACCACAAAGCACAGAAGCAAGAGGCCCTCGAGGTCAGTTGGAAAATTCAAGATAAACTGACCGAAGCTACACTGAAAATCAAAAGCGCGGGGAGCGGCAGCCAGCAAATCGCATTCACTTATAAAAGCTTAGAATTGGAGATAGCCATGGACGCGGATTCTTACACCGAGTTCGGCGGACGGTCCTGGGGTTCAAGGCTGATTGAGTCGATTAAGGGCGTTCTCCTAGGGATTGTTATGTTCATCGTAGCCTTCCCGGTGCTGTTCTGGAACGAAGGGCGGGCGGTACAAACGGCGAAGAGTCTGGGGGAAGGTGCGTCGGAAGTTGTTAGCGTGGCTAGCGACAATGTGGAAACCACGAACGAAGGGAAGCTGGTTTATGTGACGGGCGACGCGACAACAACTGATTCGGTTTCTGATCCCAAGTTTGGCGTCACGATTTCGGCCCTCAGGTTGGAGCGCGTGGCAGAGATGTACCAATGGAAGGAATCGAAAACCTCAAGCTCCCAGAAACACCTCGGTGGCGGAGAGACCACCGTGACCAATTATAAGTATGAGAAGGTTTGGTCACCGAAGCTGATTAATTCAGGCGGCTTCAAGCAAGCGAGCGGGCACGAGAATCCGCAAACGATACCAGTAACGAACCAGTCCTGGACGGCAAAGAGCGTCACGCTCGGCGCCTTTACAATGCCCGACGCCCTGATCGATAAGATGGACAAGACGGAGCGCTATGCGGCGGACGAGACAGCCACTGGCAATTCGGCGCCCGACGTGCAGAACCGGTTCAAGCTCCACCAAGGGGGATATTATCTCGGTCAGAATCCTGCTTCTCCGGCCGTAGGGGACACCAGGGTCACTTTTAAAGTTGTCCGGCCGGCAACTGTAAGCATCGTGGCGAGACAAGTTGCAAACACGTTCCAAGCCTATCAAGCCAAAGCCGGGGGGAGCATCCTTCTTCTGACCTACGGCACCGTCAGCCCCGACGCTATGTTTAAGACCGCGGAAAAATCGAACAAAACCCTTACCTGGGTCTTTCGAGCGGCTGGCTTCTTGTTGATGTTCATTGGACTCTTCTTGATTTTTAATCCGTTGGCGGTTGTTGCGGATGTGGTTCCCATCTTTGGCAGTCTCTTGAGCGTGGGAGTAGCGGCATTCGTGGGCTTGGTGGCGTCTGCCTTGTCTCTCCTGACTATCTCGGTGGCCTGGCTGACCTACAGGCCCCTCTTGGGGCTTGCGCTTTTGGTGCTGGCGGCTGCGAGCATGTGGGGTCTGTTGCGCCTGTCCATACAGAAGCAGGAACTACAGAAGAAGCCAGCCTAGGCGGCGGACGCTCGGGACCGACGAAGCGCCTTGCCTGTATAGTCGCGTGATCGGAGACCGACCCATACCCGCGCGACCTGCGCCTTGACCCGCTCGTACACTCCGCTTAGTCTGCACTGCGATGCCTGCGCTAAATTTTTTGTCGATCGCCGAAATCACCAGCGGGCTGCGCGCCAACAAATTTCAAGTTCGCGACATCGTGGAAGCCCATCTGAAAAATATCGCGCGCCTCGAACCGCAGCTCAACGCCTTCACGCACATTGACGAACCGGGTGCCATCGCGCAGGCGCAAAAAGCCGATGACGCACTCCAGTCCGGCGCACAACTTGGCCCTTTGCATGGCGTCCCCATCACGCTTAAGAGTTGCATCGACGTGGCCGGCTGGCCTTGCCCGGCGGGCTCGCGACTGCGGGCCAACTACGTGCCCTCCGCAGACGCGCCGCTCGTCGCGCGCCTCAAATCCGCCGGCGCAATTCTCCTCGGCAACACCAACACGCCGGAAAATCTGATGGCTTACGAATCGGACAACGCGCTTCGCCGCGCCGGCGGCAATCGCACCAGCAATCCGTGGAACCTGGCGTACTCCGCAGGCGGCTCTAGCGGAGGCGAAGCCGCCGCCATCGCCGCAGGCTGCTCCGCTGGAGGCGTCGGCAGCGACGGCGGCGGCTCTGTTCGCGTTCCCGCACATTTCTGCGGCATTTGCGGACTGAAGCCCACGCCAGGACGGTTTCCCGCCACCGGCCACTTCCCTCCCAGCAACGGCGCGTTTCCCTGGCTCGGCGTGGTCGGGCCGATGGCGCGGACTGTCGCGGACGTCCGCGTGCTTTTCGGAGTTTTACAGGGACCGGATCCTGGCGATCCGCTTTCCGCGCCTGTAGCTGCGCGCAACTTTACCTCCGCCAATCTGCGCGGAATGCGCATCGGCTTGCTGGAAACCGCCGCGCTCGGCGGGCATACGCCAGAAACCGCCGATGCCGTGCAAAAAACAGCAACCGCGTTGGCGAGACGCGGCTTTAATGTCGAACCATTTTCCTTGACGGAACTATCGCGCGCGCTCGAACTCTGGTGGTTTTTCTTCGGCCCCATGGTGGCGAAACTTTTTCGCGATAGCATTTCTCGGAAAGAAGAACCGCAACTCAGCCCGCAATTCCGCGAATATCTTTCGGTGGCTGACGCGAACCAGCGTCCGACGTTGGATGCTCTGCTTAACGCATGCGCCGAACGCGACCACCTGCGCGCCGACGTCCTACGCAAAATGGCTGACGTGCCGGTGCTGCTGTCGCCTGTTTCCGCCGGACCTGCGTTCCGTCACGGTGAGGGGACGTGGCGCGGTCCCGCCGGATATCGCGAAACCATGCGCGCATCACAATGGTTAAATCTGGTGGGATTTCCGGCCATTTCCGTACCTGCGGCATTTTCCGCGGACGGGCTGCCCATCGGCGTGCAACTTATCGGACGGCCGCATGAAGAGGAATTGCTGCTCGAAGTGGCGACGAAAATCGAACAAGATCGCAGCGACTATCCGGCGCCGAACATTTAGTTGGAGTGCAGGCGAAGTCGGTGTACTCGTGGACAAAGTGCACATCCAAAATTGGCTGTGCCACAAAATCAATTCGGGTCGTGCGTCAACTCAGGATTCGGAATAGCCTTTTCGTCAAGATCCGCGCGCGCCTTCCCCAAATTTTGATTCATCAGCTTTTGCGTGGCCGCCAATTCCGCTTTAGCATCTTCCTGCCGGCCCAGTCGCGTCAAAATTCTTCCGCGCAGGTAGTGCGCGTTCTGACTATCCGGCGCCTCCGCCAGAGCCGCATCCGCTTCTTGCAGCGCCAACGCAAATTTCGCCTGATTGAAATAAAGTTGCGCCAAGCCGAAATGCGCGGCAGCCATTTTCGGATCGCGACGCAGCGCTTCGGCAAAAGCTTTCTCGGCATCTTCCGGCTTCTGCATGCGTGTATACAGAATACCAAGCTGTTCGTAGTTGTCCGCGAGATCCGGCTCGATGGCAATATCCTTGCGAAATTCCCCTTCGGCAAGTGCGTCGTTATCGCCCAGCCGCATGTGCGTAACGCCCAGCGTAAAGTGCACGTAAGGCAAGCTGGCATTGCCCGCCGCGGCGCGATTCAATTCCGCAATGGCCTGATCGTCTTCCTGACGATTTAGATACGCCTTGCCGAGAATAAAATGCAGTTCTGGACTGTCGCCGCCGACCTCGATCAACTGCTTCAGCGCGCGTTCGTCCAGGGCATCGTTGGCGGCGCTGTGCTCGGCATTGTGCGCGGCCATGCCCAAAACGTATAAGTACATCAGATCCGACGAGCGTTGTTCCCAGAGCGGCTGCAGCGTGGCGACCGCATCCGCGTAATTCTTCGTAAAAACCTGGCAGAGTCCCAGGAGATACCGCGCCTGAACATTTTCTGGCTGCACGCTAACCACCGACGCCAGCGGCGCGATCGCGCCGGCATAATTGGCACGGCGATATTCCACCAGCCCGATATTCAGCCGGATGCCCGCCATTTTCGGGTCCAGATGCTCGGCTTTCTGCAGCAGCTCGAGCGCCTGCTCCCACTCCTTGCGCCGCATGGCGATGACGCCGAGATTGGCATACGACGCAGCGGAACGCGCATCGACGGACAGCACCTTGCGAAAGGCTTTCTCGGCGGCATCGAGGTCGCCAGATTGCAGCGCGGCCTGCCCTTTGACGAACCACGCCCGGGGGTCAATTTGCTCGGGGCGCGCGGACGACGCAGCTTGGCTGGGTGCGCCGAATCTCGCAAGGGATTCAGCGCATGCAGGCTGGACCGCTGACGAAGCAGCTCCGGCACACACCACCACCGCCATGAACGAGACAAATCGCATGAAGCTGTAGTTTCCGGTAGCGCGGCGGCGAAAACAAGGGCCGGGTATTTTCGCCGCCAAACGCCGTCACAGCGGTCGTGACTCCCTGTGCGCCGGAAAGCAAATTCTCTCTTGCAAAATTTCGCGCTTGACAGCATAGTATAAATACAGTATTAATCCGTTTTAATAGCGCACTTTTGATGTTTTACGCGAACCGTCGAGGGTCGCGAGGGGACCTGGAAGCGGCAAGTTTGCCGGCGGCTCTAGTATTTTCTCGTTGCTGCGCAGCGCGCAGGGCGTTGTCGAGGGGCTTCCGCAAGTTGCTGCTGTCCGCATGTGTTCTGAAAATTTCCCGGAGGTTTCAACGTGAAGGCTAAGCTTATCCCTTCGAAGTGGTTTACGTATGTCCGCCTGCTGCATCTCTGCGCGGCCCCGATTCTCGTCGCTCTCTTCCTGCTTGGCCTGCCCGCCGTAAGCCGCGCGCAGGACACCGGATACATCACCGGGACGGTCGCCGATACTTCCGGCGCCGCGGTAGTGGGAGCGAAGGTGGTGATCGCCACCGTTACGGGCAACTTGTCCCGCGAAACGGTCACCAACGCCGATGGTGTTTACAACGTCCCGGGACTCCCTGGCGCCACGTATGTCATCACCGTCACCGCACCCGGTTTTCAAAAATACACGGCGCAGCGCGTGGTCCTCGACGTCGCGCAGAAGGCTCGCGTCGACGTGCAGATGCAAGTCGGCACGGTCACCCAGGAAGTCATCGTCAGCGGTGAGAACGTAGCGCAAGTGGAAACGCAATCCGCGGAACTGAGCACCACCATCACCGGCAAGCAAGTCGACAGATTGGAATTGAATGGCCGCAACTTCACGCAGCTGGTCACGCTGGTCCCCGGCGTCGTCAATCAGACCGGCGCGGACGAAGGCGAGGTCGGCATCATCGGCAACGTGCAGTACAGCATCAACGGCGGCCGCACCGAGTACAACAACTGGGAAATCGACGGCGGCGACAACATGGACAACGGCAGCAACACCAGCCTGAACGTCTACCCCAATCTCGAAGCGATCGCCGAATTCAAGGTGCTCACGTCCAACTATGGCGCGCAATATGGCCGCAACGCCTCTGGCACAGTGGAAGTCGAACTGAAGTCCGGCACTTCGGACTTTCACGGCAGCGCTTTCGAATACATTCGCAATGCTTTCTTCAACGCCAACTCCTGGCAGGACAATGGCACCGGGCTCGCCCGGCCGGAATACAACAAGAACGACTTTGGCGGCACGATCGGCGGCCCGCTGTACATTCCCCACGTCTACAACAACGATAAGAAGAAAACCTTCTTCTTCTATTCGCAAGAATTCCGCAGAGAGACGGTTCCCAGCTCCAACGGCGCCATCAATCAGCCTGTGCCTTCCAATGCCGAGCGCATGGGAAATTTCAATGACGTTTGTCCCGCCATCGCCGGACCCGCGCAGCCTTTCGACACCACCGCTTTTCCAGAGTGCCCCTTTCAGTCCGGCTCGCTGAACACCAATGGTCAAGCGACCTCTTTCCCCATGAATACTGTGCCCATCACCTCCACGGCGGCCGCTGAACTGGCCTTGATCCCGCAAGCCAACAACTTCTCCGGCATCAATGGAACCTATTTTGCCGGACAGGCGGCGGGGCAGCCCATTCCAAGCTTCACCGCCAACCCCTCCTACTACACCGGTTGGTACGAAGAATTGGTGCGCGTCGATCACAACATTACGGACAACGAACGGCTGGCCATTCACTACATTCACGATTCCTGGAGCACCACAAACCAGGGTCCGCTGTGGGGAGTGGTTGGCAGCAGCTTTGATAACACGAATACGGCGTTCAAGGGCCCGACCACCAGCTTTGTGGCTCGCCTGACCTCAAACCTCACGCCCACCTTGTTGAATGAGTTCGTCGCGAGTTACACCGCCGATCACATTAATCTTACCGAGCTTGGCGCCGTCGGCATTCCCAGCGCCGGGATCGACCTGGTACCCCTTTTTGAAAACGGACTCGGCGGCAAGCTTCCCGCTATTGCGATCGGCAATACCAACCAGAATGAATACGGTAACGGGTTTACGCAGGACACCGGCTATTTCCCGTGGAAAAACGCCAACCCGACCTACACCTATCGCGACAATATGACCAAGATCCATGGCGTCCACACTTTTGTTTTTGGCGCCTACTTCGCGGCCGCGCAAAAAAACCAGCAGTCCACGGTAAATTTGCAAGGTGAACTTTCTTTTGCAGCGAGCAATCCCAACAGTACCGGCAACCCGTTCGCGGACTTCCTCACTGGACAAGTCGCCGGTTATAACCAGACCAGTGCGCAGCCCTATTTTTATGACCGCTACAAAATCTTCGAGCCATATTTTCAGGATGATTGGCGCGTCACCAAAAAGTTCACTCTGAACCTCGGTCTGCGTTGGAGCTTCTTTGGCCGCTATCAGGAAAAGTTCGACCAGGAATATGGCTTTTCCACGCAGGCGTTTATGCCTGCCCAGGCTCCGCAGTTCAATCTCCCGAGCTCGGCCTCTGGTGCCCAGACCTTGGTGCCCGGCTCCGGCAATATTTTTAACGGCATCATCCAGTGCGGCGCCGCAAACGGCGTGACCGGCTGCGAGAAGAACAAATACGTCAATCCCGGGCCTCGGATTGGTTTTGCCTGGGATCCTCTAGGCGACGGCAAGTGGGCTATCCGCGGTGGTTACGGTATTTTCTTTGAACACGCCAATGGCAACGAAGCCAACGCGGAATCACTCCAGAATAGTCCCTCCCCGAACGTTCTCAACGGCAGCGTCAGCAACATACCCGGTTACGCCAACGTGGGTGCTGCGGCAGCAACCGGAGCGGTAAGCCCGCTGAATCCCGTCTCCATTCCCGACAACGTCCAGTGGCCCTACGTGCAGCAATGGAATCTGGACATACAACACGAATTGCCGGGGCATATCATTATGCAAGTCGCCTACGTCGGCAGCAGGGGCACGCATCTGGTACAAACGGAAGACCTCAATCAGCTGCATCCCGTTAGCGCTGCTAACAATCCTTATCCCACGGGTGTTCCCATCACCCAGGGCGATTGCTCCAGCATCATGTTCGACCAAGTCACCGGCTTCCCTACCACTGCGACCATCAGCACCGGTACAGTGGTCACCGGGCCAGCGCTTACCAACCTGGCCGTGGCCTGCGGCAACGCCCTCGCGGATTATTCTCGTCCGTTCCAGGGTTACGGCTCCATTACGCGCATCGAAAATGAGGCCAACTCCAACTACAATGCCCTGCAGGTGGCCGTGGACCGCACCGTGGGCGACCTCACCTTTAGCGCCTCCTACACCTACAGCCATTCGCTGGACAACTCCTCGGACCGCTATGATCCGGGCTACCCCAATTCCTACACGCCATCTGCGGGCTACGCCAGTTCGAACTTTGACCAGCGCCAGACCTTTGAGCTTAGCTATACCTATGCCTTCCCCTTCTTCAAGGCTCCCGGCTTAAAGCACACGCTGCTCGGTGGTTGGCAAGCCTCTGGTATTACCGTGGTGGAATCGGGGCTTCCGTTCTACGTTACGGATGGCAGCGCCATTGCCCCGGACAATGCTGGCGTGGCCAACGGCGTCGCGGGCTTTTCCTATCTGGATGTAGTTGGCAACCCCGGCGCGGTAACCCAGGCCCAAAGGAATGCGGTGGCGGCTGCCGGCGTCTTCGGAGTGTTGAACTACAATCCCGCGGCCTTCAATCTGCCCACGGGGCTCACCTTCGGCGACTCTGGCCGTAACGAATTGCGACTGCCGGGACGCACGAATTTCGACTTCGGCCTATTCAAGCGCTTTGCCTTTAAGGAGCGCTATGCGTTCGAATTCCGCTGGGAGAACTTCAACGTTTTCAATCACACCCAACTTAACCAACTGAACGGCAGCCAAAATTCCAACGGCGCCGGTTTGGGTAACGCAGACACGTGCGCCGTGCAAAACGCCGGCGACCCGAGTTGCGCCGGCCAGGGATTCCTGGTCCTGGATGGAGCGCACAACCCGCGCATCATGCAGTTTGGCTTGCGCTTCCAGTTCTAAATTCCCGCAGCGCTTTCTAAGGCTGCTCCTCGCAACATCAACCCGGCAGTGGCGGCGCGCACCCTGCGCCGCCTTTGTTTTTTATAGCGTCCGCCGTCTGCGGCGGACGCTCTTCGCGCGATCAGCCGACGCAACTACCTTTCGAATACCATGTAAAGTACTATTTACATTGAGTAACCTATGTGCTAGCCTCCGCCGTGACCCAGCAAATCTCATCTCCCAGAGCCACTCCCTTCGGCAAACAGCTTTGTCAAACTCACCGCTTTCGTCTCAACTCTTTGAAATCGAGCACCTTAACTGAAATATTTGACAATCCAAGACCAGTAATTTTCGCCCCAATAGAATCAACATCCTACGCGTTGCTTTTCGCGCAACCCCCATCGAATGACAACGATCGCAAAATATACGTATGGCCTTCCCGCTGTATTCTGTTAACCACGCGCTCGGCAGCGCGCGTTCTGCGTCGAACCGAAACGGTTACCCGTTTGACGCTCGGAGTAGTAAAATGCGTCCCATGAACAGACGAACATTCATCGGCTCCTCCATTGCTGCAACCAGCCTCCTGGCCTCTCCGTTGGCCTGGGCAGATCCCGTCCTGGGCAGGCGCGGGACGCCCGAATCCGCTGCGGCGGCAGAAGGCGACCACCGCGTAAGTCCCATCGGCTTACAGCTCTACACCGTTCGCAACCTGATGAAGACCGACCTTCCCGGCACCCTGGCCAAGGTTGCCGCCGTGGGATACAAAGAAGTGGAAATGGCCGGCTATTTTGATCGCTCGCCGAAAGAGTTTCGCGCCATCCTCGACAGCAACGGCCTCACCACGCCGTCGTCCCACATCGAATACAAAGTTTGGGAAACGTCCATGCCGGCGGTCATCGAGACCGCGCATACCATGGGCCAGCAATACCTGGTCTGCGCGTGGATCGAAGAAGCGCAGCGCAAATCGTCCGATGGCTGGAAGCACGCCGCGGAACTCTTCAGCCGCGCCGGCGAGGAATGCCACAAGGCCGGCATTCAGTTTTGCTACCACAATCATACGTTTGAGTTTGTGCCGTCTCCCGCGTTGGGCGGCAAACTGCCGTACGACTTCATTCTGGAAACCACCGATCCGAAACAGGTGCGCATGGAGATCGATCTCTGCTGGATCACCGTGGCGGGTGCCGATCCGCTGGCATACTTCGCGCGCTATCCTGGCCGTTTCCCGCTGGCCCATGTAAAGGACTGGCAGGGTCAGGGCGGGACCATGGACGATCAAGCCACGCGCATGCGCGACGTTGGGCAGGGCTCCATCGATTGGAAAAAGATTTTTGCGAACTCCGAACAGGCCGGCATAAAACACTACTTCGTGGAGAACGATGCCGCCAAATCCATCGATGACATCGCCATCAGCTACAAGTATTTAAGCGAGCTGCGCTACTGAAATCTAGCGAACGCAGGAGGCTTGCGGGAAACGAGTCACGGAGCGCGACGCCTGAGTCAGCTCTCGTGCGGCAGCGCGGGGCAGCCGGGAAATTCGCGCAGCGAAGTGTTTCCGATGTACTGCAAATCGGCGATGCCGATTTTACTGGTGTAAAAAGCGTCGCAGGTCATGTTTCGCAGCAACGCAAAAAATGCCACGCCCTGGCTGAGCGTGGGGTCTTTAATAGCGTTCTTGCGATAGGCGATCAGGTCCATGACTTCTTTTTGCTGTTGTGGCGCGCATTCCAGAAACACCTTGCCGTAACGATCGCTGGTGAAACCATCGAGCCAAAACAGGCCGCCGCCAAGGCGCAACTGGAATTTTTCGTTCTCGCTGGTGAGCAAATCAATAAATTCCGGAGCGCCGCCTTCGACCGCGCCGCCCGAATGATCGTCTTTCGGGATGATAGCGTCGCACAAAAAAATCAGCGTGGCGTACTGTTGCGCGGAGAAATACTTCGGCGTGTATTTCGCGGAAGCGGCAGTTCCCTTCTCCGTACGCACCAACTGGTGAATATATTCGGCGGCTTCCGCGGGAATTACCTGCAGCACGGAGCCGCCGGCTGCGCCGATGGCCAGGGTCCTCAGAATGTCGCGGCGGGAAATTCCGGCGCTCGGCAACCTGCTGCCCGATTCGCGACTCGAGTCGCTACGCAGTTTGTCGCCCGACGAGCCGCTCGATTTTTCGCTCATCAGAGATTTCCTTTCTTGGCTTCGGCGAGCAGATATTCGGAAGCGCGCCAGGAAAGCGCCATGATCGTTAGCGTGGGATTTTTGTCAGGATTAGTCACCAGTGGCGCGCCATCGGTGACAAAAACATTTTTCACGTCGTGCGCCTGGCAGTAGGAATTGAGCACCGAGGTTTTCGGATCGGCGCCCATGCGCGCGGTGCCCACTTCGTGAATGATTTTGCCGCCTTCCAGAATTCCGAAAGGATACTGGCCTTCGATGCGCGTTTTGGTTTGATATTCGCCGCCCATGGTTTCAATGATGGAGCGGAAGGTATCCTGCATATCGCGCGCCTGGCGCAACTCATATTCCGACCAGCGGAAATGAAAACGCAGCACCGGAATACCCCACTGATCGACGGTGTCTGGATCGATTTCGCAGTAGGTATCGGGGTTCGGGATCATCTCACCGCGGCCGGCAAAGCCGACGGCGGTGCCGTAGGACTGGCGTGCTTTCTGCTTCAGCGGAGCGCCGTAGCCTTCCACGTTATGGCAGAGATGATTGAACATGCCGACGCCGGGCAGGTCGCGTCCGCCGCCCATTTCAATGTGGTAGCCGCGGGGAAAATCATTCTGCCGGTCGAACTTCCACCACGGAATGTACATGTGCATTCCGCCTGTGCCGTCGTGATTGTGCGGAGGCATTTTTTCCAGCTGCGGAATAATTCCCCAGCCGTCGCTGCCCACGGAATCGGTGAGATAGCGGCCAACGGTTCCGGAAGAGTTGGCCAAGCCGTCGGGGAAGCTCGACGATTTGGAATTAAGCAGCAGGCGCGCGGACTCGCAAGCACTGGCGGCCACCACAATGGCGCGCGCATTGACGCGCATCTCCGTGCTGGTGGCCTTATCAATGTAGGAGACGCCGGTGGCTTTGCCGTCCGGGCCGACCATGATTTCGCGGGCCATCGCGCCGGTGATCAGCGTCAGGCGGCCGGTTTCCATGGCCGGAGGAATCAGCACCTGACTGGAACTGAAATTGGAGCCGGTAACGCAACCGCGCGAGCACTGGCCGCAGTAGTGGCAGGCCGCACGGTCATTGATGGAACGTGTTAGAACCGCAAGACGCGACGGAATGCAAATAATATTCAGTTTGTCGCAGGCTTTCTTGATCAGCAGCTCGGTGCAGCGCGGTTTGGGCGGCGGCAGAAAAACTCCGTCGGGCGCGCTGGAAACATTTTCTTTGGTGCCGAAGACGCCGATATAGCCTTCCACTTTGTCGTAGTAAGGAGAAAGATCTTCGTAGCTGATGGGCCAATCGTCGCCCAAGCCGTCGCGCGAGCCGGATTTGAAATCGATAGGAGAAAAACGCAAGGCGATGCGGCCCCAGTGATTGGTGCGGCCGCCAACGATACGCGAGCGGAACCACTGGAAATTCGCGCCGGGAGCAGAGGTGTACGGTTCACCGGAAATATTCCAGGCTCCGTTGGGAGCTAGAAATTCGCCGAAGTTTTCGCTGGCGCGTCCGCCAACGCCCGCGCCGCGATGCGGCAACTCGTACGGCCACATCAACATCTTGAAATCTTTTTCCGGATAAACTTGCGGGCCGGCCTCCAGCATGGCAACGGTGAGGCCGCCTTCGGTAAGAATTTTTGCGGCCATGCCGCCGCCAGCGCCAGAGCCGATGATGCAGACGTCGTAAGTTTTAGGAGAGCGGGCGACCTGAGCCATAGGGAATAAGCTACTACAATTCGCCTTTTTTCATTTGAGAAACCGCGTAGTCCGCCGCGCGCGCGGTCAGCGCCATATAGGTGAGCGAGGGATTCACGCACGACGACGAAGTCATGCAAGCGCCATCGGGCATGAAGAGATTCTTAACGTCGTGCGCCTGATTATACGCGTTGAGCACGGAAGTCTTGGGATCGCGGCCCATGCGCGCGGTGCCCATTTCATGGATGGCCAGGCCCGGAGGATTATTCTCGACGAAGGGGCGGATCTCCCGGGCGCCGGCGGCGGCCAGCATTTCCGCGGCTTGAATGGACATATCGGTGAGCAAGGCCTTTTCGTTGTCACCGAACGCACAATGAATCTTAACGGTGGGAATGCCCCAGGCGTCTTTCTGCGCGGGGTTAATTTCCAAATAATTTTCGGGATTGGGCAGGCACTCGCCAAAACCGTAGAAGGAAAAATGCCACGCGCCAGGGCCCCGCAACGCGTTCTTGAAATCAACACCCAAACCGGGCGAACTGATGCCGCGCGCCCAACCTTCTCGCGAGCCGCTGCCCTGATATCCATAGCCGCGCAAAAACCCAGACTGTTTGGACTTTACGTTTCTGAAGCGCGGCACGTAAATGCCGTTGGGGCGATTGCCGAAATCCACTTCATCTTCCATGCCAGGGATGAGACCTTCCGCGCCACCCCCCATGGCGTGATCCATGATGTTGCGGCCGACCTGGCCGCTGGAGTTTGCGAGACCGTTGGGAAATTCCGGGCTGGTGGAATTAAGCAAGATGCGCGCGGATTCCAGCGCTGAAGCGCACACAAAAACGATTTTGCCATGGAATTCCATGGCCTGATGCGTCTGGCCATCGATAACGCGGGCGCCGGTGACGCGGCGGGTAGACGAATCAAAAATCAGGCTGTGCACCACACTGTAAGGGCGAAGCGTGAGGTTCCCGGTTTTTTCCGCAGCGGGCAGCGTGGAATTCAAACTGCTGAAATACGAACGCGTAATGCACCCGCGATGGCACACGCCGCAATAGTGGCAAGCGGCGCGGCCTTTGTGTACTTGCGTGAGAACGGCGGCGCGGCCGATGGTCATCATGCGGCCGTCATCGAAATGCTTGGGAATCGCTTCCTTTACCACGCGCTCCGCGCAGTTCATTTCCATGGGCGGAAGAAATTTCCCGTCGGGAAGCTGCGGCAGTCCTTCGGCCTGGCCGCTGATGCCGGCAAACTCTTCCACGTAGTCGTACCAAGGCGCGATGTCTTGGTACCGAATGGGCCAGTCTACGGCGATGCCGTCGCGCAGGTTGGCTTCGAAGTCCAAATCGCTCCAGCGATAACTCTGGCGTCCCCAAATGATGGATTTGCCACCGACCTGGCGGCCGCGAATCCAGGCAAAGGGTTTGCCTTCATCGGTGGTGAAAGGATTCTCCAGATCGTTGACGAAAAACTGGCTGGAATATTCGTCGCAGGCGTAGTAGCACTCGCGCTGGATGGGCTGAATGCGTTCGCGTTCTTCGCGGCGGTCCCATCCGCGAAATTTCAGTTCCCAGGCGGGGACGTGTTCGACGTAGTCGCGCTCCGGAACGATGGGGCGGCCGGCTTCCAGGATCAAAACCTTTAGGCCTTTTTCCGTTAGTTCCTTGGCCGCCCACCCGCCGGTGATGCCGGAACCGATTACAAGCGCGTCGTATTCAACCTTGGGCATTCGTTTCTCCGTTTGCTGCCGCGAAACTCGACTGGCCTTCGTGAAGGGCCGGTGGTGACGCCCTAAAGGGCGTCGCTACAAAGAAATTACAAAAAAACTTCCGACAAACCGCAACGAGTCTGCAAGAGTGGCCTGCTTACTGCGCAAAAGCGGCGTCAACCTGGCGCACACCAAATTACGGCGCGACGTACGACGCTTCATAGTTTGTTGTCGCCGATATGCGTGCAGCCGTGATAGGAACCGGGAATGATTACCTTTTTCAGTTCCTGCGTGAAACCGATCTCGGAAGTGTAGTAGCCGACCAGGGTGAGGCGTTTGAAATCGCCGAAGAAACTGTCGGAGAGCTGCTGATCGCGTTTTTGATAGCCGGTGGTATGGGGCTTGGGTATGTACTCTTCGCGGACCCACTCTTCATCCATGGCGCGCAGCAGCGATTCCTGTTGCGCGGGAGTGCAATCCACCAGCGGCTTGCCGTAGAGCGCGGTGCTTTGCTCGTCGACGTTGGCGAGGCCCTCCAGAAAACGTTTGCGCTCGGCGTCAGTGGCCCAGTCGGTGAGGATTACATCGATGAATTCGTTGACCTTAGCACCCTTGGCGCCCGGCGTGTCGGTTTGCGGGATGATCACGTCGGTCATCATGATCACGGTAGCGTTCTGATGAGCGTCGAGGGTGCGTAGCGCGTATCCGGGGGCGGCTTGCGCTTCGCGCAGCATGGCCATGGCACTGGAGTTGAGAGCGGGCATGACGGCTCCAGCGGCTAACACACGGAAAAGTTCTCGGCGGTGCATGGGCAGCCTCCTAGTCATTTCAAAAGCGCGTCGGGACTGAAGCCCGGCCGCTACAGAGTCACAAACAAAGTCAAAGTCAAAAGCACGGGTCTGAAGATCCGTCACCACAGCTAAACACTGGTGGCCAGTTCGCGGGCGGCGCGCAGCGAAGCTACCGTGTCACCCGTGGAGATGAACTCCATGGCGATATTGCCGCGATAATGCAGTTCACGCAGTTTGCGAAAAATATTTGTGTAATTGATTTCGCCGGTGCCGGGCTGATGGCGCCCGGGAACGTCGGCGACGTGCACAAGCCCAATAATATCGATATTCTTGTCCAGCTTGGCGATGAGATTCCCTTCCGCGATCTGATCGTGATAAAAATCGTAAAGAAATTTTACGTTGGGGCGGTTTACTTCGCGAATGATCTCAAAGCCTTCGGTGACCGAGGTGAGAAAGTACTTGGGATTTTCTTCGGGATCGATATTTTCAATCAGCAGTTCGATATTCTTGGCGGCGGCGAGGTCCGCGGCCGCTTTTATGGTTTCGACGCAGCTGGCGTGGAGCTGCGCGTGGCTCATGCCTTCCACGCGATTGCCAGAAAGCAGAATCAGCCTGAGGGACTGCAACTCTTCGAGAACGGGCAGGTGCGCCTGAATCTCACTGAGCGTGGCGGCACGTTGCGCCGGATCGCAGAGGCTGCCAGAGATGCCGCTGGTGGCGTCGAAGGTAATTCCAAGCGCCTCTTTTTGGCGGCGGGCGCGCGCGAAATCTTCTTTTGACCAATCCTTGTATTCGTTGACGAGCTGCGCGGCGTGGTAGCCAGCTTGGGAGACTATTTCGAGACGCTGATCGAACGGGAGTTCCCGGCGCACCGTCCACAACATCACCGAGAGCGGAAAGGGAGACGACCCGGCGGAAGTATCTGGTAGAGGTTCAGCCGCGAAACTCGCCAGGCCATCGGGCGCTAGCGTGGACACGGAACAAGCTGCCGCAGCTGCGGCGCCCAAAAATTGTCTGCGGCGCATGTCAGGCTCCTAGGATTTCGTTGCGAACATTCTTGAGGACGTACGCCGCGCGTTCGACGCCCACGGGTCCGGGCAGAATGGGATCTTCGTTTTCAATGCTCAGAATGCCTTGGTATCCGACGTCCATGTAGGCCTTGATGACGGACTTCCACAGACTGGCGCTGTGGCCGTAGCCGACGGCGCGAAATGTTTCGGAGGCTAGCGCGAGATCATTGGCTTCGAAAGAAAAATTCAAGACGCCGTACTTGTTCATGTTTTCCGGAAAAAAGACCGTGTCTTTCATGTGCGCGTGGAAAATCGCGCCCTGCTTGCCTAGAAAATGTATGACTTCGACGGGATCGCAGCCTTGCCAGAAGAGATGGCTCAAATCGTTGTTGGCGCCGATCTCTTCGCCAACAGCTTCGCGCAGGCGCATCAGCGTGCGCGGATTGTAGACCACGAAATTGGGATGCATCTCGAGGGCAAGGCGATGAACGCCATGCTCGCGCGCAAACTTTGCAGCTTCCTTCCAATACGGAACGACTTTTTCCTTCCATTGCCAGTCCATGGCTTGCGCGTATTCGGGCGGCCAGCGGTAGGTGATCCAATTCGGCTGCGTATCGCCAGGAGCGCCACCGGGGCAACCGGAAAAGCCTACGATTACCTTGACGCCGAGCATCTCGGCGAGTAGGACAGTTTTGCGGAAAGTGTCGGCATCTTTTGCGGCATGCTTGGGATCGGGATGAATGGGATTGCCGTGGCAGCTTAAGGTGGCGACTTGAAGGTTGCGGTCGGTAAATTTTTTCTGCCAGGCCCTGGCTTTGGCGGGATCGGCAACCAGCTCGTCGAGTGGGCAATGCTTGTTGTCCGGATAGCCGCCAGTGCCGATCTCCATAGCTTCGAGGCCGAGTGCGACGACGGTGTCGAGCATGGCGTCCATGGAAAGATCGGCATACACCGGATCGAAAACACCGATGGGAATTTTGCGGGGCTTCGCGGCGTTTGCGGATGCGCCTGGGTTTTGAGCGGCAGAATCATTCGCCATCATGGAGGTAACCAGCGGCACGGGAGAGTTTGCGGAAGAACCGGTTGCCGAGGCCAGCGCCGCGCCAGGAATCGCCGCCGCGAGAATCCCCCCACCGCCCGAAGCCAGGAACTTTCTGCGGTCCATGGCAAAAGCTTTTGGTCTTTTTTTCACGCGCTTACCCTCGACAATAGGATTCAAAGATGTGCACCAAAGGTTGGCGACATTATACGCCGAGCGCTGCGGAGAGCAATGAGGTAAATCGTTCTTTTAATGGCTTTTCGTCATTTTGGGGCTATGACGGCGGTCGCTCGGGTAGCCTGCGGCACAGCAAAATGCGGTCTTGCACCAGGGTCCAGCGGGGCGGAGGCTTAGCGCCTCTGGAGGTCGACGAGCGAGGGGATCGAGATGGGAATGGTGAGCGCGGTTTCCGCGAGCTGCTTTTTCTTCTGAAAGGCCTCGACAAGCATCTCAATGGCCTGCCCGGCATTGGGCGGAACAAAAACGGTGGCAGCGAGAAGGCCACTGCGGACCCAGGCCTGGCCGGTGTCCGGCAAACCGTCACAACCGAGAAACGGAAGTTTAAGCCAGCGTTCGCGATCCGATTCCGAGGGCAACTCCTGAAAAGCTTTACGCGCGCCGATGGCCATGGAATCGTCCTGTGCGGCGATGAGGTCGATAGCGGCACGCTGCGAAGTGGATAATTTGAGCCAGGAGCGGACCGCTTTCTGGGAACTTTCCTCCGTCCACTGGCCCTTAAGCATGGCTACCTGCACGTTGGAAGGCTTGGTCTGCTGCATCCCGGCGGTGCGTTCTTTGGCGGCGGAGTTTTCCGTCGGTCCCTGAATGTACAGGACCGAGCCGCCCTTGGGCAAAAGTGCTGCGAATTGGCGGCCTTGGATGCGGCCAATTTCGATGTGGTCGGAGCTCACGGAGAACACCGGCGCAGCGGAAGTTTTTCGCAATTCAGAAACGTAGGTAGCTTCGCGGTTCAGGATGGCCCAGCCGATGCCGGCGCTGACGGCGGCGCGCGCAACCTGGGGCAAGGCGGTACCTCCAACGGGTTCAAAAATCACCGCGTGCGGGCGGATGGGGCCGGCGGACTGGACAGCTTTGAGAATTTGCGTGCTTTGGTTGATGGCGTCGTTGTCGGCGTAGGAAATTTGCAGTTCCACGTTGAGCTTGCGCGCGGCATTTTCGGCGGACTTCGCCTGTTCGATCTGATAATCGTTGTCGTTCGTCGTCAGCGAAACCAAAAAACGAAGTTTGGACATTTGGTCGAGAGTCAGCGCTCCGGAACGGCGAACAAGCTGGCTGGAGGCTCAATGAAATTTTATAGCATGCGCCAGCGCGGGAAACGCCGGAAATGCGGTGTGAAGTTGTTGTGAGCGATAGTAAGGCCGCGAGCACCGCACTATTTAGGTGGCACGGTCATTTCCATGGCCCAGATGGCGGCCGGGCGCATGTACATGGAGGCGCGATAGTTTCCGGTGATGTCCCAGGCTTCGGGAGTGCGGAACCAGTAGCCCTTGGTTTCATAGGAGGTGTGATAGATGCCCCACGCGGTTTTGTAGGCTTCGTCTTTCATGCCTTCGCCAAGCATTAACGCGGCCACGCCGAAGGTGGTGCCGGTCCACACTTCCTGAACTTGTTCGTTGGTTTTGACCAGCGAGCCATCGGGAGCGATGCCGTTGACCGCGCCCATGGTGGCGCCGGCGAATTTCCTTACGTTGAAATCGTAAATTTTTTGCGTGGCGCTTTTTTGCATGTGCGGCGGGACGAGGTCTCCGAGACCGGTCATATTGGCGTACCACTGGCCCGCGAGCTGGTCGGCCTGGATGTCGTCGCGGTAAACGCTATCGGTGTCGTAGCGGAAATATTCGCCGTTCCAGAGCTTCTTTATGTAGCATGCCTGGCCTTTGACGAAGAGGTCGTGGTATTGCGTGGCTTTGTCTGGTTCGCCGAGTTGTTTGGCGATTTCTTCGGCGGCGCGCAAGGCGGCCAAATAGAGACCACCGGAATAGGCGCTGACGCCGCGAACCACCCATTCGTCGTAGGTTTGGTCGGGATACCCCTGATTTTCCGGCATGCCGTCGCCATCGATATCATATTTCAGTAGATACGCTAGAGATTCCTGAATGGCCGGCCAGGTAGCGCGAAGAAATTCCTGATCTTTGCCCCCTGTAAAAACAAAATCGCGGTAAACCATCAGCACGAATTTGGGATTGAGATCCTTCCAGCCGTTGGTATCCTGCCAGCTGAATTGATTGATTTGCACAAAGGGATCTTCTTCCGGAACGCCGAGATCGTGCGGCACAGCGCCTTTGGCCTTACGAATGCGAAAATTATCGGTGTGCATCTGCTGCGTCTTCCACGTCCAGATCATTTTTTCCGGATAGTTTTTGGCGACCACATCTGCGAACTGCAGCATCACGCCTTTTTCGATTTGCGGCCAGAATTTCAGCAGCGGCATGGAGCCGTAGAAACGGACGTCGGAGGTTTCGTAATACGGATAGTCGTAGCACTCCATGAAGGAGTAGACCGGCGTGGCATTGGGATCGCCGCCGAGTTGCCGGCCCCAGAAGGTTCCGGCATCGGCAAGAACGTACATTTCGTTGAAGAGCATGCCGCGATACCAGAGCGGCTTGGATTGGTCGTCGGCAAACGGGGCTTGCCAGGCGGTAATGGCGGAGCTCCACGCGGCGGAATTTTGCAGGCCATCGCGGGCGATGGCCCAGGCGTTGCGACCGTCAGCACCGTAAAAGTCGGTATAGCGCCGGATCCATTTGCGGCCAGAGCCGAATTTGACGATGGGCAAGTCCCAGGAGATGACCACGGGAACGACGCGTTTTTCGTGTGGCTCAAGCGTGAACCGCACGGCAATAGCACCGGCGAAGGGTTCACCGCTGCTGGTGTAGGTGTCATCGCTGTTGGCAAGGCGGCCATCTTTGGCGAACGGCTCCCAAACAGATTTGCCATCGCCATCCGGGTCGAAGGTGGCTTGGTAGGTAACTTCGACGCCAGGAGTTTCGAGCGCGGCGATCGTAAGTTGTCCGTCCCACGGTTCCTGCACCGGGCCAAGATGATCGCGGTCGAAGACGATCCCCTTCATGGTGCCGGCGGGACCGAGCGATTCACTTACCACCCGATTGAAATTTCCCTGATCCAGGCCGCCGTTGAAATCGTGGCCGAAAGTGCGCAGCCAGCCGAGCATGTTTTCCCAGGAAAGCAGGATGGAGACGGTCACACGTTTGTCTGTTGGATTTTCTGCGTGCCAGCGATAGACAGCTACCGGGTAACTTGTCTCTTTGTAATTGTCCGGAAGGATGGGCGAGAACTGCTCAAGAACCACGTGGGCAGGAAATTTATTGTAACGATAGTCAAACCAGGATTTGGGATAGAGCGCGGCGTAGTCGCCAGCGCCCACGGGATAGTTCCACTTCCAGGAGCTGAGTGTTTGGCCAGCGGGATGCGCAGCAGTGAGCACTTGCGCGAAACCCGCGGCGTCACCTTCGGATTTTTGAAACATGGCAAACTCGTTGGCCCACACGGTCTGATATTTATGAACGCCGGGCTGCATGTGCCAGCGTGCAAAATCGCCGCGGTAAGTACGTGAGAAGGTCCCGGCGCCGAAGCCGCCAACGGGCGCGCCTTGCCAGTAACCGTCATCGATATGATCGGCGGGCAGCGTAGTCTTTTTGGTGCCGGCGCCCGCGAGCGCTTCTCCGATGGGGCGTTTCCAGGCGGCGCTGGGGATGCCGCCATCCTGAGGTTGTTGGGCTTGCGCGAGAGGCGTGACACACGAAAAGAGCAGCAGAACGCAGCCGCAGAACAGCTTATGCATGAATGACCAGCCTCCGAAGAAATCCGCGGCAGCAAACACCGAGAGGTCTCGCGGGAAGCGCGACCCGGGCTGATGTTATAGAATAACGATATTCTACGCAAGTGATGCGGGTCCGTAGTGTCCAATATGGGCACTACCGTTTGCAGGGCCTTCACCTAACGCTGTGGGACAATGCGCGCGACACTATGATTGTTCCGACTCACGAGAGATGCAGCGGCGACACTCCGCAACGACAACACGAAGGTCAGCGGGGTGAGGAAATAGGGGGCGCCGCAATTGGTGGCGCGAGCGAGGCCGACGGCGGCACAGGGGGCAGTTCCTTTCGAGAGGAAATTCCCGCACCTTCGACGATCGTATAGATCGCATCACCAGTCAAATCCTGCAGTTTTTCAATGGTGCCGCTCGGCCAACGAATTTCCACCGCATCGATCTTGCTGGCGCTGCCCAATCCAAAGTGCTGGCGCAAATCATTTTGCGAAAGATAACTTCCGCCGCCGCGCACTTCGCTGAACTGCTGCACGCCGCCGGAATGAATGGTGATGCGCGCACCGATCGCGGCGCGATTGCTTTTTGTGCCGACCAAACGGAAGAGCACCCGGTGATTGCCGTCGTGATTATCGTTGCGCAGAAGACTCGGCGCTTCGCCCACATTCAGCAGAACAACATCGATATTCCCAGTATTAAAAATGTCACCGAAAGCGGCGCCGCGACGCGACTTCAGCGGCAGAGCAGCCAAGCCCGCCTCCTTGGAAACTTCATCAAACGTTCCATCGCGATTGTTGCGATGCAGAAGTAACGGCTGCTCATAGCGTGCGCCAACGTCGGCGGAATTTACTTGCGGATACACGTGGCCATTGGCGACCAGCAGGTCGAGCCAGCCGTCATTGTCCATATCAAAAAACGCGGTGCCCCAACCGACGTAGGGATAACTAGGTTGGCCGACCCCCGAGGTCCAGCTAACGTCGTCGAAACCTTTTTCCCCCTCATTGCGATACAGCGAATTGGGTTGTTCGGCAAAATGCGTGACGAAATAACTTAGCCGCCCCGAATGATCGTAATCGCCGAAGTCGATGCCCATGGAACCGAGGCTTTGCCCGTCGCCGCTCAACGCCACTCCAGCCAGCATTCCGACATCGCTGAAGCTGCCGTCGCGATTGTTGTGAAACAGGTAGCTCGGAACAGAATCGTTCGCGACCACCAAGTCCGGCCAGCCATCGTTATCGTAGTCCGCCCACATCACGCCGAGGCCGTAGTAGCCGATATCGTTGTGCACCCCGGCCTTCGCGCTGACTTCTTCAAACGTTCCATCGCCGCGGTTGTGATAAAGCAGATCTGTTTCGCCGCTCAATCCCCACGGACCGCACTGCACCAGCAGCCCTTTAAAATTGCAATATTTGTTGCTGCCGAATTCGGGCAGATGTTCGAGGTCCACGTGAACATAGCGCGCCACAAAGAGATCGACGTGCCCATCGCGATCGTAGTCTCCCCACGCAGCCCCGGTACTGAATCCCCCGCCGCGCACGCCGGCTTTTTCGGTGACGTCTTCAAACTTGCAATTACCCAGTCCGCGATACAAAACATTTCCGCCGTAGCCGGTGACAAAGAGATCCAGGTGGCCGTCATTATCATAGTCGGCGACCGCTACGCCCATGCCCCATCCCACCCGCGTCAGTCCAGCCTCTTTCGTGATGTTCTTAAAGGCTCCGTCCGCTTCTTGATGATAAAGCGTGACCAACGGGTCGCCACCGGATTTGCGATAGTGGTCGATGGTCGAACCGTTCACCACCACAATGTCCAGGCGGTCGTCTTCGTCGCAATCAAATAATCCCGCCCCGCCGCTCATGGACTCGACAATGTATCTTTTGTCGGAAGTAGAAATGTGTGGGACGGTCAGACCCACGGAACTGGCGATATCTTTGAATTGCGGGACAGCAGGTAAGCCGGGGCGAACAGGTTTTGGGGCAGGAAGTTTCTTGGCGGATGGAGGAATGGGAACGGTGACGCTCTGCGCCATCAGCGTGACGGGTGCTAGGAAAAATGCCGCCACGCACAGGGCAGATCTTGCAAACTGATGTCGCCGCTGTGCTCGCGATAGCGATTTGGGAAGTCCAGCGCCGCGCATTTGCTTAAGCTTCGTGGTAGTTGAGCAAGACTACCCCTACCAAAATAAAGCACACCGGCCAAACCCAGGAGAGGACGCGGCGTGTGCGATCCTCCGGCGGCAGCCGCAGCTCCAGCCAGCGCGACCATCCCGCCGCAATTCCCAGAATAGCCAGCGGGATGTGACTGAGCTCAACCAACAATTCATCCTTAACATTTCCCAGCGCATGAGAATGGGTGAGTAGAATTGCTCCGCCCAAAGCGCACACTCCAGGGAACACCAAGCCTGCGGCCGGCGATTTGATGCGGTCGGTCACCACCGACCACTCGAAAACCGCGAACGCCGTCACCAACAGAACGATCAGCCGGTGCTGCAGAACATCGGGCGCAGAAAAACTCTCCCAGAATCCGTTCGGGCCCAGCGGCCAATTCTCGGGATCGGAGCGCAAAAACAAAAATACCGCCAAACCCAGGAACATCAGCGGCCAGTGCTTGGCCCAGGGAAAGTAACCGGTACGGTTGAGAAAAGACAGCAGCCCGACCCCGAGAACAATGATGCCAGCCCAATTGTGATTGTATTCCGACCAGGCAATGTCCCCGGGGCCGGTGAAGCTAGCGGCCGCCTGACCGGGCACAAACGAAGGTGGAATAACCACCCCCGCAGCCGCGGCGCGTTTGGCCACTTCTTCCCCGGACTCCGACAGCGCACTGAGCGGCGGACTCTTCAATCGCGGCATGCGCGGTGCGTAACGCTGAAAAATCTCCGCCGCGCTTACTTTGTCCGAGCCGAGATCGATGGCCGGAGGCTGCGAGGTCAAAGACGCCGCCGCCAGAATAATCGTCAATCCGATGCCGATTTCGACTTCGCCAAAACGCATTAGGCTGGAAGGCCGTCCGCCAGCATCAGGCGCGACGCCTTTGACGATCCGATAGTTCAGCGCGCCGAGCATCAGCAGAAAACCAAACATAATAATTTTCGCGCTGACCATCGCGCCGTAAGTGGTGCCATACATCGCCGACCACGAACCCACGTAAGCAAGCGACAGGCCCACGCCACCAAGAAACAACAACGCCACGCTGACAACGGCGAGCTGCGAAAAGTTTGCGGAGATGCGCTGGCGGATCAGCGGGTCGCGCTCATGCTTCAGCGCCAGCAACAGATACGGCAAACCGCCAATCCACGCAGCAGTAGCAGCCTGATGCAAGCCGGTAAGGAACGTCAGGAACACGCGATGCTCCATGCGGGCCACGGAGTGGCTAGTCATCAAGGCCGCCGCGAGAATAACCAGCGCAGGAATGAGCATGGCTACATTGCCCCGCCACTTGCGCAATCCGCAGATGGCGGCGATGACCAACGCGGAAGCAGCCGCCAGTGCGCCGGCATAAACAAAGTTTGCGCCCACCGCTTCGCTGAAACTCATCTCCGCCGACTGCATGAGAATCATGGTATTGGACAGAACGTAAAAAACTTGCGTGGCCGCCAAAGCCAGCGCAAACCAGGTAATCCATTTCCGGCACGCGCCCACCACGGCGGCGGTACGCAATTCCGGGGCGCGCGTCACAGCAACCAGGAAAACAACGCCGCCGATGGTCAGCGTCTGAAAGCACAACGTCGCCGCGCGCAACAGAACCGACAAGTAACCGAAAATGTTGAGAAGTTTGTCCATGCAAAAAGATCAGGGGACTACGGTAAAGGGCACTTCTCCGCGGGTAATGTGCCCGTCCGAGGCGAGCACTTGCCAGCGCACGCGGTATTCACCGGGCGTCAAACCCGCCGCTTGCGCGGTAAGAATGTCTGGCGACGGTTGCTCGCCGATGGTTAGCGGTTTCACGGATTTATCTGGCAACAGCAGCGACAGCCGGGAGCGTCCGGCCTCGACGCGCACGTTGTAACGCAGACGTATCGCCACATCCGGACCTTTGAGGCTGGCGCTGGCCGCCGGCGTGGCCTCCAGCAGTACGGCGTGGGCCGCAGCTGCCTGGACATAGATCAGCAAGGTGAAAATGGATAGAAAGCAGGCGGCTGCTATCGTGCGATTCTTGTCCGGCAAATCTCCGTTCCTCCATCGATAGCCCGCGCGATGAGACGCTCGTCTCAGTTTGCTCACGAGAGCTGCAGAAATAAGGTTGCACGGAAATTATACCTGATTGGCAACAAGAAACCGTTGCGAACGGCAGAAACACAGTGCGCTTGCACGCAACGCCAGGAAAGATCAGCTAATTGGACGAGGGCTGGCGCGCCTCCCGACCATAATCGTGCGAGGCCGCGCTTCGCTCGCGGCTTTTGGCGAGTCGCCAGGCGTGCCGTAAGTGATGCCTTCGCGAATGGCCGCCAGAGGCGCGGTATCGATGAAGCGAACCGTATCGCCGTCCTGCGCGATGCCCAACTGCTGCCACAGCGCGGGAAGGTCCACGGGATACGGCTCATTTTTCATTCTTGCGTAAAGAGTTCGCAGGACGGTGGTCCCGGTAGCGCGATCGCCCGCGTCCAGCGCGTTTTCGAGCGGCCAATCGTGACGCATATCGCCACCGGCCAGCAGGATCCCACGCAGCGCGTCATCCAATCCTTTTTTGTTGTTGGTCTGCTTGCGAATCTCTACGTCGGCCAGCAAGCAGAACATCGCGCCACCCCAATACGTGCGGCCCCAGCTATGCGTGTGGTCCAGGCCTTGGTCGCCGGATTCCGGCAGGCCTTGATGCATATCTCTAACCACCTCATACCACATTGCATTGGCGTCAAATTTTTTGGCGCGCACCCGCGCGATGGGTTCCACGTACGTGGCAATGCCCTCTTCAATCCAGTGATGCTCGTCCGGCACCGAGGGAAATGTCAGGTGCACCATTTCGTGCGTCAGCATCCAATCCATCTTTAACCCGGCCGCGGTCGTCGATTTTCCCACGTGAATGCGGATGCTGCCGCCATCTTCTTCGCCGAACGTGCGGCCGCCGTAAACGCCGCGCCCGCCGGATGGGATGATGTGCAGCGCCACATGCGGCACGGGATAACGCTGGTAGTACGCGGCTACCGATTCGGCGGCATTGCGCACCCATGCGAGCAATTCGTCATGCGAGACTGTTAGGTCGCCAGATTCCAGTGTGACGTCAATGCGCGAGTTACCGATCTGGATGGTTGAAAGCATTTGTTCCGTACTGGCGCTGCTGGCGCAGGCAAAGCTACTCACCAGCCTTAGGATAATGCCGAGTATCACAATCCAGTGCTTTGACGTTCGCGTCGTCGACAAGTGGCCACCGATCTGAAACACGTTCCTGGCGAAGCGGCGATCTTCAGAGCGCGCTGCCGATTATGCCGGAAGCTTCTGTCGTTTGATGACCCAACGCTCGACAAGGGTGTCCAGCGCCACCAACCCGGGGCCAAAAATTAAAATGAGTAACCCGGCAAACCAAAACGTGTACGGGTCCGCGACGTAGAATTTTCCTGGGTCGTTAAAAAAAGAAAGCAGGGCGTCGCGGTCCGCAGTGATGTACGCCATGGTCATATCGACCGCCAGCATCAGGCCGATCAGCCGCGAGCCCAGGCCGATGAACAGCAGTATCCCGCCCACGAATTCGAAACTGGCTACGAAGGTAGCGGTGGCGCCGGGCGCCGGTAACCCCAAGCTGCCGAAAAATGTGCTGACGTTGGCCAGATTGTGCAGCTTGCCCCAGCCGTTCTGCGCAATTTGAAATCCCCAGTACAGGCGCACGAATAGCAGGAATGGAGATTGGAAGTACGAGGCCACTTTGGCGAACCAGGCGTACAGCTTGTGTAATTGCAGCAACATGATACGTTGACGCTCCTTCGATCTGCGCGGCTCGCGGATTGTTCGAGCTATTTTTCGGAAAGACAGAACCAGCCGAGAGCTGCCCAATTGTGAAACCATTGGGCGACATTTTGCGCGCGTTCCTCCACAGGAATCGAGCTGCCCCTGAAGGCCGCGTCGATGGAGCGCCCCAGCGTTTTTCCCGCTCGTAGCGCGCTCAGAATCGTGAACTCTTCGCGCTCCACGCGGCGGAAATAAACCCAGGTATCGACGCGATGAACCACCAGAAAAATATCCGCCGGCTTCAGACGCGCCACCGCAGCCACGCGTTTGCGCCGGTGTTTTTCATTGAAAGCGTTGCTGGCAAAATCTTCGTCGTCCTTATTCTTGCCTTTCACCGCCAGCAGCAGATCATCCACCGGGTAGCGCAGGTCCAGAAGCTGCACATAAGGTTGCAGGCGCAAGCGCAGCGTCGCCGGATTCGCGCCGGCCAAATCTTCGGTTTTCAACGCCGGCACGGATGCGCCGTCGAACGCCTCAATGTCCGCCCATTCCAGGCGGACCATATCGATCGCCAGCTTTTGCCGCGTCCCACCGTATCGCGGGTGCTTCCGCAGCCAGCCTTCCAGCTTTCCGCCCAAATTACGCAGTGTAAAAGACGTGCTGGGGCAATCGCACAAATACGCTTTGGACAAAGCATCAAAGCTGCGGTCGCCCAATACGGCGCGCAGCCCGGGAAAATCTTCCGCCAGCGCGCTGAAAATCCTGAACCAATATTGCCGATTGTAAATTTCCAGGCGTTCAAACGACGTTAGCCGGTCGTTGGGCTTGATAAAGCTCGCCGCTTCCGCCCGCATGGAACGCCCGCGCGGCGAAACATTGCGCATGCGCTCGCTGGGCGTCAGCGGCGTCATCACCGCTTGAGCCATGCGCCGTTGTAGCGCCAGCAACTTCATACCGCGGTAGCCAGAGCGGAACTAGCCAGAAACTTGTTGGCTTTCAGCGCTTCATCATGAACTTCATTGAAAGAAGGGATGCTGTCGTCCCACTCCAGCAGCGTAGCCGTGTGCCCAATGCGCTGAATCGCGCGATCGTAGAGTTTCCACACCGGATCGATCACCGGATGATCGTGCGTATCCAGAATATATTTGCGGTACTTCGAGTGCCCGGCGATATGCATCTGCGCCACGCGTTCCGCGGGAATGCTATCCACATACCTCTGCGGATCAAACGAGTGGTTCTGCGACGACACATAAATATTGTTCACATCCAGCAATATCCCGCAGTCCGCCCGTTCCACCACTTCGTTCAGAAATTCCCACTCCGTCATCTCAGAAACGTGGAATTCCGCGTAGCTGCTGACGTTCTCCACCACCACGGGAACTTCCAGAAAATCCCGCACCTCGCGCACTTTCTGCGCTGTCACCTTCGCCGCCTCAAACGTATACGGCATCGGCAGCAAATCATGCGTGTACCGCCCGTCCACGCTGCCCCAGCACAGATGATCGGACACCCAGGGCGTCTTCGTGCGCTTCACCAAAGTCTTCAGCCGCCGCAAATGTTCCCGGTCGATCTTATCCGCCGACCCGAAATACATCGACACGCCGTGCTGCACCACGCGGTATTGCTCCAGAATCCGATCCAGGATTTCCAGCGGACGCCCGCCATCCACCATAAAGTTCTCGGAAATAATCTCGAACCAATCCACCACCGGCTTGCGCGTAAGAATATGGTCGTAATGCGTCGCGCGCAGGCCGATCCCGATTCCGTAGTCCGTAAAATTATTGAAGCGATTCGCCGGCATCTCACACTCCGTCACCTCAGGCGAAGGCGGGCGCTGGACACCGGCCCTCGCCTGGAGGTGAAAGGTTAATTGTTATTGTGGAACTAGCTCGGCATCTTCGAGCCGTCGGTCTCGCAGCCGCCCTTGCCCTTGCAAGAGTTCTTGCCCTTGCAACCGTTATCGCTGCTCTTACATCCACCCTTGCCCTTGCAGGAGTTCTGACCCTTGCAAGCGTGCTTTTCCTTCACCTTCTTGTCCGCCGGGGCGGGAGTATCCTGCGCCGTCGCGGAGTGCATGCTGGGCAACAGATTCGACGCTTGGATCGTCGCGCCTGTGCCTGCGAGCAAGCCGGCGATAGCCGCGCTAGCGATTAGCATTTTCTTTGATTTGGTCATGATACTTCTTCCCTCCAGTATGATTTTACTTCACTGCTTACTTCGGGCCGAACTGTACCCCGAAGACCTTTTGGCTTTCCGAAGGGAGAAGAATCTTTTCGCCCTGCGGTTTGGAGCGCTGCGGGACCCCGGGCAACAGCCCGGAGTATAGCCCTCAACCCCCTCCAGCCTCAATAAGAGTCGCAATCCGCCCCAAGGTTACAGGCAAGCCCGCGTGCGGGCATCTTCCCTGCCACCCTCGGCCAGCTTGCCACCTTTGAACTTGAACGCAACGTCGCTCAATGGCTTCCGCCCTTCGCGTTGCTCGCCTGAATATTCGAAAGTTTGTCCACCTTCGTCTGGATGTCCTCAGGTTTAAAAATCGGCGGCGAGCACGCCCGCTGCGTGCAAATGAACGCCGCGGAAGTCTTCAGCTGCGGATACTGCACATCCGGATTGGGCAGCGCCCCTTCGCGCACATCCCACCACTCCAGCCGTTTGTACCCAGAGGGATAGCGCAGCGCCGATTGAAACAGCGCCTGCGCCGCCGGATCATCCTTCGGTCCCACAATCGTCAGGTGCAGCGGAGGGTGCACCACCTCGTAATCCACCAGCAACACGCTCGCCGCAGGCAGCCTCCGGGCGATCTCCGGGGCCGCAAGATAGCGCATGGCCTGGTCGGTCATCCCCTGATAGACGGGCCGCGCGGTAAAATGGAAGAGCAAATTCGCCGTCCGCGCCAGCACAATGTTCTCGTCGCGCTGCGGATGCAGCTTGGAGTTGCTGTCCGTAGCGTGCGCCGCCGTCAGGTATCCCGCCGGACCTTTGAAATTCTTCTCGATAAACGCCATCGTCTTTTCGGCGCTGCCCAGCCACTGCCGGTCGCCGGTCGCGCCGTACAGCGCCACAAATGCCCGCGCCATGGCCACGTTGTCGCCGAGGTACGGTCCGGCTATATCTTTGGCGTCGTGCCGGAAGCCGCCGTCCGGCAGGCCGCGATTTTGTTGCACCCAATGCGCCGCGCGCGTCGCCTGCTCCAGATATTGCTTGTCGCCTGTGGCCCCGTACAGCGCCGCAATCCCGGCGATGGCCCAGCCATTCTCCCGCGCATACATGTGCTTATCGACGCGCGGCACACCCTGCTTGCGTCGGCCCGCATCGTCTAGCTTGAAATACTCCGCACTATGATGCCCTTCAATCACATCCGCGTCCTGGCTGGTATAAAACGCCCCCGTAGGACTCAGCAGGAATTTCACTAGGAACTGGTCGATCGCCTGCGCCGCGTGCAGGTACGCCGGATCCTTGAACAACGCGTACCCCAGCGAGTACACGCGCATGTCTTCTGCCTGCATGGACATAATTTTTTCAAAATGCGGATTCGTCCATACGCCGTCCGTCGAATACTGGTACACCCCGCCCCACACCGGATCCAAAAGATTCAGCTGCGCGGTCAGCGTCTGACGCGCCATTTTCTCCGCTCGCGCGTCGCCATGCGCCGCATTCGTCATCGCGTATTCCACGGAATCCCATTCCATGAACTTGAAGTCGTTGCCCCACGCACCCTCTTTAGAATCGTATCCACCAATGTTCATCGCGCGCAGGTCGTTGCGCAATTTGTCCGGCAGCAAAGGATTCGTGGGATACACGATCGCCACTTCCTTCTGAATCGAAGGTCCCGGAGTGGGATCATCAATAATCGCCTGCAGCATGCTCGCCATTTCATCCGGATCGAGATAGCCCTGCCGCTTTACAATCTCCTGCCCGTTTCCATCAAAGACCACCGTGGCCGGCCAGCCATAATCTTCATAGCGATTCGAAAGGTCCGGGCGCGAATCCTGATCCACCTTCACCGCCAGATATTTCGCCTGCAGCAACTTCTGCACCTTGGCGTCGCTGTACGTATTTGCGTCCATCACGTGGCACCAGTGGCACCACACCGCCTCCAGGTCCAGCAGCACAAATTTATGTTCGCGTTTCGCCTGCGCAAAGACGTCGTCGCTCCACCCATACCAATGGATTTTGCCGGCGGCAGTGCTAGCGGTAGGAGGCGCGGAAGTCTTCGCGGGCGCAGTCTCCTGCGCAAATGCCGGAACACTAATGAACAAGGCTAGGACTAGGAGCAAACTTCGCATGTATCCCTCCCTTCGACTATACGTAAAGGAGTGGAATTCAGATTCGCGCGAGAGGAAGTTGGGCGCCTACGCGAACCCACACTAGCAAGGCCGTTTCGCTTACGCAAGCTGGAATGCTCTGGGGGAGAAAGACCCTGTCTTGGCGGGCCTCGGCCTGTACTAACGCCTAGGCGATCGATCGAAGCGCCGCAAAACATTCCGCATCGAGCGCCCGAGGCACATCTTTCTCGATCAAGCGAAACACCTCTTCGCGCGGCAAGGCCTCGCGGTACGGTCACTTCGCGGATAGCGCATCGTATATATCCGCCACTCACCAGCAAATCGCGGAAAAACTGCGGCCGGTGTCACCCAATAGAGACGGAATTCAGAACACATGCAACCAACGCCTTCAGACTGGCTTCTTCGCTGCAAGCCATGCCGCGGCAATCAAACACATCGTAATCACCATCGAAAAAACGATGGGCGTGGTGAAGGCGTATTTCCAGCTCAATACTGTCACTGCGGCAAAGCACATGGCCAGCGCCCACGCCGTGCGGCGCATGCGTGCAAAAGTCTCTGCCGGAAAGCCGCCCAGCTGCCACGCCAATACCGCGGCGAACAAAAGAAACACCGAGAAAAAAAGCCCGAACGCGCTAAAAAAGTCCCAATACGTCCGGCTAAACCCTTGCGCATCGAAATGAATCGACCGCATAGACTCAATAACCGACCCTGCTCTCCATTCGGGATTGTTCTGGCGAAACCCAAGGGTATGTCCGATGGCAAAAACCACCAAAAGAACCGCAGTGATTCGATACAGCAAAGACGCTTTCATCTCTGGCCTCCAGAGGTCTCCCGGCGGCACTGTATCCTCTTGACCATCGTACGGGCAATCCGAAATTATTCCGGGCCCCACGGTCGCTTGTTCCTGATAGAAATTCCGCCCAACTGTATTAACATGCACTCAGCCTGCTGTTCTCACTGATTCCTTGTGGCAACAGGACAAAGGTAAGGAGAGAGATCATGAAGCACAAAACAACGGGAGCGGCGGGACTGGCTGCGGCATTTATTGCGGGCATGGTGGTGGCCACCGCGTGGGGTTGGGGAATGGCCTCAGCGCACGCCAAGACGTTGGAGGCACAGGCGCAGGGCCAGCAGGTTATCCTGCAGAAAGTCATGAGCCCCACGGTGTCCGACGACGACATTGCTTTGCTCCGCAAAGATATCCGCGCCATGAAGATGCAAGTGATCGGGCAGAATATGTCGCTGTCCGATACCGAGGGGAATAAGTTCTGGCCCATCTACAAACACTACGCCGACGACTTGCACGAATTGAACAACTCGAAGTACGCGCTCTTGAAGCAGTACGCCGAGACTTGGTCAACGATGAGCGACCAGGATGCGCTCATTTATGTGCGCCACTGGATGGAGGTGGACGCCGAAGCCCAGGCCTTGCGCCTGAAGTACGTCCCGACCGTATCCCAGGCCTTGCCCGGGAAAAAGGCCGCCACCTTTTTTCAACTGGATCGCCGTCTCTCCATGATCGTCGATTTGCAATTGTTTTCGCAGATTCCCTTGGCGCACCCGAAGGAGTAGCCCGAAAGAGGCCCCGGTGAGGAGAACCGCATGACCCAGAACGACGCGCGCATGGACCGCAGAGCATTCCTGAATAAATCAGCCACCGTGCTCGCAGCCGGGACCGCGTTTTCCTCCACGGCCTTGTCCTATGACCGCATCCTCGGCGCCAATGACCGAATTTCTCTCGCGCACATCGGCTACGGCAGCCGCGGCAGGGATCTCGCCCAAATTGCCGCGCTCCTGCACCAATCGCACAACGTCGAAATGACCGCCGTCTGCGATCTCTGGTCTGTCAATCGCGAAGCCGCCCGCGCCACCAACGAAAAATTCTACGGCCGCTCGCCGCGCACCTTTCAGAACCTCGAAGACCTCCTCGCACTGACAGACGTCGACGCCGTTTTGATTTCCACGCCCGAGCATTCGCATTCGCCGATTCTTCTGCGCGCCGTGCAGGCCCACAAGGATGTTTACGTGGAAAAGCCCATGGGCAATGTGCTGGCCGAAGTCCAAGCCGCGCGCAATGCCGTCCTCGCTAGCGATCGCATCGTGCAAGTCGGCACGCAGCATCGCAGCGAGCCCTATCAGAAATTAGCCCATGACGTTTTTCAAAGCGGCTCGCTCGGCGATCTCACTAAAGTCGAGATTGTCTGGAACTATCACGGGCCTCGCTGGCGCGGACGCGAAGAGGTTGCTCAGCTGCGTGAGGCGGACACCGATTGGCAGCGCTGGCTGATGACCAAGCCCTCCCGTCCCTTCGATCCTCGCCTCTATTTCGAATTCCGTCTGTACAAGGATTTTTCCAGCGGCATCCCCGATCAGTGGATGAGTCACGGCATCGACCTGGTCCACTGGTTCACCGGCGATCACTTTCCCACCTCCGTCGTCGCCCACGGCGGAATCTTCGCCTGGCAAGATGGCCGCGAAACTCCCGACACCTTTCAGGCGCTGCTGCAATATCCCAAGGGCTTTCTCGTCAGCTACGCCACCAGCTTCGGAAATGATTCACCCAGCTTCTCTCGCTATATGGGAAAGAAGGCCACGCTCTGCAACCTCGGCGGTGAAGGAAGCCCGCGTTACCAGGTTATCGAAGAAAAGGGCAACCACGAAGACGATCCCGACGTCGACAAGCAGCGCAAGGCCCGTTTCCTGCTTCTGCCGGACAAATCGCTCCCGCCCATGGGCATCGACGACATGTCCACCGGTCACATGAGCAACTGGTTTGATTGCATCCGCTCGCGCCAGCAGCCGGTCGCCACCGTTCGCGATGGCTTCGCGCAATCCGTGGCCTGCATCATGGCCGCGCAATCTTATTTCTCTGGCAAAAAGCTCTATTGGAACGCCGCCAAGGAAGAAATTACCGATCACGTCCCGCAACCACTCTGATTTCGCGCCGCTTTTTCCAGCCGTTTTTACGCCAAGGAAGAATGGTTTTTCGCCCTCTGTAGCGTCGCGGGCGCGCAACAATTTAACCCAGCCCGCCAGGCTGGGTGGGCGAGCGCACCACAACCACCCGTCCGGACCGCCGCAGGCGCGGCACATCTCCCACACCTACGCGCCGAATGCGATCCACGTCGTGCTCAACACAAAAGAAACGCGCAAGGTGATTTGATTTAACCTTTCCCCGCCCCGTAACCCTCCCCTTCGACTCCCCACAGCTGTCATTTATGACAGCTTCCCAAACCCCCGCAACCGCGTAACCTATCCCGGTTGGCCCCAGCCATCAGAGAGGGAGAACTGTGCCCGAACGCACCAAAGACGCATTGCAGTCCGACACCCAGCTCTTCCGTTCTATCTTCGATCACGCCCAGATCGGCATCAGCTTTTTCAGCGTGGCCGACCGCCACGCCTTCTCCAACCGCGCCTTTCAAGAAATGTTGGGCTACTCGGAAGAGGAACTAGGCGACCTGGCCAATTGGGACCAGCTGGTTCATCCCGATCACCGCGTCGCCGGCGCACAGCGCTACGCCGCTCTCCTCGCCGGCAAACTCGACCGCGACGAATGGGAACAGCATCTCGTCCACCGCAGTGGCCGCGACGTCTTTACCAACGCCCGCTTCACCGTCCTCCGCGACCCCTCCGGCAAGCCCCTCTACATCGCCTCCTTAACCGAAGACATCACTGAACGCAAAAAATCCGAGCAGGAACGCAACCGCATCACCCGGCAAATGCAGCAGCTTCTGGACTTCACCGGCCAGGGCGTGTACGGCATCGACATGCAGGGCAACTGCAACTTTATCAATCGCGCCACCTGCGAAATGGTGGGCTATCGCGCCGAAGAGGCCCTGGGCCGCAACATGCACGAACTCGTGCATCACCACAAACCCGACGGCTCCCTTTATCCCGTCGACGAATGCCCCATCTACCTCGCCATCCGCAAGGGTGAAGGCTGTCGCGCCGACAACGAAGTAATGTGGCATCGCGACGGCACTCAAGTCCCCGTCGAATACTCCTCCTTTCCAATCTTCGACGGCGGAAAAATTACCGGCGCCGTCATCACCATTTCCGATATCACCGAACGCCGCCGCAATCAGGAAGTCCTCCGCGAAAGAGAGCAGCTTTTCCGGACCATTTTCGAGAATGCGCCTATCGGTATCAGTCTTTGCAAACTCGCCGGCCCGCAATTTTTTACCAATCCCGCGTTGCACCAGATGCTCGATTGCACGGCGGAAGATTTGAATTCCATCGAGAAATGGGATCGCCTGGTACACCCCGAAGATCGCGACTGGACCGCTCAGCGTTACGCCGACCTCCTCGAAGGTAAGCGCGAATCGGACGAGTACGAACAGCGCTTCGTTCGCCCCGACGGCCGCGTCGTCACCGCCGACGGCCGCTTTTCCGTAATCCGGAACGCCGAGCGAGAACCTCAGTATCTGCTCAACATGACCGAGGATATTTCCGAGCGTAAGGCCGCCGAAGACCTCCTTCGCAAGCGCGACGAGGAGTTGCGCCACGCCAATTTCCTCGCCGAAACCGCCCTGGAACTTACCAAAGCCGGCTACTGGCACGTGCCCATGGATGGCAGCGGTTTCTACAACGCCTCTCCCCGTCGCGTCGAATTATTCGGCGAGTTTCCGCGCGCCGACTATCGCTATTCGCTGGAAGAATTATTCGCCAACGCCCGTGCTGCGGACTTGTCTGCCGCACAGCAGGCGCAGGAAGACTTCCAGGCCGCGATGGCGGGCAAGACTCCTAATTACGACACCGTGTTCGCCTACAAACGTCCCATCGACGGGCGCATCGCCTGGATTCACGCGCTCGCTCACATTGTCAGGGACGCTAGCGGAAAGCCCACCGACATGTACGGCGTCTCGCAGGACATTACCGAATTCAAGCAGCTGGAAAAGGAACTTGTCGCTGCCAAAGAAGCTGCCGAAGCCGCCACCAAGGCCAAGTCCGGCTTCCTCGCCAACATGAGCCACGAAATTCGCACCCCCATGAACGCCATCCTCGGCATGACCCACCTGGCTCTCCGCACCGATTTGACTGCCAAGCAGCGCGACTACTTAACGAAAACTAAAGCTGCCGCCCAATCTCTGCTTGGCATCATCAACGATATTCTCGATTTCTCCAAGATTGAGGCCGGCAAGTTGAATATGGAGCGCACCGAGTTCCGACTGGAAGAAGTCCTCGCCAACCTCTCCAGCGTGGTGTGTCAGAAAGCCAGCGACAAAAATCTGGAGTTCCTCATCGCTGCGCAGCAAGACCTGCCTCCCAACCTCGTCGGCGACCCGCTCCGTCTCGGTCAAATCCTGATCAATCTCGTCACCAACGCCGTGAAATTTACCGGGCATGGCGAAATCGTAGTGCGCGTCGCGCTGGTAGAAAAGGTTTTGGACAAGGTCCATCTGAAATTTTCCGTCCACGATAGCGGTATCGGCATGACGCCCGAACAAACCGCCCGCCTCTTCCAGGCTTTCAGCCAGGCCGATAGTTCCACCACCAGAAAGTACGGCGGCACCGGTCTCGGCCTTTCCATTTCCAAAAAACTTGTCGAGATGATGGACGGCCATATCTGGGTCGAAAGCGATTTCGGCAAGGGCAGCGCTTTTCATTTCACCTCGTGGTTCGGCATCGGCGCGGATAAATCAAAACCCAAAGTTTTGATTCCGGACATCGCCGGCCTCCGCGTCCTCGTTGTCGACGACAATCTGCAGGCTCGCGAAATCCTCACCGATTCTCTCAAAGGACTTGCTCTCCGCGTTGCCTCCGTTTCCTCCGGCGAAGACGCCATTCGCGAAGTTGCCTCCGCCGACGCCCAAGACCCACACCGGCTGGTCATGATGGACTGGCACATGCCGGGCATGGACGGCCTCGAGGCCAGCCGCATCATCAAGCGCGGCGATCGCCTGAAACACATCCCCAAAATTGTCATGGTCACGGCCTTTGAACGCGAAGACGTCCGCGCGCATGCCGAACATCTCGGGATTGACGCCTATCTGCTGAAGCCCGTCACGCCCTCCACGCTCTTTGACACTTTGGTTGAATTGTTCAGTGCCCCGGACCACAGCGCTCAACCCAAGCAAGCCTCGCGAGCTGAGGCCACTTCTCACGACGCCACCGGTGTTCGCATTCTTCTGGTCGAAGACAACGAAATAAATCAGCAGGTCGCCACCGAACTCCTCGAAAGCGCCGGCGCTATTGTCACCGTCGCCAATCACGGCGGCGAAGCCGTGAAAATCCTCACCGCGGGCGAACCGCCTCCGCCGTTCGATATCGTGTTCATGGATCTGCAAATGCCCGTGATGGATGGCTTCACCGCGACGGCGCTACTCCGCGCGCAGTCCAAACTTCGCGATCTGCCCATCATCGCCATGACCGCGCACGCCTTGGTCGAAGAACGCCAGCACTGCATGGACATGGGCATGAACGATCACGTCAGCAAACCCATCGAACCCGAAGCTTTGTTCGCAACATTGAAGCGTTGGGCGAAGCCTCGTTCATCCCAGCCTGCCGGAGTAGAAACTAAAGTCGGAAGCAAGGCCGGAACTAAAGCCGAAACTAAACAAAGACCAGCGCCATCGCCTGACGATCGCCCTCTGCCCGCGATCGATGGCCTTGACACTGTCGGCGGCCTCGCGCGCGTCGCCGGAAACAAACGCCTCTACCGCAACTTGCTCGCGCTGTTTGCGGCACAAGAGGGCGATACTCATTCGCAAATCCTGGCTTCCATCGCCAGTGGAGACCGCAAGCTCACCGAAAGCATCGCCCACAGGGTGAAGGGAGCCGCGGGAAATATCGGGCTCGGCGACGTTTTTGCCACCGCGGGAAAACTCGAGCGCGCCGCTCGCCAAATGGATGCGACAGTTCCCGCGCTGGCGGAAGAATTCGCCCTGGTGCTACAACGGCAGGTACAGGCGATTCAGCTGGCCCTCAGTGACGTTACCGCCGACGTCAAGGCCGACGTTAAGCCCGATGCTCCCACGGAGGCCCGCGCCTATCCGGCGTTCGACGCGTGCGCCGTATCCGCGGCCATCGCGCGACTCCGCGAACTCCTCGAGTCCAGCGACGCCGACGCGGATGAAGCCTTTCGCGCGCTTGAAACTGCTCTCGCCGGCACTTGCGACCCGGCGCGACTCTCCGCTCTCGGCGTCACTATCAGCGCGTTTGATTTCGACGCCGCGCGGACCAAGCTGGACGAAATCGCTAGAGAATACCGTGCCAATTAGGAGCCGCCATAGTGACTGACCCCGGAGAAAAAAAACTCGTGCTCGTGGTCGACGACGCTCCCGCCAACCTTCAGGTCGTTAATTCCATTCTGAAAGACGATTTCAAAATCCGCGTCGCCACCAGCGGCGCCAAAGCTTTGGAACTCGTCAAAGTCAAACCGTATCCCGACCTCATTTTACTCGACGTCATGATGCCGGAAATGGACGGCTACGAAGTCTGCGCCATCCTGAAAGCTTCGCCGGAAACCAAAGACATTCCGGTAATTTTTCTCACCGGCAAAACCGAAGCCGACGACGAAACCAGAGGCTTCAAGGTCGGCGCCGTGGACTACATCCACAAACCGTTTTCGCCCGCGGTCGTGCAAGCCCGCGTCCACACCCATCTCGTCCTGCGCGAAGCCCGCGAACAACTCGCCCGCCAACTCCTCACCATAAACAACGAACTGGAAATGGCGCGCGAGATTCAGCTCTCCATTCTGCCGCACCAAACTCCCAAAATCCGCGGCCTCGGAATTGCCGCGCGTTATTTGCCCATGAATTCCGTCGCCGGAGATTTTTACGATTTCATTCTCGTGGACGAAAAACGCGTCGGCATTTTAGTCGCCGACGTTTCCGGCCACGGTTTGCCCGCCGCGCTAATCGCCTCCATGCTGAAAGTTGCGCTCTCCGCGCAAACCGCGCACGCGTCTGATCCCGCGCGCGTCTTAAACGGATTGAATCATTCCTTGTGCGGAAAATTCAAATATCATTTCGTCACCGCGGCCTACATCTTCGTGGACATGGAAAAGCAGATCATGCGTTACGCCGCCGGGGGGCATCCGCCGCTGCTGCTGTGGCAAGCCGCAACCGGATCCGCTTCCGAAATTGTCCAGAACGGCCTGCTCCTCGGCATGTTTCCGCAAGAAACGTATTCCGCGGTGGAAATCGCGGTGCAGCCCGGCGACAAGGCCATCCTTTATACAGATGGAATTTTGGAGACCAGCAATCCGTCGGACGAGGACTATGGCATCGAACTTTTCAAACAGTTTGTGGATTCCCAGCATCATCTCGACGCAAATGCATTTGCGGATTTGCTACTGGACGAACTGGCGGGCTGGTCGAAACATGCGAAGGGGTTCCATCAAAAAGATGACATCACACTGCTGGCCATCGATTTTCAGATGCCCTAAGGATTGCGCAGCATCACGCGCTACACGGTTTCAGAAAAACTCCGAATCGCGCTTTGCTCGTCCATATACACCTTGTAAACGCGATCCAGCTGCGTGATCTGCAGCGTGTCGTAAACTTTTTTCGTGGGATTCAAAAACTTCAGCTCGCCGTCCTTGGACTTCACCGGAGTAAAAGCCCCAGCCAATTCGCCAACTCCAGCGCTGTCCATGGAACTCACGTCCGCGAAATTGAGAATAATCTTGGTTTGACCAGCATCGAGTAAATCGTTGATCGTACGGCGAAGCGTCAGACTAGCTTCCCCGAGTTCAATTTTTCCGCGCAAATCCACGATAATAATTGCTCCGGATTGTCGGCGGCTAATTAGCAAGGGTGGCATATCAGTGGTTGAGCAGCGGCTGAGCGAAGCGAATCGGCACGCCAAAATTGGAGCCGCCAAAATCCCGCACCACCGCAAACGTCACGCCGATCACTTGCCCCTCCTGATTGATCAGCGGCCCGCCGGAGCCACCGGAAGTAGTCTGCGCATCATAAACAATTCTGTCCGCGAGCACATCGCCGATGTGACCCTGCGTCACCAGCGGGCGAATCAAATTGCGCTTGGCCACTTCGTCAATAATGATCGTTGGGTCGCCGTCGCTGACCTTCAAAATGTCTTTCACCACGTCCTCGTCCGCCCTCGCCAGAATCGCGCTCAAGCCCGTGGCATAACCGAGCGACATCAGCGACTGTCCGCTGATCGCCGCTTCTTTTCTACTATCAATCTTCAGAATCGGGCGATTTAGTTCGGAGAGGTCCCCGTGCATCAGCGCGAGATCCGCCTCTTCCGAGATTTGCGAAATCTCCAGAGGTATCCTGATTTTCGAGCCCGGAAAGTACGCGGCCATCTCGGCAATCACCGGTTGCAGGCCCTGTTTCATCGCGCCAGCAAGCTCGTCATTCTTCCACCACGGCTGTGCCACATGATGATTGGTGAGAATCTTTCCTTGGCCGACGATGAAACCCGTTCCAAAAAAATCGCTGCGAACTTCCGGCCCGCGCCCATCCAGCGTGTAGATAACGTTGCCATCGCTATCCTTCAGCGGCGTTCCATCGGGATTGATGGTGCCGTAGCGCAATCTTTTCCCAGAGTTCTTGTCCAGCAACGCCACGGAAACGTGCAGCAGGCAAACGCTTGGCGCATAAGAACGAATGACGCCCTCGGCGGCCACCGATTGCCCCTCAATGCGCTGTAGCCTGCTGGTGGTTTCGTTCAATTGTTTTTGTATATCCGAAACTTCGCCGTGCGGGGCGCTGGAAAGTTTTTGCCGCAAAGCCTCGGACTGTTGCTGTAGCTGCTCTTTTTGCTGCGTTACGTCGGACTGTTTCAGGTCCTGCCGCGCTTGTTGCGCATCTTTCAAAATTTGTTCCTGGGTGCGCAGGCCGCGCTCCAGTTGCGCAATCACCGAGTACGTGCGGCGGGTTTCCTTGTCCGCGCGCCGCGAATACAGCAGAAAAATTCCCGTAACCAGCAGCGCCAAGACGATCAAGCTGGAGACGCCAATTTTCAGCACGCGGCCCAGGGAGAATGCGTCGCGCGTCATTTTCTCGGTTACCGCAAGCGCTTGGAACGCGGTATTCGCGAGTTCCCTGCCCTGTTCGGAGATGCGCATTTTTTCTTCAAGCGCGGCGATCTCGCGCTTCTCGCGCAATTGCGCGCGCAGCCGCGCCAGCAGCTCCGTGGGATCCCAATTCGCGGAGAGAACGTCGTCGGCTCCAAGGTCCAGGCCACGCGCGCGATCCGCTGCTGCGCCTCCGGTCAACAGAATGAGTCGCGGCCGCGACCCCAGCGGCATGGTCTTCACGCCAACCAGCGCCCCGCAACAATGCAAATCCGCAGCTTCGGCTTCCACCAGAAACACATCCACGCCGCCCTCTTGCGCCATGCGCAATCCTTCCTCTTGAGTCGTGGCGGCGGAAAATTCGTAGCCGGCAGCAGTAATCAGATCTCTCAGCGCAAGAGCGCTAGCGTCCGATCCGGCCAATAAAATGCGTTCGTGTTTCACCTTGCTCCTTTCCGCCCGAAACGAACGATCGGAGCGTGATTGTACCTTCTTCGGCAAAAAGTGTCTTGGCCTCCGCAACAAATATCGTGCCTACGCATCTGCTGAAACTGTCAAAACTGACAGCGCGGCACACAAGGGAGGTAGCGGAAGTGAAGGAAGTAGAGGAGGTAAAGGAGTGGGTGTGTCGGCGGCTAGCGCGAGATGGGTGGAGGAAGGTTCGGCGGCGGTCATGGGATGAACGAGATGCGGAGCGCGAGAGGTCTAGGGCGGATTCGCGCGGCGCGGAGAGTCTGATTTTGAATCGCGTGGCGAATGAAGTTTGTGCGGCGTTGGCGTGGTGGTGGGGGCGGTAGCGGGCGAGTCTTCCGCGAAGGACCACGCTGCGACGAGGGATGGATGAGCCATAGCCGAATGGCGGCGGGCCGTCTGGTGTGAGGAGAACGGTGTTGGCGCGGGGATCGGGGGCGGGTCGAAAAGCAGGTTCTTCGCTGCGCTCAGAATGACTACTCTTGGATGTTTCGTCGGGGGTGGGATGAACGGTGGTCGGTGTCGGGGTGGCGGGATGCGAATCTGAAGATTCGCCACTACGAAACCTGAAAGCCGCTGCGACGGCAGGCGAAGCTGATGCTGCTGAAGCCGCGTAGGCCCCCGGGGAGTATTGCAAGGGAGAGTGTTGCAGCGGTGGTAGGTTGCGGATGGGACGGGGGGCGCCGGTCATGTCGATTCCACCGGAATCGTGAGGGGAATTTTGTTTATCGATGGCGGGGAGGGTGCGGAGTAGCAGGCTATTGATGTAGGCAAGGACGGCGGCGCGGCGTGGGGAGATGCGGCCTTGCTGGAGGGCGAGGGAGAGATTCCAGAGGTGGGTGTGGATGTCGGCGGCGGATTTTTGTTTAGGGAGATCTTTGCTGAAGAGTGCGGAGAGGTCGGCGGAGTCGTCGCGTTGTGAAGCAGCGCGTTTTGCGTGCGAACGGGCGTGGAAGGCGCATAGCGTCGTACTGTCCGCGGCGAGGAGCATGTGGCAGCGTTTGCTGTCTTTGGAGTGGTGCTGGCAGAGCGTGGTTGGATCGGGTTTACGAGGCATAAAGTGTCCTTTTTGTGCGGGTTGCAGGCGCACTTGGCGATTTGGAATGGATGGGATTAGTAACTATGGTGATACGGGGGTACCCCCGGGGGTGCTGATGAAAGAGTAGGATTCTATTGGGTTTAGGGGCAATTCTTGCGAAAGAGATAGATTCGATTGGGTTTACGGCCTTTCGCACGCAGGGCACGGGGCAAACGAAGAGCGAGGTGACGACGTAACGAGGTAAGGGAATACGGGAAAAGCGTTGCGGGTGGTTGATGGCGCTTCGCGCGAAGCGCTCAGGGTAAGGATGGAATGCGAGCTTCACAAGGCATGGTAGCGTGGGCTGTGATGCCTGTCAAGAGATATTATAGTGTAGTACTACGTTCGAATGACGAGAGTAGTACGTTCGAATGGAAATTGGGGATCAAGTTCCGTTTTGGAACAGGTCAAAGCCGCCCCCCTGGCGCCGTGAGCGTTGAGCATTGCTTGCCCGCTACTGTTCGGCTAGGGCTTCCATTGGGGATATTTGGGCAGCGCGTTGCGATGGTAGGAGGCAAGTGGCTAGACACACTAGCGTTGTTAGGCAGGCGGCAGTCGCCAGGACCGCTAAGTTAAGCGGCGGAACCTGGAACAGCAGGGAGCGCATGGCGCGGCCCGCCTGCCATGCTCCGAGCAAGCCCAACAGGGTTCCGGCCACTAGCAGCCGCAGGGAGAGGGAAAGAAACTGGACGCGAATCTGGCCAGGTTGTGCGCCGAGGGCAATGCGCACGGCGATTTCGCGGCGGCGCTGTGCTACGGCGTAACTCAGCACGCCGTAGGTGCCGATGGAAGTGAGCAACAGGGCTATCCCGGAGAACAGGCCAGCCAGCAGCGCCGGTGAGCGACGGGCGACCAGACTGTCTGAGATGCGAGTGTCCATGGAGCGAAGATCACTGACCGGGACGTCGGGGTCGATTTGGCGAACTACCTTTTGCAAAGTGATGGCGAAGGATTCGGGAGATTGGCTGGTGCGGACGGCGACGAAGATGCTGTCTCCGAGGCGGAAGGCGTAAGGATAATAGATCGCGCCCTGGGCTTCGTTTTCCGTGAGTCCCGCTTGCTTCACGCCGCCAACCACGCCGACGACGGTGAAGGCTTCGTCATCTTTGCCCCCTTCGGAGCCGTCCCACAATGCTTGGCCAATGGCGCTGGAGTGCGGCCAGTAGTAGCGCGCGAAGTCTTCATCGACAACACAGACGCGCGAGGAGCGAAGTGAATCGTCGGCGGTTAGGAATCGTCCTGCGCGCAGAGAGAAACCCATGGCGCGAAAATAGTCGCCGGCGACGCCGTAAGAATAGTGCCCACGCGCAGACTCACCGGGGCGGCGAACGTGACCCGCTACGGTGGCAGCGCTTTTGCCGATGTTGCCACTGAACGGCACATTGTTGACGATGCCCGCGGACAAGACGCCCGGTAAGTGGTCGAGATTGTCCATCAAGTTTTGCACAAATTTCAGGCGGCCAGCCTCGGGGTAGTCTGCCCAGGGAAGCAAGATTTGGCCGGTAAGAACATGGTCCGACTGGAAGCCCGGAGAAACGGCTAGCACGCGCTGAAGACTGAGGCCGAGCAGACCCGCTCCGGCGAGCAGAATAAAGGCCAGGGCAATCTGAGAGACGATAAACGTGTGACGGAGGATTTGAGCGCCGCGCCCACTGGTGCCGCCCCGGCTCTCCGAGTGAAGCGCATTGCCGAGATGCCGTCGAAGATGGAAGCCGGCGATGGGCAGCGCGAAGACGATGCCCAAGACGATGGCAGCGACCAGGGCGACGATTGCTAGTCGCGCGTCGAAAACGATGCGGGTTCCCAAGGGCAGGCGGTCCGCGCCCAAGGAGCGCAGCAACTGGATTCCGGCGGCGCCGACGGCGAGTCCGAGCAATCCACCGGCGAACGTGAGCAAGGTGGTTTCTACGAGTACTTCGCTCACGAGGTATCGCCAGCCTGCGCCAAGGGCCTGGCGAACGGCTAATTCCTTAGCGCGGGCGCTGGCACGGATAAGGAGCAGATTCACGAGATTGACGGCGCCAATCAAAAGAAGAACGAGCACGCCGGCCTCAAGCAGCAGCAGCGTGGGACGCACGGCGGCGACGTGGTCCGCGCGTAATGGCACCACCAAGGAACGAAAGCCGGCGTCGGCAATCATCTTGGCTTGCGGGTCGTCGACTTCGAGGGCGGCGTTCTGCGCGTCGAGCTGCGACTGGGCTTGTGCGAGGGCGGCGTCCGGCTGCAGGCGCGCAATCATTTGGATGACATTTCCGCCGGAATGCCGCCGCGATGGCAGGCGATCTTCCGGGCGCGATGCGAGGGGCAGGAACACGCGAGCATCGGACGAGAGAAAGCGGAAGCTGGGAGGCAAGACGCCAATCACCTTTCTGGGAACGCTGTTTACGCGGATCTGCTTTCCAAGCACGTTGGGATCGGCATTGTAGCGTTGTCGCCAAAAGGCGTCGGAGAGAATGGCGACATGGTCGGTTTCGGAAGTGGTTTCTTCGTCGGTGAAGGTGCGTCCGATGGCGGGGCCGAGCCCAAGAGTAGAGAAAAAATCGGGAGACACGCGCATGGTCTGGAGGCGCTCCGTCGAGCCGGGCTCGCCGACGATCTCCGTGCCATAGCTGTAGATGGAGAGCGAGGCGAAGGCAGGGATACGATTGCGGCGTTCGTAGTAGTTGGTGAGCGAGGAGCCGTCGCGATCGACGCCAGCTTTCGGATACGTGTTGAAAATCGTCATGAGGCGATCGGGCTGGGGAAATGACAGGGGACGGAGCAACACCGAATCGATCACGGCAAAAATCGTTAGGTTCGCACCCAAGCAAACGGCGAGGGTCAGAAGAGCGGTGGCGGTAAATGCCGGGGTCTTGCGCAACAATCTCACAGCGTAACGGAGCTGTCTGAGAAACTCGTCAAAGAAGTGCACGCCAAAGGCTTCGCGGCAATCCGCTTTGATATTGATCGGGCTTCCGAGCTCTGCCCGTATCACGCGGGCGGCTTTTTCGCGTGACATGCCGGAGCGCACGAGGTCTTCGGTGTATTGCTCGATGTGGAAGCGGAGCTCCTCGGACATGCCGTCTTCGAAATCACGCCGGCGAGTGAGCACGAGAAATAGAGAACGAAGGCGCTGGAACATCACACCTCCTCCGAAGTTGCATTTAAGGCCGCGGCGATGGCAGACGCCAAGCGGTTCCAGCCGGCGGTTTCGGCACGCAAGCGGCGACGTCCTGCGGCCGTTAAAGTGTAAAACTTCGCGCGGCGGTTGTTCTCGCTCTGACCCCATTCAGCAGTGATGAGACCGTGGTGCTCTAAGCGGTAGAGTGCGGGATATAAGGACCCTTGGGGAATTTCCAGCGCAGCGTTGGAGATCTGGCGTATGCGCAACAAGACGCCGTAACCGTGCAACGGTTTCAAGGACACAGCTTTGAGAATGAGCATATCGAGGGTGCCGGGTAGTAATGCAGCAGCGTTGTGCATTGGGGTGGTCTCCGAGTGCCTCGTCCCCTAGTTCAACTAGGAGTGTAGCAAAGGCTCTCCTAGTTTGGCGAGGGGAGAAATCCCGTAGAGGGTCTTAAGTGTTTAAGGATGCGCCATCCGCTTGCAGCGCGACCATAGCGCGCAGCAAGCGAGGGACGTAAACTAGGTGACATCGTGCTCGAGCAGAAGATTAATGAGTTTTTTGGCGATGCCGAGGCTACCGGCTTTGGAACGGGCTGGTGGAGCGGGATATTGTCGGCGTTTTTTGGATTTCTTTCCTTCGGGGCAGTTTTGTGCCTGCATTTTCCCCAGCTACTAAGCTCTCCGGAACTGCGCGTGCATTATCCCATGCACACGATGCGCGTTTTAGTCCAATGCCTAATCGTAGCGGCGATTTTATTCGGAGTATTTTCTGCCATTAAACGCAAGAAAAAGATCCTGGCATTGAGCGGGATGCTGCTGGCCATCGCGGCAACGGCGTTGGGCGGAGCAAGCGTTCAGATTAACGATAATCTGCACAACGGGCCGGCCATCGGCCTGGACTGGTTTTTGCTGGATTTGCTGTTGATGGCGCTCATCTACGTGCCACTCGAAAGACTCTGGCCGCAGTATCCGGAACAAGGAACTTTCCGGAACCAGTGGACGTTGGACGTGGTTTATTTCATGTCCACGCATCTGCCCATACAAATTTTATCTTTTCTGGTTCTATTGCCCGCCACGCAGGCCACCAAGTATCTGGGGGTTCCGGTGCTGCAGGAATTTATCGCGCGCATGCCCTGGCTTTTGCAATTTTTCCTGGCCGTGGTGGTGGCGGACACCGCGGAATATTTTATTCATCTGGCTTTGCATAAAGTGCCTTTTCTATGGCGCTTTCATGCCATTCACCATTCCTCAAAGGCGCTGGACTGGATCGCGGGCTCACGCTCGCACTTTGTGGACGACACCTTGGTGCGCGGATTTATTCTTGTTCCCATGATGCTGGGATTTTCCCAATCGATCCTGATGGCGTACTTGATCTTTGTTACCCTGCACGCCACCTGGACGCATTGCAACTTCGGTCCCAATGCCAAATGGCTGGAAAAGTTTCTGGTGATGCCCCGATATCATCATTGGCACCATACCTCGCAAAAAGAGGCCATCGACAAAAACTTTGCGATTCATTTTCCGTGGATCGATAAAATTTTTGGAACGTATTATTTCCCTGAGGAATGGCCCGCACGTTACGGTCTCGCCGGCGAAGAGATTCCGCCTAGCTTTCTTGGGCAAACAATCGAACCATTTACGAGAAAGAAAAAAACGCCCTAAAATTCCAGCGCGCCTAGTGGAACGTCCTCGGGCAACTCCGCGCCTTTTTTTGTGGCCTTTACCAAGCCGAGAAGTTTCATGAATTTGACGGTTATGAATCCAAAGTCGTATTCAGATTTGTCGTGGCTAAGCCGCAACAGCCGCGGATAGTGGTGATGATTATTTTGCAGACAAGCGCTAAAGGTGGCGGTTACCGGCAGCCACTCGCCGATGTTCATGGCGTTGTCTTGTTCGTCGTCGTAGCGGCGGTAGCCGAACTGTCGCGTGTGGGTCCAATAGTTTTGCACCATATTTACCCACGCGGCAAAAATTCGTATGCCAATCCACATGGCCAACGCAAACTTCAGACCTCCCACCAGCTTCCATAGGAGATAAAAACTAAAGGCTTGCGCAAGTATTGCAAAAATCGGGTTGGCGGCGACGCGAAAAGTCCGCGACCGTAAAATTCTGTCGCCGGCCAAATTTTCCTGGCATTGATACGGCATTAAACAGAGATACAGAGTTCGCCAAAAACCATCGTCGGAAAGTTTATTGGGATCCCCAAGATGATCGGCATGGAGATGATGCAAGCGATGGCGATTCACCCAAGCAATCGGATCCACGTAGAGCCCGAAGACGTTGTTGACGATGGTGACGGCCTTTATGAACCATTCCTTATAGTCGAGAGAACGATGAGCGATTCCCAAATGAAGAACGTCGGCCAAGTACAACCCGCCAAGAAACCAGCAAAAGATAAAATAAACTCCACCGATCAAGATTCCGTTCCAAGGTCCCAAATGAGCTGGGGCGAAATACATGCAAGCCAGAACGTAGGAAAGAATAATCAAATAGCCGGTGAGGTTGTATATTTTCACGATGACCCCGCGCGGGATGATTCAAACATAAATCGGAATTCCTTTCAAACAACAAGTTAAATCCCTGAGACTCTCAGACACGTCGAGTTCGTCTCGACGCTTCGCCACTAAATGGCTCGGGGAAAAAGTGCCCGGATTTATCTGCTGCCCTGGCAAGCTCTCAACGCGAGACCTAGCATTTTTGCCAATTGACAGGCCGGGACGTTGGCAGCAGTATGCTCGCACCCGACAATGGGCGCCCCACGACGCCATAATCCCGGCGAAGCGACACTTGCCGCGGGGCTATTGCACCTGACATAGTTCTCGTATCCGCGCGCGACTTTGCAGTTCATTCTGGATTTCAGCTGAGAATCTATACCTAATTGGAGAAAGGTAAGGAACAATGAAAAAACGAATGATGGTGTTTGCACTCTGTTTGGCGATCGCTTCCCCGCTATTCGCTCAGAAAAAAGAAGAAGAGCGGATTGCCAACTCGGCCACAGTACTGCAAGAGCTTCTCTCGGGGGACAAGGGACTGTCCACGCATATCCTTGACCAAGCCGAATGTGTTGTGATTTTTCCCAGCGTCAAAAAAGTTGCCATCGGCATTGGCGGCAGCTATGGACGAGGTGTACTCGTTTGCCGCCAGGGTTCCAATATGAACGGTGCCTGGGGTACCCCAGCGATGTACAGGCTGGACCAGGCCAGCATTGGCATACAACTCGGGTCTACCGCAACCGATTTTGTGCTCACAGTGATGAATCAAAAGGGCGCGGAACAAATCTTGAATGGAAAGATAAAACTTGGAGGAAACGCTGCCGCGGCCGCCGGTCCCACCGGCGCTCAGGCAACGTCGTACAACGCGAGTCAAATGAATGTCGATGTTTTGACCTATTCGCGTTCCAAGGGACTGTTTGCCGGCGTATCCCTTGAAGGTGCGTCAATGGACAGCGATGATGATGCCAATAAGGCTCTGTATGGCAAAGCAAGCAGCGCGAAGGATATCGCAGAGGGTTCGCAAGCTGCGACTGGGGCAGGCAAGCAATTGGATGGCGTGCTCACCAAGGCGTCCCCCGCTCGCAAGTAGCTTCCGCGACGGTGGTGCGAAATACGGTCCCATAATCATCGAGCTCCGGGCGCGTCGAGCGCTGCTGAACCGCGCGGAGGCTCACGCTTACTCTCAGTGCAGGCGTTGGCGAGGCCTTGTAGACGTAGGCTTCCCAGCAACAGCGGATTACGGCGTTTATCGGTCTATGTATGATTGGAATTTACTTCCCATCGGCCAGTTGCTGTGGCTGAAAGAGCTAACTCGCTACGTAAAATATCCGCCCCTGCAGGATCCCGCGAGCTACAACCTCGACCAGGTGCTGCAAGACGAAGGCGGCACACGCGAAGGGTCAGCTCGACCAGCCGGCTGAGACAATGTGAAGTTGCAAGCGAAGGGCGCTCCACACGGGGTGCCCTTTTTCTTGGCGCGGGCAACAACAATTTAATTCGCCCGCTCTCCAGACGCGAGGCCTGTCAGTTTTGCCAATTACAGGCCAGCGGGGTTGGCGGCAGGATGCTCGCACCCTTGCAGTGTGCGGCGCGGATTGGTACGTCTCCAGTGCTCCAGTGTCGTTCTTACAGGGGAAGTTAGAGACACAGCAAGGAGGATGCATATGAGATGGTCTGGAACAATTGCTTTCACTTTGACGGGGTTTGCGGCACTGTTGGGTGCGGCTTTGACTCCGATCGCCACAGCACAGCAAAAGCCAAATATTGTGATTCTGATGACCGACGACACCGGCTGGAACGACTTCGGCGCCTATGGTGGTGGCGCGAACCTGGGCCATCCGACCCCTAATATCGACCAAGTCGCCCGAGAAGGTGCCGTGTTCACGAGCTGGTACGGCCAGGCGAGTTGCACCGCGGGCCGGGCCTCGTTCATGACCGGACGCATCCCGATTCGCTCGGCCCTTTCAGTGGTGGTAGTGCCTGGCGACCCGAACGGCCTCACGAAGAGCACTCCGACAATCGCGGAGTTCTTCAACAAGAACGGTTATTCGACCTACTTCTCGGGCAAATGGCATCTCGGGGATCAACCCAAATTTTACCCAATCGAACATGGTTTTGACGAAATGAAAGAGTTCGCCGCCTACTATCCGGGCGTCTATACGTATGACGACACGGACAGCTTCGCGCATCCGTGGTTCCCGAAGTACAACCCTGCTTACTGGGAGGAATATCAACAGATCGTCAACCTATACGAATGGGAAGGCACCGCCGGCAAACCAGCCACCAAGGTTGCGCGTATCGACTACGACTACCTGCATGAATTCGACGTGCGTCAGGCTGACTCAGCGGTGGAATACATTAAAGCGCATGCCAAAGGGGGCAAGCCGTTCTTCATGGATGTTAATTTCATGAAGATGCACAACCCCAACATTCCGGCCAGGGCTTTCATTGGCAAATCGCACCTCGGCAATTATTCAGATGCCATGATGGAACTGGACTCCAACATCGGTCGCATTATGGACGAGATCCGTGCGGATGCTCCCAACACCATCGTGATCATCACTGCCGACAACGGCGCGTGGCAGGACGCGTGGCCGGATGCCGGCACCGTGCCGTTCCGTGGGGAAAAAGGCTCGCCGTTTGAGGGCGGTTTCCGCGTACCCGGTATCATGTGGGCACCCGGCAAGATTCCGGCCGGCGCACGCTATGGTGAAATGATGTCACACATCGACTGCTGGGCAACGCTGGCAACGATGGTCGGTCTCACCCCGCCGCCGCACGGCGCGTGGAAAGACAATGACGGCAAACCGATCTATTTCGACAGCATCGACAACAGCGCCTACATTACGGGCAAGGCAAAGCATTCCGCTCGCGACGGATGGATCTATATCGACGGTGAGTCCTTCGCCGGCGCTCGCGCCGACATCGGCGGCGATCCCACGAACCCCGATCTCAAAATCGCCTGGAAATATCTGTTTACCTCCAAGGACACCTGGCTCGGTCCACAGCAGAATCTCGGTGCTATTGGTTCGGCCTACAACCTCACGATGGACCCGTTCGAGAAATACGACATGACGTTTAACGGTGCGGTGAGCACGCGCACCCCGACTACCTCGCCCGGCCGCTATGCCGGCTATGACAATGGTTGGGTACTTTCGTTGATTGATATCCCGATCATGGAGTTTGACAAATCCATCGTGAATTTTCCGAACATCAGGCGCTTCCCCGGTGGCGCGTCGAACGATATGAATCCGAATCTTCAGGATCCGGCAAATCCCTTGCCTTTGATGGATATCAAGAAACTCGTGCAAGTCATAGGCTCAGCGGACTAGCTGTTTAAGCAAGACGGGCTGAACAAATATAAGTTGAAGCAAAGGGGAAGGAGCGCACTTGAAACGGTGCGTTCCCTCCCCTTTTATTTGTGCGATCCAGATTTTTCTCACGGCGCGCCGATTAGAAGGTCTGAGAAGGGCTGTGCGAATCGGGCGAAGGATTTGGGGGCGGAATTTTTATGGCGCGCCTGGTGAGGTTCGAACTCACGACCTCTAGCTTCGGAGGCTAGCGCTCTATCCAGCTGAGCTACAGGCGCATGGCAAGACGAATTGCTTGGTTAACGCGCGAAGTTCCGAAGGCTTCGTGCGCTCTTGATTCTAACGTGTAAGTGGAACGCTTGGCCATAGCGCTGTTTTCGGCCGGCGATGGTGGTGTTTGCGGAGAGCTAAGGGCGTTCGATAACGGCTTTGCAGGTGGTGAAAAAATCCGAAGATGCGAATTCAGGGGCCGAAGCCCATTGGCCACCAAGCGCTCATATGTCGGAGCTGAAGCTCCGACCCACAAGGCTGGGAATTCTTGACGCAAGCGGTTTAGCAAACGCAACATTTGTGGCGGCCACTAACCGCTGACATTGTGGTCACCGTGACCGCAGTGGCGTAACGGCGGCGACAGCGGCGTCAAGCCCTTCGCGCAAAGCGCTCAGGGTAAACCGCCGCACTTCAAAATAACTGTGTTAGCCTTTGGCGCGCGACCTGATGTCCTTGGCTAGTTTTTCGATTTCTTCGGTTTTGCGAAGCATGGCCAGGGAGAGGACTTGCACGGAATCGGTTTTGTCCACTTCGGCTTTCAGCTCGGAAGCCAGTTGAAAAAGTTTTTCGACGTTTTTTTTGATGTCTTTGTCGTTGGCCTCCAAGATCGCTTTTGTGGGCGGCGTTGACTTTGTCGCCTCGTCGTCCTTGGAGCCGGAGGCGGGCTCGCTGCCCGTGGGGCGCGAAGGATTTTGCGCGGCCGGGCGGGCGGGCGGGCCGAGCAGGACGAACACGGCTGCGGAACCGCTGAACAGACTCAGCCAGCGCCGACGGCTGGCGGTGCTTCCTAAAACTGTGCTGCTCATGTGTGACCCCTTGGCAATGGGATGCTTGACGATTGACTGCCGCAACTTCTGTTTGCAACTTCTGTCTGCAAGTTCTGCCTGCAAGTTCTGTCTGCAAGTTCCAGTGTTATACTCGCTCTCTCGTAAAGATTATGTCCAGTCCCTTCACCACCTGGTCGAGTTTCTCGCTGGCGAACGTGTTGCACCTCGCCGCAATTCTGATTATTGCGCTGATACTAAACCGGCTGCTGCGGGTGCTGACGAAGCTGCTGGTGCGACCGGCGGCTTCGCAATCTCGGGTGGCGCAAAGCCGCGAGCAGCAGACGCGCACGTTGGCGGGGGTGTTGTACAGCGCAGGAAGCAAAATTGTATGGGCCGTGGCAATATTGACGGCGCTCTCGGAGTTTGGCATCAACGTGACACCGCTGGCCGCGCTGGCGGGACTGGCCAGCCTGGCGCTGGGATTTGGCGCGCAAAACCTGATTCGCGACATCATCACGGGATTCTACATTGTGATGGAAGATCAGTACGTGGTCGGCGACACCATTCAGGTGGGCGAAACGCTGGGACGCGTGGAACACGTGACGCTGCGGCGCACGGTGGTGCGCGATGCGCGCGGGGCGCTGGTGACGATTTCGAACGGGGACATTCGCACGGTGGGGAACCTGAGCCGCGACTGGTCGCAGGCGTTTGTGGATATTGCGCTGGCGCCGGAGAGTCCGGTGGATAAAACTCTGCTGGCGCTGGAGGCGGCGGCCGCGGAACTGCGAGCGGATCCGAGCTGGTCGCAGGCTTTGGTGGATGGGCCGCGCATTCTGGGCGTGCAGAGTATCGACCGCAGCGCATCGACGGTGCGGTTGCAGGTGCGCACGGTGCCAACGCGACAGGATGAAGTGGCGCGCGAACTGCGGCGGAGAATTCAAATCGAGTTTCAGAAACAGGGTATCCCGCTATCCAGCGTGCAGAGATTCGAGTGGGCGAATCTTGCGACGGTTCCGGCGACGGCGCCGCAGCCCGGCGTAGCCGGCGCGACAGCCTCTAGTGGAAGTACGGGCGCGAATGCCGCCCTTTTTGCGCCGTCAAAAATGCACGACACGGAAACGCAGGAAACGCGGTAGGGAAATCCAGGATGTAGAGAATTCCCCGCACACCCGGCAGAATCTTTGGGAGGAGCAACATGTCTCAAGCGAGCTATGAGGAAGTGAACCTGCTGCTGCGGCTGTACGACATGCGGCGCGAACCGCAAATCCGTAAGGCGCGGGCGTGGTTCACGGAACATTTTCACCCGGAATCTCCCGACGAGATGATGCAGAAATATCCGCAGGGCAGCGAGGAAAACACGTATATCCGGATGGTGATCAGCTACTGGGAAATGGTGGGCAGCATCGTGAACCGCGGACTGATCGACGATGAACTATTTTTCGAAAGCAACGGAGAGATCTGGGTGGTGTGGGACCGCATGCGCACGGTGGTGCCCACGTGGCGCGCGGCATTCAAGAATCCGCTACTGTTTTCAAATATTGAAGAGACGTGCCGGCGGCTGGAAGCGTGGAGAGAGAAGCGCTCACCGGGTTCGACGGCAGCGATGCGGCAGATGTTGGGAGAAAACAAGCCAAAAGGAAAAACCGCTTTTTAGCGGGCCCGGCAAGCAATTTTACTACTGGCGTTCGTGGACCTTTTCCGCCGGTTCTTCAGAAATGATCTTTTTTGTTTGAGGCGGCATAGCGACGCGCACGCAATTGCGGCCGGCAGCCTTGGCGGCGTAAAGCGCGGTGTCCACTTCGAGGAGGCAAGAGTCAGCGGTGCGACTGGGCCAATCCGCACTGCGCAGCAGACCGGCACTCATGGTGACTTGCAGCGGACCACCCTTGGTGATGACTTCGCGGGTGGCGATGGCCTCGCGCATCTGGTCGGCGCGGCCGAAGGCGCAAGTGGGATCGCAATTATTCAGCACGATCAGAAATTCCTCGCCACCGTAGCGGCCCACATAGTCATAGGAACGCACCGAGGCCATCAGGCGCTTGGCCACTTCGCGGAGAACCTCGTCGCCGACAGGATGGCCGAAAGTATCGTTGACGGATTTGAAATGATCGATGTCGCACAGTAGAACGGCGGTACTGTTATTCTCGCGCTGGGAGCGGACCAGTTCGCGGTTCAGCAGTTCCATGATTACGCCGCGATTCCACAGCCCGGTTAGGGAATCGTGAGTGGCCTTGAAGCGCATTTCTTCACGCGCTTCCACCAGGCGATCTTCCAGATGCAGGATGCGCAAGCCGGTGCGCAAGCGCGCTTTGAGTTCTTCGGCGTTGAAGGGCTTGGTGAGATAGTCATCTGCGCCGGAGCGCAAACCCGCGACTTTATCCTCGCTGGACTCTTTGGAAGTAAGAAAAATCATGTACACGTAAGCTTTTTCTTTGCGATCGCGCACGGCGCGGCAAACTCCCAAGCCGTCGACCTCGGGCATTTCCCAATCGAGCAGCGCGAGGCGCGGCCCATCCGAGCGACAGAGTTCTTCTTGCGCTAAGCGGCCGTTTTCGACCGCTTGCACTTCGTAGCCCGCGCGTTCCAGAGTCTTTTGTAAGAGCCGGCGCGACATGGCGTCGTCTTCGGCGATCAGAATTTTCATCGGCAAACCTCCAGAAGGCAGGAATCGAGCAGCGGCAACAGCGTGGCCACTTCCGATTCCAGGGCCTGCAGTGCCTGCGGCAGGCATGCCGACTCCGAGTTGGCGCCCAGACGTTCCACGTTGCCCGCTAGCGCAGCGGCTCGGCCGGCCGCGAGATTTGCAAACATGCCCTTCAAGGCGTGGCCGGTGCTTGAGACGCGCTGCATATCGCCCGCGGCCACGGCCGCGAACAGCTCCTGGCGATGGTGCGGGAAGTCTTGCCGAAAAATTCCCAACAACTCTTTGAGCAATTCGCGGTCGTTATCGACGCGCTCGAGCAACTCGCCGTAGTTGAATGACTCTTCTGCGGACGGCGACGCGGAATCGGCCGGCGACGCGGCCGTTGTTTCGTGCGCGCGCCCGGAAAATCGCTCGAGTTCCGCCTTCAGCAAATCCCTACGAATTGGTTTTGAAAGATAGCCATCCATGCCTGCCCCCAAATATTTCTCCGCATTGCCGGTCATGGCGTTTGCGGTCATCGCGACAATCGGCAAGCGCCGCACCCGAGGATTCTGCGACGCGCGCATAACTTGCGTGGCTTCCAGGCCACCCATCACCGGCATCTGAATATCCATCAGGACGGCATCGAAGGACTCGCGCTCCACGATTTCGGTGGCTTGCTTGCCGTTGACCGCCAGGACGACCTGATGGCCCATTTTTTCCAGCAGGCGCACGGCAAGTTTTTGATTTACCGGGTTATCTTCCACCAGCAACAGCCGCATGGCAGTCTGCGCTGTCTGTGCCGGAAGTTGCCGGACGGCGCCGCGATTGGCATCGGGGACATGCAAAGCTTCGAGAATCGCCTTGTACAGGACCAGGCGCCGCATGGGGCGGGCCAGATAATGGGAAATGTTCAGGCTTGTGGCGCGCTTACGATCCTCAGAGACCAGCCCGGAGGTGAGCATCAGCATGGCAACATTTCCGCAGCCTTCGAGCCGCCGTATTCTCTCCGCGCACTCGTAGCCATTCATTTCCGGCATGTTGCGGTCCATGAGGATGACGGAGAAGGGTTCGCCTGTATGCAGGCTGCGCGCAAACATTTCCACGGCAGTGGCCCCAGATGGCGCCAGCATGGGCGCCAGGCCCCACTGCGGCAAGAGCCGAGCCATCAATTGAAGATTCACCTCATTGTCGTCCACGACGAGCACGCGTCTGCCGGAGAGCTCCGGGATAATCGGCATCGCGGCGTTCAGCGGTGGAGCAGCGATGGGAAGATTCACAGTGAACGAGAAGGTGCTGCCCTGGCCCGCGGCGCTGGCGACCTCCATTTCTCCGCCCATTAACTTCACCAGGCGGACGCAGATCGACAGGCCCAGTCCAGTGCCGCCAAATTCACGCGTGGTGGAGGAATCGGCCTGCGAAAAGGTATCGAAGATGGCGTGATGTTTTTCCGCGGGAATTCCGATGCCGGTGTCCGAGACCGCAAAATAAAGCGCTTCCTCCGAACTGGACGACGGGCGATGCTCGAGGCGCACGGTTATGCCGCCGCTTTTCGTGAATTTGATCGCGTTCCCCACCAGGTTCACCAGCACCTGGCGCAGCCGCGTGGAGTCTCCGGACACCCACTCCGGCGCCTCGGGATCTAGCGACCAAACCAGCTCGAGGCCCTTTTCCTGGGCGCGCAGCCCCAGCGGTTGCAAAGCGCTTTCGATGCAGTCCATGAGCGAAAATGGCAGGTGCTCGAGTTCGAGACGGCCGGCCTCAATTTTCGAAAAGTCCAGAATGTCGTTGATGATGGAGAGCAGCGACTCCGTGGAACTTTTCACCATGTCGAGATTTTCCCGCTGCTCCGAAGTGAGCTCGGTGTCCAGGGTTAGTTCCGTCATTCCCAGAATTCCGTTCATGGGGGTGCGGATTTCATGGGACATGTTGGCGAGAAATTCGCTTTTGGCCACGCTGGCGGCCTCGGCAGCATCCTTGGCTTGCTGCAGGCGCTCCGCAACCGCGTATCGCTCGGTGACGTCCTGCACCACGCCGATATACCGGCGCGCAGCGGAGCCGGTATCGGGAATGGCGCGCGCGATGGTCTCGACATGAATGCAGCGGCCCGTTTTCGACAGCAGTCGGTAACTACATGTGAACATCAGTCCCGCGCTGATGGCGGCCACGTATTCCTGTAGCACCCTGTCGAGGTCATCCGGGTGAATGGCCGATTTCCATCCCAGTCCCGCCGCTTCAGATTCGCTCATCCCTGTCATTTCCAACCACCGCTTGTTGATATAGGGGCAATGGCCCTGGTCGTCGGCCACGAAAATTCCGACGGGGGCGGCGGAACTGAGGGTGCGGAAAAGCTCCTCGCTTTCCCGTATGGCTTTTTCGGACACCACGCGCTGCGTGATGTCTTGATACAGAATCAGAAATTCCGGTGGCCGCCCTTTCATATCCAAGGGGACTATGTGGACCTCCACATCGAGGAGTTTGCCGCTCTTGTGCCTGCGCTTGGCGGTCTTGTGCACCGAGTCCTTCGCCGACATGGCCATGAATTCAGCACGGATTTTCTCTCGTTGTTCCACAGGTGCTGTGAGGGCGCCTAATAATTGGCCGCCAGTCTCGGAGGCCATGTATCCGAACAACTGGTGAAATGCGGGGTTGGCCAGCGCAATGCGGCTGACGTTGTCCGTCACCACGATAGCGATGGGGCTGCTGGCGATCAGGGTATTCAGGAAGGCGGTGCGTTGTTGCAACTCCGCCTCGGCGCGGCGGCGCTCCGCGATCTGACCTTCCACTTCCAGGGTTCTTTCCGCTACGCGATGTTCCAGGGTGTCGCGAGCTTCCCGCAGTTCCGCGTCCCGTTGCTCGATCTCGCCGAGCATGTAATTGAAGTCCGCGCCGAGTTGCCGAAGCTCGCGGCCCGGCAGCACCGGTGCGCGTTGTGAATAGCTTCGTTTGGCGGCCACCGCCCGCGCCAAAGCCGCTAGTTGCAAAATCGGGCCGGAGATGGAACGTTGTAAGGCAGCGGTCGAAAAATACACCAGCAGCAGGCTGGCCGCGGCAATCAGAGCGGTCACCTGCTCAAAGCGCCGCCGGCGTGCCTGCAAGTCGCGAAAACCCGCTTCGAGGTAAAAAGATCCCACGGGATGCGAAGCGGTATTCACCGGCGTGCGGATGGAAACGAAGTTCGGGCCCCAGAACACCTGCTTCCCCGGCCAAATCGGAACCCGGGCGTCCGAGACGAGGTCGCTGCGCACATAAATGGCCAGCACCGTATCGTCAGCGCGGAAAAGGATGGCGCGCCGAATATACTTGTTGGTGCGCAAGGCTTGCAGGAGCTGGGCGCCCGAAGTCGCGTCGTCGAACGCCAACGCAGCCGTGGCATTCGTGCCGATCAGATCGGCGGTCTCCTGCAGATCGGCGACCTTGTGCTCCTTGGAGGAATGCACATCGTAAAGAAAAAAGGCCATGTACCCCACTGCCATACCGATGGCGCTGGTCAACATGGTCAACAGCAGCAATCGTTGCCGAAGAGATGCCAGTGATAGGCGTGGTGCACCCATGTCAGCCCTTGGCCGCTTCTGGGACATTGACCACGCGTCTGGCTAGCGCCAACAGCCGTGAACTCATCTTCAGTCCAGCGCCGCTCGCCGCCGCCAGATTTACCTCAAAATGCAGCGTGTCATAGTCAAAGGAAAAGTAAACCGCTCCGCCAACTTTCAGAAAGTTCGAGGTTTCCCCGACGGTCAAAACGCGCTGGTTGACCACTGCGGCCAGCACTTGCCGGTACCGCGCGGCCTCCGAGCGGCTCACAAACAGAATTTGACAGGCTGGCAGTTCCGGGATTTTTTTAACCCAGCGCACTTCGAGTTTGCGGCCGTGAAATGTCTCTTTGCGGGTGGCTTCCGCGAGTGAAGTTCCGAACGAGAAATCGCCAAAAACACAAATGACGAAGGGGCTTTTCGGCGCTGGGAACGCGGCATCCGGCCATTCGATAAAGTTGGGAAACTGGGAGAGGAAGACCGCTTTGTCCTGGAACTCCGTGGAAGCCATACCCTGAGCCGCGAGCATTTCGGAGCCTAGGGACAGCCACAGATAGGTAATAGCCATGCACAGTGACGCACGGCACGGGCGAAAGTTTGCAGTCGTGTTTGGGTGGTTTTTCCGGCGGCCAAAAAACACACGTCACCCCCTGATTCCTCATGGCACGCAAACCGCCACTTACGCACTGGGAGAGCGTGGCAAACGGCTGATTCGATTATGGTTGAGGTAGGACTGAAACCCCGGGGACCGCTGGTGTGGACCGCGCTGGCACGCCTAGAAAGAATTGGGTCATTATGGAACTGCCTCTCGGGCCCTAGCAAGTGGGCCTTCGGACGCGCTGAGATTTCCCGCTTTCCATGGGCTGCGACGGCCTAGCTCGGACTACAGCGAACTACTGATTGACCGGTTTTTTACAACTGTGGAAAATCGTCGTTCACTAACACGCGTGATACATCGCACGCGCTATGTCGAGACTCCCGCCCCAGCCGGGACCATTGACCGTCGGGGGTGGGGCGAGCTTGAGGTGTCTCGTGCCAATTAAGGTTCTTCTGGCTGACGATTCGAAAATTATGCGCCGCGCCATCCAGCAATTCTTACAGGAATGCGTGGAACTGGAACTGGTGGGCGAGGCATGCGATTTTCACGAAGCGATCGCATTCGCCGACGCTCTCCGACCCGATGTCCTGGTCCTGGACCTGCGCATGGCGGAGAAGGCAAACGGCGAATTACACGAGCTGCGGGAACGCCTGAGTTCGCTGCGGATGGTGGCCATTTCAGCAGCCGACGATGAAGAGATCAATGCCTTAGCGGGGAGGCTCGGTGCGGACGCATTCGTAGACAAAATGGAAATGTACGACAAGCTAGCGCCGGCGATATTGCAACTCACCCGGCCGGCGTTGTGAATGGAGGTCGAAATGGCGATGAGCGCAATCTCACAAACTCTACGCCGAAGATGGGTGTACCGACGACACCGGCGAAGCTACGCGTTTCCGGCTTTTGTGGCGGTGGTGATCGTGTTGGTATCGATAGCGCTGATTATGACGGCGAAGTGAAATTGTTAGGTTACGTGGTCTGAGTAAATCGACACCGTCCCGCGGTTTTTTCTGGGGCACTCGGGCGTGAAGCGCACGGAGGATTTTCACCATCCGCGAACGACGGCGCCTGGCTGCCCCAGAAAAATTGCGTCCAAGTGTTGGCGTCAGGAATCAGCAAGCCTCTTATGTGGACTGAACCTGCTCCAGTTATCCCTCGATCTAAATAGCTAAGCCATTTAAATCACACTACAAGACTACGGTTAGCGCCAGTTGTACACCCGGATGTGCGAGATCTACGAGGTAATACACGCCATCTACGTCGACAATGTAAACGTCGTCGTTATAGCCCCAGCCCGCGGGCCAGGCCTGAACCATCACGAAGGAGTAGCCGCCATACTGAAAATGCGGCTGGCCGCCGACGATCTGCGGATGGCCGAGGTGGAACGTATGTTCGCGGCCAAAGTGCGCACGGAATTTGTCGTCGGGAATACGTCCGCGCTGGGCTTGTTCCGGCTTGGCGTGCTCGTCTCGTGGAGGCGCGGCTTCGCGGTTTTCGGGACGCGGCTGCTCTTTCGGCTTATCAGGTTGATCTTTGGGATTCTTCGGGGGCTCTTCCTTCTTGGGCTGCTCTTTGGGTTGCTCTTTAGGTTGTTCCTTTGGCGGGTCCTGCTGCTCGCGGGGTTCCTGAGCACGGGCTGGCGCCACCATTCCGAAAAGCAACAGCAAACTGGCTGTTCCCATCACCTTGGTGATTTTCATGAACGTCTCCTCCTCTTCATATAAGGCGAAGGGCGGGATTTTTCGCCTGGCCCACACAAATCACACTGATAAAATTACCGATTCCGCCGCTGGCATCGAATACGGTTGGAAATGTATTTGCCGTTGGAGATTGCGTTATGGGAAAAAATGCTCGCCACACGTGAAAATTTCCTGGCGCGGATTACGATCTACAAAACCCTGATTTTTCAAGGAGAAGAGCATGGGTGCGGGAGGGATTCGGAAGTAAGATCAACTCTCCTTGACGTCTATTAACATCATCTAGACTCGAATAAACTTGTGGATGTCAGGTCGAGCGAATAGCATCTCGTCGACGCAGGAGCGGTCATCGCGAGTGGTTCCAAACGAACCATGGGCCGTGATGGTCGACTTTGACGGGTACTGCGGAAGATATGACGTTCGGCGAGAGACCGTGCCTAATCGACAAACTTATGCGCCAAGGTGAGGCGGTGACCATTCTAAACGCGGACCGACTGTTCCCGGCAGATCAGACGACACGTTCCATCGCCCGCCGGCTTTATTCCAGCATCAGCTTTGCGCCGATTCTGAGCCCGCACGGCCATGCGAATCCCCATTGGTTTTCCACGAACGAGCCTTTTTCGGATCCCGCGCAGTTGTTCGTCGTTCCGGACCATTACATCTACCGCATGCTTTATAGTCAAGGCGTCCCACTGGAAAAACTGGGCATTGGCTCGGCATCCGTGGAAGATTCGCGAGGTGTATGGCGTATTTTCGCGGAACATTATTACCTTTTTCGCGGGACGCCGACGAGGCTGTGGCTAGACTTTGCGTTCCAGGAGCTCTTTGGGCTGGCCGCGCGGCTTACTCCGGCGAACGCGGATGAGTATTTCGACGTCATTACAGAGAAGCTCAAGACGCCGGCGTTTCGCCCGCGTGCGCTATTTGAGCGATTTCAGCTGGAAGTGCTGGCAACCACGGATTCGCCGCTGGACTCACTGGCGGATCACGACGCGATTCGCGCAGCGTCATTCACAGGGTTCAAAGGACGGATCATTCCCACGTTCAGGCCGGACCTTGTAGTTGACCCGGATTTTCCCGGCTTTGCGGAAAATCTTGCGCGGCTCGGGCAGATGACCCGGATGGACACGAGCAATTGGCAAGGTTATCTTTTCGCGCTGCGACAAAGACGGCTGGAATTCAAGGCGCGTGGTTGCACGGCGACGGACCACGGCCATCCCACGGCGGCAACCGCGGATTTGGATCCGGATGCAGCGGATCGTCTTTTTCAAAAAATCGCTTCAGGGAAAGGTGATGCGCACGAGCGCGAATGCTTCCGCGCGCAAATGCTCACCGAAATGGCGGCGATGAGTCTGGACGACGGCCTAGTGATGCAAATTCATCCGGGAAGTCTGCGCAACCATAACACGCGGCTATTCGAGCGGTTTGGTCGCGATATCGGCGCGGATATTCCCGTTGCCACGAACTACGTGCATGACTTACGACCTTTGTTGAACCGTTTTGGAAATGAGTCGCGCCTCAGCATCATTCTGTTCACACTGGATGAATCGACTTACAGCCGCGAACTGGCGCCACTGGCGGGGCATTATCCCTGCGTACGACTGGGCCCCGCTTGGTGGTTTAATGACAGTCCGGAAGGCATGATGCGTTTTCGCGAGTACACGACGGAGACGGCGGGGTTTTACAATACCGTTGGTTTCAATGACGACACGCGCGCGTTTCTTTCGATACCGGCAAGGCATGATGTGGCGCGGCGAGTCGATTGCTCGTTTCTGGCGCGGCTTGTCGCTGAACACCGTCTCGACGAGGATGAAGCACACGAAATTGCTTCCGATCTCGCTTACGGCTTGGCACGAAAAGCTTACCGGCTCTAGAAATGGGAGCATAGCGGGCATGGAAAATTCTCGCGAGACACAATACGCATATCACTTGCCGGGATTGGCGGGCGAGCGCTTCTCGCAATGAATAGCTCTATTGATTCCTCATCAGGGCAACTGACTCCGCAGGACCAACCGACAGCTGACGCGCAAAATTTCGGGCTTGCCCCGAATTCTTTGGGTTCTCCGATGACCGGGGTGCGCTGGACCATCTCCGCGATGCTTTTTTTCGCCGCGTCCATCAACTACCTGGATCGTCAGGTGCTCGGGTTACTTGCGGGCACGCTGCAGCACTCCATCGGCTGGACGGAAGCAGAATACGGATACATCGTCGGGGCGTTTCAATTGGCCTATGCGATTGGACTCGTCATTGCCGGACGAATGATTGACAAGCTGGGCTGCCGGATCGGCTACGCCATCGTTATGGCATTTTGGAGCGTCGCATCCATGGCGCACGCGCTGGCGGCTTCGGCGTTTGGGTTTGGCGTGGCGCGTTTTTTTCTTGGACTTGGCGAGTCTGGCGGATTCCCCGCAGCCATTAAAACCACGGCGGAGTGGTTTCCGCAGCGCGAGCGTTCGATGGCCACGGGCATTTTGAATTCCGGAGTGAACGTCGGAGCTATCTTCGCGCCGCTCGTAATACCTTGGATTACGCTAAAATTCGGGTGGCGCGCTGCTTTCCTGTCCACCGGAATCTTCGGCGCAGCGTGGATCGTCTGGTGGCTGGCGCGGTATCGCAGCCCCGAGGATCATCCGCGCGTCAGTCCCGCGGAACTCCAGTACATAAAAGGCGATGCCGCAGAACCGGCGGAAACGATTCCGTGGAAGGCGCTGTTCGGCTATAAACAGACTTGGGCGTTCGCGGCGGCCAAATTTCTTACCGATCCGATCTGGTTTTTCTATCTTTATTGGCTGCCCAAGTTTTTTGACGAGCGTTACCACCTTGGGCTAAGCCATATCGGATTGCCCCTCATCATCGTGTATAACGTGTCCGCTTTCGGAAGTATCGCGGGGGGATGGCTGCCGACGGCGTTGCATAAAGCTGGAATGTCGATCGCGAAGGCGCGCATGTTCGCGATGCTTATTTGCGCGTGTCTCATTCTGCCAATTTTTATCTCCAGCCGGCTCTCGTCGCTATGGTCCGCAGTAGCGATTTTGAGTATCGCGACAGCGGCGCATCAGGGATGGTCCGCCAATTTGTTTACTACCGCGTCGGACATGTTTCCGCGCAGCTCCGTCGGGGCCGTTGTGGGGATAGGCGGCATGGCCGGCTCGGCGGGTGCGGTACTGTTTTCGGTAAGCACCGGGTGGGTGCTGCAGGCTTATCACAGTTATACACCGTTATTTTCCGTGGCAGCCACATCGTACCTTGTCGGGCTTTTATTCTTACACTTATTGGCGCCAGGGCTGAAGAGAGCCAACGTGCGTGCGCGAAGTATCGAACAGCTTGTAAAATGAAACATACAACATGAGTTTCTATTGCGCACAAGGCGGGCCAGATCGCGAACTCTTTTCGAGCGAGCTGCGGGAACTCTTAATCGGCGCGCTCGAAAAGCTCGGGCGCCGCAAGAAAGTGCTGGCCATTCCTCCGGACCAAACACGCATAGCGTCGCGCGCGGGCGACCTGACGCGTTATGCATGGGAACACTACGGTGAAAATCTGCGCGCGGTACTGCCTGCACTCGGGACACACAAGGCCATGTCTGCGGAGCGCATTGCCGGTATGTTTGGCGATGTTCCTGTTGAGCTTTTTCACGAGCATAAATGGCGGGAGGACGTTGAAACGGTAGGAGTCGTGCCGAAGGAGTTCATCTGCGAGCAATCGGAAGGAAAGTTGGATTACGAATGGCCCGCGCAGATCAATCACCTGGTTTTGCGCGGAGATTTCGACCTGATTCTGTCCATCGGCCAGGTGGTGCCGCATGAGGTGATCGGCATGGCCAATTACAACAAAAATATTCTGGTGGGGACCGGTGGACCAGACAGCATCAATCGCAGCCACTATCTGGGAGCCGTCTATGGCATGGAACGCATCATGGGGCGCGCGGACAATCCCGTGCGCCGTGTGCTGAATTTCGCGGCGAGCCATTTTCTAAATCACCTTCCGATCGTTTACGTATTGACCGTGGTTAGCCGCAATGCTTCCGGAGCGACGGTGGTGCGCGGTCTGTTTGTAGGCGATGACCTGGAATGTTTTCATGCCGCGGCAGAGTTGAGTTTTCGCGTGAACTTTACCTTGATGCCCGAGCCGATTCGCAAAGCTGTGGTGTATTTGGACCCGGACGAATTTCACAGCACGTGGCTGGGAAACAAAGCGATCTACCGGACGCGGATGGCGATGGCGGATGGCGGCGAACTGGTGGTGCTGGCTCCGGGCGTCAGCGCTTTCGGTGAAGACCCGCGCATCGACAAGCTAATTCGCAAATATGGTTATCACGGAACTCCCGCAACGCTTGTGATGGTGCAGGATAACGCAGACCTGGCAGCGGATTTGAGCGCTGCAGCCCACTTAATACACGGATCGTCGGAAGGCCGCTTCCGGATTACCTGGTGCCCGGGGCATCTGACGCGCGAAGAAATCGAGGGCGCAGGTTTCGGATATGCTCAGCTGAACGAGATGCTGCAGGTGTACGATCCGGCAAAGCTGCAACAAGGCTGGAATCGGGTGGCCGGCGAAGACGTTTATTTTATCGAAAATCCTGGATTGGGTTTGTGGGCGTCGCGAGATCGCTTTTAGCGAGGTCGTCGTCTGCGCGAAGAACGCTATGCGCAGTTTCGCCGCGGCCGGATAGTCATTCCGCAGAGGACTTCACCAGTAGCGCGCGCTCCGGAGGGCGCAGAAAAAATGTCTTCAGCTCTAGACCTGTCGGGCAAGGTAGCAGTAGTGATCGGCGGCACATCCGGCATTGGCAGAACGTTGAGCTTGGGCTTGGCAGACGCTGGCGCGAATGTAATCGCCACGGGACGGAATGCGGCGAACGTAGAGAAAGTCGCCAGCGAGATCGAATCACGCGGACGAAACACTCTGCGCCTCACTACCGATATCCGCGACACTACTTCGTTGCAGCGACTGCTCGCGGCATGTTTGGAACGTTTCGAAAAAGTGGAGATTCTCTTGAATTGCGCGGGCCAAATCAAACGCGCGCCGACGGTGGACTTTCCGGAAGCGGAATGGAGCGACATTCTGGATACCAACCTGACGGGCACGTTGCGCGCTTGCCAGGTTTTTGGAAAGCATATGCTAAGCCGCAAGTACGGAAGAATTATCAACATCGCTTCGTTGAACAGCTTCGTGGCGCTACACGAAGTGGCCGCCTATGCCGCGAGTAAATCGGGCGTAGCGTCGCTGACGCGTTCACTAGCGGTGGAATGGTCGAAACACGGAGTGCTCACGAATGCCATCGCTCCGGGAGTATTTCGCACGGCGTTGAACGCGGAGCTCCTAGACAATACGGCGCGTGGAAATGAACTACTAATGCGCACGCCGATGGGAAGGTTTGGCAAGCTGGAGGAATTGGTTGGAGCGGCGGTGTTTCTGGCTTCGGACTCGGCTTCCTTTATTACCGGACAGATTCTAGCGGTAGACGGCGGGTTTCTCGCCAGTGGCGTGAATCAGTAGCAATTGCGACGGTAGTACGCGTTTGGGTCCCGACGCCTCAAATAGAAACACATCCCGATTTACTTATCCGCCAACTGCGGCAGCGGTCTGAGAATGTACGCGCCCGCTTTCGAGAAACTCCAGATATTCGGCCATGCCTTCACCGGTTTTGGATGACAGTTTGAAAACCTTCATGCCGGGGCGCACCGCTTGAATATTTCGCCTGGCTGCGGCCTCGTCAAATTCTACGGCAGCGGCGAGGTCGGATTTTGTGATGATGGCAACGTCGGCGCTGTTGAAGATCGTTGGATACTTGAGGGGTTTGTCCTCGCCCTCCGTTACCGAGAGCAGCACGAAACGCAATTCTTCGCCCAGATCGTAGGAGGATGGGCAGACCAGGTTCCCAACATTTTCTATGAACAGGAATTCCAACTGGTTGAGGTCCCAACCTGCCAGCGCGTTCTGGACCATGGCCGCTTCAAGGTGGCAGACCGTGCCGGTAATGATTTGTCTTACGGGCGCCTGACTACGCGCGAGCCGCGTCGCATCATTTTCCGTGGCCAGATCGCCGACGAGCGCCGCGACTTTGTGGCGGGAATGCAGCAGGGTCATGGTTTTCTCGAGAAAAGCGGTCTTACCGGAACCGGGACTCGATACCAGGCTGACCACCAGCACGCCGGCTGTGCGAAAATGTTCACGCAGCGCGCGAGCGATCACGTCATTTTGCTTGAGTACATTTTTTCGTACTTCGACTAGACGAGGTTGGGCGCTCATTCTTCAGTCTCTAGGGTGCGGGGCTCCATGGCGTCGATCTCCAGTGCTACGACTTCCAATTCTTTTCCGTGCAGCACGGCGGGAGTCGGCGTGCCGCACTCGGGACAGCACAACCATTGAATGGAAGAAACCGAGCGGGGGCCCTCGCACTTCGGACAAAAGACTTCGATGGGTACTTCTTCAATGAAAAGTTGCGAGCCTTCGAGCGGCGTGGCGTGGCAAGCCATTTCGTAGGAAGAAAGCAGGGCTTCCTTCACCACACCCGATAAAAGTCCGAGGCGCAGATGCACGGCCTGGACTTGTACGCCGCCGCGGCTTTCGGCTTCTTCTTGCGCCATTTCGACGATACTTATGGCGATGGAAAGTTCATGCATCCGCAAGCCTCACGAAATTGCAACGGCCAATTCCAACAATTCGTCAAAACACTATGTTACGTAAGCCAGCCACGCGGCATCTGTTTCTTCGGTTGCCGCTGATCGAGAAGGATGTGCGAAAGCGGCTAGTGCGGCCTGGCCGAGGCTGATGCCTCCATCGTTCGTCGGAACGATGTGGTTGGTCCAAATGCTCAAGCGCTCGGGCTGCAAGAGATTTTTAACGTCGCGCATGAGTAGTTCGTTCTGAAAAACGCCGCCGGAAAGAACGACCGTATCAATCCCATGCGCGCGAGACAAAGCAGCGACGGCGTCGCGCAGACCTGCGGCGATGCCGCGCTGAAAGGCCCGGGCGATTTCACATGCGTCTCGGCCACGCTGACGGTCACAAATGACTGCTTTGAGTAGCGGTCGAAAATCCAATTCGTTTGCGATGAACGGGAACGGATATGCATCGTTCGCCGGCGTTTGACTGGCCAGGTGTTCAAGCCACATCGCGGCTTGGCCTTCAAACGTAATTTCGCGCGTGAAACCGAGAAGCGCCGCGGCTGCGTCGAAGAGCCGACCCATGGAAGTTGTGGCGAACGAGCGGACCTTGGTGTTTACGAGCTTCAATGCATCGCGATAGCGCGAAGAAAACGCAAAGGGAAGAGCGGTGAAATCCGGGACGTCGCTTAACTGAGAAAGAAAACCAGCTGCGGCCTGCACGGGGAATGAGGCCGCAGCGTCGCCGCCTGGGAGCGTTGATGAACGCAGATGCCCTACGCGTATAAATCCTTCACGGATACTGCCAACAAAGATTTCACCACCCCAGATCGTGCCGTCATCGCCGTAACCGGTGCCATCGAAACTGACTCCGAGGACGCGCTGATCCCACGCGCCGCGCTCCGCCAGCGCGGAAGCGATGTGCGCGCGATGATGCTGCACGGCAACTTTTTCCGATGCGGCGAGCCCGGCGGCGTGGATGCTCGAAAGATATTGCGGATGTGCGTCGTGAACGACGAGCAATTCGCTGGCGTCAATTTCGTACATCGCGAGAAGGTCCTGGATGGTTTCGCGAAAGGCGCAAAAAGATTGATAGTGATCGAGGTCACCAATGTGCTGGCTCACGAACGCTTGGCCGTCGACTACCAGAGTGACCGAATTCTTAAGATCAGCGCCTACAGCGAGGATGGGGCGGCTGACGGGAAGTCTTGCTGCGGCGCTTGGTGCGTAGCCTCGTGCGCGGCGAAGAATGGCCGAACCGAAAACGCCGGCGCGGACAACGGAATCGTCGACGCGGCGAGCTATCGGACGTTCGCCAATCAGAAACGCGTCGGCGATGCCGGAGAGCTGTTGCAATGCGTCTGCGTCCCGGTAGGCGATCGGCTCGCTCGAGCGATTCGCGCTGGTCATCACCAGAATTTCGGGCGCGCTGGCGTTAAAAAGCAGGGCGTGCAGCGGCGTGTAAGGCAGCATGACGCCGAGCTCGCCATTTTCCGGAGCGACCCCGGGCAAGTGTAATTTTGCCGGGGCCAGGACGATTGGCCGAGCGATCGAAGTCAATAATGCCTCGGCCTCGGAAGTTAGGTCGACGAGGCTACGTGCTACCACGATATTTTTCGCCATCAAGGCGAATGGTTTTTCTTTGCGGAATTTTCTGACGCGCATGGCACTGATGGCAGCGGCATTTTGTGCGTCGCAAACAAGATGGTAACCGCCGAGACCCTTTACCGCGATGATCTTGCCGGCTAGAAGATAGTCTACCGCCTTGCGAACAGCGGCTGAATCTCCGCGCGTCGATTCGTCGCCGCCTTGAAAGAAATAATGTGGTCCACAGGCGGGGCAAGCTACCGGTTGCGCGTGAAACCGGCGATTAGCGGGATCGGCATACTCCTCGGCGCAGAAATTATCCAGCGGCCAATCTGCCATGGTGGTGTTCGGACGGTCGTATGGGAGGCTTCGGATGACGCTGTAGCGAGGCCCGCAATTCGTACAGTTGATATACGGGTAGCGGTGACGCTGGTCTTGCGGATCGAAAAGCTCTTGCAAACATTTCTCGCAAACCGGGAGGTCGGGCGAGATACGTACGGTGGGTTGCTGTTCGGCGGTGCTTTCGCGAATCGTGAAGTCCGCGAATCCAGTTGTTTCCGCACTAGCTACTACGATTTCGGTGATGACCGCCGCTGGCGGCGGGTGGTCCTTCATCTCCTCAAGGAAGGTTTGAAGTTGTTCCTTTGTTCCTTCGAGATGAATCTGCACTCCGTGCTCCGCGTTTAAAACCCAGCCGCGCAGATCATGCGCGCGCGCAAGACGATACACGAAAGGGCGGAAGCCGACGCCTTGCACCACTCCTTGGACCGCAATGGAATACGCCTTCGGCATGACTCTTATTTTGCGTTTACTACGCAACCCCGGCCCTGCCATCCGACCTGAATCACTTTGCCGTCTTCGACGAGCAGAGGTACGGTAAACGGCGGCTGCGTCAATCGGTGCAGGCGTTCGCGAGCTGTCGCGTCGAAATCGATGTCGTATTCAATGAACTCGCGATTCTTCCATTCGAGCCACTCGCGCATCTCGCTGGTGTAGGGGCAGCTTGTGGTTCCGTAGAGTTCGAGATTAGGCATGGACCAAACCTCCAGCGCTTCAAAAGATCGAGGCTCAACAAATCCGCGGCAAAGGATCGCCGACCAACATGTCCACCATGCGAGTGCCGCCGTAGAGCGTGGTCACCAGGACGGCGCTTTCGGGTTGTTCGCGAACCTCACCAATCACAGTGGCGGCTTCGCCGCCGGTGGTGGAACGAAGGGCTTGCAACGCCGCATCCGCCTGGTCGGCAGCGACGACGGCAAGGAACTGCCCTTCGTTGGCGATGTGCAAGGGATCGAGGCCTAGCAATTCACAGGCGCCACGCACCGAGTCGCGCACAGGAATTTTTTCTTCGAAAAGAACAATGCCTAGGCCGCAGTCTCTCGCCAATTCGTTTAACGAAGTGGCGACGCCACCGCGCGTGGGGTCGCGCATCCAGCGCACGCCCGCGCCAGCTTCGCGAACGATCGCTTGGACGAGCGGCAACACCGAGCGCGTATCGGAGTGCAGCTCGGCTTCCAGGTCAAGATCACCGCGCGCAAGCAAGATGGTAATGCCATGGTCTCCAATCGGGCCGGACAGCAAAACTTTGTCGCCGGGGCGCACCGAGCGCGGCGAAATTGCAACGCCGGAAAGCAAGCGGCCGATGCCCGTGGTAGTGATGTACATACCGTCGGCGTGGCCGTGTTCCACAACTTTGGTATCGCCGCCGGCGATAAGCACGCCGGCGTTTTCCGCCGCGCGTCCCATGGCGCGCACTTCGGCTTCGAGGACATCGGTGGGTAATCCGGCTTCGAGAATGAAGGTGACGACAATGGCTTCCGCTTTCGCGCCAGAGACTGCAAGGTCGTTTACCGTGCCATTGATGGCCAGTTCGCCGATGGAGCCGCCGGGAAAACGCAGCGGCTTGACGACAAAACTGTCGGTGGTCATGGCGATGCGGGTACCGTTGATTTGAATGTGCGCAGCGTCGGCAAGCGGTCCAGCGGAGGAGCCATAAAGAAGCGGCGCGAACAATCCTTCAACGAGTCGACGACTGGCTTTGCCGCCGGCGCCATGCGCCATTTCGATCTGGGCTTCGCGAAACTTGATCTTGTGAGCAGTGGTGGCCATGTTGTATTCGTGGCTCGCCTTTTGTAAATCAATGCGCCGCCGCGCGGTACGCGGCGCTTGAAATCGTAACCGGTTTGAGATGCCCGTAATTATAGTGGGCCGCGCAGGAACCTTCGGAGGAAACCATCAAGGCTCCGACGGGTTGCTCGGGAGTGCACTCGCGTCCGAATAGCCGGCATTGCGCTGGCTTGAGGACGCCGCGCAAAACTTCGCCGCATTGCGCGGCTTTGGGATCCGTCACGCGCACTCCAGGCACGGTGAAGCGCTGCTCGGCATCCCATTGCGCATAGCTCGCGCGCAATTTGTAGGCAGATTGCGGAATAAATCCGAGGCCGCGCCATTCAAACTCCGAACGCAGTTCGAACACTTCCTCCATGGCCCGTAGCGCCGCGCGATTCCCTTCCCAGGCAACCACGCGTTTGTACTGATTCTCGACTTTGGCCTCGCCGGCGTTCAATTGCCGCAGCAGCATCACCATCGATTGCAGAATGTCCAACGGTTCGAAGCCGGAGACGACGACGGGCTTGCCGGCTTCCTCGGCGATCCACAGGTACGGCTGGCAGCCGATTACCGTGGAAACGTGCCCAGGCCCAACGAAACCATCGAGCACCATATCCGGCGCATCGATGATGGCGCGCAGCGCGGGAGTGATCACGATATGGTTACAGAATACGGAGAAATTTTTCAGGCTTTCGGCTTTAGCGCGTATCAGCGTGAGGGCCGTGGACGGCGCGGTGGTTTCGAATCCGATGGCGAAAAACATTACATGTTTTTCGGGATTATTGCGCGCCAGTTTGAGGGCGTCCGCAGGAGAGTAAACGATGCGCACATCCATGCCACGCGCTTTGTATTCGAGCGGGCTGCCGTGCGTGCCGGGGACGCGCATCATGTCGCCGAATGCGGCGAAGATGAAATTCGGTTCGGCGGCAAGAGAAAGCCCGTCATCGATTCGGCCCATGGGAAGTACGCAGACCGGGCAACCGGGGCCGTGTATCAGTTCAACATTGTCAGGCAGCAGATCCTTCAGTCCGAACCGATAGATCGCGTGGGTGTGGCCGCCGCAAACTTCCATGATGCGGTAATGGCGATTCGGATCGGCGAGGCGGCGAATCTCTTCACCAGCCTTGGAGATAAGTTCGGGTGCGCGAAATTCATCTACAAATTTCATTGCTTCCACCTCCGCGAAGAGGGATCCGGAATGTCGTAATCCAAGCCGTACCCGCGCACCTCTTCCATCGCGGCGTCGACCTCGCCCAGCATGTTCAGCGTGCGCATTTGATCCGCGGCATCGGCCTCGCTGATCTTGCTCATGGCAAAACCCACGTGAATCAGCACCCAATCGCCGGGAACCGGCGGGGCATCCTGCAATAGACCCAAGTCGACTTTGCGGCGCACACCCACAACGTCAACCAACGCTTGACTGGCGTTCAGCGAATCCAACGCGATGATTTTTCCCGGTATTGCTAAACACACGGTGTCGCTCCCCTTGGCACGATCTTGCCGTAGCGGTCTGCTCGCTTGCGAATCATTCCTGCGGCCTGGCCACAAATTCGAATTTGAACATCAACTCATCCTTCAACCGCAAAGCACCGCCGGCGAACGAAAAAGGTTTGATGTTGTAGTCCGACTGCCGCAAAGAGAACTCTCCGGAAATGCGCAACATCGTTCCCATATCCGTCACACGAACTTCTATCGATTGCCCCTGCGTGGCGCCGTGGAACGAAAGATCCCCGGCGATGCGCGCCAGCAGCAAATCATTGCTAAGTTTCTGGATGGCAATGTCCTTGCTTTCATATACCGCCTCGGGAAACCGTTGCACTTCCAGAACATCTTGATACATGGTCTGCTCGATTTTTTTTCGGTCGTCGCTCTTCATCTCGTCGAGAATCTCGAGGTCCGCGGTCCGCAAGCTCACACGAAGATGCGCTTTTTCATAAGTTGCTGGGACGAATTGGACCTCTCCCGCGAAATCACGAATGCCGATGATCGGATTGTGGCCAAACGACGAGAGCAGTCCGGTGGCAAAGGTCTGCACGGTGAACCGGCTGGCGGTCTTGTCGATAAGAAATTTCACGGGCTCTAGTCCTCGTTGGGTTGCTGTTTGCATATCCAGAAGCCCTCGTCGTCAATTCTGCCGGCGCCCGATTATGAAATAAGAAAATTTCAGCTCATCCTTGAGCTTCAGGGTGCCCCCGGCGACGGAAGCAATCCTTAGCCCGTAATCCGATTGCATCAGCGTGAAAGAACCCTGTGCGCGTAGGGTGTCTTCTCCCGCCACGACCTGCGCATCCAGGCCCATGCCTCGCGTGGCCCCGTGCAGCGTCAGATCTCCGGCAATATTTACGCGATACATGTTCTCGCCGGTTTTTGTGGCGCTGACGCGCGAACTTTTGAATTCGACCGTGGGATAAAAATTCTTCTCCAGGACTTCATCAAACATGACGCGCTCGATTTCACGGCGGTCGGACTTGCTGACTTCATCCATGATCTCCAGCGACGCCACGTTGATGGTCATGCGCAGCGATGCATTCTGCAGGTTCCCCGGAACGTAGGCGGCGGCTCCAGCAATATCCCGAATCGCAAACTTGGGGCTGTGCGCCACCACCGCCACAATTCCTGAAGCTAAGGCCTGAACCGTAAACAGGCTAGCTCTCGAATCGATAACAAAATGAACTACACCAGCGTCTGCTTGAGGCATCGCCGTCCTCCGCCGTGGGGTAAACGCAGGACCAATCCTAGTGTAACGAAGGGGTCACGTCACGCTAGTGTTAGCGAACATTATGCGCCACTACATCGCTCGCAAACGGAAATAGCGTTCGATGTCCGGCAAGGCGGCGCTGGCCAGGTTGCCGACCCCCATGTTTCCGAGGTACCGGCGCACGGTCGGATTCGAAAGCACCAGTCCGGCGCCAAAAATAACCAACGCGACGCCACCGAGCATATACAACGTTTCTTTATCCGCCCCGTTTGATTCTTCTGTGCGATTCACGATTTCGACAGCCATGGGCTTCTCCTTTAAACGGTAAAACTTTTAGTTAATTTCTTTGCAGGCAATTCGCCCGCAAGAATTCGCTTCACTAGCAAATCGATGAGCTTTACGGCTTCGTCAATCGCGGCAGTCACGGAATCACTCAAGCCAATCTGCCCCTCTTCAGGGCCGAGCGTCTCCGGCACGCAACCAAGAACCAGCACTTTCTTCAACTGTCCGCCCATGTTTGAGGCCATGCGCAGCACATTCATCGGATTCATTCCGTGCGGCTCAATCAGTCCCTGCTCCCTTGTTCCGGAATTCAACTCTTTCAAGTCTGGCTCGACAATAAAGAGCGTACCCGGCGGCCCGTCGCCTGAGCACGCGTCCACCAGAATGGTGGTTTCGTAGCCCTCCATGAGCGCGTACGCAAGGTCAAAACCACGGATCCCAAAATCCGTCACCCGGACGCCTGACGGAAACGATCGACCGGCTAACCGGTTCGCTACCTCAACACCAAAACCATCGTCCGCAAGAAAGATATTTCCGATCCCGGCGATGAGTATTCTTTTCGTTAGCTCGACGCGAGGTTCTTCGTTTTCGTTAACAGGTTCCACCTCGTTCGGTGCGAAGAAAAAACGATGGCCGGGCTGGCGCATTAAGCCGATGTCCCTGCCAGGATCGTCTTCCACAACCACACAAACATGCAGCTGCCCTTCGTAGTCCTGCTCAATCGATTCGACGGCGGCGATCTTGCCCGCAAGCGCCAGATCGAAGACATCGCCGCCCGCTCGCGGACGCAGCCGGACGCGATCACCTCGCCGGATTTGAGTGCCCTGAATCTCCAGCGACTCCACCGGACTCTTGTCTTCCAAAAGCTGCCATTCCCATTCGTTCATGGTGTCTCGCCCCGGACGGCGCGCAGCCCGCGCAACGCTCCGTGAAGCTTCATCAACTGTTCTTCCGGTAAAGATTCTGTGCGCTCGAGAATTTGCCGCGCGCGGTCGTCGGACTCGCGCATTTCTCGCTTCTCGTCTTCCGTCATGGTCATAATTCGAAGTGACAATATTTCATCAATCTCCGCCCCGTCGAATAAGTCGCCTGGGCTTTCCGGCGCAATTTCGGGATAGTCATACAAAATAATCGGCGAAGAGAGCATGGTGTCTCGCTGGCCCTCATTTCCGACGAGGACCGGCCAGGTCCCAACGTTTTGGCAAGTCTGAGCGAACACCCGGTGCTCCTCGAGAGGATCGATCAGCGACACGAATTCTCCCTCTCGCACTTCCAGAATTGTGTGCGCCGAAACAAGAGATCGTGCCAGCGCTTCCTCTCGAGTCACAGCTCCGAGATCTTCGATCCGCGAGATGTTCGATATACGCGTCCTCAGTTTGAATACCCCTTCTTTTAATCGTTTGGCAGCGATTTCAATCATTCCCGCAACGCTCGCCTTAGCGCGAACGATCACTCCGACAATCAATCCATCGTCGCCCCAGATCGCTTCCTTTTCCTGTTTGATCGATAGCCGGAAGGGCCATTGCATGGACTGGTCGCCCAGCGCGGCAAGATTGAATTCCATCACTTCAATCACTTCTTCCACGGCCTCTTGCCATGGCTGGAAAGTTTTGCCATTGACCTCCAGCCTTTCGACTTTTTCAACCTCGCCTTCAATCACTGACGAAGCTTCGCTTGATAGAATTAGCAGTCTTTCGATGGAACGAGTCACCAGGCGCAAAAACCGAACGCGTACCACGCAGTGCGTTTCCGCGTTTCCTGTGACCAGACACTCCGTTTGCATTGTCCAGGCGTCCGTGCCCCCTTGCGCCTCGCTGTAGGCGCGCGGATACACCACGCCAAAGTTGAAGCGCTGGCGGTTCTTGACCGCGGACGGCCGATACGGATAGAGCATGTAGCCTTCGTACAGCACGGCTTTCACGATTCCATCGACTAGCGCGGCATTCATAACCGCACCGTTTCCGGAAGAGCATTCAGTACCCTCTCAAGCGCTTCTTCCCAGGTAGGGATGCCCTCTCGCACCTTGTATTGATAGAGCTTTTCGAAAGTGTCCCGCTGCACGGCAAGCCAGGCGGAATTCGGATAATACGCATCCATCAAATCTTTCCAGATTTTTACCGGCAGCCGGTACTTCGCTTCTTTGTCCCAGGAGATGGGCGCGACTTGCAGCGTCTCATCCGGTCCCTGATAGAAGACGCTTCCGCTGAATTGGAAGCACAGCGGCAAATCTCCGTCCGTCACGCCATGAAAGTATTTTGTCGCGGCCACGTTGAAATCAAACGTGCACGGCACCGCGATGTCGGCAAGCACGCTCCCCGAGAACCGTGGGACCACGACGCTTGCATGGGTCCACAGCATGCTACGCAATGTCTGGCCCCAACGATCCGGTTCGCCAAAAAGATCCATCAAGCGCGCTTGCTGATTCGCATCATATTTTCTGCGGGTTACTTCGATTTGGATTTGCGCGCGCAGCGCAACGGTGTGAATAATCTGGTCGCTTGGGTTGTTCGCGATTCGCAATTTGAACGCCAGCAACGGCGCGGCCGCGTACTGGACCACTTCGGCGCCTTCGATCGTGAGCTGCAGGTCAGGCATTCGCGGCCTCGCGTCCGAACCCGGCTCTCTTTTTGAGCATGGCAAAAAACACGCCAATCTCGCGCCAAACTTCCGTGCCACCGGAGAGCCCGCGCCAGTGTGTGCGAATCAGCCCGACCAGCTTGTAACATTCGTCGATAGGGACCAGATAATATTCAGCCTGCGTCGCGCTTCGCGCATGCCCAACCCGGTTAACGAGCAAGGCGGTTACATCGGGCTCCATCCCCTTCAGGACGGGATTGGACTGCTCAATGTCGTCCCACGTTTCCAAGGGCAGCAACGATTCCGTTGGGCCAGCAGGGCTTGGATACAAAGCAATCACTTTTCTGTGCGGTGAACTCTTGAAGAAAAAGGCCATCTCGATCGGAATCATCAATCCATCCCACTGGCCGTCCGTGAGCTGAAAATCCTGCAGGAATAAAACGCGCCGCGGAACGCGTTTGTACTTTGTGCCAGCCTGTCCCTCAAACAGAATGGCGCACGCCCCACAGGCGCAGATCAGCTTGCGGTTCGCCGGCTCGACCAGGTGTTCGTGTTCGTGCGCCAGCTCGCGGCTGCACATTTCGCAGCGTTCGACGGCCGCTCGTTTGCGGGCAAACTGCCGCAGCGCCACGAACGCGTTGTCCTGTTGCGATGGAAGCTCGGCAGCCATGTCAGTCAGCGCCCCGCTGGGCCCTCGCAAGCGATAAACCGAACATACCCTGGCCGCTCTCAAGTTGCGCCACCGATACAAATCCGGATTGCATCAGGCCTGCACCTGTTTCTTCCACGACAATCGATGTCGCATCTGGCGCGGCGTCTTGTATCACGGCTTCGAGATTGGATTTCAGCGACGCGGCTGTAGAACCGCAGCCGTTAGGCTTGACGTGCAACCGCAGCGTAACTACCCCATCTTCACTGACGGAGATCAATTCCGCGCTCGCGCCATGCGATTCCATCGAGCGTTGTGATTTCTCCAGCGCGCGTGTCACACGCGTGCGCAGATTCTCCGGATGCAGCCCATAGAGCAGAAGTACACCGCCAACCAGATCATCGCGTCCACATTTCCTGATAATCGCCTCTCCCGGTTCGCCGGCATCGGAAGCAAGCTGGAGGATTCGTTCGAGCGCGGCCCCGTGCAATGCCATCAGCGATTCAAGGAGCTCCTTCGCCATAGCGCGCGCATTCGGATCGGCGGCCGACTCAAGCTGTTCGACCATTTCGCCGATGCGCTGTATTCGCTTCTGCAGTTCTTTGTCCTGCGCCATAGTCTCCTTCAAAGATGAATCGAAGCGGGTGGCTGCAAAAGATGTGGCAAACTCGTTTTACCGCGCCCCAGCCTGCCCGTCTCCTGCACGCTCACCCGCATCTTCTCGGCGGCCTAGCTCGTCACGCGTGCTGGCCAAACATCGGTGAGTGATGAGTTTCCAGGATTCTGCCGTTGCCGAGATACATATGCACACCGCACGGCAAGCAGGGATCGAAACTCCGCACCGCCCGCATGATGTCGATGCCTTTGAACTTGTCGGGCCCGTTCTCTTCGAAGATTGGCGTGTTCTGCACGGCATCCTCGTAAGGCCCAGGCGTTCCGTAAATGTCTCGCGGATTGGCGTTCCATGGTGTTGGCGGATACGGATGGTAGTTGGCAATCTTTCCGTCACGGATAACCACGTGATGCGACAGCACACCTCGCACCGCTTCATGGAAGCCGCAGCCGATGCCGTCTTGTGGGACGGTAAATTCCGTCCATGTCCGCGTTCTTCCCGCGTGCAGTTCCGCCAGCGCCTGTTCGACGAAATACAACGCGCAAGACGCCGCGTACACCTGAAAATACGTCCTGGCGCGATCGCGTTCGATGGCATTACTCCACTTCGGAATCTTCCATTCGAACTCGACTTCCGGCAGTGAAGTGGTCTTGGGCAGATACATCTTCACGCTGTTGCCTGTCGATTTGACGTAACCGATGTCCACCAAGCCGGCGAGCGCCGTCGCCCACAGCCGCGCGATTGGTCCGCCTCCGGTGTCCAAAGCCAGATGGTCACCCGTCCTCTTATCCAGCCACCGCGGCGACATAACCCAGGTGTACTTGCCGCCAAAATCGCGCTTCTGCGGCCGCGGGATGGTGGTCTGATTCCACGGATGATTCTGATCCACGGGATTGCCCAGCGGATCCTTCTGCACAAACTTTTCGCTCTGCTCCCAACCGTCATAGTAAGAACTGCCAAGCAGAATGCGAATGTTAAGGTTGATGTCCACCAGGTCGGTGGTCACGAGCTTGCCATCCACCACCACTCCAGGCGTTACATACATCGCCCGGCCCCACTGCGTCATGTTCTTGTAGGTGTAGTCACATACCGCGGGATTGTTAAACGAGCCCCAACACGCCAGCAGCACGCGCCGCTTCCCCACTTCTTCGTAACCGGGAAGGGCTTCATAGAAGAAATCAAAGAGGTCATCGTGCAACGGCACGACCTTCTTCATAAATTCCACGTACTTCATTAAACGCACGAGATAGTCGGTGAAGAGCTGTACCGTCGGAACGGTCCCCACGCCGCCGGGATACAGCGTCGAGGGATGCACGTGCCGGCCTTCCATCAGGCAGAACATTTCTCGCGTCATTCGGCTCATCTGCAGCGCTTCGCGGTAGAACGAACCCACGAAGGGATTCAGTGCCTTCATAATGTCCGCAATAGTCCGGAAGCCGTGCAGGTGGGAGTGCGGCGCTTCTTTCTTCTCTGCCTTGGCCCATACCGACGGATTGGTTTCCTTCACCATCTGCTCGCAGAAATCCACCCCGACCAGGTTGTCTTGAAAAATATTGTGGTCGAACATGTATTCTGCGGCTTCACCGAGATTGACGATCCATTCGGCGATAGCCGGCGGGCGCACGCCAAACGCCATGTTCTGCGCATACGTCGCGCATGTGGCGTGATTGTCGCCGCAGATTCCGCAGATGCGGCTGGTAATGAAGTGCGCGTCTCGCGGATCCTTGCCCTTCATGAAAATGCTATAGCCCCGAAAGATGGACGACGTGCTGTGGCACTCCGCCACCTGCCGGTTCTCAAAGTCGATCTTGGTGAAAATTCCCAGGCTGCCAACGATCCGCGTGATCGGATCCCAGTTCATCTCCACCAGTTTTCTTGATCCGGTTGGCGTGCCTTTTGCCGCAGAAGTCATTGTGCTCATGTTTTCCGCTCCTTAGATCGATTAGTACGCCCCGGGTCGATAGCCAGTGGTTAGTTCTGGCCGAGAATGCCGCCACTTCGGTTCCTTGTTTACCGTGTCGTTGGTAAATGCGCGCAAAGTTCGAATGGCCTTGCCGTAAATGCCGATGCTCGCAGCGGACACCTTTGCTCCCGGCGGCTCATCCATGAACGGCATGAACTTGTCCGGAAATCCTGGCATGGTGCATCCGATACAGATACCTCCCACATTCGGACACCCGCCGATGCCTGCCATCCAACCGCGCTTGGGCACGTTGCAATTCACCACCGGTCCCCAACATCCCAGTTTCACGATGCATTTCGGCGAACCGTACACTTCCGCGAAATCACCTTGCTCGTAATAACCGGCGCGGTCGCAGCCGTCATGCACGGTCTTCCCGAATAGCCACACCGGCCTCAACTGGTCATCCAGCGGAATCATCGGAGCTAATCCCGATACCTGATATAGAAGGTAGAGCACCGTCTCCATGAAGTTGTCCGGCTGCACCGGGCAGCCAGGTACGTTCACGATCGGCAAGCCCGCTTTGGACTTCCAATCCCAACCCAGGTAGTCGGCCAGTCCCATTGCTCCGGTGGGATTGCCCTGCATGGCGTGGATGCCGCCGTACGTAGCGCACGTTCCACAAGCAACTACCGCAAGCGCTTTCGGCGCTAACCGATCGATCCACTCGTTCGTGGTAATCGGTTGGCCGGTCCTCGAATCTGTCCCCAACGCCGCCCAGTAGCCTTCCTTCTTGATTTTCTCGTTGGGGATCGACCCTTCCACCACCAAAACAAACGGTTCGAGCTTCCCTTGCTCGGCTTGATACCAAAATTTCAGAAAATCATCGCCGTTTTCGTAGGCCAGCACCGGATTATGCAGATGGACTTTCGGCAATCCTGGAATAGCCCCTAGCAGGACATCCTCGATGCTCGGTTGGGTCGCCGCCGTTATCGACACAGAATCGCCATCACAACCAAGCCCCGCTGTGATCCACAGAATATGTACTTCTGGAACCGGCGATGGCTTTTGTGTTTTTCGACCGTAAGGAATTGCTTCGGGTGTCATTTCTAGTCTCTCCTCTCGGGCTCGTGCGAATCCCAGCAGAGACAACTCTGCCCAATCCCGAACCCACGCGTAACCTCCACTTGGACAGATCAAGCGCTTCGCAACGGAAGCGCATGACGCGTTCGGGACAAACTGCTATTCACATTTTCGATGGTGAGAATAACTACGGCACTGGGGAGACTACAATCAGGCGCACGCCGTATTTAACATCAGGGACGGTCGTTTACTGCCATAGGGAATTCCCTGATGTGGATATTTGTGGAAAACCAGTTTAATAACCGCCGTTCAGATTGACGGTCCATTCAATCGCGTGCTGCACCAGTTCGCGCGCGTTCCGTAGCGCCAGTTTTTCCTTGATATGTGCCTGGTAGGACTCGATCGTCTTCACGCTGAGATGCAGCTCGTCGGCAATTTGCCGCGTCCCGTGGCCCTCGCCAATTAACCGGAAAACTTCGAGTTCCCTATCTGTAAGATTCAGGAGCGGTGAGCTCTTCGTCGGCGAAGCTCCTCTTACATACTGCTGCAACATGGTATTTGTGAGCCGATCGCTGAGATAAACCTCTCCTTGCAGGATTCTTCGAATCGCCACCAGCACTTTCTCGGTGGCCTCTTGCTTCATAATGTAGCCATTTGCGCCCGCCCGCATGGCGCGCTCCGCATAGATCGACTCGTCGTGCATGGAAAGAATCAGCACCGGAAGACTTCCGGTTTTCATCCTGATTTCCTTGAGCACGTCCAATCCATCCGGCCCGCTCAAGGAAATGTCCAATACCACGATATCCGGCCGGAGGGTCGCGATGGCGTGGAACGCCGAATGCGCTCCCTCTGCTTCCCCGCACACGCAGAGATCCGTTTCGCGGTCGATGAGCAGCCCAAGCCCCTGACGAACAATGGGGTGATCATCAACCAGAAGCACCCTACACTTCTTCGTCTGAACACTCGCCTGAGGTTTCGTTATCATTGGCGTTCCCTACTATTCAATACCTCGAACAGGAAACATGCAAGTCACCGTGATCCCTCGGTCTTGATTCGGCTGCACTTTCAGCGATCCCCCTACCATGTCCGCACGATAGTTCATAATGCTCAAACCAACTCCCGGCGGATCCGCCGGCTTCTTGGGAAATCCCTCTCCGTCATCTTGAATTGACAACGTGCCGGCCCCGTTCTTGCCGGAAAGTCGAATCACAATGTTCCTCGATTTCCCATGTCGTATCGCATTGTTTACCGCCTCCTGCGCGATGCGATAAAGATGCGTCGCCAGATTCGCGTCGTGAATTCGCAGAGGACTCTCGCACCGGAAACTGCAGCCGATGTGAAACAATCCCTCCACTTCGCTCGCCCACTTCTTCAGCGCGGACATCAGTCCCAGCGGCTCTGCCGCAACCGGATGGAGCCCGCGCGCCAGTTGCCGCGTATTATCGATCGCCTGATTCACCATTTTAACAATCTTGGCCGCTTCTTCCGCTTCCGGCAAGGTCTTGTCCGAAAGCTTCTCCTCGAGAACTTTGCACATGAATGCGATGCCCGTCAGGTGTTGTCCCAGGCCGTCGTGCAAATCTTGCGCGATGCGCCGCTGTTCTCGGGCGCTGATTTCCAGTATCGCTTCCTCCAGACCCTTGCGCTCCGTAATGTCGAATCCCACGCCGTGGATAAACCACGGCCGCCCATCCTCCCGGCGAATCATTTTTGCTTCGCACTGAAACCACAGCACTCTGCCATCACGCGCTATCACCCGATACGCCGCTCGCAGCGCTTTGCCGGAAATAAACATCTCCGCGGCTTCCTCGCTCCACCGCATCTTGTCATCGGGATGAATTCGCTGATACCACCGCACTGGATCTTCCAACCACTCAGTCTGCGAAAATCCCAGCGCCGTCTCAATCTCCGGGCTGACGTACGCTTCACCAATGCCCTCGTCGAGATACGCCATGAACACCACAGCCGGAATCTGCTCCACCAACGCGCGATACTTCGCTTCCACGTTCGGCAAATACTGCGGCACAGCAGCCTCCGCAGCCGGCGTCACCCCCGTCTCTAAAGCGAAATTGATTTTTCGACTGGTATTGAGCGATTGTTGTTGCAAAAAAACGCCAGCAAGCTCCTGAAGTGCCTTCTCCGCTTCCGACAGCTGTGCGGATAACTTCTCAGCAGCATCACCTTCCGTATCGTCGCGTCTCCAATCCCTATGCGTGAGAAAATCTGCCGCCATATTCCAGCCTTTACTCTACGATGCCCGCCTCAAACGCTTGGATTTCTGCCGCTGACGCCGTTCGCCAAAGCGTCCTCGCTTCACTCCGCAGGCCGCACCCGCCACGACGGCTCCTTGTTCAAAGACGCCTGCGTAAATCTCCGCAGCGCATGAATCGCGCGCCCATACGTCATCACCGCGCTGGAAGACAGCAGCGACCCCGGCGGCTGATTCATAAACGGCATAAATTTATCCGGAAATCCCGGCATCGTACACCCGATGCAAATTCCCCCAACGTTTGGACACCCGCCGATCCCGCCCATCCATCCGCGCTTCCCAACGTTGCACTGCACCACCGGCCCCCAGCAACCCAGTTTCACAATGCACGTCGGCGCCCCATATTCATCCGCGAACTGTGCCTGCTCGTAATATCCACCTCGATCACACCCTTCGTGTACCGTCGCGCCGAATAGCCATGTGGGACGCAACGCATCGTCAAGCGGAATCATCGGCGCGCGCCCCGCCGCCATATGCAACAAATAGAGCAGTACTTCCATAAAATTGTCTGGCTGCACCGGGCATCCTGGAACGCATACAATCGGAATGCCCGCCTTAGACTTCCAATTCCAGCCGAGGTAATCCGCCAATCCCATACAGCCGGTCGGATTTCCCTCCATCGCGTGAATGCCGCCGTACGTTGCGCACGTCCCAGCCGCAACCACCGCCCACGCCTTCGGCGCCAACCAATCGATCCAGTCGCACGTCAGAATCGGCTGTCCGGAAGCTTGATCCGTCCCAAACGTCGCCCAATATCCTTCTTTTTTGTTCTTTTCGTTGGGAATCGATCCTTCCATCACCAGGATGAACGGCGCCAGCTTGCCTTCCGCCGCTTCATGAAAATGTTTCATGAACTCTTCGCCGTTGTCGTAGGTAAGAAAGGGATTGTGCAGGTGCACCTTGGGTATCCAGGGTATGCCACCGAGAAGGATGTCCTCTATACTCGGCTGCGTGGCCGCCGTCATCGCAATGGTATCGCCATCGCAGCCCAGCCCGGCGGTGATCCACAGTACGTGGATTTCCTTTATCGGGACCGCCGTTGCGTCAGTCATCCGACCCTGTTCGGGCGAACTCGCCATGCCGTTTTCCTCTCTGGAATTCGCGCCGGCCTTGCGGAGTAATTCGTTGCCCTGCGAAGCAGCTCTTCGCCGAGATTGTACCGAATCAAAAGGAATGTGTGCAGTTTTCTTCTTTCTTTCCGCGCGAGAGGCCGGGGTCGCTATAAGTCAGCTAGCGTACCGTTATGATTGTCGCGAAATCAGTGCTTGCCTCTATTCAAAGCTGATCCTACGGACCGAATAGCTTTGGACACTTGCACGGTTTTCGTGCGGCGAAGGCGTTCGCAGCCTAGAACCGTCGCTGATACGCACAAAGGCGGCGGTGTTTGTGGACTTTCGTTTGAAAGTTTGAGAGAGTCAAAAGGAAACAAAACGAAACCTTATCCGTCGGAGAGACTTCATGCTCAATGAGGAGCGGCGCCGGGAGATTCTGGAGCTATTGCGCAACGACGGCCGCGTTCTCGTCCGTGACTTGTCCAAGCGTTTTCGGACCTCGCTCATCACCATTCGTAAAGACTTGGAGTCTTTGCATCACCAGGGCATGCTGGAGCGCACGCACGGCGGTGCATTGCCCATCCGTACTGGAGCTCTTCAGGATCAAACCCTGCGTGAAAAGGAGCGGCTGCACCGGCAGGAGAAAATGCGCATCGCCGCCGCGGCGCTGCGCATGATTCGGCCCGGACAGGTGATCATTCTTGATTCAGGCACGACAACCACGGCGATTGCGCGAGGATGCCGGCACATGCGCAGTCTCACCGTCATCACTAACGCCACAAATATCGCGGCTGAACTGGCTGATAGCAGCGTCGAGGTGATCCTTACCGGCGGCTCGCTGCGAAAGAGTTCGTTTTCACTGGTTGGACCGCTGGCAGAGGAGTCGCTGCGCAAACTCAACGCAGACGTGCTGTTCCTGGCCGTGGATGGTTTCGACGTGGGCTATGGCCTCTCGACGCCTAATCAACTGGAGGCGCGCGTAAACCGGGCGATGTCCGAATCGGCGCGGCGCACAGTAGTGGTTTGTGACTCTTCGAAATTCGGCCGGAGAAGTTTGTCGCTCATTATGGACGTTTCCGCGGTCCACGAAACCATCACCGACCGTGGTATTCCCAAGCACGACCTGAAAGCCTTGCGCGAAGCAGAAGTCGAAGTCACCCTCGTCTAGTCGACCCCCTTTATCGAAACTTTTGCTGCTCACAATCTCCGCTTGACTTACCCACCAAGAGTAAGTAAAAGACATGAAATGAAACAAAGCGTAAGTGGCGCTTTCCGGATGCAAAATCCGGTTTTCCTGGAGACGGCGATGACCTCGACATTGCGAAATTCCTTGCTAGTGCTCTGTTGGCTGGCCTTATTCTTTGGCTGCGCAAACCGGGCTGCGGCGCAAGCGGCCTACACCGCACAACTGAGCGGTGTGGTGACGGACTCCTCCGGCGGGGTGTTACCCCACGCGCAAGTCTCTCTGACCGACGAGGCGACAGGCATCGTCGAGAACGCGCAGACCGACGACCGTGGAGTTTATGTCTTCACCGGCATTCGGCCGGCCACCTACACCCTTCGCGCGGCGGCTAAGGATTTCGCGACGCAAGAACGGAAGGACGTGGTGCTGGCCGTGAGCCAACGGGCAACAGTGGACTTCAAGCTCGCGCCAGGCACCATCAGCGAAGTGGTGACCGTAACGGAGCAAGCTCCGCTGCTGGATACGGGCAACGCCACGCTGGGCACCGATGTAACCAACGAGTATGTGCGAGACATCCCGCTCATCAATCGCAGCATGTTCGGTCTGGTGTTCCTCGCGGGTGGCGTTACCGAGACCACCGGATCGGGCACGCAGGATTCTTATCCTTCCGGCACGAACTTCGTTTCCAACGGACAACGCAACGCGACCGCAGAGGTGCGCATCGATGGCGCGCTGACGAGCGCGCCTGAACAGGGCGAAGGCGGCACGACCAACGTGTACTACCAGCCTTCCGTGGAGATCGTGCAGGAATTTAAGGTGGAGAATAACAGCTTCTCTGCGGAGTACGGGAACAACGGCGGGACGGTGGTGAACCTGGTGCTGAAGCAGGGCGCCAATCAGTTCCACGGAAGCGGCTGGTGGTTTGGGCAGCGCTCCGCACTGGACGCGAACGATTTTTTCAACAATGCCGCCGGGGTACCGAAACCGGACCACGTGCGCGATCAATATGGATTTTCGCTCGGCGGCCCGCTGCGGAAACAAAAAACATTTTTCTTCGTCGACGCAGAGTTCACCAGGGAACATGACCCCGTGAACCTCAACGGGACGGTGCCCACCGACGCCGAACGAATGGGAGACTTTTCCAACACGATGACGGCGGATCTGAATGGAAACCCGGCGTTGCAGACGATCTATAACCCGTATCAGTGTGTTCAAATCATCGGAACATCAAATTGCCAGCGTCCGGCATTCCAGAACAATATGATCCCCCAGCAGTTCATCAACCCCATCGGCCAGGCAATTATCAACATGTATCCCCAGCCGAATGTGCCAGGCGATCAATTTGGGTTGGATAATTTCCGCACGTCCATCCTCACCAACGCACCTGCGCATCAGTTCGACGTCAAGATTGACCATTTCTTCAACGAAAAACAGAAGCTAGCGGTGCGTTATAGCCAGAGCTATGGCGAGTACGACGTGCCATTCGTCCTGGCGAACGCCAACTTCAACGACGGGTTCACTTCGTCCACCACGGTGCACAACATCGGAGTGGAATACAGCTGGACACTTACTCCGACCCTTCTGTGGACCAGTCGCTTCGCACTGGATCGCGTAACGGCGCCAGTTAACTCGGCATTCCCGGACCTTTCCAGCGTGGGATTTCCCTCCAGTCTGGCAGCCAACGGCTTCGAGCGCATGCCTAGTATCCAACTCGACGGCACCAATGATTGGCTATCGCTGTTTACGCAATGCTGCACCGATACCGCGTTTGCCCACACTCTTTACAGCTACTCTTCCTCCTTATCTTGGGTCAAGCACGCGCACACCATCAAATTCGGATTCGAGCAGCGGCAGTTTTTCAATAATTTCGATCAGCCCAACTATCCGACGGGCAATTTCTATTTCCCGCAAAGCTCAACCGCCTCTACGCCCACGACCTCGAGCACTGACTTTCCAACGCAGGGAAACTCCTTTGCCAGCTTGTTACTGGGATACGGCGCAGTCTCCGGCTCTCAGGGCTCGAGTTTCATCAATGTGCAACCATCCGTGGCGGATAAATCGCTGGAAACGGCGTTTTATGTGCAAGACGATTGGAAAGTCACCTCGAAGCTGACCGTCAATTTGGGACTTCGCTATGAATGGAGTTCCCCGTACACAGAGAGGTTCAATCACCAGCAGTATAGCGACTTCACAGGGAACACCGGTGTCACCGTCGATTTGCCCAACGCGTTCAACACAATGCTTACTACTCCGACGGATCTAACTGGCACGACGCTGTTTGTGGGGCAGGGCGGTCTCGGGCGCTCCGTGCCCACGGACCGCAATAACGTCGCGCCACGGCTTGGTTTCGCGTGGTCGATCGATCCGCAAACAGTCTTGCGCGGAGGGGCGGGCATCTACTACGGACTGAGCCCGGCGACGAACTTTCAGTATCCGGGCACCGCTTTTAGTGCCACCGATCCTATTCTCTTCACTCTAGATAATTATCTTTCGCAGAACGCGACGCTCGCAAACCCGTTCCCTCAAGGAATTTCGGAAGCGCAGGGTCAGAAATACGGCGCCCTTGCCGAATGGGGCTACGACAATTCCAACAATCTGGGCACCCAACAAGCGCAAAATGCGGATATTTTTCAGTGGAACCTGGGCGTTCAGCACCTGTTGCCCGGACAAATCACCATCGGCGTAGACTACTCCGCGAATCGCAGCAACCATCTTCCCTGGGGCGGATATTCCAGCACCCGCAACCGGAACTTCATTCCCTCGGATTTGTTGTCGCAAATTTCCGCGCAACAGCACGCGGCGGATGCAAATTGCGATGCCGACAGTTGCGTTTCGAACTACCTCCAGACGCTAGTCGCGAATCCGTTTCTCGATCTCTTTACAAACGGTGTCTTGCCCAACCCCACGCCAGGCGGCACCATTTTCAATGAACCGGCCTCGCTCTACAACCAGCCGATGATTCCGCTGTCGTACCTGCTGCGGCCTTATCCGCAATTCGCTGGAACCTTCCAAGGCTTGCCGATCTTCGGCGCAAATTCCTGGTACAACTCGCTGCAGATACGTTTTCAGAAACGGATGAACCATTACGTCAGCTTTGAGGGAAACTACACAAAATCGAAGTCCGAAGATGATTCCTCGATCGGATTCAATGCGTTCGTAGGAAATCTGAATACAGTTTTTGGATATACGGTGGGAAATCCGCAACAGCTGGACCGCCTAAAGAACGAATGGTCCATCAGCGCCAATGATGTGCCGAATCGATTCGTACTCGCCACGATCATCGATGTTCCAGTTGGAAAGGGGCGCTGGCTGGGATCGAACATGAATCGCTATCTCGATGGCGCGATTGGCGGATGGGCTATCTCGAGCATCATTACATTGCAGAGCGGTCAGCCACTTCCGATAGCCATGGCCACCCCTCGCCTGCAGGATGGAAACCAGCGACCGGACGTGATTTGTCCGCAGGTCTCCAGTGGGCTGAGCTATCACCAGGCGGCGGCCAACGCTCTGAATGGCAGCGCCAATTCGTCGCTGTTCAATGCCGCGTGTTTTGCCGACCCCGGTGACCAGATGCCGGGAAACGCGCCGCGCTATTTCTCGAATCTGCGCGGCGACGGCATACGCAACGTGGACCTATCGTTCACCAAGGAATTTGCGATTAAGGAACACATGCAGCTGCAATTGCGCGGTGAATTCTTCAACTTCACAAACACGGAAAGATTTGGGTTTCCCGACGTGGGCGTGGGCAGCGGGACTTTCGGCGAGGTGCTATCTTCCGCGCCCGGATTTACACCTCGGCTCATTCAATTTGGCTTGCGTTTTGAATTCTAAGGGTGCATGACGGCATTGAGAGCGACAACCACTGTGGCGCTATGCCTGACCGCATTGTTGTGCACGGCCACGCGCGCCGATGCTCCAGTGCAGAACTGGACGAACTACGTCCGAATCGGCGCATATGGTCTCGGACCCAACAACGCTGAGCACATCGTAAGTGACGCGAAAGCGTCTGGCGTATACGGCATTGAAGTGGATAATGACATTCCCGGGCGCTACGAAAGCTTCCTGGATCCCACGCAAAAGTTGCAAGCCATCCATTCCGTGGCCGAGGCCGCTCACAAGGCGGGAAACAAAGCCTTCGTTTACATCGCCGGAACCGAGTGCATCACCGCGAACGCTAAAGATTCGCCGCATTCTGTTCTGAAAGACCACCCGGACTGGCTGCAGAAAAAAATCACCGGTGAACCGGCGGTATTTGGCGGCGGCGCCGCGTTCTGGATTAGCCCCGGCGACGAAGATGTGTGGATCACGCCATATGCTCCGGCGTGGCGGAAAATTTATATGGAACGCGTGCGGCAAATTGCCGCCACGGGCATTGACGGCATCTACGTCGATATTCCGTACTGGATGACGCATTTCGACGGCTGGGAAGACTCCTGGGCCAGCTTCGATTCCTACACGCTGGCCGCGTTTCAAGCGCAATACGGCCTCGACGCTCGCAAGGACGTTGTATTGGGCGATTTCTCGAACGCCGGATTCCGCAAATGGGTGACCTTTCGTATCGATACCTTCACGGAATTCATGCGGGTGATTCGGCAAAACGCGCGCAGCGTAAACCCGGCGATCATGGTCATTCCGGAAATTTATCCTGGCATCGAGCCAGAGTCGGTGCGTGTGGGAGCGGATGTATACGAACTGTACGGCGTAGTGGATGCCATCGCCCATGAGTATGAATTTGGGGACGGCGATCACATGGCGTCGTCGCGCACGCAGCTGGATTGGTTTCTCTATCAGGCGGGCATGCTCACGTTTCGCTCCTTTGCGCAAGGTAAAGCCACCTGGATCCTAAATTACTCGTGGGACGGAGATAAAAACGTCTCCCCGAGTGAAGCGATGCGGACTTTGGCTGCGTCGCAACTGGTTGCTGGCGCAAATTTCTGGGACGCTCCGGGGCACTCCATGGCTGGTTCAAACGACTCCGCTACCCGCAAACAGATCTTCGATTGGATCGCGAAGCACGAGAAGACCTTTTATCTCCCCCGTACGCCCATGCATCCGGTCGGAGTCTACTTTTCTCCATCGAGCCGCAATTTCGATGCGGCGCGATTTCTTCCGTCGTATCGCGGGACCCTGTTATTGCTCCTGCAAAATCACATCGAATTTCAGGTCGTCACTCCCAGAACCCTTGCAGAATTTCGCGGAGCGACGCTTGTGCTTCCGGACGTCTCCGCCCTGAACGACTCCGAACGCGTTCAGCTCACGGCGTTTGTGGCACGCGGCGGAAAGCTAGTCGTCTCAGGGGTCGACAGCACCAGCCTCCCCGCGACACAAAATGTCAGTCGGTTCAGTGACTCACCAGCTACCAGCTATTTGCGCGGTTTGGAAAAAGATTTCCATGCGGCGTCGCAAAACAAACCAGCGGACTTTTTGGCTGCTCTGTCGCAGTCGGCAGATTTAACCGTTAGCGCGTCACCTTTGATTGCTTCCAACACGGCTTTGGTGGATGGCCAGCCCCACGTATTTCTGATGAACTTCGCAGGAATCGTTCCGCACCAGAATGTCAAACCATCGCCAGACGATTCCGTGAAAATCACGGTCCCGTCGCGCCACAAATGCGTTCTGCACTTCCTGCCATTTCTGGGAGAAGAACAGCGGGTAACTTCCCGGCCGGCCGGGGACACGCAAGTTTTTTCTGTTCCGGCATTCGACCGCGCGGCAGCTGTCTGGCTAGAGGACACTCAATAGATCTCGACTTATTTCAGGGAGAAGATTTTGTCACTTTCACCGGGAAAACAGAACGGGTTGCGCGCTTTGGCGGATGAACGTGGCGTCATCGCCGCGCTGGCCATCGACCAGCGTAGTGCTCTGCGCAAGCTCTTTGCGAAGGCCAGCGGGCGCGATGCCAATGATATTCCCAGCAAGTGGCTGGTGCAGTTCAAGGAAAAAGTCAGCGAATTTCTAACTCCGTATGCCAGCGCCATTTTACTTGACCCCGAATACGGCCTGCCCGCGGCGGATCGGCGTGCAAAAGATACGGGACTTCTTCTCGCGTATGAACAAAGTGGTTACGACAAGTCTGTTGCTGGACGCTTGCCGCGCCTGCTGAATGATTTCACCGCCGCAGGCCTGAAAACGTCCGGCGCCAACGCGGTGAAGGTGTTGCTGTACTATTCCCCCTTCAGCGGCGCCGATATCAATGCCCTCAAACAGAATTGGGTAGCCAACGTTGGCGTCGAATGTCGAGACGCTGACGTCCCCTTCTTCCTCGAGCTCGTGAGCTATCACGATGAAATGGATGAGAAGAGTCCCGAATTCGCGCGCATCAAGCCCGACGTCGTAATTCGCACCGTTGAAGAATTCTGCAACACCAAGTATGCCGTGGATGTATTAAAAGTCGGCGTGCCTGTGAATATGGACTTCGTTGAATCCGCAAGTTTGCCGCGTTCGCAAACCGTTTATTCGCGCCCCGAAGCGATCGCACATTTCCGGCGCGCATCGAAAGCAGCGCGTCTTCCCTTCATCTATTTGTCGGAGGGGGTTCCTAACCAGATTTTTGCCGAGGCGCTGACGTTGGCGGCGGAAGCTGGCTCTAATTTTTCTGGTGTGCTCTGTGGACGCGCAACCTGGCAAGGCGGCGTCCCAGTCTACGTGCAGCAGGGCGTTTCAGCGTTGGATGACTGGCTGCGGGAACACGGGGTGCGAAACATTCAGAACGTGAACGCGCATCTTGACGCCGCGCGCCCTTGGTTTGAAAGAATTAGCGTTTCTTCCAGCGCCAGGGAGTGACCACCGAATCGCGCCATGTTCCTTTGCGTTAGTCCCAATCCGGCGATCGACAAGCGGCTCACCGTGCCGTCGCTCCAACGTGGACAAATCAATCGCGTCCGCACCGTCCAAAGTTTGCCTGGCGGAAAAGCCGTGCACGTGGCCATGGTGCTGCAAACGCTTGGCGCACAACCGCATTGGATCGGCCCCTGCGGCGGCGCGAGCGGCGAAGATCTCAGAGCCGGTCTTTCTTCTCTCAAAATCCGCGCGACCGCCTGCGCCACCTATCAGCCAACGCGCACGAATCTGGAAATTGTGGAAGAGGATGGCACCGTCACCGAAATTCTAGAGCCGGGTTCGGCGCTTTCCGCAGCGGAATGGGAGGGTTTCGAAAGCGCATGCCGAAAGGTGTTTGCGGAGAACTCGGAAAATAAATCAGTCGTCCTCTCCGGGAGCTTACCCGCAAATACCCGGCCAAATCTCTACGCGGACCTCATCTCCGGCGCGAGGGACTCCGGTTGCAGAACCTTGGTGGACACCAGTGGTGAACCTCTTCGTCTGGCAATTGCCGCCGAGCCCGATTTCGTGAAGCCCAATCGCGAGGAACTGACTCACGTTCTGGGAACGGGAATCAACACGATCTCCGAGGCCTTCGCTGCGCTCCAGAAATTGTTGAGCATCGGCGCTCAGAGCGCCGCCTTAAGTCTCGGTTCGGAGGGGCTTCTGTTTTGTCCTGGCAAAGACGCGCCTGTGTTCTTCGCTCCCGCAGTTCTGCTCCAGCCGCATTCCACCGTGGGCTGCGGAGATTCCGCACTCGCCGGATTTGCATTTGGCATCGCGTCCGCATATTCGCCGCAAGATACGTTGCGTCTCGCGGCTGCCTGCGCTGCGGCAAATTGTTTGGCCGATTCTCCTGGCGCTGCCAGGATTGAGGATATCCAGGACTTTCAGAAACAAATCACGGTCCAACCGCTGGCGGTGGACCCTTGACGCCGCCAGCGAAATGGATTTGCGCTTTGCGTACGCGGAAAAGAAACCGTAGGAGACGTTCGCAAAAAAAGCGTACGTGCCGTACGTATCAGGAATTCGTTTCGTCGAGGAAGGTATGATGCCCGCATCTAGCTCGCCCGCGCGCGGTTCTCACACGCTTGCAGAAATCTTGTCTCAGCCGGAGGTCTGGAGGTCGTGTTTGCATGGCCTGCCGCAAGCTGCCGCCTTTCAAGCCATGCAGACAAAGGCGCGTTCTCGCCGGCCGTGGCTCTTTATCGGCTGTGGAACAAGCTTTTATCTAGCCGAAGCTGCCGCCGGCAGTTGGTCGCAACTGACAGGCCATCCCGCTCGCGCATTGCCCGCTTCCGAAGTGCTGCTATTCCCACAATCGGCGCAGCTCGCGGAGCCTGGTCTTCAGTCCGTCATTATTTCGCGCTCTGGCCGCACTTCCGAGGCTTTACGCGCCGCCGAACTGCTGCGCGATAAATATAAAGTCGCGACTCTGGGAATTACCTGCGCGTTGCAATCCGAACTGGCAAAGACTTGTGAATCGACCATCGTCTTGCCCGCCGCGGACGAGAAGAGCATGGTCATGACGCGCTCATTTACCTCCATGCTTTTTGCCCTCGTTCAGCTCGCCGCGGAAGCCGCGGCTGTGCCGAACCTTTCCTCATCGCTCGAAACTGTCGAGACCGCGCTAGCTTCCACCATCGAAAAATGGAATGATCGCGTGGAGACTTTCGTCGCAAGTCATACGTTTGCGGACTATATCTACCTCGGACAAGGTCCTCTATTCTCCGTCGCTCGCGAGGCGGCGCTGAAGGTCACTGAAATGTCGCATTCTTATGCTCAGGCTTACCACACTCTCGAATTCCGCCACGGCCCGAAATCCATCGTCGCGCCCCACACCTGCATCATGTTTTTGCTCAGCGAATCTGGTATGCAGGCGGAGACCGAAGTCTTACTGGAAATGAAAGATCTCGGCGGCACAATCATTTCTGTTTCCGATCGCGCCGGTGACAGCGTTCGGCAGGCGTCCGATCTGCTCTTCGAATTGCGCACTGGAGTTTCGGAACCCTTCCTCCTCGCCCCCTTCGTTGTTCCCGGGCAGCTTCTTGGCTATCACACGGGTGTCAAAAAAGCTCTGAATCCGGACGAACCGAAAAACTTGAGTCGTGTAGTCCTCCTCGATTGAGCGTTTGCTGAGCCGGCGAATGAGCAGCCACCATAAATTCGATATCAGTGTAGTCGGCGAACTGAATTTGGACCTCGTTCTCTACGGTCTTCCTGGCCATTTCGAACTGGATCGCGAGCACCTCGCTTCAAATCTGAGTCTCACGCTCGGAAGCTCTTCCGCGATCTTTGCCCACAACCTTGCCCTTCTCGGAAATCGTGTCGGCTTTCATTCCGCCATCGGTGAAGATCCTCTCGGCAAAATATGTCTGGAGCGGCTCAATCAAGCCGGCGTTGACGTATCGCCCGTTCGAGAATTTCCCGCCAAGCAAACCGGGCTCACGGTCATCCTCCCCCAACCCGAAAAACGATTCATCCTTACGTATCCAGGCGTGATGGCGGAGATGCGCTTTGAAGATCTCGACCTCGCCAGCGCCTTCGACGCTCGCCATCTGCATCTGTCTTCCTTTTTTTTGCAACAGGCTCTGCGACCTCGCATCGCGGAACTTTTTCGCCTCGCGAAGCAGGCCGGGCTCTCCACCTCTCTAGACACCAACGACGATCCCGAAGACCGCTGGGCGCCGGATGTTCTCGAAGTTTTAAAGTGGGTTGATGTTCTGCTGCCCAATGAATACGAAGCCTGCCGTCTCGCACAGGCGGAAGATCCGCTACGGGCGTTGGATTTTCTGGGCGCCAGAGTTCCGCTGGTGGTCATGAAGCGCGGGGAAAAAGGAGCCCTGGCACGCCGCGGCTCCGAGACCTTTGATTCTTCATCGCCAAAAATCGCGGCTGTGGACACTATCGGCGCCGGCGACAGCTTCGACGCTGGATTCCTTCATCAATTCATTCGTGGCGGGGAAATTTCAGAGTGTTTGCGCTACGGCAATCTTGCAGGTGCCCTCTCCGCAACCCGCAGCGGCGGCACCGAAGCTTTCCGCGACGCTCAGCACCGCAAAGCTTTCCTCTCTTTGTAAGGGCGCCCCAGCGGCTCTTCTCTTCCGAACAATGCCGTCGCAGCGCTGATCTCAAACGCCCCTATTTCGCTTCCAGCAACAAGCTCTCCGTGAAATCAACGCGCAGTTTCGCAGTGGGCCCGGTCACCGTTCCATAGTCTCGGTTGTGCACGTAATCCGTCACATGGTAGCTGCGCTGCTCAAGGCCGCGCAGTTCCACTTCGCCACTCCACTTCACGCCGTCACTGCTCTTGTCCGCTCCGGTCGGCGCATAAAACGCGTAGTACATCGCGCCACCCTTCTCGATCACATAAGCCTCAGGCGCATCATAGCCATACACATACAAGTCCAGGAAATTTCCCTTCGACAGCATCTTTTCGTTATACAGCGCGATCCATTTCTTCCAGTGTTCTTCCTTCCCGGGATTTAGGTATACGTTCTTGAGCTTCGGTCCATAGTCTGGCCACGTGAACTTCGTTCCCAGCACTCCTCCGGTTCCCAGCGTCGAAGCAAAGTCATCCCCAACATCCTGCTCGTTGTCGGTGTTGGCTCCAGTAATGCGGGACAACTCCACATGGTCCCCATAAATGGCTGCATTCGGCCCCAGCAGCGCCTTATACATTTTGATGCGACGGCGCACTTGCACCGATCCGACCGGATCCGCTGTAACCGCTTGGTCCATATACCGCAGCCACGCCAGACTTGGCGGCGTACCGCACGGGCAACTTTGCGTCACGCTGTCTGGCTTTAGTGCGCGCGTGGTCTCAAAAATCGTCCTGTACACATCGCCCATCGCATAGACCGAGTCGAGCGGCGATTTGTGATGATGTTTGGGGTTGTAACAACGTGGCGTGGCATAAATATTGTCCAGCTTGTGTCCGTCGAAGTCCCAATCTCGAATAAAACGTTCCGTGAGTTTCTTGTAGTATTCGCGCACCTCCGGCACCGCCGGGCAAAGCGTCGCCAGATTCCGCGTCATTCTCGCCGGCTGCCCCTTTTCATCCAGAATCAGCCAATCCGGATGCTCCTTCACCACATCCGAAACAATATACTTGTGGTCTCCGTATTTGAATTTCCCATCTTCCACCGCCAAGGGCAGCCACCAGAGCTGCACCTTGATTCCCTGCTCATGAAAATCCTTCACCATTTTCTGAATCGCGTCTCCGCCAAACGTATCTTTGCGCGGCTGCCAATCCCCGTAATCGTTGAACCAGCGGTCATCCAGCGTCGCCCAGTGAATTCCCAGCTCTTTCAACTTGGGAATCGTGGCGATCATCTGTTTCGGCGTCACTTCGGACTCGTAGCCCCAGCCGCACCAGCTCACCGCATAATTCTCGTCGTTGTTTTTCGGCCGCGTCAAACCTTCCCGCTCTACGGCCTTGGACCACATGCTCAACGGCTCGTAATAGTCCCCGTGGTAGACCATCAAAAACGTTCTCGGCGTCGCAAAACTCTCACCCGGTTTTAGCGTTGTGCCTGCCGGAACGTCCACGGCGGTCTCCACTTCCCCATCGGCCGTCGTCTCCGTCGGTATCGAAAGGACCAGCGGCAGTGTTTCCAAGTGCCCGATCGCCAGGCCCACATTCCGCGTCCAGAACGCCACCACCGGCACGCCTCCTCCGACGCGTCCCAGATCGTCCTTCGTCTCTACCGGCGCCCCGAACGAATTTTCCTGCGAAAATTTTGCCGGCATCGCCAGCACATCGTCTTTGCCCCATTTGATGCTCGACCCAAAAAATGACCACATCTCATGCGCCTGTGCTTGCGGGTCCGCCAGAGATGCATTGAGCAAATGCCGCTGCAACGTTACGGAATCCAGGCTAATTTCTGTGGCTCCAGAATTTTTGTAGCTCGTGGAAAGCAGCGCTAGCGCGGGAAAATCGTCGTACACCTGGACGTCCAGCTCTTCATCAAGCCCCGTGCTCGCGCTATGACCTCTAACCACTACTCTTTTTCCAAGCGCCCCGAGCTTGCCGTTCGCCGGCTGAATCTGCGCTTGCGCCAAATCGCGCACAAAATCGCCAATCTCCTTTTTGCCGCTGGTGACCACAACTCCTGTCCCCGGCGTCGTTTCATCCAAGCTGAGCCACTCAGTTCCATTCTTGAGTCGTCCGGAAAGGCTCCCCGCCGCGGAAAGCACGAACTCAGCCTGCGCGGTCTTCAAATGAATTCCGTCCGCCTGTGTCTCCACCACCACCGACGACGATGGCTCCGTTTTCTTTTCCTCCGTCTTGCATCCGCCACCAAACTCCAGAGACAACGCTGTTATCGTGGCCAGCATTGCCACGCTCGACCTTCGCCCTAGCCAGCTCATTTTTTGTCTCCGTGATACATCGCGAAAATCTTCTCCGCGTTCCCGTGGTAAACCTTCTCTAAAATTCCATCCGGCAAGCCCATGCCATAAATCATCCATCTACCCTGGCCCGGATAGCCCCAGTACGGGAAATACTCGTCGTCCGTCTCCAGCCAGCGAAAATAGTTCGCATACATCTCGGACACCGGCTCCGAATCTGTTCCAAACAGGATGCGGTCCTGAAACTCCGCGAAGAATTTCGCGGCCCGCCTCGGCTGCCGGCCCAGCTCCGATTCCCGCGCGCCTAATTCCACGTACATATTGGGATATTTTCTCAACCATTCCGATACCGCATCCAGATTCTCCGGCCAATTCGCCACGTGCAGCGCGATAAATGTCGTCTTCGGATGCTTCGCCACGATGTGGTTCCGCTCTTCCAGCAATGTCAGCTTGCTCGGAAAAGTTCCGCCATAAAAACTCCACGACGGGTTGTGCATCAACTCCTCGTACCTTTCGTTCTTCGCATCCGTCGGAGTAAAAAAAGCCTCCGGATCGGTCGAATGGATCGCCACCGGTATCCCCAATCTTCCGCACTCTTCCCACACCGGATCCATCCGTGGATCATCGATGGCCACCAGTTTCCCGCTCTTGTCCTTCACTCCCAGCCCCCAATCCTTCAGCACCTTCAGTCCACGCGCCCCGCGCTTTACCGCATCATCCAGCTGCGCGACCATTTCCGCGCTGAAATTCGGATCGTCGATCTTGCTCCAGTCCATTTGCGCGAAGACCACGAATCTGTCGGGATACGGCTTCACCATCTTGTCCAGCACGCCCTGCAGTTTTTCTCCCCACATCCCCGTCAGGATCACCACCTTTTTCACGTTGGCTTGATCCATTCCTCTTACAACCTCGGCGGCCGGAACCTCTTCGCCATGCACCCCGCCCGCATCATTCACGTGATTGTGCACATCGATCACGTAAAACTTCGCGCGTGGCACCTCGTGCGTCGCCACATGCAGCATGGGCTTGGGATCCCAATCCTTCAAAAGCAGGGTCATCCGTTTTTCTGCGTCCGGATCTTCTCGGTACTGAATATCCTGTCCAAACGCCTGTGCACCCGCAGCGGCTACCAAGACGGTCAGCATTGCAAGCTGTATCACCCAACGCATCGAGCACACCTTGTTCTTCATCGTTTTCGTCCCGTCCAGAAATATTCCTCGGCTTGATCGCCTCAAACGCGCACGCCAGAGTGTAATCCTATACGTAGACAAACGAAAGTAAAAGAAATAAAACGAAGCATTGGCGGTGGCTCGCGCCTTGCGAAGTCAGCTACAGCCTCAAGCAATCCTGTACTTTTTCAAACAGATGGAGCCCGAGCGGCTGTTCTCGTTTCGGTGTCATTCCCAATGCTGTTGAGCGCGAAGTTGACTACGCTGCCAAACCGACGACGCTGGTCGTACTTGCCCTGGAGGATGTGGAACGGCGTTATGCTGACCGTTAGGGAGTCCGGCCTCGATAAATCCCTGTTGCGCCTCGTGCAACCAATCAGAGGCTCTTGGGTGAGTAACGTTTTACAGAGCTGAGGCTACGGAAGTGCCGGCCGCGGCAAACACCATGGCCATTTCTGCTTGCGCGAACGACAGAAAGCATTGCACAACGACGGGATCGAACTGCGTGCCGCTCGATTCCACGAGCCGGCGGACGGCTTCTTCGGGTGGCAGGCCGTGGCGATACGGGCGCGAGGAAACCATGGCATCGAACGCATCGATGACGGAAACGATGCGAGAAACCACAGGAATTTCCGTCTCTTTCAATCCCGCCGGGTAGCCCTTTCCGTCGTAATTCTCGTGATGATGCAGGATGTCCAGCGCGGCGCGTTCAAAGCCGGGAAGAATGCGCAAGACCGCCCAGCCATATTCCGGGTGCTTTTTCATTAGAGCATATTCGTCTGCATCCAGTCGCGCAGGTTTGCGCAGGATAGCATCTGGAATTCCGACTTTGCCGATGTCGTGGAGCAACGCGGCTACTTCCAGGTTTTGCAGTTCGTCCTCAGAGAGGCCGAGTTCCTGCCCAACGCGCATACCCCATTCCGCCAGGCGCGTGCTGTGCACACCGGTATTCAAATCCTTCAAATCCAAGAGCTGGTTAAAGGAGCAGATCACTGCGCTGCGCAAGGCGGAACACTGCTCTTCAACCTGTTTAATTCGCAGCAATTCCGCCATGTGGGCGGTGGAAATCGCACTAGTCACCAATGGCCTCGGCTATTACAAACAAAGCAAGGAACAAGAGCCTTGATTCCCGCTCGAACCTGAGCCATTCAGCCAAGCGGAGACCGCATCATAGGCGTCCAGACGGCCATGATTCAGATTCGGCGTCAGCTGGATGGCATGCGAAATCGCGCTGGAAGCGCTCGATTGCGTAAGAGCAGGCTTGGCCTGCAAGAGCAACGCGGCGGTTCCCGCCACCAGTGGCGAACTGAACGACGTGCCGGAAGCACTGGCGTACGTTCCTCCGGGATAGGTGCTTACAACGTACTCACCCGGAGCCGCGACCCATACGTCCGTCGAACCATAGTTGGAGAACGACGAAAGCTGGTCCGCATCCGACGTCGACGCAATTCCCATCACGCTACTGTTGAGCGCCGCGGGGTAGACTGGCGCGCTCGTGCTTTCATTGCCTGCCGCCGCGACAAGGATCAAACCGTTCTGGTTCGCATACGAGATTGCCTGATTCAACGCCGCCGACGATGTAGCGACATCAAAACTCATATTCACCACATTCGCCTGATGCTGCACCGCGTAATACAAGGCCGCGACGATGTTCGAAAGATAGCCCGTCCCGTTGGACGTGAACGCCTTCAACGGCAAGATTTTGGCTCGTGGCGCCACCAGATGTACCAACCCGGTAGTCATCGTACCGTGCCCAAACGCCGAATACGGTCCGCCATCCAAAATCGCGGCGGAAGATTGATCGAGGATCGCTGCGCTCGATTGCTGCACCAATACTGGCTGCTCGACCTGCGAGCCTTGCGTGGTGGTGGGATCCTGCAGTTGCGGTACGTCCAGAAATTCTGAAGCACCCGGCTGATTCCGCGTGAAATCATAACCAGGCAGCAGCACCGGAACCAGAACCGGATGGTTGGTATCCACGCCGGTATCAATCACGGCAACGATACCGGTTCCACTTAGATTGAAGCCCTGCTGCGCATCGCTAAGGCGGATGATCTGCGTCGCAGGTTGTGCCACGTAGCCGTGGATTACCACGGTTCCGTAATAGTTCACCGGAAGATGGTCATTCAGCGCGGCAGGAATGTTGCTCAGCGGCACCTGGGGAAATGCCAGTAAACGATCCGGTTCGATGCTCTGAATTCCGAGCAAAGTGTCGAGCAGATTTAAAGTGCCATTGAGGAGATTGGACACCAAGTTCCCGGTGGAAGTTACAAGATAAGTCTGTCCAATCGGGCCATCCAACGTGCCCTGCACCTGGCATCCCGCGGACAAACACAGTCCGAGAACGGAGTTCAAACCTCTGTTGGTCCGCACGATGTAACGGTTTTGTGCCGCGGCCGGACGCCCGCCAGCAGTAAGCATCAAGGCCAGAATCACGAACATTTGTAGACTGCGTTTCATAGAATGGTCCCTTCCAGGATTCTCGCTACTCCTACCGCCGAATCACCTCGCCAACGGCAGAAAAGGACGTACGCCTAGTCTCGAGAATTCATCCAGTTTCGCCAATGGTACGAGTGTGCTTTCTCTGCCTACCGATAGAGCTATTTGCCTCTGGTACTTGCGTACCGCTCCGCAAACAGCTGCAAAATTGCGCGTCCACCGCGCTGTCATGCTTTCTCTCCAGGCAGCTCGCCAAGCGCGTGGCGCAGTGAAATAGTGATGGGCTGCTGGCTCTGCCCAACGACGGACAGTTCCAGGTCGCCCGAGTCCGCAATTTCGCCCCGAAACTCGCCAAACTGATTCGTCACCATCTCGGTGACGTTCCCGCGGCGGTCGGAAAGCGTCACGCGCGCACCGCGGCTGACCATCTCTGGCTTGCTGACATCCATCAATTGGCCTGTAACCACGAGCCGATGGCCTTGCGATTGCCCTTCGATCTGTACGTCAATCTGGTACGAGTCCGCCCGGTACAGCATTTGCCTTGGTCCCATAGCGGTCGATCGCGCTCCAGTCAGCGCCGGCTGCAAAAAACTGTCGAACAAAACTTCCACCAGCGTGTTCCTTCTTTCCTCTTGCTTGCCCATTCCGGTTGCAGCGAACGCCGCCTTTGCCACCCGCACCGTCTCTACGGGCGGCTGAAACTTGGCCTCGCTGGCGGCGATGTTGCGAACTTTCTGCCAGCGTGCCATTTTTTTCTCGCATCGCTCGCAGCCGCTTGCCAAGTGTTTCCGCATGGCTTCTAGCTTGATCGGCGGAATCACCCGGTTTACAAAATCGATCCACTGCTCGGTCGTAAAGTGCTCCATGTCCGTTCCCCCCTCAGCCTCAATCGTTTCTCCGCCCCCCGGCGGGAGTGCATATAGCCTCACTCATGGAATAAGGGGCGTCAGGGAGAGAAAAAATATAGGGCAGGGGGAAACTATCTAACTCTATTGGATTAAGTGATTTTGCCGACCAGAACGAAGGGAGCCCAGAAATACGGGTGGGGGTTTTCATCTCGAAGCTGTTTCATGGCACTCTGTAGCGCGCCAGACAGATCCTGGCTATCCATGTAGTTTTTGTAGAACGCCTCCATCAGCTTTGCGGTGCTTTGGTCGTGGACATCCCACAAAGACAACAACAACGAAGTGGCGCCGGCGCAAAATAACCCGCGTTGCAGCCCCAACAACTCATCACCGGCGGAAACAAAATTCATGCCCGTGGCGCATCCGCTCAGCGTAACCAATTTCGATGGCAACCGCATCTGGTACAAATCGTACAAATTCAGGTATCCATCTCCCATGCGAATGGACGAAAACATGGGATTGTCTTGACGGTAGGATCCATGCGTGGCCACGTGCAGCAGGTTGCTTTGCGTTCCGCGTTGCCGCAGTACTTCCATCGTGGCCTCCCCTCCGAGGAATAGCTCGGCATGCGGCAGCAACGCCGCGACGGACTTCACCTCCGAAAGGATCTGGGGAGCCCGCTCATCGGGAATTCCCATCACCAGCGAATTGCGGAGATCCTTGCCGGCCTTTTCCTGGCACAGGGTGAACACCGTCGCACTGGGAGCGTAGGAAATGGTGTGCGTATCGCACAAATAACTATCGCCGGCACGCAGCGCGTGAAACGGCAGAAAGTGCAATGCCCCGTGGGGCACGAAAACCAGGCGCTTCTCGTGGAGATGCGCCTCGAGAGGCGCGAGAAGCTCCCGATACAGTGCTTCCAAATGACCTTGCGTCGCTTGCAACAGTGGTTTCTCAAACCGCTGCGCATACGCCGCGCCCATGCGAAACTTAGAAATTTGAAACCGGAATAGATGCAAAAAATGCAGAACTCGCGACACTACCGAGACCGGAACGATTTCAATCGTTTCCCGCGTAACCACCGCGGCTACCAGGCGTTCCCCGGCGGTGTAGTACTCGATCAGCGCGGTATTTGCCGGGATCGCCGCCTGCACACGTTCCAGGGAAAAATCGACTGGTGCGTCCAGCGCGGCGTTCTCGCGCTCTTGCGCCGGTAGTTCCCGAATCCTTCGCAGTAGTTCATTTTCCTGTAACACAGCCTTTTCCTGCAGTTGTTGCAGTCTTGCAGGCGAGTTTTCCTCGGGCCGCAGCTGCTCTTGTTCGATGCGGTGGTAATACCAGTTCAATTCTTCGCGTAAATCGCGAATGCGCCGGACCAACTCGCTATGCCCGGAATCGCCCAGCAGCAGCGTCTGCCCGCTTTGAAAAATCATTTCCGTCATGCTGCGGGACTTCGCGGCCTCCATCCAGCCAAACGCTTCTGCTGCTGGAATCTCGCCTGATCCGCCACTCAGGTGCAATCCGACGAGCTCCTCGTAAACTTGCAAGCGGTTTTTCACGAAGGAAATCTTCAGTTCTTCGGAGTGCAGCCGGCTACGCATGATCTCCAGCGATTTACATGCTTCGCGGTAGGAGAACACGGCGGCCGCGCGATCACCTCTCCCCTGCGCCATCTGTGCCCGCAACACGTGCGTCTGATACATCAGAACCGGCGTCTGAAGACCATTCATCCGCGCGGCGGCGGCCTCGGTCTCGGCGGCTGCAACGGCCGGCTCTCCAACCTGCAACGCAACACGGGCCAGCAACAGATGCGCGAGCGCCGACTTGCCGCGCAGGACCGTTTGATCGAAAAAACCTGCCGCTCCCGCGCACAGCCGGCGCGCTTCGAAGTACCGACCCTCATGAAACAGCAGTAGCCCCTGATACAAATCCAAGAGCCACGGCCACACCGGATTTTTTTCTCGCGCGAACATTTCGCGCGCCTTGGTAAATCGTTCCAGCGCTTGCACGGTTTTTCCCTGCTGCCCATAGGCCATCGCTTCATTTGCCAGGCTCTTGGCCGCTTCATAGCCCATGCCGAGTTTTTCGAACTGCACAAATCCTTCGCGGGCCATTTCGCGCGCTTCTTCGCTCAAGTTCAGTTCGAGGTAAATCTCGGAGAGGTCCATGTGACACAGCGCGACATGGTAGGCGTCTCCACTGGCCTCGCAAGCGCGCCGCGTCGCGAACAGCATCTCGATCGCCCGGCTGTATTCACCGCGGAAATAGTACAAGTACGCGATGTTGTAATCCGCTTGGTCGCGCAGCAGCGGCATGCCATATCGTTCCGACAATTCACGCGATTTTTGATAACAATCCAACGAACGGGTAAAGTCGTTTAGGCTGATCAGGCACATGGCCATGTTGTGCAGGGCAATGGCCACGCGCTCCCAATCCTCATACTCAGAGAGTGTCTTATAAGCGCGCTCGTAGTGCGCCAGCGCTTCCTCGAAACGGTCCTGGCGGTGAAAAATGTTTCCAACATTATTCTCCAGGCTGGCGATTCGCCTCGTCTCACCCTGCTCGGTGAAAATCTTTCGTGCACGTTCCGAAGCCTGAAAAGCGCGATCGTATTCCCCGAGTAGAATCATCGGCTGGATGGAACTGCTCAGCGTGCGCGCCGCTTCTTTCCAGATTTTCAGCGCTTCATAAAGCTTGCAGGCTTTTTCGTGATGCTCCACCGCCGCGCGGTTGTTGCCGCTGGCGTATAGCGCATTGGCCTTGGCGCGCAGTCCCAGCGCCAGGTCTTCCTTGCCTCGCGATGCGCGCGCAATCACCATGGCCGCGTCGGCCAGCGACAGCGCCTCTCGCACATCCACACGGATTTTCTCTACGACCAGCTCGGCGAGTTGTTTGACGACTTCTGTACCTACCAGCGCCTTATGCCGTGCTAGAAATTTTCGTCGTGCCGCGTCGGTTTGCAGCCGCCCTAGCTCGGCAAGCAGTTCTTCGCGAGTTCGTTTCTTCTCCATCGCCCGCATCAGTGAAATCCCAACTCATCAAGATGCCGCCGCAATCGCTCTATGCATTTCTGCCGAATGAATCCAATGGATCCCACCGCCAAACCCAGCTCCGCCGCGACTTCCGCATACGGACGCGCCGGCGTTTCGAAAAATAGCAATTCCACCATGCGTTGGCACTGCGGCGAAAGCGCCCGCATCGCTTCGCGCAACATCTGTTCTTCTTGCGTTTGCTGCACCAGGCTTTCCGCAATCGCCGGCGTTTCGGGTACCGGTAAGTCCTCCGAGTCGCGACTGACCAGCCGCCCCTGCTGCTGCTTCCATCGGTAACACTGGTGGTGTGCCACCTGCATCAGCCATTTCGGAAGCGCGCGCGGTTCCCGCAGTTCCGGTAAGCGTGCCAGTAATTCCATGCACGTGGCTTGAAAAACGTCGGCGGCTTCCTGCGCCGGCAATCCGTACTTGACGGGAATGGAATGAATCAGCGATTTGTACTTTTCGATCAGCAAAGACCATGCGTCGTCGCTGCCCGCGAGACATTCTTTCACCAGGCGCGCGTCATTCCAGCCGCCAGGTGGCTTCTTGGCGGCCCTGATGAGCGCCGGGCTCATCGGCTGGCGCTCACCTGCTCGCTGCGCACATAAAGTTGCTCGACGTTCCAGAGCACATACGGTTCAAGTACCGCGGGGTGGAAATTGCCGATGCTGTTCTTGGCGCCCGTCAAAATGTCCGGACTGGCCAGAAATATCATCGGCTGATATTCGGCGAGAATCTCTTGCACGCGATCATACAGCTTCTTCCTCTGCTCGAATTTCGGCGTATCCAGTTGCTGCTCCATTAAATCATCGATCTCCGCTTCCCACGGCGTTGCCGGATGCGCCTGCGAAGGATCCCAGAGGTGCGTTCCACCGCTCGATAGCCAAACATTGAGATCCGAATTCGGATCGGCATCGAAACTTGCCAGCCCCAAAACGCAAGCGTCGTACTCTTTCGTTTGCGTAACGCGATCGATCAGCGAGCGAAACTCCAGCGGCACCACTTGAACGCGCATGCCCAACTCTTTCAAATCCTCCTGAATCAGCGCCGCCATTTTCGTACGGTCCGCGTTCGAAGAACTGGTCAGAATCGAAAACTCCACCATTTTCCCATCGCTATCTAAGAGCTCGGTCGCCCCATTTCCGTCAGTCCTCCACGAGAAACCGGCTTCCTTCAGCAATGCACGCGCTCTGTCGGGCGACCGCGGCGGGCGTCCAATCGATGCGTCCACCCACCGCCGATCTCCCGGGGTCACCGGCCCCCACAGTGCCGTTCCTCGTCCCTGATAGATCAGGCGCACGATCGCATCGCGGTCGATCACCGCAGAAACCGCCTGCCGAAACTTCACCTCGTGGAACCATTTCGACTTGCTCGTCACCTCGGGCGCAGCCTTGGCTGCAAGATCATTCAAATTGAAAAACAGAAAATTGTATTCGAGCCCCGGGCCCGCGTCGGTCATTGTGTAAGTACGCTGCTGACGCGCCAGCGCGGAAAAATTCTCCGCTCCCAGGCGGCTGATTACATCCGTCTCCCCGGATTGAAACCGTAATACCTGCGCATCCGCGCTGGGTACGAACAGAAACACCAACTCGTCCAAGTACGGCAGGGTGTTCCCTTTCACATCCGTTTTCCAATAGAAGGGATTGCGCTCCAGCACCAGTTTTTGCCCGGCTTCGTACTCTTTTAGCCGGTATGGTCCCGCTCCCGCCCAAAGATTCGCCGGAGTCGAAAGCCCACCAGCTTGCCCCAGCCTTCCTTCCAGGTAAGTCTTTTCCAGCAGATGCCGCGGCAGAATGGTCAGCCCGTCAAACATCCGCTCGCCGGCTCCGTAAGGCTTCACCATTTGAAAAATCACCGTCGAGCTATCGACCTTCCGCACCGTGATCGGTTTCCCTCCCACGATCAGCAAATCCCGCTGCGTGGCGTGAACACTCTCATCCAAGTACACGCGCATGGTGAACAACACATCGTCGGCATCCAGCGGCTGCCCGTCCGAGAAACGCAGCCCTTTGCGCAGCACCAGCGTGTATTGCAAACCGTCTGACGAAACCTTGCAGGATTTTGCCAGCGCAGGTTCCGTCAATTGCGTCCCACGGTTGATATGAATCAGATCGGCTTGCATCGCGCCGATGACCTCGCGAGACGGCGCATCGATCGCACTGAGTGGGTTCAACGTTTTCGGTTCGGCACGCAGCGATACCACCAGCCGCCCGCCGGCATGGCCAATCTCGCCCGGGACGGATAGTAATTCCTGAGTGTTTGGCAGGGGTAACATCGAACTAGGAATTAGAAAGAATGAAGCGCAGGCCAGCAAGAGCAGTCCACCGCTAATCCGTTTGCGCAGGGGAAAAGCGCGTTCCAATATCATGATGGGTCCCTCCACGCTTCCCTTCTATCTTCACCGTCACACCATCCACGTGCAATGCATTCGCGAGCCCTTGGTATCCTACAAAGAACGGCACGATGGCCAGCGCCGGCAGGTACATCCACCAGTACGACACCAGCACGCTGTACTGCTGCAGAATCGCCAGCAAATTCCCCCAACTCGGCACCGGTTCTGGTATCCCCAGCCCTATAAAAGACAGCGTCATCTCCGCAAGCACAAACTGCGGCACCAGAATGGCAGCCTGCGTTAACAGCACGCTCCGTGTTTCAGGAAGTATGTGACGCCGTACTAGGTATGCATCGCCCGCGCCGAACCCCCGCGCCGCGCGGACAAAATCACGCTCCTTGACGCTCAGCACCACTCCTCGCACCAGCCGCGCCGGTCGCGCCCAACCGACTGCTGCGAGAACCACCACCACCAGAAGAAAAGCCCTCAGCGGCGACACCGTAAGCGGCAGGAATGCCCGCAGCGCAAAAAGCAAATACAACCAAGGCAACGCTAGAAATAGTTCCGCAAGCCGCATCAGCAGCGTGTCTCTCCAGCCGCCGTAAAAACCGGCGACCGTGCCGATCATCGCGGCCACAAAAATAGTGCCTCCTGCGCCGAGCAAGCCCGCAAGCAGCGAAATCTGCCCGCCATACAACATGCGCGAGAGCTGGTCGCGGCCCAAGCCATCACTCCCCAAAAGGTACAGCCGCGCACCCTCCGCACCAAAAAGATGCCGGCGCGACGGCAGGAAGCCAAGCAATCGATATTGCTCGCCCGTCGAGAAGAAACGCAGCGGGATAGCTTTCTCAGTGTCCTCCTCGAACTCGTCAAAAGTTCCTTCGCGCAAACGCTCCGCATAGAAGAATGGTCTAAGATGCAAGTGCCCACGTCCCAGAAAGTGCACTCTCATCGGAGGCAAATACGCGTGCTCGCGATCTTGCTTCACAGGATCGTAAGGCGCGAGAAATCCCGCACCCCCCACAACGGCGTGCAAAACAAGCAGCGCTACAAACCATCGTCTAACCCGCCGGCGATCCATCATCGCGCTCCACCCGCTGTGCGAATCCGCGGATCCGCCCAATACAACAGCAAGTCCCCAAGAAAATTTCCACAAACTAAGAAAATCGTCGAAAATAGCACGCCGCCGATAACCACGTACAAATCCCGCGCCAGGATCGCTTCTAGCAAGAGCGGTCCAAGCCCCGGCCAACTCATCACCATCTCTACCAGTAGAGAGGCGCTCAAAAGCGTCCCCACACTAAATCCAAATAGCGAAATCATTGGATTGGCCGCCGCGCGCAGCGCATAGCGGTACAACAGTTTGCGTCGCGGAATTCCGTGCGCCGTGGCCGCTCGAAAAAAAGGCGCTCCAAGCTCCTCTGCCACCGCCGCGCGTATGTGCCGCACCAGTATTGGCAAAGCGGATAGCACGAGCGCGGCAACCGGTAGCGCCATATGCATGGCCAAATCGCGGAGTTTGCCCCATCGCGACAGTTCCGCAAATCCCACAGACACCATGCCACCGGTCGGAAACCACCCGCTGCGCGCCGCCAATATCAACAATCCCAGCGCCAGCACCAGTTCCGGAACCACCATCAGCGTCGCCGTGGCCAGCGATATGGCGCGGTCTGGCAAATGTCCCCGCCGCTCCGCACTCCAGATCCCCAATGGCAGGGCCAGCGCCCATGCCAACAGCATCGCCGTCAACGTAAGCAGCAGCGTGTTCCGGGCGCGAATCCACAGCAGCGGCGCAACTGGACCGTTGTAAGCAAAGGAGTATCCCAGCTCACCATGCGCCACCGCATTCACCCATCGCGCATAGCGAAAAGGCAGCGGGCGATTCAAATCGTATTGCGCGCGCAGCGAAGCCAGCGTAGCGGCAGAAATCTGCGGATTCAGCCGCATCTCGTCGAGGTAATTCCCCGGCGCCAGCGTGGAAAAGAGAAAAGTAAGAATGGAAACGCCAATCAGCAGAAAGATCGCCTGCAGCAACCGTCGCAGCAGAAAACTCATTGGACCGGGCGTGGCGCATCCGCCACGTTGTCTATGCCGCGCGCCGCCGCCAGCAGTCGCTGCGTGACCGCGTGCTGCGGGCCATTCACGATGCGCGCGACAACTCCCATTTCCACAACCCGTCCATGATCCATCACCGCAATCTCATCAGCCAGGTGCGCGGCCATAGCCATATCGTGCGTAATAAATACATAAGTCAGCGCAAGCGAAGCCTGCAATTCGAAAAGCAAATTCACAATTTGCGCCTGCACTGAACAATCCAGTGCCGATAGCGCCTCATCCAAAATCAACAATTTCGGCTCCAGCGCCAGCGCACGCGCGATCGCAATTCTTTGCCGTTGCCCGCCACTGAACTCACTCGGCCGTTCGTTCAGCTTTTCTCCCCGGAGGCCGACGCGCTCCAACAGATCTCCAGCCTTGCCGCGCTGCGCCCGGTGATCGCCACGTTTCTGTACCCGCAATGGTTCCATCACCAGTTCCAGCGCAGTCATGCGCGGATTCAGCGAACTCACAGGATCCTGAAATACCATCTGAATATTGGACCGCACCGCCCGGCGTTGCCGTTCCGGCAAATTCGTAATTTCCGTGCCCTCAAACCAGATTTTTCCGGAACTCATCGGCTCCAGTAATGCCATACAAAGCGCCAGCGTGCTCTTCCCCGAGCCAGACGGACCCACCAAAGCCAGCGTACTTCGCGGATAAATCGTCAGCGAAACGTCGTCCAAAGCGCGCACCTCTTTCCTGACCCCAGACGCGTCTACGCCCCCATAACGCTTTCCTACGTTTTCCAACTTTAAAAGTGCTTCCAAATCGTAAGCCTCTCCACTTCCACTCAACCTGCGTACTTAACACAGGAAACGAACTGTTTGCCGGCAACGCACACCAATTCCGGCTCGCCCGAAACGCAAGCATCCATCCGATCACTACAGCGCGCTTCAAACACGCATCGTCCTGCATCCCGCAATGTCACAGGTGCTACCCCAGGAATCACCGCCAGTTTAGTCTTGCGCCCGACGTAACCCTTCCCAAGTCCCGGCGGCAAACACCGCAACAGCGCCTGGGTATACGGATGCCGCGGCGAAAACAGCACCTCCGCGGTCGGCCCAACCTCCGCCACCCGCCCCGCGTATAAAATCATCACGCGATCCGCGAACCCCGCCAACAGCGCTGGATTGTGCGTAATCCAAATCAACGCAAGCTTGAACTCCTCGCGCAGCCGTCGAAACAGTTGCAATATCTCCATCTGCGTTTCCGCATCCAGCGACGCCGTCGGTTCATCCGCCACAATCAGCGCAGGCTCGCAGCAAATCGCCTGCGCGATCAGCACCCGCGCTCGCTGCCCTCCACTAAGCTCGTGCGGATACGATCGCGCGATCCGTTCAGTCTCCGTGGGGAAAACCGCCGCAAGCACGCGCCCGGTTCTTTCGCGCAACGCCGCACGCGACAGATCAGTATGTGCGGCCAGCACGTCACAAACCTGCTGCCTCACGCGCAGCGCCGGATGCAACGCCTGCGACGGCTCCTGAAAAATCAAGGCCATCCGCCCACCGCGAATCTTTTCCATCTCACGCGCGTCGCACTGCAAAAGCTCTCGCCCGTCAAAGCGCACCGCGCCACATTCCACAATTCCGTTCGCCGGCAGTATCCGCAACAACGCGGCCGCCAAAGTGCTCTTCCCCGACCCCGACTCCCCAAGTACACCCAGCGTCTCGCCAGCGAGCAGTCGCAGACTAACGCCGGCAAGCGCCACGCCGCTCTTTCCGCTCGCGGCGCCGTACGAGACATGCAGATCTTGCACTTCCAGAAGGGGTGTCATCCCATAACCTTGGAACAGATCCTTGCCTGCCCACTTCTCCATGGTATGCAACTAAATCAACTGGACAAGGAACACCTACCGCCTGGCGCTCGAAAGGTAATCGTCCGCGAACGCGAATTTGAAGCGGATTTGGAGCGTGCTTCGGAGCAGGATCCGGTTATTCTCAAGAGGCAAAAGCCACGCGGCAGCCACGTGAAAAAACTTGGTTGCTAACTGAAACAAAACAAAGGGGAAAAAGTGGAGGCGCGGGTGGGATTCGAACCCACGAATGGAGGTTTTGCAGACCTCTCCCTTGGGCCACTTGGGTACCGCGCCAAACTACTAAGTATAGCAAACCTTGTAGCGGCCGCCTTCTGTCTGCCCCGGCTTGCCGGGGAGGCGGTCGCCTTTTCGTCTGAACGCAGCAAGTACTGAGCTACATCCACCCCGCGGCCACTTCCGGCGACCTTACTTTTTCTCTGCCACGCTGGCAATTTTTGCTTCGCGCAAAAACCTCGCCGATTCTTCGGGCGGCGTCGGGTTGATATAAAACCCGGTTCCCCACTCGAATCCCGCCACCTTCGTCAGCTTGGGAATAATCTCGATGTGCCAATGATAGTGCGGATTAATTTCCTCGCCGATTGGCGACGTGTGAATCATAAAATTGTACGCCGGCCGGTCCAGCACCTCGTCCAGCCGCATCAGCGTGTCCTTCAACATCCGCGCCAGGCTGGCGTACATCGTGCTCTGATTATTTTCGTACGACGATCCGTGCTGCTTCGGCAGCAGCCACATCTCGAACGGAAACCTCGGCGCGTATGGCGCCAGCGTAATGAAATGATCGTTCTCTCCGATCACCCGCTCGCCGGTATCGCGCTCCTGCCGGATAATGTCGCAAAAAATGCATCGCTCCTTTTCATCGTAATAATGCCAGCAGCTGTCTACCTCCTCGCGCACCCGCCGCGGAACAATCGGCAAGGCGATCAGTTGCGAGTGCGGATGCTCCACCGTTGCGCCCGCCGCTTCGCCATGATTCTTGAAAATTAACACATAGCGAAACCGCTTATCGTTTTTCAAATCCAGCATGCGGTCGCGATACGCCCATAGCACATCTTCCAGCGCCCGCTCCGGCAGCGTCGCCAACGTCGCGGCGTGGTCCGGCGTCTCGATAATCACTTCGTGCGCTCCGACGCCATTCATCTTGTCAAACAGTCCTTCGCCTTCACGATCCAGTTCGCCTTCAATCCCCAGCGCGGGAAACTTGTTCGGCACCACGCGAATGCTCCAGCCCGCGGTATTCGCCGCACCCCCGCTGCGCCCATACACCAGAATTTCCGACGGTGTCTTCCCTTCGCTGCCCGGACAAAATGGACAATTCTTCGGGCTCTTCGCCACCACGCTTTCACGCAAAAAATCGTTCGGACGCTTTCCCCGCTCCGTCGAGATAATCACCCAGCGTCCGGTGATCGGGTCCTTTCGCAACTCTGGCAAAGCTTTCCTCCTCGAAGGGGTGCGTCATCGCAAGCAAATTCGCCCGCAGAAAATCGATTTGCGTCGGCACATGATTCTTTGCACCGCACCGTGTGCTTTTCCGATTGTAACTCTTTCCGCGCGGCGTGCGCGTTCTTCCGGTGCACCTATCCGGCGCGCGTATCCTAAGTTACATTTGCGGGTTGAACGCATCCTTATGCAATCGCACCACCGGAGGCGCCCCAATTTCGTTGTCGATGGCCACCACATCGAACCGGCACGGGCACGCCGCCACCCGGCGCTCCATCAAAAATAATTTCGCCGTGCGTGCCAGCATCTCCTGCTTCTCGCGCGTCACGCTTAGTTCCGGCAACGCCGTAAATTCCTTCCGCACCGTTCGCGTGCGCACCTCCACGAACGCCAGCGTCTCTCCATCGTACCCAATCATGTCGATCTCACCCTTCACGCGCCGCGGCATATAGTTGCGCGCCACAAAAACATATCCCAGCCGCCGCAAATACCAATACGCATACGTCTCCCCGCGTATTCCTGTACGCCGCGACGCTTCTTTACTTTGCAGCGCCGCTGCGTCCCCGTCTGCGTCGCCCCCACCGTTGCCGCCGTAGCTGCCGTCATTGCCGCCAAACGACACCACTTCGTCGCGCAATCCCCGCCGCGCCCGCCAGCGCACCGCCTGAAACACCGCCCGCGAAAAAATCGCCATTCTTTTTCGCCTACTGTAGCGCAGGGCGCTCGCCTCTCAGCCCTGCGGCTTTTTCCGCAACGCCGGAAGTATAAACAAAAAGCCCGCACCCGCACACAATTCGTGCGCAGCTACGGGGTCATCGTGCAATCGTTCTGTAGGGGCACGGCACGCCGTGCCCGCCATTTCCTAGGCGCCCTAAATCTTCGCCTCGGCCTCCCGCAAGCACTCCTCCAACGTCCGCATCGCAAAATCCGCCTGCTCCTTATCAATCAGCAACGGCGGTGACAATCGCACGGTATTCTCGCCCGCCCCCAAAACCAGCAAACCCTTGTGGAACGCGCGATCCACCACAAAATTGCGCAAGTCCGCGGCTTTCTCCTTCGTCCGCTGGTCGCGCACCAACTCAATGCCGATCATCAGCCCGCGTCCACGCACGTCGCCAACAATCTTGAATTTCTTCGTCCAATCCGCCATGCGCGCAAACATGTAGTCGCCCATCTTCGCCGCGTTCTCGCGATATTCGCCTTCAATCAAATCCATGGTCGCGAGCGCCGCCGCAATGCACACCGGATTTCCGCCGAAAGTCGTCCCATGCGCCCCGGGCTTCCAACGCATCACGCTTTCCCGCGCAATAATCGCGCCCAGCGGCATCCCGCTGGCAATCCCCTTCGCCGAACACAGAATGTCCGGCTCAATCCCCGCGAATTCGTGCGCCCACCACTTCCCCGTCCGCCCCATTCCGGATTGCACTTCATCGCAAATCAGCATGATCCCGTGCTGGCGGCAAATCCTCTGCAACTCCTGCAAAAAGAATTTCGGCGCCGGAACGTATCCGCCCTCGCCCTGAATCGGCTCAATAATAATTCCCGCCACATCCTCGGGATCGAACAGCCGCTTGAAAATCTGCCCTTCCAGCTGCTCCAGAATTTCTGCGCCGCAAGTCTCGGATGTATGCCCATGCGCGCAACGATACGCGTAAGGATAAGGAATATGTTCAATCCCCGACAGCAACGCCCCAAAATTCTTCCGCTGCGTGGCCTTCGACGCCGTCAGCGACAGCGCCCCCATCGATCGCCCATGAAAACATCCATAAAACGCGATCATCTTGTCGCGCTTGGTGGCATAACGCGCCAGCTTGATCGCGCCTTCTACTGCTTCCGTCCCGGAATTGGTAAAGAAAACCTTCTTCGCCTCGTTCCCCGGCACCATAGCCGCCAGCCGCTCCGCCAAAATCGGCATGCTCTCGTAATAAAAATCCGTCCCAGACATGTGAATCAACTCCGCCGCCTGCTTCTGAATCGCCTCTACCACGCGCGGATGGCAATGCCCCGTCGAGCACACCGCAATCCCCGCGGCAAAATCCAAAAACGCATTTCCATCCACATCCTCAACGATCGCGCCCTGCCCGCGCTTCGCCACAAACGGATAATCTCGCGTGTACGACGGCGACATAATCGCCGCATCGCGCTCCACCACGCGCTTGGCATTCGGTCCAGGCAACTCCGTCACCAGACGGGGCAATTTCAAATTCGTTTCGGTAGCGGTAATCATGTTCTTCCTCCAGAGGAAAAATGGGCGGCGCCCTGATCAAGCATTATTGTCGATGAGGAACCGCGGGGCAGGCCGATATGCGTTTCAAGATCGGTCAGATAGACCAATCCCTGCGCGCACTCCGCCAGGAGAAAGGGGACTTAATCTACGCCGTAAAGGTTGGGACGCAGTTCGGCGGGCGAACAATGCGTTGGGAATTGGAGTAGTTGATAGAGCTTCATTTGCGTTTCCAGCGGACGCCGCCGTCCTTAGAATCTTCAAGAATTATACCACGTTCCGCGAGTTCCTTACGTATCCGATCCGAAGCCGCAAAATCCCGCCGTTGCCGCGCCGCCTGCCGCTCCGCAACCAGCTTTTCGATGTCCGCGTCATCGCCAGACGTATCAGGTCCGCCATACCCCAGAGCCCGCAGCATTTCTCCGTCGTTATCTTCCAGCACCGCAAAAACACGATCAAAGTTGCCCAGAAATTCCCGCGCTCCGGCAACGTCGCCCTGAAAAACCGCGTTCTTATCCATGGCAATATTCATATCCCGCACCAGGTCAAACGCCGCCGCCAGCCCCCGCGCGGTATTCAAATCGTCAGACAATCCCGCGTCAAACTCCTCCGCCGCCTGCGCAATCCGCCCTACCATCTCCTTCGACACCCCGGCCGGAAACTTCCCCATCGCCAACCGGTCCGCAAAATTCCGCAGCCGCTCCACCGAACTCGCCGCTTGCTGTAACCCATCAAACGTAAAATTCAATTGCTTGCGATACGGCACACTGGCCAACGCGAATCGCAGCGCCGAAGGCTTATATCCCTTCGCAAACAAGTCCCGCAGCGTATAAAAATTGCCGAGCGACTTGGACATCTTCTCGCCCTCAACCAGCAAATGCTCCGCATGCATCCAGTAACGCGCAAACGTCTTCCCCGTAGCCGCTTCGCTCTGCGCTATCTCATTCTCATGATGCGGAAACGAAAGATCGATCCCGCCGGTATGAATATCCAAAGTCTCGCCCAGATATTTCATCGCCATCGCGGAGCACTCGATGTGCCACCCCGGCCGACCCGCACCAATCTCCGTCTCCCAAAAATGCTCCCCTGGCTTCGGCGCTTTCCACAACGCAAAATCCCGCGCGCTCTCTTTCTCGTACCGATCGTTATCTACTCGCGCCCCAGCCTGAATCCCCGCCACATCAATCTGCGACAGCTTCCCGTACGCGGGAAATTTCGCAATCCGGTAATAAATCGACCCTTCCCCATCGTAGGTAAACGATTTTTTCTGCAGTCGCTCAATCAACTTCACCATATCCTCGATATGGTCCGTCGCCCGAATCCAGTGCTCCGGCGACTCAATGCTCAAAACCTTGCAATCCGCAAAAAATGCCTGCACAAACTTCTCGGTATACTCGCGAATCCCCACTCCCGCCGCCGCCGCATTGGCGATAATCCGGTCGTCCACGTCGGTCAAATTCATCACATGCAACATCTTGAATCCGCGCAACTTCAAGAATCGCCGCAAAATATCCTGAAACACAAACGTCCGAAAATTTCCAATGTGCGCGTAGTCATACACGGTGGGCCCGCACGTATACATGCGCACCTCCCCCGCGCGGAGGGGCACGAACGCCTCAGTCTCCCCGCCCATCGTGTTATGCAGTCGAATCTCAGCCATTTTGCAGTGCGGTTTACCCTGAGCGCTTTGCGCGAAGGGCGTGAACCCCGCTCTTAACCTTTCTCAGTCAACGACAACATGCGCACTCAAGCGGCGAGCCTCACCCAGAATTGCACTTTCGCGCTAGTCGTCGCCGAACCACTCCGCGAAGCCCCCGCCCCACAGCGTGCCCCGCAACGCAAAACCAAAACGACAATTCTATCTGCAACCCTGCCGAAAACAAACCAGAGCGTCGGGAGCTTTAATTTTTTTGGTGTGCTGCAGAGGGGACACGGGGTTATTTTTGTAAGTGTTCATTCTGTGGGAGTTGAAGTGCTTTGTTTTGATACGGTTCGCAAGTGTTCATTCTGAACGGGTTATGGATGGGTAGTTTTTGCTTCGTCCCGCGTCATGACGACGCTTTGCGCCGACGGGCACGGCATGCCATGCCCCTATGATTGGGGTGAGGATTTTTAGGCTTTCGGGAATGTTGCTGCTTTAGGACGCAGTTCTATACCTAAAAAATATAGCACGTTATAGAAATACCTGTCAAGTGGTATTTTAGGTACTAATACTACTGGGAGAGATTAATTCGAATGCGAGTGACTCATTGCTTTCGGCGTTGGCTGGAGTGCGCCTGATTTGACGCCCTCGCGGAACCCCCGTAAAGTTGCTGCCGCTATCCCGTGGAGTCTTGTCAAAATGAATTGCGTCAAAATCATCCGCAGTCGCTCCGTCGCCATTATTGTCACCACCCTGCTCTTAATTCTCGCCTCCGTCGCCAGCCCCGCCCACGCGCAAGACGCCACGAACCCGGCACAACAAAAACCGCTCACCCCGGAAGCCTCCCTGAACCTCCGCTTCCTCTCCGATCTCCAACTCTCCCCCGATGGCACCCGCCTCGTCTTCGTGGTCACCGAGCCTCCCACCGACGACGGCCGCGCCACCCACATCTGGCTATTCGACAAGCGCAGCAACACCACGCGCCAATTCACTTACTCCAAAAAGTCCGAAAAATATCCGCGCTGGTCCCCAGACGGCAAACAACTCGCTTTCCTCTCGAATCGCAACGAAGAAGATCAAATCTACGTGATGCGCGCCGACGGCGGCGAAGCCACCGCCCTCACCAAAGGCAAACGCGCCATCAGCAAATTCGCCTGGTCCCCAAACAGCCGGCAAATCGCCTTCCTCGCCTCAGACGCCAAATCCGAAGCCGAAGAAAAGAAGGAAAAAGATAAAGACGACGCCCACGTCACCGATAAGGAAGACAAGCACGCCCGCCTGTGGCTGCTGAACGTAGCAACGCTAGAAGCCAAAGCAATCACTGACGCAAAATGGGAACTCTCCGAAATCGCCTGGCTGACATCGGGCGACGCCGTCATCACCGTAGCCACCGATCATCCCGAATCTGATCAGAACACCAACCGCATCTTCACCATAAAACTTTCCGACGGCACGATGACGCAGCTGGCCGCGCCACGCGGCCCCTTCGGCGACATAAAAATTTCTCCCGACGGCACCACGCTAAGCTTCATTGGCAGCCGCGAAGACGGCCCTTCCCCGCACGACCTGATGCTCCTCGACCTCACGCACGGCCGCAACACCGCGGCAAGAAATCTCACCGCGCTTAGCCTGGACCGCCAAGTCTTCGACTACCAATGGATTAAATCCGGCGGCCTCGAAACCATCGCCGCGGATGGCTTCCGCACCAAATTTCACTCCTTCGACGCCCACGGCACCATGCAAGATTCCTCCGGCGTCACGCCGCAGTCGCTGACCACCAATCCGGTCGCGTTCGCCATCACTACCGACGGCTTACTCTTCGCCGGGCAATCCGCCACACAACCGCAGGAACTCTACTCGTGGGACGAAAAATCCGCGCCCGTACAACTGACGCACGTCAACGATGCATGGAAACGGTTCGCGCTGGCTCAGCCTGAGTTCTACAAATACAAATCCTTCGACGGCCTGGAAATCGAAGCCGCGCTACTAAAGCCCGCGAACTACGACGGAAAATCCCAGCTCCCCTTGATCACCCTCATCCACGGCGGCCCAACCGGCGCGTGGCAAGACACAATCGAAACCTGGGGCCAGCTTCTCGCCGCCCGCGGCTACGCGGTTTTCTATCCCAACATTCGCGGTTCCATCGGCTACGGCCAGAAATTTATCGAAATGAATCGCGGCGATTGGGGCGGCAAGGATTTTAAAGATGTAATGTGGGGCGTCGACGATCTCGTCGCCAAGGGCATTGCCGATCCGAACAAGCTCGCCATCGGTGGCTGGTCCTACGGCGGCTACATGTCCGAGTGGGCCATCACGCAGACCCCGCGCTTCAAAGCCGCGGTCAGCGGCGCCGGCCTGGCCAATTTAATCTCCGAATACGGCACCGAGCGCGGCCCCTCCTATGACGAATGGTTCTTTGGCTTGCCGTACGAAAAGCCCGACGGCTTTCTCAACAGTTCGCCATTCCTCTACTTGAAAAATGCCAAGACTCCCACGCTGATTCTGCAAGGCGATGCGGATCCGGTCGACCCGCTAGGCCAAAGCCAGGAGCTTTATCGCGGCCTAAAGCGCTATGGCGTCGAAACTGAATTGGTGATCTATCCCCGCGAACCGCACGGCTTCCACGAGCAAAAGCATCTGCTCGACCGCTTAAACCGCATCCTAGCGTGGTACGACGCGCACCTGAAAAAACCAGACCCCGCCGCGACCACCACCGCAAAATAAAACACGGACCGCTACGGCGATCCGCGTTTTATTTTGCATGCGATCTTCTCGCCGCTGGAAAGGCGACCGCCTCAGAAGGCGGCCGCTACATAAGGCCGCCGCGCAGCCACGCTAAACCGGTGAATTCACACCACTCAAAAATCCTCCGAGATGCCCGGTGAGCCCGACGAGCGCGACGCCGATAAGTTCGAGAGGAATCCGAAACCCTGCAGCAAGATCTCCTGTCTTTCGCAGCGAGCGAAAATGCACCCAGCCAACGATCCACATGATCAAACTACTAACCAGCGCAAACACCAGATGCATCAGCAAAATCCCCTTGAGCCGCTGGCCTTCCAGCGCCCACTGCCAGGCCAACAGCCCGCTGGCAATCACTGGAAACGTAAGAATCGCCGCCGAAATTAAATTGTAACCTGCGACCGCGGCCAGCTCTTGCCGCTTGCTCCACTGCGCCGCCGCATCAAACGCCACGCCGGTCATAAACAGCGCGATGGGAAAGTGGATCAGCACCACGTGTTGCGCGTGCTTGGCCAAGAAAACCGTTTTTGGATCGAATGGATTGGTCATTACCAGGCTCACTGCACGATGACTTTGCCGACCATCTTTGGATGGATCGAGCAGAAATAGTCATACGCGCCGGCTTTAGCAAACGTGAACGAAAACTTTTCATCCGTGTCCAGCACCTTGGATTTGAACACGCCCTCCGTGCTAACCACGGTGTGTGGGATATCGTCGCGATTCGTCCACGTCACCGTCGTTCCCACCGGAACGGTCAATGCTTCGGGGCCAAACTTGAAATTATCAATCTTCACTTCCATCGTTTTTGCCTGCGAAGTAGCCGCTGCGGCCGGCTGCGCCAGCACGGGCGAAGCGTTTTCGCCGCGCGCCACCGTGCCACGCACAAACCCGCCGCCAGCCATCGCCAACATCAGAACTGCTCCACCAACGAACACACCTCCACGCATCGTCGTATCTCCTTTTTCTTATCGATTGAATTGCCGAAGCTAAATCGCCGAAACCCGGTGAATCGTCAAAACCTTGGCCGTTTGTTGCGAATTCAGCCTGAGCCGGACAACTACACCAGCGACGAGTCCGTCACTGCAAGGCTGTGACTGCCGTGCACCGAATTTACGTCCGTGATGCCCAGCACGCCGCGCAATTGGTCGGCCGGCACTTTCATCGGCCCCGGGGAATCCGCTTTCCCGGGCGCTGGCTGCGGAAATGCCGTCGAACACGCAGTGTGGAACGTCACATTACCCTCCACCTTCTGCATGATTTGGTGGATGTGGCCATTCAGCACCGTCACCGAACCGAATTTCTTCAGCAGCGCCAGCGCCTGCGCGCTATCCTGCGTGCCCCAACCCCATTCCGGATACACGGTCCACAGCGGAATGTGCGCGAACACCACGATGGGCGTGCTGGACTTCAAGCTCTTAACGTCTTTTTCGATCCACGCGATCTGCTCCGCGCCCAGCGAGCCAAGTCCGCCGGCCTTCAGGTTCATTACGTTCACCAGACCGATGAAGTGCACGCCTTTTTTCTCGAAGCTGTACCAGCCTTGACCATGGCTCTGTTTCGCGTAGCGCTCCAGGTATTGCTTGCCGTCATCGTTCAGCACGTCATGCTCGCCCGGAACGAAGAACACGTCCTTGGCGCTGGCGCTCTTTAGAATCTGGTCCACGGCATCAAACTCTTCCGGCTTGGAAAGGTGACTGATGTCTCCGGTGTGCAGCATGAATTCCGGCGCCGTCGAGAGCCCGTTAATCTTGTCCACCGCCGCCTTCAGCGTGCCCGCCACGTCCGTATTCGCCGGCTTGTTAAAGCCCATGTGACTGTCGCTGATCTGTACGAAGCTCAGTTCGCCAGCCGAAGCCTTAGCCGCGCGACTGCCGGGCGTGCCCAGCGCGTACGACTTCAGAACGCCGCCTTGCATCACGCACAACGCTCCGGTGCCCGCCCACGCCATGCACTTCAGAAACCCGCGGCGATCGATGCCGTCGTGCCCGCCCGTCGCATCTTGCGCGACTGTTGCAATGAGATCGTGGTCATGCAGAATTTCGTCTTTCTTGCTCATTTTTAGCTCCTCAGTTAACGCGCTTCGTCCGCGGCCCTAGGCCTCGCGGTTACGACCCCAGGGCTGGGCTCTGGAGTCCGCGTTTCGTTATGCAAGACTGCGGCACCCGGGTTTCTATTCCGCCCGATCCATTTTTTCCGGCGTTTAAGGGCAAAAAAGAATCCTGGCCTTTGGAGGGAATATCGGGAATAAACTAGGCCCTGGGACAGTCTCCCATTTGCGCCATCGAAAAGTGCGGCCAAGCTAAGTCCATCGGGAAAGCTGGACGCAGCCGGGAAGGAATCGAGATTGCTTGCTCCGGAGGATCGCGCGCGTTTTGAAGAAATCGTGCTCCCGCACCTGGACGCCGCGTTCAACCTGGCGCGCTGGCTGCTGCGCAGCCGCTCCGACGCCGACGACGTGGCCCAGGAGGCATTGATGCGCGCATACCGCTTTTTTGGCGGCTTCCATGGCGGCGACCCGCGCGCCTGGCTGCTGCAGATTGTACGCAACACCTGTTACACCTGGCTGGGCAAGAATCGCCCGGCGGAGCTTATGACCGAATTTGACGAGACCAATCACGCGGTAGAAGTTCGCGAGCGGCCCGCATCCGCCGGATCGTATGGCGGGTCGCCGGAGGCCCAGGCCATGGCCAGCGAGGATCGCGAGCGGCTAACGCGCGCGCTGGAGGAGTTGCCGCCGCGCTTTCGCGAGGTGCTGGTGCTGCGCGAACTGGAAGGTTGCAGCTACAAAGAGATCGCCACCATCACCGCCGCGCCCATTGGAACGGTAATGTCCGCGCTTTCCCGTGCCCGGCGGCAGTTGCAGTACGTGCTTACGAATCCCAAGGGTAAAGAGGTCGCCCGTGACCTGTGAACTAAACACAACATCGCTGCACGGCTACCTCGATGGCGAGCTTGACGCCGTGCGCGCCGCGGAGTTTGAGCACCATCTCGAATCGTGCGCGGAATGCCTTGCGGAGCTGGAAGCGCAAGAGTCGCTGCGCACTTCGCTGCAACAAGCGCAATTGCGGGAACGCGCCCCGCTCGACCTGCGCAAGAAAATTCTGCAGAGCCTGCCAAAATCGGCGCCATCGCGCTTCGCGCTCGGCGCGGCGTGGCGTCCATGGTCGCAAGCGTCGTCGCAATCATCCGGGCAATCATTATTTTGGCAAGGTTTGGCCGTGGCCGCGTTGGTACTGTTGGCCGTGAGCTTTCTTGGCTGGTGGTTGGTCCTCGACCGCCATGGCCTTTCCTCGGAGCGGGGACTTTCCGCCGAGATTGTTGACGCCCACGTGCGCTCGCTGCAGCCCGGCCATCTCTCGGATGTGATTTCCACCGATCAACACACCGTGAAGCCGTGGTTCAACGGCAAGGTGGACTTCGCGGTCCCCGTGCGCGATTTTGCCGACGAGGGCTTTCCGCTGCAAGGCGGCCGCCTGGAAGTGATCAATGGAAAGACCGTGGCTGCGCTGATCTACGGTCGGCGCAAGCACGAAGTAAATCTCTTCGTGTGGCCGGAAACTACCGCCGATGAGAAGGCGGTCGCCAGTTCCGTGCGCGGCTACAATTTAATCTGCTGGCGCAAGGCCGGCATGGAATACTGGCTAGCCTCCGACCTCGCCCTGCCAGACCTGGAAGTTCTGCAACACTTGCTAGCGCAATAACGACCGGCCGCGCACCCTTCGTAGGGACGCAACATGTTGCGCCCCTGCTTGCCCAGGCGTACCAACTTACGAATTGATTCCCGGTGTGCCCTGTTGTGCCCCGCTATGCTAGGATGCGCGTCGGAGCGCACGAAAATGTCTAAATCGCACAAGAAATCATCAGGCAAAGTTCTACTCGGAAAACCGTTGCACGGAAAAGTCGCGCTGGTGGCTGGCGCCACGCGTGGGGCGGGACGCGGCATCGCTATCGCGCTGGGCGAGGCTGGCGCGACGGTCTATTGCACGGGGCGCAGTTCGCGAAAGCGACGTGCAAAGACTGCACCAACACCGGGCCGGCCGGAGACGATTGAGGAGACCGCCGAGATGGTTACTGCGGCGGGAGGGCATGGCATCGCCGTTCGCGTGGATCACACCGTTCCCGCGGAAGTGAAAAAACTGGTCAGCGTCATCAAGCGGCGCCACAAAGGCCTCGACATTCTGGTCAACGACGTTTGGGGCGGCGATCCGCTGACGCAGTTCGGCAAAGGGTTCTGGAGCGCCAACCTCGAAAATGGCCTGCTGATGCTGAAGCAGGCCATCCATTCGCACATCATCACCGCACACTTCGCGGTGCCGCTGATGTTCGGGCGGCGCGGCGCCATCATTTTCGAGATCACCGATGGGGACGGCTACTACTACCGCGGAAACATCTTCTACGACCTGGTGAAAATTTCCGTGATCCGGCTGGCCTTCGTCATGGCTCGCGAATTGCGCAAACGCGAAATCATCGCGCTGGCCTTGACGCCGGGCTTTTTGCGCTCCGAAGCGATGCTGCAGCATTTTGGCGTGACGGAAGCGAACTGGAAAGACGCCGGCAAACGAAAAAATGCCACGCAAAACTCCGCGGACCAGAACGACGCCCCCGAAGATTTCATGATCTCGGAATCGCCGCGCTACATCGGCCGCGCGGTCGTGGCACTGGCGACCGACCTCAACGTGAAAAAGAAAAACGGCCGCGTCTTCAGCACCTGGGCGCTAAGCCGCGAATACGGCTTCACCGATCTGGACGGCACGCAGCCGCACTGGGCCGACCACGCGCACAAAAAATATGGCAAGTGGAAAGTTTGCGACGAACAATTCTATTCCTACTGGGAGTACGGCTTAATTGACAAGATGTTTCCGGATTGGTTCTGACGCGATGTGTAATGTGCCGATGGCCGTGAAATTGAGTGATGACTAGTTTCCGATTTCTGTCGCGGTGATCTACTAGTCAGACGCATCGTCTGGCTTGTGCTCTTTTCGAACCCACGGTTGTCCGACCTTGGAGCGTTCGGCATACCAGCCTAGAGGCAGGTCGGCTAATTCGGCCAGGCTCGGGTCGCGGTCGATTGGATGGTGAAAGCAGGAGAGTGAAGGGCCACCTCCATCTGCCATGCTGTCACCGAGAAACTGCCACGCCCCATCTTCAGCCTCATGTGAGACGAATGTTACGGGCTCAGTCCCGTTGTGAACTGCTTGGGAGAGAAAGACTCCCGTGTGTGGAGGATCTGGGAATTTCCAATTGAAAAGACTACTTTTCGGATCAGTTGAGGCCCAAAAATCATTTTCGGCTCTCGTCATTGGAGCGGTGGACTGCATCAACGGCTGCTCAAACGTTTTGTCAAACTCCCGGTCCTCCGGAAATCGATTCTTGAGGTCGGGGTATACCGCTTGGAGTACAGGGAAGTCAGCGTCACCGTAATACCAAATCGCCCAACCCATCAGCTGTTTTAACCACTTTTGGTCAACGAGGCGGAACTCGCACTCGACTCGACCTACGAGGTCAGGGTGTCGCCCTTTCGTTAGATCAGCACCGGCCCGCATAAGCTTGGTAGCTTCGTTCAACGCAAAGTGTGCGGTTTCTGGCGGCAGCCCGACGGTAATAATTTCGGGTTTTCCACAAGTGTCGAAAATGCCGACGGTGTATGACCATCCGAGGCCGTAGTTCGTCCGCGCCACGTTTACGACAGAACAGCCAAATTCCTCGATGTGACCGATCGTGCGCTCGTCGTCGGGGCACAATTCGATTTCCCTGAATTTCCGCGTTCGTGCGGTCTCGAACTCTCTTTTATTTAAAGGCATTTAAGTTCGCTACTATGCTTTACGGGATCAGCGCAGTGGACTATACACCGAGAAACCGGACAATCGAAAGATGCCTGATGAGTTGGATTATCGAAGAATCGTCAGGTCACCTAAGACCAACCTTGTGGCCGTGAAGAATTCACCACAATTCCTAGCGTAGGGCTTTACAGCGCGTTTCGTGGCATGCTAAGGTTGCATCCCGTACCGCCATCGCTGCGCCAGGCGGCAAGGGCCTCTCATCGAGAACCTGCCAAACGTTTGTGTCCACGTGTGGGTATCCACGGCTAGGACTTGCGACCGCTCGTTGGTTGCTTTGTTGCAACGCCGCACTCCCTCTCTGGGAATACTAAGTCGTCTCTCTTCATGCGTTTGCGCGTGCGATGACACACGCCGGCGAGCATGGAGACTGGGACAAAAGAGGACACTTTGCTGAAGCTGCGAAAAGTGGAAATCACAGGCTTTAAATCGTTCTTCGAGCGCACCACGGTTACGTTTAGCGGCTCGGGGACCACCTGCATCGTCGGCCCTAACGGCTGCGGCAAGTCTAACGTGGTGGACGCCATCTCCTGGGTGCTGGGTGAGCAGAGCCACAAGTCCCTGCGCGCGGGCCGCATGTCTGACTGCATCTTCAACGGCACGCTGAAGCGCCCCCCGCTCGGTCTGGCGGAAGTAACCATCACCATGGAAGACTCGGAACTTGCTGAAGCGGCACGCTTTGTTTTGGAGGCTACGGATATTATTGAGGCCTCGGCGGAGGGATCGGCGCCGATCCCGGCTCTCGGCGATGGTCTGAATGGCGATGCTTCAGCTCCAGTAGCCGAGCTTCCGGCAGGCGAACCTGGCGGCGAAATTGTGTCGCTGGATCCGGCCGTGAATATGGATGCAGCAGCAGCCTCAGAGAGCGAAGCCGCTGCCGAGCCTGAATTCATCCCCGACCTTATAAAGGGTAAGCGCCGCAAGCGCGGTTCGGACAAACTCTCCGTGGCCACCAAGCCGGGCGAAGTAGTCGTCAGCCGCCGCCTGTACCGCTCCGGCCAGAGCGAATACCTAATCAACGGCCGCACCGCCCGCCTGCGCGACATTCAGGATATGTTCATGGGCGTGGGCCTCGGCCCCGATTCCTACGCCATCATCGAACAGGGCCGCATCGGCCAGATTCTCTCCACCAAGCCCATGGAGCGCCGCGCCATCATCGAAGAGGCCGCCGGCGTAACCAAATTCAAAACCAAGAAGCGCCTTGCCGAAGCCAAGCTGGAATCTTCAAAAATTAATCTTTCGCGCGTGAACGACATCGTGGTGGAAGTGGAAAAGCAATTGGGCTCGCTGAAGCGCCAAGCCGCCAAAGCGCGCCGCTATTCGGAAGTCCGCGACCAGATGCGCGCCATTGTTCGCCAGATGCTGGCCGGCAAAGCGCGCGAACTGGACGCCGAAGCGGAACGCGTGGCCACTTCGCTCGCCGAACTTACCGCTGCGGAAACCGAGCAAGCCGCCGGAATCCTTACGCAAGAAACCGAGCACGACCGCGTGAACCGGCGCATCTACGAGCTGGACGCCGAACTCAAGCAGAACCAAAACGTGCTGAATCTTACCGCGCTCGAAGCCGACCGCAGCGAGAACCGCGTTTCGTTCAACCGCCAGCGCGCCGAAGAGCTTGCCGGACGCCGCGGACAAATTTCCGCGGAAATGGCGCAAGCCATCGCGCAAGCGGCGGAGTGCGCGGCGCGCAACGCGGCGCAGCTGGAAGCGGTAGCCGCGGTGCGTGAAGAATCGGGCGCGCTGCAATTGCGCGTGGACGAGCTGGCCGCGCGGGCGCAGTCTCGCAGCACGCAAATCGCGGAATCGGAAATCCGCATCACCGCGCTGCGGCAAACCGCGTCGCAAGCCTCGGAAAGCCTGTTGCGCCTGCATGGCGAACAGAAGCAGGCCGAGGAAGCGCTGGTGCATCAGGCCGCCGCGCTGCACAAGCTGGAAATCAGCGAGCACGACATGCTGGAGTCTTCGATTCGCATCCGCGACGATGCCGATCACGCCGCGTACGATTTTGAAACTGCCCGCGGGGAATTGCACGCGTTGAAAGAAAATGCCGCCGCGCTGCAAGCGCAGCTGGCCGAATGCAAGAATCAGCGCGAACTGACCACCAAGCTTACCGACGCGGTGCGCGACGCCTTGGCCGGCGTGCGCGCGCGCCACGGCTCGTTGACCAATATTCTGAGCGATCGCTCCTACACTGCCGACGCGGTGCAAAAACTATTCGCCGCCAATGAACGCGGCAGCGGCGAAGATTTCCGCGCCGTGGGCGTGCTGGCGGACTACGCGGAAGTGGAAGAAAAACACGAAGTGGCGCTGGAGCAATATCTGCGCGAGGAATTGGAGTTTGTGGTGGTCGAGACGTACGACCACGCACGCGCGGGCGTTTCCATGCTGCGCGAAGAGGTCGGCGGACGCGCTACCTTCTTCGTCGACTCGCTGCGCAGCCTGCGCCTGGCGGAGTACGAACCCATCGTGCATTTCCGCGCCGAAGACGGCGTCATCTCACGCCTCGATAAGATTGTGGAGTTTCGCGAACCTCTCGGCGCCGCCGCAAAACAATTCTTGCCGCGCTTGCGTTCAGCGTACCTGACGGAAAGCTCCGCCGCCGCGGAAAAACTGGCGCGCGAGAATGCGCAATACGCGTTCGTGACGCCGGACGGCACCTGCTATCAGGGCCGCATGGTTACCGGCGGACGTCCGGACGAATCCGGCCCGCTGGGCATGAAACGCGAACTGCGCGCGCTCGACGCCGAGCTGATGCAGCTGGAACACGATATGGCGGAGAAGCAGGCCGCGCTACAAAGCATCGCCGCGCAAATTACTGAAGCCGAGCAAGCGCTCGAAACGGTTCACGCCGAACAACGGGAGGTGGAGCGTAAGTCCATCTCCGCGAAAATGCGCCACGACCAAATGCAGAGCGAGCTGGCGCGCCTGGGCCTGGACCTCACGGTGTGCCAGAACGATCTTTCGCGCATACGCCAGGACGTGGAGAACGCCCGCGTGCGCGCCGAACGCGCCCAGCATCAACATGTGAACGCGGCGGCCACGCGCGCGGAAGCCGAAGCGGAAACCGCACTGCTCACCGAAGGATTGACGCAACTGCGCGCCTCGATTCAGTCCGAACAAGATGAACTGGCCACCGGCCGCGCCGAACTGGCCGCCATGCACGAACGACTCTCTTCCGCGGAATCGCTGGCCGAGCGGCTTGCGCAAGAACGCAGCGAGCTGGAGCGCCGCGAGTCCGCATTGCGCCAGCAGGAACTTTCCATCAACGACGAAAGCGCCGCGCTGGTAAAGCAAAACGAAGAGCTGCAACTGCAACTCGAAGGCTTGCGCGGTGAAAAGTTGCGCCTGGAAATTCGCCAGCGCGACCTGGAACAGGAATGGGATGCCGCGCGCACCAGCGTGGCCCGCATGGACGATCATCTGCGCATGGCGCGGCAAACGCTGCAGGAAGTTCGCGAGCTGCGCAGCCAGGCGGAAATCGCGCGCGCCAAGAATGACTCCGACCGCGAGCACCTGCGCGAAACGTGCATGGCCGAAGTAAACGCCCAGCCGGAAGATTTGATCGCCACGGAATCGGCGTTCATGTCCGGAGAGGAGCTGGCCGTCGCGGAAGCCAACTACCGCGAAATGAAGCAGCGCGTGGAAGCCATGGGCGCGGTGAATATGATGGCGCTCGAAGAGTTCAACGAGTGCGAAACGCGATTCACGTTCATGACCCGCGAACGTGACGATTTGATGCAGTCCATCACGGACACGCTGCAAGCCATCGCCGAGCTCGATCTCATCTCCAAAGATAAATTTGAGCAGGCTTTCAACGCCATCAACGCGCACTTTTCCACCGCCTTCCACACAATTTTTGGCGGCGGCATGGCGGAGATGCGGCTCACGGAAGTGGATAGCTCCGGTGACGCGGGCATCGACGTGGTGGCCTCGCCCCCGGGCAAGCGCCTGCAAAACGTTTTGCTTTTGAGCGGCGGAGAAAAAGCCATGACCGCGCTGGCGCTGCTCATCGCCATCTTCCGCTATCAGCCCAGCCCGTTCTGCATACTGGACGAAGTGGACGCGCCGCTGGATGAAGCGAACGTTGGGCGTTTCACGCGGCTAATCACGGAGATGAGCAGCCAGACGCAATTCATCGTGGTCACGCACAATCGCAAGACCATGGAGATCGGCAACGTGCTCTACGGCGTGACCATGCAGGAGCCGGGCGTTTCGAAAATCGTCAGCGTGCGCTGGGAAGGCGAAGCCGACTCCGCGCCCACACGGCGGCAGGCTGCAGCTTCGGCAGCGTAACCTTCGCGGCGAAACGTTCGCAACGCAACGAGAGGCGCATAACCGGCGCCGCACGATAATTCTTCACAAGTTTTCTTCCACCGATTTCCACCGCTGCGCGCTTGGACTTCCCTTCCCCGTACGTTAAAATGTTAATCATCGGTCGGGGGAACGTGATTCGTGGCAGTAAGTCCTTCCATGCAGACTATTCGTGAAACGCATTTTGCCGGCATCGCGCCAGCGGCGCGGGGAAAAGTGCGCGACATTTACGATCTGGGCGACCGCCTGCTCATCGTCGCCACCGATCGCCTTTCCGCCTTCGACGTCATCCTCCCCACGCCCATTCCTGACAAGGGCCGCGTGCTCACGCAACTCTCACTGTTCTGGTTTTCGCTTTTGCGCGACGTGATCCCCAATCACGTGCTCAGCGCCACGGATTTTCCCCCGCCTTTCGATACGCACGCCGACGAACTCGCGGGACGCTCGATGGTGGTGCACAAGACCCAGCCGCTGCCCGTTGAGTGCGTGGTGCGTGGCTATCTCTCCGGCTCCGGATGGAAAGACTATCAAGCCACGGGAAAGGTTTGCGGCATCGCGCTGCCCGCAGGCTTGCGCGAGTCCGACCGCTTGCCCGAACCAATCTTCACGCCCGCATCGAAAGCCACCAGCGGCCACGACGAAAACATTTCTTTCGCGCAAGCCGCCGATCTGCTTGGCAGAGAGCTGGCCGAACGGGTTCGCAACGTAAGCATCGAGATTTACAAAAAAGCCGCAGCCTATGCCGAGCCGCGCGGCGTAATTCTGGCCGACACCAAATTCGAGTTTGGCATGCTGCGCGACGAATTGATCTGGATCGACGAAGCTCTCACGCCAGATTCTTCGCGCTTCTGGCCCGCCGCGTTGTACAAACCCGGCGGCGCGCAGCCTTCGTTCGACAAGCAGTACGTACGGGATTATCTGGAACGGATTCAGTGGCCGAAAACCCCGCCCGGCCCTGAACTACCCGGAGATGTAGTGGCAGCAACGCGTGCCAAATATCGCGAGGCGTTTCGTATCCTCGCGGGCCGCGAACTCGATTAGCCCCGGTCCCCTCGTATATTTCAAATTCCGTGGAGCGTGGCAACGTGAAGGATCAACTCGAAGGTTTGGTGATGCAAATGGTGGAGGATGGAATTCTGTTCGACGAAGCCGTCGGCGAGTTTGAAAAACGCTTCATCAAGAAAGTGCTGGATGGCGCGCACGGCAATCAATCGCGTGCCGCGGAAGTGCTGGGCATTCATCGCAACACGCTAAGCCGCAAAATCGAGGTGTATAAGCTGGATCACAACGGCCACCGGCGTAAGCGCTCGCGCTAGCCGGACCGCCCTCTGCATCGGAACAAACAAATCGTCGCGACAAACAAATGGCCGCTCGCGACAGCGGACGGGCCGTAACCAAAAAAAAGGCTCTCCGGTAAAAGGCCGGAGAGCCGCTGATTCCCTCTTACAAGGAATTAGTTCGAGCTTTTCGCAGCTGGCTTCCTCACCGGCTTCTTGCCCTTTTCCTTGGGAATGTCTTCCACGTTCACTTTGCCTTTTTCCCAGTGCAGCATGAACGCTGGATCGGGATCGTACGAGGCGAGCGTGGCGGTGAATCGCACCGAATTATCTTTCTCCAGGCGCGCGGCATCCGGCTGCCCAACGATTTTCACATCCATGTTGGGCGTGGTGGCAGCATCGAATTCCGCTTCGGTGGTCACGAAGGCTACTTTAATTTCCGTCAAATCGGTTCCTGGAGTGACTTCAATGATTTTTCCGGGAACGTCAGGAAACTCCAGTCCGCAGGAGGCCAGCCACGTGACTTTGCCCTTGTCGCCGCCGGCTTTCAAATCCGCGATCACCGAGGCGATAGTCATATCCTTGCGTGCAGCGTCGAGATCCGCGGCGCTCGGCAGCTTGTAACTATCGGGACGATCTTGCGCGGTGGCAGAAAGCTGTAGTAGCTCGTTCAGTTCCGCGTCGGTCAAATTGTCGCAGGCCGCTTGCTGATAATTCGCCACCAGCTTGCGTAGATAGGTCTTCAGCGAATTAGATTGCTGCGCGGTCGCCGATTTCGAACCCGCCGCCCGAGCGATGATCCACAGGCCATCCAGCGTCTGCGGCGGCGTGCTCGCCAATTCGGCTCTCCCCAAGCTGTACTCAACAATCGGATCGTCGGGCTTCAATGCCAAATCTGCTTTGTAATAGGTGATGGCGTCCGGATAGTCTTTCTGGACCATCGCGGCCTGCGCGGCAACGGCGTCCAGCGTGAGTAGCCACGCCGTCTTTTGGGTGTTGAACACATCGTCGGACACACCCTCTGGCTTCTTAAAATCGGGAAGGGCCTTGAGCGCTCCGGCGGCGGCATCCTGGGCGGCCTTGGCGAGGACGGCATCCTGACCCGCCGCCTTATTCGCGGGATCCGAAATCAACGCGCTGTACATGGCCGCGTGCGCATAAAGCGCGAAGAACTTGGCGTTGGCATCGAGCTTGTCGCCTAGCGCCGTGGTCTTATCCGCGTACTCGATCGCTCGGGGATAATTTTTTTGTACGCCATAGTTCTGGTAGTAGAGCGGATAAACGTAAATCAACAAGGCGGAGTTAGGGTACTTGGAAACGAAGTCATCCAGCAGCTTGATCTGGGCGGCCGGATTCTTTTCCGCAGCCGCCGCCGTGTAGGCGTTGTATTCCGCCATGGTGTACGGCTGCTTGCTGGCCCCTGCGTCCTGTCCTGCGAACGCCGGTTGTCCCAAAAGTACGGATCCTGCAAGGACCACGCTCAGCGCGGCGGTCATTGCAAGGGTCCCGAATTTTTCGATTGCTCTCATTCCCACTCTCCTCGAACTTTTGACTGCCACTGGATGATTGCGTTCTCCCGGTCACCACCCACCGGGCCATGCTTTGCGTTCAGGAAACCTTGGAAGTATAGGGAAACCCACGGGGGCTTCGCAAGTTGTACGGACACCGCGTTAACAGTATTTTCAGATAATCCGCTCCGGATTTTATGCCGCGAGGCTCCACGAACCGCCTTCTCGCCGCCAGCACCCGAGGCATCCCAACCACTGTGCAAACTCGTAGTGTTAGGATGAGTGTCGCATAAAAACGTTGGCACGCACGAGGAAGAATTCTTATGGCGCAAATGAGCGAAACAAATGACCGCGGCACTTCCGGCTCATTACATGACGGACCACTCAGCGGCGCGTCCGCGCTGGTCACTGGCAGCAGCCGCGGCATTGGACGCGCCATCGCGTTACGCCTGGCGAAACTCGGCGCGCGCGTGGTCATTTGCGGCCGCCAGCGATCCGCACTTGATGAAACGCTTGGCATGCTTCGTGACGTCAACAAGAACCTGGACGAGAACCTCGGCGCGTCCGCCCACGCGCAAATCGCCGATGTTTCCAGCGCCAGCGAAGTTGCTGCGCTCATCGCCGCCACCGAAGCCGCCATCGGTCCCATCTCCATCCTGGTGAATAACGCCGGCATCGGAAGCTTCGGCCCGGTGCAAGAGCAGTCCGAAGCCACCTGGGACACTATCTTAGACACCAATCTCAAGAGTGTGTTCCTGCTTTCCCGCGCGGTCGCTCCCGGAATGATCGCGCGCGGAGCCGGGGACATCATCAACATCAGCTCACTTGCCGGCCTGAACGCCTTCGCAGGCGGCGCGATCTACTGCGCGTCAAAATGGGGATTGCAAGGCTTGACCGCCTGCATGGCGGAGGACTTGCGCGCGCACGGCATACGCGTCAGCGTGGTGTGCCCCGGAAGCGTGGCCACGGAGTTTGGCGGCAAGCTCGCGGCCAACAAGCCCAACGCCCTGCGCGCCGAGGACGTAGCGCACGCGGTGGAAACTATCGTCACCCAGGCGCCCAACAGCTTCATCAGCCAATTGCAAATCCGCCCGCTGCGCAAAGCCTAAGCGTACTTCGCAAAGCCTGAACACACCGCGCCTGGTTCGCGTGGTCTCGACTCCCGTCGCGACCGTGCCCGTCCCAGCGGCCTCGGCAAAAATCGCGACATTTTCCTCTTGACAATCATCGTCATAACAACTATAGTTGCACCGTGAGTTCTCGCCGCAAAGATTCCTACTTCACCGGGCCCCTCGAAGACCACGTCTTCGTAGCCCTCATCAAGGCTGCCGATTCGCTGGGCCTGCAAGCCGAACAACTCCTCAAGGCTTCGGGGCTCTCCGGCACGCAATACAACGTTCTGCGCATTCTGCGCGGCGCCGAGCCGCACGGGCTGGCTTGCCGCGAGGTTGGCGACCGCATGATCTCCCACGATCCGGACATCACGCGCCTGTTCGACCGCATGGAAAAGCGCGGCTTGATCACCCGCGAGCGCCAGACCGATGACCGCCGCGTGGTCAAAACGCGCATCACCGCCCCGGGTCTAACAGCGCTGAAAGCCCTCGATGCGCCGGTCCGCGAAATGCACAAGCGCCAGTTTCAGCACATGTCCGCCGCCCGGCTAAAGACGCTTTCCAACATATTGCGTGAATTACAGGAGGGTATTTCCTAGTTCTCGCGATCAAGCGGTAACAATTCTTTTAACCAAATCAAATTGAAGGAGACAACATCATGGGCACCATGGGCCAAACATTCTCTCGCGCTTTTTCCGTAGCGGTAATCGTCGCACTTCTCTCGCTGCTTCCCGCCGCGCTCCCCGCAACTGCGTCCACTTCCACCTGGCAAATCGACCCCGCGCACACCGCGGCGCAATTCGCCGTAAAGCATTTGATGATTTCCACGGTGCGCGGCGCGTTCAAAGGCGTCACCGGTACCGTCACGTGGGACGATCAGGATGTCACCAAGTCTTCGGTCAACGTCACCATCGACGCGACCACCGTCGATACCGGCACGGCCATGCGTGACAACGACCTCAAGAGTCCCAATTTCTTCGATGTCGCCAAGTTCCCCACCATCACCTTCAAATCCACTAAGATTGAGCAAGCCGGCGCGGGAAAACTGAAGGTCACCGGAGACCTGACCATTCACGGCGTCACCAAGTCCGTGGTGCTGGATGTTGACGGCCCGTCAGCTTCCATCAAAGATCCCTGGGGCAACACCCGCGCCGCGATAGGCGCCACCACCAAAGTGAATCGCCAGGATTTTGGCGTTAGCGGCGCCGGTACGGCGGTCGGGGACGACATCAGCATCACCATCGACATGGAAATGACTAAACAAAAGTAACCCCTGCGCCGTTCCATGAATCAGCTGTTCACGAGCCGTTGACGACCAGTAACGCCAATATCGAAAGGACCGACACCATGCAGAAACCAGCACCAACCGACCACCCGATTAACACGCTCATCAGCCACCGCTGGAGTCCGCGGGCCTTTGACATCAAGCCCGTCCCCGCGGACGTCTTGCGCAGCCTTTTTGAAGCCGCGCGCTGGGCCCCGTCCAGCAGCAACGAGCAGCCCTGGGCCTACATCGTGGCGACGAAAGACAATGCCGACGACTTCGCCAAATTGACCAGCACGCTGGTGGAATTCAACGCCAATTGGGCCAAGCACGCCCCGGTTCTGGCAATAGCCGTCTCGGAACTGGCTTTCGCTAAAACTGGCGCACCCAATCGCAACGCGCAATATGACACCGGCGCCGCCACCGCACTACTCTGCATCGAGGCCACCGCGCGAGGGCTGTTCGTCCACCAGATGGCCGGCTTTGACCCGGACAAGGCCCGCCAGGTATTCGGCATTCCCGCTGGCTGGGACGCCATCGCAGCCGTTGCCATCGGATATCCCGGCGATGCGGCCGCGCTTCCACAACCCTATAAAGACCGCGAAGTCGAGCCGCGCACACGCAAACCGCTCTCTAAATTTGTCATGACCGGCCACTGGGGCCATACTGCTTCTTTCCTTTCATAAGTACCGTCATACTTATAGAAAGGCACGGGAGCCTTTTCCGGTCCATGCATAGCACGCTCGAGTTTCTTCTCCATCACGGCTACGCAGTCTTGCTAGGCTGGGTCTTCGCGGAACAAATCGGGTTACCTATACCCTCGCTTCCTCTGCTGCTGGCTGCGGGAGCGCTGGCCGGCAGCGGCCAAATGAGTCTTCTCGCCTGCTTGGCTGTCAGCGTATTTGCTTCGGTGTGCGCCGACTCCATCTGGTATGAAATGGGACGCCTCAAAGGCATCAGGGTTCTGCAGTTGCTCTGCAAAATTTCTCTGGAGCCGGATTCCTGCGTGCGCAAAACGGAAGGCCTTTTTTCCACCCAGGGTGCGCGCTCCTTGCTGGTTGCCAAATTTTTTCCCGGCTTCAGCACCGTGGCCCCGCCGCTCGCGGGCGTCTTTCACATGCGCCTGGGCAGCTTTCTGCTATACGACACGGGCGGTGCCGCGCTCTGGGCCGGCAGTTTCCTGCTGTTGGGCTACGGCTTCAGCGGTCAGATCGAATTCATCGCCGAGCGCGCGGCCAGGCTTGGCAGCGGCCTGCTGGTACTCATCGTCGCGGCCATGGCCGGTTACATCGTGTACAAATACATCGGCCGCAAGCGCTTCCTCCACCAACTGCGCATCTCTCGCATCACCGTCGAGGAACTAAAAGAGAAAATGGACGCCGGCGAAAACGTCATGGTCGTCGACCTTCGCCACCATCTGGAATTCGACGCCGACCCCGAAACCATTCCCGGCGCTTTCCGCATCGATGCCAAAGAACTGCAAGAGAAAAACGATCGCCTGCCGCGCGACCGCGAAGTAATTCTCTACTGCACCTGTCCCAACGAAGCCACCAGCGCCCACGTGGCGCTGCTTCTGCGCCGCCAAGGCATCAAACACATCCGCCCATTGCAGGGCGGCCTGGACGCCTGGCGCGAGCAAGGCTACCCCGTAGCCAACATCGCCCACAGCTAAAGGTTTTGCCGTAAGGGCACGGCATGCCGTCCCCGCTCAAAGATTCTCTCTTCTGTAGGTGCCGGGCTTTAGCCCGGCCTCGGTAGTATTCCGGGCCCGTTTCGTCAAAGGTTCTTAGCCGTTAGTAAAATCTCGCATTAAACTTTCGGAGGGATTTCATGAGCATCAAGGTAAACGTAATTTTCTACAGCATGTACGGCCACATTTACAAAATGGCGGAAGCCATCGCCGAAGGCGCAAAAAGCGTCGCCGGCGCCGAAGTCAAACTGCTGCAAGTCGCCGAAACCATCCCGGACGACGTCCTCGAAAAATACGGCGCAAAAGCCGCGCGCGCCTCTTTCGCAAAAGTTCCCACCGCCACGCTGGAGAATCTCACTGAAGCCCACGCCATTATCTTCGGCACGCCCACGCGCTTCGGCAACATGGCCGGCCAGATGCGCACCTTCCTCGATCAAACCGGACAAATTTGGTTCAGCGGTGGACTGATCGGCAAGGTGGGCAGCGTCTTCGCCTCCACCGCTTCGCAGCACGGCGGCCAGGAAACCACTATTACCAGCTTCCATAGCACGCTGTTGCACCACGGCATGATTATCGTCGGCGTGCCCTACAGCGAAAAAGGCCTGCTTGATTTAAGCGCAGTCTCTGGAGGCACCCCGTACGGCGCCACCACGATCGCGGCAGGCGACGGCTCGCGCCAACCGAGCGCGAATGAATTGAACATCGCAAAGTACCAGGGCAAACACGTAGCCGAAATCACGACCAAACTTTTCCGCTAGTCACGCATTTGTAGCGACGCCCTTCAGGGCGTCATGGGGGCGCCCCGACCGCGTCGGGGCGCCCTTTGCTTCTAACTCTCGCCACTCAGCACTAGCCACTCGCCACTTCTTCGGTAAAAGAATCTCCGTGCCGGGCGTCGGGGGCAGCCTGATTATTCCTTGCTCATCAAAGCCGCGGCAAAACAATACCGCCCTGCGACTGATACTTCCCTTTTTTATCTTTGTACGAAATTTCGCAATCGTCATCCGACTCGAAGAAAATCACCTGGCACAATCCTTCGTTGGCATAAATCTTCGCCGGCAAAGGCGTGGTATTGCTGATCTCCAAAGTAACAAACCCTTCCCACTCCGGCTCAAACGGCGTCACATTCACAATAATCCCGCAGCGCGCATACGTGGACTTCCCCACGCAAATGGTCAAAACATTCCGCGGGATCCGGAAATATTCCACCGACCGCGCCAGCGCAAATGAGTTTGGTGGAATAATGCAAACCTCGCCCTGAAATGCCACCAATGACCGCGCATCAAATTTCTTGGGATCCACGATCGTCGAATTCACATTGGTAAAAATCTGAAACTCATCCGCCACACGAATATCGTACCCATACGACGACACGCCGTAACTGATCACTCCTTCGCGCACCTGCCTATCCGTGAACGGCTCAATCATTTTGTGCTCCAGCGACATTTTGCGGATCCAGCGGTCCGGCCTCACAGACATCCATTCCTCCAGGAAGCAGCGCTCCAGGCGCCGCACGAAAAAATAAAATGCATTCGGAAAGACGCTCAGTGTAGTGTAAGCGTCATGTCCTTGACAACCCGCGGCGCACACTCTAGCATCTGCCAACGGATTGGCGGGAGGCCTGTGTGATCAAGCTGGACATCGTAAATGCCGTGGTAACCACCACGAACGTGAGCCGGACCAAAGCGGAGCAAGCTGTCGAGACGGTTTTCGAGTCGCTCAAGATGGCGCTCGGCCGCGGCCAGCGCATCGAACTGCGCCGCTTCGGCGTTTTCAGCGTCAAGCCCCGCAAGACCGGCATCGGCCGCAACCCGCGCACCGGCGAAGAGGTCAGCATCCCTCCCGGCAAAGCCGTCCGCTTCAAGCCCGGCAAAGAACTCCAGGGCCTCGAAGAAGCCAAGCCCTAGCTCGCCGTTATCCCAGGCATAACCTGAGCCCAGGACCTTCGCAAAAATGATGTATCGCACCTTCTCGAATTCTACAGAAGCGCTGGTAATGTGATAAGTCTTCGGTCCAAGGTCCTGATTGTCGGCGTGTCGTTCGCACCGCTTTCGCTAGCGGTAATCTGGTTCTACGAATTTCGTGCTTTGCGGGAGATTCAAAGTCAGCAAATGTCTCCCTATCAGGCCGTGCAATTTCAGCTGAGCACGAATCCGGTCTGGCTGCGGAAGCTTTTGCTTCTGGTGATTGTCGGCGCTTTGTGCACAATTCCACTCATTATCTCTCTGGTCTTAGATAACCGTCGGAAATCAACGCTTCACTAGGGTCCGATGGCACTTGTCCGGGAAGCGCGCTTACCAGGGCTTCGCGCACGACTCAATTACGAATCAATTGCAATAGCAGCGCTTAAATAGAGATTTTCTCCCTGTACCTCGCCAAAACTCTGCGGAAAGTCCTCTCATGACTGCCTGTCATTTTTACCTGTTGTAAGATTCTTGATTGACGTATACGGTTCCCGAAGGCGCGCTCTGGATACTTTGAGAGGTCACTATGGGAAAGAAAGACAAAGAAAAGAAAAAAAAGAAGCTGAAAGAAGAAGAAGACGAAAAGCAGAATAACTCAGGCAATGGAACCGCAGGCACCTATGCCGACGGTCATCCCCTCGACGAGATTCAGTACCTAGAGGCAAAACTCATCCTTAAGCCGGACCGCTTCACATCTGTGGAGAGTTTCCGGGATTTCGGGAAGCTGGTTAAGAAAGCCGCAAAGAACGAGGAGGTGGGATTCGTTCCGGATGTGGAGGCCGGTTTGCGTCCCAATATCCGCGAGATAATCTTCATGGATACGCCGGACTTCCGCTTGTATAACAACGCTTTCATTCTTCGTCGTCGGGTCGCTTATGTGGACGGTTTCCCCGTGGGCGATCCTGAGATTGTTTTCAAATATCGCCATTCGGACGAGAAGACAGCAACGGCTGTAGATATTCGCCCGAAGATAGCCGGAAAGTACAAGATTAAATTTAAGGCCGAGGCGCTGCCGCTAAAAGATAGGATTGGTTCTTACAGAATTCTGTATTCACACACTTGTGAGTTCGGGATGAGTCAGGTTCACGAAACGGACCGCACGTCGATGTCCACCTTGTTGCGGGTCTTTCCCGCCCTGGGAGTCTTGAAAACAACGCCCGATGAAAAGATAAGCCTCGTGAGCGAGGCAATCGTCGAAGAAGTGCTGCTGAAACTCGGAGAACTGGACTTCGGCAAGGGACAGGTGGGGAAGTGCGACATAGCCCTGTGGCGCACACGCGGCGAACACAAACCCCTCGTAGGTGAATTCGCGTTTCAGGTGAAATTTGACCGGCGCGAAGATGTACACGAGAAGGCGAGGAAGCGCTGCGAGCGATTCTTCATCTCACTTCAGGACGATGTGAAGGACTGGATTTCTCTAGGCACGACGAAGACGGGCTCGGTCTACCGTCTTAAGGGAAATGCACCGCAAAGCCATGAGTGACCGTCCCGCGTCGGTCGCTGTGAGGATGTGATGAAGTGGCCCCGATTGTTGCCACAGGATATTACGGGCGTCCGGTTCGCTGTCAACGTGTTCATCTCATCGACGATTTTGTGGTACCTGTTACGCGACATCCTTAACACGGATCCGATCTGGTCCATCGCATCGATGATCTCGGCTTCTGACCCGCACGTGAAGGAGGCGGCCCGGATGTTCCGTGCGCGCATGATCAACGTGCTTGTAGGCTGCGGGGTTGGTCTGTTCTTGCTCCTCGTGGGCGGGTCGAGTGAGTGGAAGCTCCCGTTAGCGCTCGCGGTCACCGTCCTCGTATCGACATACCTAGTCCGCATACCGACGATGTGGCGGCAAGCGCCAATCACCGCCGCCATCGTGGTCGCATCGGGCCTGACAGAGCATTCTAAGCGGACCGGTGTCGCACATGGCCTCCACAAGGTGGCGGAGGTACTTCTGGGCTGTCTGATGGGAATTGTCATCAGTTATCTGATGTCACGGGTCTGGCCGCTACCCGACCCACCGAAGAAACCGGTGGCTTGACCCACCTTCGGCAGGCGAGGCCGAGTGTTGCGCATACTCTTAGCTCTGGAAAAGCAATGACGGGGCTTGAAAAGACATCCTCGAAATTGTCTCTGAGGTGGAGGTAGTGTGAGCGAAGCCAAACGCACTTTGAAGCAAAGAGCTTTTCGTGAGGTCAAGGAGTACTTTGCGATCTCACTCTACCTTTTCGTTGTTTTCTCGACGTTTGCCTTCTATAAAGCGATGCTCCTCGCTGAGTATAACGTTGACCTTGCACCGCAGGGGTTTGCCCTGATCAACGCGCTAGCGCTTGGCAAGGTCATTCTCATTGCTCAGGATCTACACTTAGCCGATCAGTTCCGGGCAGCGCCGCTGATCGTTCCGACACTTCTAAAATCTTTCGCGTTCGCCACTGTGCTCACCTGTTTCAAGTTTGCGGAAGAAACAGCTGTCGGCATGTTTCATGGCCAATCGCTTCACGCAAGCGTCTCCGCTATCGGCGGTGGATCTTGGAGAGTAATTTTGTCTTTCTCGGTGTTGTTGTTCGTTGTGCTCATTCCCTTTTTTGGCTTCACAGAGCTGCGGCGAGTCTTCGGTGAAGACAGGCTGGTGGGTGCCTTCTTTCGTCCGCGCCAACTGCTGAATCCGCCTCCATCTGCACCGTAACTGCCACTATGCTGAAGAAAGTGGAAATCGGACGAAGGAGCATTCAACTTCAGCTCGGTTCGCGGGGGTGATCGAGTGTAAATTATCCCGCCCTCCTCCCGATGCTGCGCCGCTCTGGGAGGAGCTGATTCTTCCTCTCGTTCTTTCGCCTCTACCAATCGGTACATTCGCTCGGTCCAACAGGTGATACTCTTCCCTTCTGACCTACGGAATAATCACAATGACATGCATCCAGGATGAAGTACCGTCCTGCACATCGGAGGACCACGATCGATGAGCCAAACAATTCCGGAAACCGGAAACCCACTCGACCCGGCGTTATTTCGTCCGGAGGCAATTTCCGAAGAAACCCGGCGCTTTAATGCAGAGATCATCAGAATCTTTACCCCCGTGCCCAACTGGTGGGAGGTGGGCGCGCAGACCGTCCGCGACACTCGCGCACGCGGCGAGGGCCCTTTTCCGCTGCCGCCGAAGTCCGCCCGCGCCCGCACCATCACCATCGAAGGCCAGGGCGGCGGCAGGATTCCGCTGCGCATTGTCGCGCCGCAGAATCCCACCGGCGTTTATCTGCACATCCACGGCGGCGGGATGGTGCTCGGCGCCGCTGACCTGCAGGACGCCATGCTCGAGCGTCTGAACGAAAAGGCCGGCCTCGCCTGCGTGAGCGTCGAGTACCGCCTCGCGCCAGAAAACCCTTACCCCGCCCCGCCGGACGATTGCGAATCGGCCGCTTTGTGGCTCGCCAAGAACGCCAAGTCCGAATTCGGTTCCGACGCGCTCGCCATCGGCGGTGAATCCGCCGGCGCCACCCTCGCCGCGGTCACGCTGCTGCGCATGCGCGACCGCCACGGCTTCACGGGCTTCCGCGCCGCGAACCTCGTCTATGGCTCGTACGACCTTTCCATGACGCCCAGCCAGCGGCGCTTCGGCAACGAGCGGCTAGTCCTCCGCACCGTGGACATGGAGCACTTCCGGGCCGCCTATCTCCACGGCCAGTCGGACGCGCGCCATCCGGACATCTCACCGCTTTACGCCGGCCTGCAGGGACTCCCTCCCGCCCTCTTTTCCGTTGGCACACGTGACGGCCTGCTTGACGATTCCCTCTTCATGTACGCGCGCTACATCGTCGCCGGGAACCGCGCCGAGCTCGCCATCTATCCCGGCGGCGCCCACGGCTTCAACTTCTTCCCCATATCCATCGCCGAGCAGGCCAACGCCCGCATGGACGCCTTCCTAGCCCGCGAGGTCAACCACCACCCGGCGTAAAAATTCTTGCCGTTGTTTGCCGAAGCCCTGTAGCGCGGGGCGCTTGATTTTGAGCCCCGCGGTTTTTCTGGAGCAGCACCCAGCTCGATCACTTAGATTTTTTTCCGGCATCCTTTCATCGGGCCGCCGCGCAAGCTCGCGAACTTTAATCCCACGCCACACTAGCGCCCAATCCATTTTCTATGCTGTACTAGCAATGGTCACAACGTTGCAAAAATCCAGCAGGCTCTGGTCAAAAACCCTGTCCCAAGCCACCACCATCACCCACACCATTGAGCCGCAAGCCGCATGGCGCCCCATGCCGCAGCAGCGCTATAACCAGCCTTTCCCGCGCCCGTCGCTAAAAAGCCTCCTACTGGCCGTAGCTCTCTTCCTGTTCACCCTCGGCACCGCTCTGGCCGCCGGCACGCAATTCGCCGTCACCTTCAAGCAAAATCAGCCCGCCTCTTTCACCGAACTTTTCCACGCCTACGCGCTCTTCTACCAGCATCCCGCCGCGCTACTCGCCGGCCTTCCCTTCGCCCTCACGCTCCTCACCATTCTCCTGGCTCATGAACTCGGCCATTTTTTTGCCTGCCGCCATCACCACATTCACGCCAGTTATCCGTTCTTCATTCCTTTTCCGTCGCTCATCGGCACTTTCGGCGCGTTCATCCTGATGCGCTCGCCCATCCGCACCAATCGTTCACTGTTTGACGTCGGCGCCAGCGGTCCTCTGGTCGGTTTCGTATTCGCCGTCCCCGCGCTCATATACGGCATCCTGCACGCCAAATTAATTTCCACTCCGTATCCGCAAACGCAGCTGGCATTCGGCAATCCGCTGCTGCTGCACGCTCTTTCCGCCATGCTGTATCCCGGCGTGCCGGTAAGAAATCTCCTCATCGATCCCATCGGCCGTGCCGCCTGGGTCGGCCTCTTCGCCACCTCGCTAAATCTTCTTCCCGCCGGCCAACTCGATGGCGGCCACATCCTGCGTTCCATCAGCCCACGCGCGCACTACGTCGTTTCCTGGGTGCTGCCCATCGCGCTGATTTTCCTCGGCTACCTGGGACAATCAATGCTTTGGTACGTGTGGGCCGCGCTACTCCTGGGCATCAAATTCCTGCGCATCATCCCCATCTACGACCCGCAGGAACTGGATCCCCCGCGCCGCTTCGGAGCCTTCCTAACGCTGCTGGTTTTCGTCCTCTCCTTCATGCCCATGCCCGTCGTCATCTCCTAACGCCACGTCGCTGCCTTCGCTGTGCACTGAACATCGGCTGCACGTCGGCCCCGCAACAAATCACTTTGGCTTTCTCGCATCTGGCGCGACACTACTACACCGTCACATGCCGCCACTCCTACGCACCCTTCGCCAACGCGACCTCTTCTACCTCTTTATCGGCTCGGTCATCGGCTCCGGCATTTTCCTCACGCCCGGACTGGTCCTCGAGCAACTAAGCGGTTCGGTAGGTTTCTCCCTGCTAGCGTGGCTGGTGGGCGGCGTTCTTTCCCTGCTCGGCGCGCTCACCTACGCCGAACTCGCCGCCGCCAATCCTGAAGCAGGCGGACTCTACTGTTTCATTCGCGACGGCTTTGGCCGCCTCCCGGCCTTCCTGTACGGCTGGTGCCTCTTCCTGGTCATCGCCAGCGCCACCATTGCCGCGCTGGCGCACGCCTTTACGCGTTACCTGGCCGAAATTCTGCCGCTCACTAGCGCCGTCTCGACCGTCATCGCTATCGTCATGATCGCCGTGGTCACCGCCGTAAACGTATGGGGCACGCGCCACAGTTCCGACCTGCAAAACTGGACGACGCTGGTAAAAGCCGGTCTCGTCGTCCTTTTAAGCGCCGTCCTGCTCTCGCTGGGCCACCATGGCGCTGACCTCGCCCCCGCGCTCGGCACTACGCAACACGGCTTCAACCTCTTTTCCAATTTCGGCTTGGCCATGATCGCCGTCCTGTGGGCTTACGAAGGCTGGCAATTCGGCACCTACAGCGCCGGGGAAGTCGTCAACCCGCAAAAATCCTTCCCCCGCGCGTTCCTTATGGGCTCGCTGATATTGATCGTTCTTTACCTGGTCGCGGTGGTCGCCTACTTAGTAGCGCTGGGACCTGCGGCTGCCTCGGCCAGCACCGCCATCGCCGCAGATGCCACGACTCTGGTCCTCGGCCACTGGGCCGGCAAATTTATTGCCGTCACCATCCTCATTTCCACCTTCAGCGCCACCAACAGCGTCATCCTCACCGCCCCGCGGGTTTTCTACGCCATGGCCAACGACCACCTCTTCTTCCAAAAGTTTGCCGAGGTCCACCCGCGCTTCCGCACCCCAGCCATCGCCATCGTCGCCCTGGGAATCTGGTCCGCCATCCTCGCCTCGGCAGGAAAATTCGCGGAACTGGCAGGAGGCGCCATCTTCATCGGCTGGATTTTCTACGGCTTAGGTGCCGCGGCCATCTTCCCCATCCGCCGCGCCACAAAAAATGCCGCCATCCCCTACCGCGTCCCTGGCTATCCCTGGACTCCCATCATCTTCGTACTGGTCGCCGCAGCCATCGTAGGCAACTCCATCTACGCGGCGGTCAGCAACCCCGGCGGCTTCAAATTCTTAGTAGCCGCCATCGCCCTCTTCCTCCTCGGCACCCCCGCCTATTTTCTCTGGCAACTCTGGCGTAACCGCAAATAACCCAAGTGCTTGCCACGGCGCTACGCCTTCGTAGCGACGTCTTTTAGGGCGTCATCCGTTGGTGTCAGAATCTCCATCCGCGCGACGGAGACGTAACCACCCCGAAGAATTTTCGCCCAATCCCACGATTTCCCTTGACAGCAATGTACTCTTACGGTATACTTCTCCGGTAAAGAACTGTCGCTATACGTCCGCAAAACATTGTAAGAACCCAGCAAGTCTTCGCCATCCGCACCATCCTAGCTATAGTTACTATTTTGTCATATAAAAGTGTTTCTAAATCCATTGGAATGAACACTTGCAGAAGGTTGTGAAAACAAAGGAACTTTAACTACCTTTTTTATCACAACCTTTCACGAATCCCTCGGGGGTAGCCCGCGCAAACTGGTACAAAACTGGGCCGTGCTGTCCAGGGCACATTCGTTGACGCCGCCTCGCCGCCGCGATAGCCTGCTTCTACCCCTTCTATTTGTTGATTCTCCTTCTCTAGGCACCGTTGACATTCAGTTTGAACGGCGATGTAGCTGCAATTCACAGCTGACCCCCGTGGCCAAACTGCCGTGGCAACACGCGCCGTGCGCCGTTATTCCTCTGGATGCGGCGAGTTGTTTCGTCGCGACGATCCGGGTTCCAGGTCCGGAGGAGCACGAATGCCATCCCCGTCTCATCGCATCATGGGGCCACGCACGTGGACGCTCGCTTCCAGCGTAGCCGTTGTCGCTCTGGGCGCAACGGGCTTCCTGTGGCGGTCTACCGGCATTGCAACGCTCACGAGTCTGTTCCCCAACTCGCCGAACATGAGGGCCAACACCGCTGCGGCCATGATGTTTTGCGGCATAGCACTGGCGCTTTTGTCGCAACGAGAGCCGCCCAAATTCCCTCGCCGGCTGGCAACCGCCTTCGCCATCCTGGTAGCTGCTATCGGCGCTTTGACTTTGACCGAGTATTTGTTTGGCTGGAGTCTCGGAATCGATCAATTGTTATCTCACGAAGACGCAAGCCAAACGATGTTGGGTTATTCCAGCAGAATGCCGTCTACTGTTGCCCTGTGCTTTGTGTTTGCCGGCATCGCTTTGTTTCTGGCGGCGATGGACAATGGACTGCGCTGGCGCTGGCCTCTGTTGTCCGCGCTCGGCGCATCCATAACGCTGATGGCCACCATGGTTCTGGCGGGCTACCTCCTGAAGGCTCTCCTGCACACGGATCTGGCGGTTTATCCCGGCGTCGCGCCGAATGCTGCAGCGGGTTTTGTCATTCTCGGATTAGGCCTGCTGGCCTTCGTCCGCGGTGCAGGCCACTTGACATGGTCGGTTTCCGCATCGCCGACCAGAGGAATCTTGCTTGGCGGCACGTGTCTGTTGCTGTTTGCTCTGCTCTCCACCATTTTCACCTTCCAGTTCCAGCAGGACCATCAATGGGTCAGTCACACGCAGGAGGTTTTGAAAGAAATTGAGTCCATGACCAGGTCTATGGGCGACCTGGTCAGCAGCGCGCGCGGTTACCTCGTTTCCGCCGAAGAACATTTACTGGCGCAACGGGCGCAGTCCCAAGCCGCGGTGCGTGAGCACTTCGCGGTTCTTCGCGGCCTCACGGCCGACAATCCGCGTCAGCAGCGCCGCCTTGATCAACTGGAACCGCTCATCGCTCGACGCGACATGCTGTGGGAGCAGCTCATCGCCCTGCGCAGGCAGGCAGGTCCCGCGGCTCCCGTGCTGCAACCGGCCGCGGCCGCGGAAAATGCCGTCAGCAATGACATCCGCGTGCTTCTTAAGGAGATGCGCGACGACGAATATGACCTTCTTGACCGCCGCTCCGCGCAAACGAATGCCTCCGCCAGCAGAACCTTTCTCCTCCTCCCTCTTGGCTTGTTCCTCAGCCTCACGACGTTATGCGTCGCCCTGTTTTTCCTGAACGCCGGTGTCGGCGAACAGCATCAGGCCGAACGCTCCTTGCTCGAAGCCCACGAAAAACTTCGCTCCAGTGAAGAAAATCTGCGGTTGATGATTTCCGGTGTGAAGGATTACTCCATCCTTACACTCGATCCAGACGGACTCGTAGCTACTTGGAATCTCGGCGCGCAACGGCTCAAGGGCTGGAGCGCCGAAGAAATCATCGGCCAGCATTTTTCGCGATTTTATTCGCGCGAAGAAGCCGCCGATCATGTGCCGCATCGCGAACTGGAAATCGCCAAAGCCGAGGGGCAGTTTGTCGGCGAGGGCTGGCGTATCCGCAAAGACGGCTCGCGCTTCTGGGCCAGCGTGGTCATAACACGGGTAGTACACGATGACGGGCTGTTTGTGGGTTTCTCCAAAGTCACCCGCGATACCACCGAGCGCCGCCGCATCGAGCACGCCATGAAAGAGGAAGAAGCCCGCCTCGCCGCCGTTATCGGTTCCGCAATGGACGCGGTCATCACCGTCGACGAACACCAAAACGTCACCCTATTCAATCCCGCCGCGGAGAAGATGTTTGGATACAACGCACCTGCGGTGATGGGGAGTTCTCTTGAGCGCCTCATCCCCCCTCGCTTTCGTGGCTCCCACGCCTCGCACATCCGTACTTTTGCCGACACCAACACCACCCGTCGCAAAATGGGGGCCTTAACGCCGATCTACGGTCTGCGCGCGAACGGTGAAGAATTTCCAATCGAAGCATCCATTTCGCAGGCACAAATCGGCGGACAAAAAATCTTTTCCGTAATTTTGCGCGATATCAGCGAGCGCAATCGCGTGGAAGAAGCCCTGCGCCAGCAAGCCAGCCTGCTAGATCTCGCTCCCGTCCTGGTGCGCGACATGCAAAGCCACATTGTCTTTTGGAGTTCCGGTCTCGAGAAGCTTTATAACTATTCCAAATCGGAAGCGGTAGGCAGCATCTCGCACCATCTATTGCACAGCGAATTCCCCATTCCCCTTGAACAGATCGAACGCAGCTTGGAGCTGCAAGGCAGTTGGGAAGGCGAACTCTTGCATCGTTCCCGCGATGGCAGCCGTGTGATCGTCAACAGCCTGTGGGTCCTCTATCGCGACGCGCAGGGCCAGCCCATCCGCATTCTGGAGGTCAACGCCGACATTACCGCCCGCAAGCGTGCCGAGGCCCTCCAACAGCGTTCACAAAAACTCGAATCTCTCGGCACCCTTTCCGGCGGAATTGCTCACGACTTTAACAACATCTTGCTGGCCATCACCGGCAATACCAAATTGGCCATCGCCGATCTTCCGCCCGAACATCCGGTGCAGCAAAGCCTCAGCGAAATCGCTAAAGCCGGCTCCCGCGCAACCGACTTGGTCCGCAGGATCTTGACCTTCAGCCGCCCCAGCGAAATCAAGCGGCAGATACTCGAGTTGCAGCCCGTCGTGGAAGAAGCCCTCAAGCTCGTCCGCGCCACGCTTCCCGCGACCGTCGAATTTCGCACCACTTTTGCTCCCAACCTCCCCACGGTTCTTGCTGATTCCACGCAGGTGCATCAAATCATCGTCAATCTCGCCACCAACGCCGCGCACGCTATCGGCGCCAAGAGCGACGGCCTAATCGAGATCCGTCTCGATGCCGCGAAACTCACGGTAGACGACTCCGACCACTCCCTCAATTTGCCCGAAGGCACCTACGTCCGCCTGTACGTCAGCGACAACGGTTGCGGCATGGACCGCGGTACCCTCGACCGTATTTATGACCCATTCTTCACCACCAAGGGCCCCGGCGAAGGCACCGGGCTCGGCCTTTCCGTAGTCCACGGCATCATGAAAAATCACGATGGCGGCATCGCCGTCTACAGCGAGCCCGGTCGCGGCACCGCCTTCCGACTCTTCTTTCCTGCCGCCGGTTCCGCGCCCGCAGCCGCGCAGGAGTCGCACAGTGAAGTGCAACGCCAACGCACGGAAAGGATTTTGTATGTGGACGACGAAGAAGCCCTCGTCGTGCTGGTCACTCGCACGCTGCAGCGCCTGGGCTACAAGGTCACCGGCCAAACCGATCCCGCCAAAGCTCTGGAGCTTTTCCGTGCCGATCCCGCGCAATTTGACGCCGTGGTCACTGATCTGGCCATGCCGCAACTCTCCGGCTTCGACCTCGCCAGCCAACTCCTAACCGCGCGCCCGGACATTCCCATCGTCATGACCTCCGGCTACGTCCGCGTTGAAGATCAGGAACGCGCCCTGCACATGGGCCTGCGCGACTTAATCCTAAAGCCCGACACCATCGAGCAACTGGGCCGCACCCTAGACCGCGTCTTCCAAAAAGAACCAACACCATCCAAGCCGATCTCCCACTAACACGCGAGTTCCGCCTGTAGTCTTTTGTAGACTTATGTCGCCGTTTGTAGCCGCTTTGCAGCGGCCGTGCCTCGGTCCGACCGGCGGGATTAGCGTGCAGCGGAAATCACGCTCATAGCACGGAGCTCGTTTGGTGCGCCGTAGCTCCGACCGCTGAGCTCCTCTAACCGGGAATCGGCATCACTGCGGTGTAAAATATCGTCGCCATCCAGGAACGCACAGGAGCGCAGATGACCCCCAACGACTTCCGGCTTATCGCTCTGGGCTTGCCCGACGCCGAGGAAGGCTCCCACATGGGCGCCGCGGACTTCCGCGTTGGCGGCCGTATCTTCGCCACGTTGGCCTCCCAAAACGAGGGCTACGGCAACCTCATGCTCACTCCCGGGCAGCAATCCGCCTTCGTGGAAGAACTCCCGGAAATCTTCCTGCCCATCAAAGGCGGCTGGGGCCGCATGGGCGCGACCCACATCCGCCTGGCCAAAGCCAACGAAGACGTCCTGACCGGCGCCCTGCGCGTCGCCTGGCAACTCCGCATCGACAAAAACAAAAAATCCGGTCCCAAGAAGTCCGCCGCGCCAAGACGCAACGGCAAGAAACGCATCACAAAAAAATAGGGACGCGCTAGATCGTGTCCCCTTGACGCCAGTGACCGCGCCCACCGCGCAGCGAGGGATCTGTTTTTGCCGGTCCGAAAACTAATCCACGTCGGCTGGTGCTTCCTGCCGCCGGTCCACCACCTTGAAACCCTCGGGCAACTCATATAGCTTCTCGTCCGGTTCGAACAAAATCAGATTCGTCGCGGTAAACGTCTGCGCACCAAATCGCGGATCGCTACGCTTCGAGAGTAAGTTGATTCCCAGCTGCGCCGAGTACCAAAATTCCCGTTCGACGGTCACCTTGCGATCGTTCCCAAAAACGCCGGGATTATAAATGATGGCATCGCGTGTCCCAATCGTTTCCACGCCGGAAACCAGTTGCTTGCCCAGATCCTCGTGAATCGCCTCGCCCGTATCGCTAGGCAGCGGTCCTGGAGGCGGTCCCGCGGTCTTGTACACCGCGGTGGTTGATGGCGTAAACGTTGTCAACACGCAAACATGTGGCTCCTCCAGCATGAAGCAGTTGTAATGCGTGTGCGCATTCGGATCGGAAATCTGGATGGTGGTCATCCGTGACTGCACCTTCCCATTCTTTGGCACCAGAAACCACCGCTCTTGATAGATCCGCCCTTTTGTGTCCCGCGCAATCTTTCGCTGATTCACGGACGTGATCGTCCCGCCATCGTAAAGCGTGCGCACCCACTCGGTCTGCAACGTCAGCGTAAACGGCGCGTCCGCCTTCGGCGGAATCACAATGCTCTCCAGCACCTCGGTAGTGCCGCCATCCTGTGCGTAGAATTGCTGCTGCGTCGGCTTCGCCGCCGCGGCCTGCGAACCGGTCGAGATCTGTCCACTTGCAGCGGGAGCAGCCCCAGCCGTTTGCCCAAGCGCAACGCCGGGCGCCAAGATGATCAAAGCAGTAAACGACGCAACAAGTAAGCGCATAGCTACTCCCGGTTCGCGCCTGATTCTGCCACAGCCTTTCGCTCCTGCAAAGGCGCAACTTTTAATGGCCTCGTGCCGCAGGACTCCTCGCCTTGCAAGAAATTCGTGTGTCCTCGTTCTACTAGCAGTGAGGAACACACCCATGCCAGCCTCAAGACGCTCTTGGCGCTTCCCGAAGCGTCACTCATTGTTAGTGCTATTCATCTGCGCGAGCTGCGTCCTGTCACTGCTCAGCGGCGGTCCGGTCTTCGCGCAAGACAACGCGCACTCTCCCGGCTGGGTAGTGATCTCCGTGCCTGACTACCGCTCGCTGCGCGTGAAAGCTTTCCCTACCGAGCGCGAGCCCGAGCCTCCGCCCGTCGACGCCACGCTCAGCCGCGTCGACTACGACCTTCGCGTTGACTCCGACGTCGCCGCCGGACGCGCCACGCTTACCGTCGACGTATTAAAAAACGGCTGGGTGCGCGTGCCCATTCCTCCCGGGCTTTTTGTTCGCGAAGCTTTGCTGGACGGCAAACCGCTCTCGCTCTCGCCATTTCCGGTTGCGCAACCAACGCAGCTTGCCGCGCTGCTCTCGCATCCTGGCCGTGCGGTGATCACTTTGGAGGTCGCGCTTCCGATCAGCGCTTCCGCGGGCGAAGAGCGGCTGTCTCTGCCTTCCACAGCATCCGGCGTTACCCGCGTGGTGCTGGAGATTCCGCGCACTGGAGTCAACCTCTCGCTCTACGGCGGACTCGTCTCGGAATCGCACGATGTGGCAAACGGCGGAAAGTGGACCGTCTTCGGCAAAGGCGCCGAGCCCATCGTGTTCGCCTGGCGCCGCAAAGTGGAAGAACACCAATCCACGCTGCCGCTGCGCATGCATGGCGCGCTCACGCAATTCCTGGGTCTCGGCGAAGATTCCACATCCGTTAGCGCCAACGTCACGCTGGACGTCACGCAAGGCGCGGCCAAGGAAGCGCGCATTCAGGTTCCACAAAATATCACCATCAATCAGGTGCAGGGCGCGACGGTTGCCGATTGGGAAATGAAGTCTGGCGGACTGCTCGTCACTTTTATTGAGCCCGTGGAACAATCTGCGAGTTTTGTCATCACAGGCGAGGCTACACTTCCCCGCGATGGCGCAATGGACATTCCGCTGCTGCGCCTTGCCGGCGTGGAACGCGAAACTGGCGGCATCGGTGTCGACATCCTGGGCGCGGGAGAAATAAAAGACGAGTCCGTGAAGGCGCAAGGGTTGCAGCCCGCGGACGCCAGCGATCTGGGCGAACCGGTCTCCAGCCGCCAGTCTCCCGCGCTCAAAGCATTTCGCACACACGCCGTGGACGTGCAAGCGCCGCGCTCGCTACACCTTGATGTCTCGCGCTATAGCCAACAGGCGGTGTTGCTCGCCAACGTCGAAGAAGCCCGCTATCGCGTGCTGCTCACCAAGGACGGAAAATCGCTAGTGGAGGCGCGCTATGCGGTGCGCAACAATTCACGCAGCTTCGTAAAAATCACGCTGCCGACGGGGGCCACGCTTTGGAGCGCCTCGCTTTCCGGCAGGCCCATTCGCCCCGGCTCCGCGCCAGACGGCAGCCTGCTGGTCCCGCTTTCCAAATCGCGTACGGGCGAAGACGCTCCGGAATTTTGCGTGGAAGTCGTGTACTTCGCGCCCGGCGCGAGTTGGACCGACAAAGGCCGCCTGAAAATAGCTTTGCCCGCGCTGGACCTGCCGATCTCGCGCACCGGCCTGCAAGCTTTCTATCCGCCGCAATTCCGTTTCTCCGCTGAAACCGGGCCTTTTCGTGTAGAAACCTACGCCAACCCAATTTCGCCAGTGCTGGTTGCTGAAGTGCCGGAGCCCGCGGTAGACAGCAACATTGCGGCTTCAGGTGGCGGTGTCACGTTTATGAATGCGGCCGCGCCAGTGGCCCCGCCGGCGAAGGTTTCCGTCGACGAACGGAGCGAATCCGGCAAACAGTCCGCGCAAACTCTAGTCGATAAATTTCACGCCAGCGAACGCGGCTCGCGTGCCTCTGGCATTTTGCCAGTGCGCGTAGACCTTCCCGCGTTTGGGCCTTATCTCTACCTGGTCTCTGAACTCACCGGTGAAAATCAGGCCGCGTCCGCTGAGTTCACTTATCAGCAGGACAAAAAGGCAGGTGGCAAATGAAACGTCATCTCTTGGAGTCGACGGTCGCAACCATGCTCACAATGATTGCCGTGACCTTCGGAGTGAATATGCCGGCGCTCGCGCAGCAAAAATCGGATGCGCCGCCGCCCGCCACCGGCAACGTCACCCTCTCTCTCGATGAATACAATCGCCTGCTCGCATTAGCCAATCGCCCCGGGAAAAAATCTGAAGCCCCGCCCGCGGCGTACGTCCTAAAACATGCTGAACTCAAGCTCCACGTAGTCGACGAGAACGTTCTGGGCTCGCTACAATTTGAAGGGGAAACGCTGGCCGCCAACGAAACAAAAGTCCCGCTGGCGTCCGGCCTCACTGTCTTCGACGCGCGTCACGGCAGTAAACCACTTCCGCTGCTGCTGGAAAACGGCACGCACACCGCGATTCTTCCAGGAGAGTCTGAATTCACGGTTACGCTCGACGCCGGCCTGGCGCTTGCCATTGACACGGGACGCGCGTCTTTCGCTCTTCCCGCTCCATCGGCAGGCAGCGTGCGCCTGTCGCTCACCGTGCCCGGCGAACGCACCAATGTGCAGCTCAGCCACGGCATCATCACGCATCGCGCCTCCGTAGACGGCAACACCGAAATCGAAGCCACGCTGGTGCCCGGGCAAATCGCCAATGTTTTTTGGAACACGCGCGAAGTCGTCGCGCCCGTGGTGCCGCGCGAAGTACGCTTTCTTTCCGACGTGAAATCGCTGGTTTCCGTCACCGAATCCGACCTGCAAATCGCCGCGCTGGTCGATCTAAATGTCGTGCAGGGCGAGGCCGAGCAATTCTCTGTCGCCATTCCCGCGGGCTTTGAAGTCACCGCCGTCAACGGCCTCACGCTGGAATCCAGCGAAATTCAGAACGGCGTGCTGCAACTTAAAGTCGCGCGCCGCGGACCGGGCGCGCAGGAATTCCTAATCTCTCTGGAACGCCCCATCAGCGATTCGCAAGCCGCCGCGCCCATCCTCGCCTTCAAAGACGCGCAGCGCGAAACTGGCGAAGTTTTGGTCGAAGGCCAAGGCACGTTGGAGCTCAGCGCTAAAGAATCCGGCGGCCTGAAGCGCCTGGACATTAAAGAAGTGAATCCCTACCTCCGTGCGCTTTCGCGTTATTCTCTGCAAGCGGCGTTTCGCTACCATCGCCAACCGAACGAATCGCCCACGCTGGCGCTGGAGTGGACGCGCTTCCCGGACTCCAGCGTGCTAGCGGCCATCGCCGAACGCGCCACCGTCACAACGCTGGTCACCAGCGAGGGCCGCTCCCTCACCGAAGTGAAACTTACGATCAGAAACCAAGCCCAGCCATTTCTGAAGGTCGACCTGCCCGCCGGAGCCACCATTCTCACCGCCGAAGTAGCCGGCGAAAAGGTCAAACCAGTGCAAGGCAGCGACGGCGCGCGCGTCCCGCTGCTGCGCGCCGGATTCCGCCCGGCAGGCGCGTACACCGTCTCCTTCGTGTTTCTACACTCTGGCGCACCGTTCGCTAAGAAAGGTGACGGCGACATTTCCCTCCCGAAAATGGATGTCCCGATCGGCGTCATCGAATGGGAACTCTTTCTTCCTGAACAATTCAAGGTGAAGGACTTTTCCGGAGACGCCACCAATGCTGCGCTGTTTCCGCCTGAGTATGATGCCTATGCAAACGTCCCCAGCGGAACACTGGCTGACAAGGCCGAGTTTCAAGCTGGCGCTAGCGTGGGCTCCGCTAGCCCTTCGAGCAGCGGGCATGACTTCGGGGGGGTAGTCACGCTCACACCGGCCGTACTTGCTCCAGGCCAGCTCGGTGGATTCATTTTTGACCGGTCCGGAGCGGCCATCAACAACGCCAGCATCGAACTGCGAAACCTCGCCACCGGCGGTACCTTTCGCGTAGCCAGCACCGCCGAAGGCTACTGGATCGTTTCCGGGTTGTCTTCCGGCAGCTACCAGATGACCGCGTCCTCTCCCGGCTTTCGCATGCTGCGGCAAAATATTTCGTACAATTCCGGCAATCCCGCCGCGTATCGCCTGAACATGGACGTCGCCGTGTCCTCCGAATCAGTCGTCGTCGAGTCCTCGGGCGCGCAAATGTTGATGGACACTGGATCGATCGCGGGAAAAGACAAAAAACACAAAGCGGCGAGCGCGCCAGCACCCGCTCCGCCGCCGCCCCCAACCGCTTCCGCCAACGTCTTCAACCTGCAGCAGCGCGTAGCGGGCGTGCTCCCGGTAGCCGTCGACGTACCGCGCACTGGCACGTCCTACCGCTTCCTTCGCCCCTTGGTGGTCAACGAAGAGACCAAGCTAACGTTTAACTACAAATCAAAATAGGCGGCTTCCGGCAACTCCGGTGGCGTTTCCGTTGCTGGTACACTACACGCCGATGAATTTTCGTTACTGCAACGTGGCGCTGGCGGTCCCGCCGCGCACGCTATTCACGTACGCGATTCCCGAGGCCCTTGCTGCAGCGGTCCAGCCGGGCAGTCGCGTGCTGGTGCCCTTCCGCAAGAAATCCATGGTGGGTGTGGTGGTGGAAGTGCTCGCCGCCCTGCCGAGTGGCGTGCTGCCCGAAATAAAGATTCGAGAAATCACGAAGGTGCTTGATGAGGTTCCGGCGCTTACGCCGAAACTCATCGAACTGGCGCAATGGATCGCTGGATACTATCTGGCGCCGATTGGCGAAGTTTTTCGCGGCATGCTGCCTCCCGTTACCGACGTAAAACTCGTTCGTGAAGTGTTCCTGACCGCGGCAGGGCGCGAAGCCGTCGAGCAGTGGAAGCTGGATGAAGAGGCACCGAAGTTTCTGCCGGGTTGTGGCGAGGAAAAAACGAGATTGTTGCTGCGGCTGGACGAAAGAAAGGGAGTGCTTTCTCTTGCGTTGGCGCTGAAATCCGGGATCGACGCGGCACGCTTGCAGAAGCTGCAGCGCCGCGGCTTGCTGGAAATACGCGAACGCATATCCGGCAGCGCGAGAAAAACACAGCGCGTTATCGCGTGGAAGGAGACGCATGAGGTTGCCGAGGAGATCGCGACGGGACTCATGCAAGGGACGCCGGAAGACGCTGCAAGCAGACAAAAATTGCAACGCATCCGGAATTTATTGCTGACCGAGCGCGGACCATTGCCGATTTCGCAATTACTGAAGCTTGCGGGGGTTTCGCGCGGCGTGATCGAAAGAATGCTGCGCGACGGCGTGCTGGAAAGCTGGGAGGAACCGGTTGATCCCGCCGAGGACGAATTTGATGCGGGTTACACGCCACCGGCGCACGAGCTAAATATTCACCAAGAATCGGCGTTGCGCGCCATTCGCGAACGCTCTGCGCTCGGTGAATTTGGCGTGCAGCTTTTGTTTGGTGTTACCGGCAGCGGGAAAACCGAAGTTTATCTGCGCGCGGTGCAGGATGCTTTGGCGCGCGGCAAGACGGCGATCATTCTGGTGCCGGAAATCGCTCTGACGCTGTGGATGGGCCGGCAATGCCGCGCCTGGTTTGGCGCGCGGTTTGAAGGCGTGGCGGTATTGCACTCCGCATTGAGCGCCGTGGCGCGCGCGCGCGAATGGTGGCGCGTAAGGAATGGCGAGGCTCGTGTGGTGGTGGGCACGCGCTCGGCAATTTTTGCGCCGTTAGCGAACGTTGGACTGATCATCGTCGACGAGGAGCAGGAGAATAGTTACAAGCAGGAAGAGACGCCGCGCTATCACGCGCGCGATGTGGCCATCGTGCGAGCAAAAATGGAAAATACTTTGGCGCTGCTGGGCTCGGCCACGCCATCGCTTGAATCTTTCTACAACGCCGAAAACGGGAAATACGAATTGCTGACGCTAGCTACGCGCGTGGCGGATCGCGCCATGGCCAGCGTGGAAATTGTGGACCTGCGCGAGGAGTTTCAGCGTACCAAGCAAACCAGCCCGATCAGCGCGACGCTGCATGTGGGCATTCAGGAATGCCTCGCAAACATGACACAGGCGATGATTTTGATCAACCGGCGCGGGTATTCGTGGTCGGTGTTGTGCCGGAGCTGCGGCGCGGCGGTGCAATGCGAAAACTGCAGCATATCGATGACGCACCACAAGCAGAGGAACCGGTTGGAGTGCCATTACTGCGGCTCGATCCAAAGCGTACCGCGAGAATGTCCCAAATGCCGATCGAAATATGTTTATTTTTTTGGCGAGGGTTCGGAACATCTGGAGGAAAGATTGCGCAAGGAATTTCCCGGTGCGCGGATCGCACGGCTGGATCGCGACACGGCGCGCACCAAGCGGCAATTTCAGGAAACGTTGGGTGCGTTTGCCGACGGCGCGTTGGATATTTTGGTGGGCACGCAGATGCTTGCGAAAGGGCACGATTTTCATGCCGTGACTTTGGTCGGCGTGGTCAGCGCGGATTCGTCCTTGACCATGCCGGACTTTCGCGCCGCGGAAAGAACTTTCCAATTGTTAACGCAGGTGGCCGGGCGCGCGGGCCGTGGAGATTTAAAAGGCCGCGTGCTGATTCAAACATTTTATCCGGATCACTACGCCATCCAGGACGCCGTGAAACAAGATTACCGCGGCTTTTTTGATCGCGAATTGCAGTTTCGCAAAATGATGGCGTATCCGCCGTTCACCGCGCTGGCTAACGTCATCGTGCGCGACACGATATTGGAGAAAGCCATTCAATGGTCGCGGCAGCTTTCGGAGTATTTTATTCCCCATGACGGCAAAGGGTTGCGCGTTTTGGGACCAGCCGCGGCGCCCTTAGCCCGGCTAAAGAAAGAGCATCGTTTTCAATTCTTGTTGAAATCGCCGAAACGCTCGCTGATGACCAAGCTACTCGGCGGTGCGCTCGCGTACTGCGATGCGAAGGACATTCCGCAGACGGCGGTGCTGGTGGATGTGGATCCGTTGAGTTTGATGTAGCGGCCGCCTTCTGAGGCGGACAATTTTCAGATTGCGAACGCGTCGCCGGGAAGAAAAAAGCGACCGCCTCAGAAGGCGGCCGCTACAACGTCGGCTAGAACGGTCAGGCAGACTTGGACTTTTTTACCTCGAGGCCTAGTTCCGCCATTACTTTTTGCAGGTCTTTCCAGACCTCGCTCTTGGCGGCCGGATTGCGCAGCAGGTACGCGGGGTGATAGGTGGCGAGTAATTTTTTGCCACGGAAATCCAGCCACTGGCCGCGGAATTTTGAAATGCCCATGTCGGTTTCGAGGAGCGTCTTTGCGGCGGTGGCGCCTAGGCACACGATCACTTTTGGATTGACTACTTCCAGTTGACGAACCAAATAGGGCGAGCAGGTGGTGACTTCGTCGGGTTCCGGCTGGCGATTTTCTGGCGGGCGGCATTTCACCACGTTGCAGATGTAAACGTCTTTGCGCTGCAAGCCCATAGCTTCGATCATTTGCGTGAGCAATTTTCCCGCGCGCCCGACAAAGGGGATTCCCGTGGCGTCTTCATCGGCTCCAGGGCCTTCGCCTACGAAAACCAGATCGGCTTTTGGATTGCCGTCGGCGAAGACGATATGGTTTCGCTTTTTATGCAGGCGGCAGCGGGTGCAGTCGCCGATGTCCTCGCGGATTTTTAACAGAGTGTCGTTCTCGACGCGTTCCAGCAACTCGAAAAAATTCGAGGTTTTTACCGGCTTGGGAAAAATGCTCTTTTCGATGGCTGGCCGCTGGGCAAGCTGCGACGCAGCATTCCCTCGAGGCTCGGGATAAGGCTGCGTCCCTACAGACGCAGGAAAAGAACTCAGTGCGCTTGCGACGCTTTTTGCGGTCTTCGCTGCGGGCTTGGGCAAAGTTATGTCCTCTTCCGGGTTCAGAGTTGCAACGGCGTCAGGAGCGAGAGCGCGCGGCGTTGCGCTCCGGTGGTCGCGATAGAACGGAGCGATTCTTAAATCTTCATAGAAGTTGAGACGTTGCTCGATTTTTTCGCGAAGCGCGTCGCGGAATGGCTGGGTCATAGTCATTAGTGAGAAGACTCTTTAATGGCTGCGTTGAAGGCCTCGGCTAATTCGCCGGCATTTTTTTGTTGCGCGGCGCGGACGCGAACGATTTCGTCGAGGATACGCTGGGCAACCTCCGCTTTGGTCATTTTGGGTAAAGCTACGTCGCGACCGTCGCGCGAGAAGATGGTGACGATATTTGTGTCGACGTCGAATCCCGCGCCTTCGGCGGTGACGTCGTTGGCGACGATCAGGTCGGCGTTCTTGGCGGAAAGTTTCTTGCGGGCGTTCTCGGCGACATTGTCAGTCTCCGCGGCGAATCCGACGACCAGGCGACCCCGTTTGTCCCTTGCCACCTCCGCCAGAATATCCGTCGTGGACTCTAGTTGCAGTGCGATGGGTTCTTTTCCTCGCTTCATTTTTTTCCCGGCGCTGACTGCGGGGCGATAATCCGCCACGGCCGCGGCCATGATTACGATCGAACTCTGCGCAAAGCGCGCAAGGACAGCCGCGTGCATCTCGGCGGCGGTGCGGACATCGATGCCCGTGACGCCTGCCGGCGTCTCGAGAGCGGTCGGGCCAGAGACCAGAGTCACTTTCGCTCCGCGGCGCGCCGCGGCTTCCGCTACGGCATAACCCATTTTCCCGGAGGAACGATTGGTTATGTAGCGCACGGGGTCGATGTCTTCGCAAGTGGGTCCGGCGGTGATCAAAACTGTTTCGCCTTGCAGATCTCGATGCGCGTGAAGAACGCTGCGAACGGCGGCTAGGATTTCTTCTTGTCCGGCGAGGCGGCCCGGGCCAATCATGCCGCAGGCGAGGTAGCCTTCGTCGGGAGTGACCACCGTGACGCCGCGATCCCGTAGCAGGCGGATGTTTTCTTGCGTGGCAGCGTGATTCCACATGTTTACATTCATTGCCGGCGCTACGATCACTGGAGCGGTGCTGGCCAGATACAGCGTGGTGAGAAAATCGTCGGCGATGCCGCGGGCAAATTTCGCGAGGATGTCTGCGGTGGCCGGAGCTACGAGCAAGAGATCGGTGCGTTGGGCTACGGCGATGTGCTCGATGGCGCTTTCCAGATTGGCTTCACCGTTTTCGGCGCCGCTGAAAAGATCGGTGATTACTTTTTGTCCGCTGAGGGCGGCGAAGGTGAGCGGGGTGATAAATTCGCGGGCGCTGCGGGTCATGACTACTTGGACGGTGAAATTGTCTTGCTGCAAGCGGCGAACTAGTTCGGCGGCTTTGTAGGCAGCTACTCCTCCGGTTACGCCTAGGGTGATGCGCATAAATCCCTCGATACTGTTGAGGTCGCGGCTTGCCGCGATCGCTCCTCTGGGGCTAAAGCTGACTGAGGCCCGATGACGCCCTAAAGGGCGTCGCTACAAAGGCTCGCTGACCACGCGAAAGCGGCGTCAAGCTGCCGCACTGCAAATGATACCGCGGACGCGCCCTTCGGAGGGCCGCACCGCTGCGACCACAGTTGCTATCGCTTTACGCGGGCGGCGCTACTTGCGGCGTTTGTTGCCGTCTTTGTCCGTGTCGATCGACGAGGGTTCCACGAAGTCGTACTCGAGCATGCTATGTTCCAGCTCTTCGCACGCGATTCGTGTGGCCTTCAGTGTCTTCGGGTTTTCGACCAGCGGCGGCGCGCCCGCCATGATCTGCCGCGCGCGCCTCGATGCCAGTACGACGTACGCAAACTGGCTTTGCGGAGCTTTCGTCAGCACATTCATTTAGTCTTTCCCCCCAAACGATGCCAAAAGTGTTTCTACCCGGGCCTGACGCCTGGCGATGGTGCAGCGCAGCGCGGTAACAATTGCGATGGCTTCGCGGCCCGCCAGGGCAACATCTTCGTTGACCACGCAATAGTCGTACGCCCGAAACGCCGAAATCTCGTCACGGGCCTTGGCCAGCCGCCGCGTGATTTCTTCTTCCGAGTCGGTACCCCGGCTGCGCAGCCGCCGTTCGAGTTCTTCGCGCGACGGCGGCAGAATAAAGATGGCCACGGATTCCGGCAACTTTTTCTTTACCTGTAAAGCGCCTTGTACGTCAATCTCGAGCACCAGGTCCAGGCCGGTCTTGCGCGATTCGTCGAGCCACTTCTTCGGAGTGCCATAAGCGTGTTTGCCGAAGACGCGCGCATATTCCAGAAAATCCCCGTTGCGCACCATCTCGTCAAACTGCGCTTCCGTGACAAAATCATAACACTTCCCACTGGCCTCAGTCGCGCGACGAGGCCTGGTAGTACACGAGGTGGAGGCCATGGTGCCCGGCAATTCCAGAATGCGCTGTACCAGAGTGGATTTACCCGAGCCGGACGGCCCAGAAACGACCAAGACCAAAGGCGACGCGGGCGGCAAAACTCCCGAAGGCACAAGTTCTTTTTCCGCAGTCATTCGATGTTCTGTACCTGCTCTCGCAGTTTCTCAATTTCTGATTTAATTTCCAACGCCAGTCCGGTGATGGCCAGCGCTTCGCTTTCGATTCCAGGAGTCTTGGAAAGCATGGTGTTGGCTTCGCGTTGCATTTCTTGCAGCAGAAAATCCAGTTTTTTCCCCACTTCGCCCGCGCCATCCAGCAACGCCGCGAATTGCCGCAAGTGACTTTGCAGGCGCTCTAATTCTTCACTGATATCGCTGCGTTCCGCAAGCAGCGCGGCCTCTTGCGCCAGCCGGCCGGAGTCGATGCCGGTGCCGCCGAGAAGCTCTTTCAAGCGCAAATCCAAACGTCGCGCAAAAGCCGGGCGCAGCAATTCCGCCAGATCTCGCACTTTGCCACAATGCTCGGCGATGGTGGCGAGGCGCTGGCGCAAATTTTCCACCAGATGCGCGCCTTCGGCACGGCGCATGCCGTCTAGCGTGGTCAGCGCCTCTTGCAAACAGGCATCCAGAATCTGCCACAGTTTTTCGCGCTCGTCTTCGTCTTCTGGCAGCGCTGGCCCGGCACCGCGAATCACACCCGGTAGCCGCAGCAATCCTACGACGTCCATGCCGGTAGCGGCCCTGGTCTTCTGCCGCAGATCCTCGGCAGCTTGCAGATAGGCTTCCACGAGCGGCTGATTCAGCTGCACGCCCGCCGCGCTCTGCGCTTCAAAGTTAACAATGAGATGAACGTGGCCGCGCACGATGCGTTCGCGAATCACGCGACGAACCCGGGTTTCGTACACGTCAAAACCTTCCGGGAGCTGCAGCTTCAAATCCAGAAAGCGGTGATTGACGCTCTTGACGCTAGCGCGCAAGGCCCAGCCTTCCGCGGCGCCGCCAGGCGCTTGACTGCGGGCTTGCGCGTATCCGGTCATCGAAAAACAACTCTTGGGTGACAAGTTATTCCTTTCCATCATGCCCGGTCAGCAACAGCGGTAGTGCCCGGAGCGGAAGTCTGGAGCGGCGATACTAAGTCGTCGCCGGCAAACTGCAAAGCGTATAAACGCGCGTAGGTGCCGCCACGAGCCAACAATTCGGCATGTGTGCCGCGTTCGCGGATCTGGCCTTCCTCAAGAACGAGAATTTGGTCAGCGCGGCGGATAGTAGCAAGGCGATGGGCGATCACAAAAGTGGTGCGGCCGGTCATCAGGTTGGCGAGAGCTTTTTGCACATACATCTCGGATTCGGCATCGAGCTCGGAAGTAGCCTCGTCCAGGATCAAAATTGGAGAGTCCTTTAGAATGGCGCGCGCGATAGCGATGCGCTGACGCTGTCCACCACTGAGGCGCGTACCACGTTCCCCAATGATGGTGTCGTATTTCTGCGGCAAGCCGGAGATGAAATCGTGCGCCAGGGCGGTTTGCGCGGCCTGGACAACGCGCTCTTTCGAAACATCGCTGAGGCCGTAGCTGATGTTGTTCCACACGGTATCGTGAAACAGAATATTTTCCTGCGCCACCACGGCGATTTGTTCGCGCAGCGAGCGGATGGTAGCGCCGGCAATGTCGATGCCATCGATGCGAATACGGCCAGATGTCGGCTCGTAAAATCGCGGCAATAAATTTACCAGAGTGGTTTTCCCCGCGCCGCTGGAACCGACGAAGGCAATCACCTCGCCTTTGCGCGCAGCGAAAGAGATGTTGTTGAGCACCGCAACGGCTTCGCGATCGTAGGTAAAATTGACATCTTCAAAGGCAATCTCGCGGACAAACGGGGCAAGGCGGCTGGCGCCGAGTTGCTCGCTTACCTCCACATCGCGATCCATGTACACAAACACCTGGGTGATGGCGCCGTCGACGGCTTGCAGCTGCTGGTAGATGAACCCCGCGCGCTTCAGAGGCATGTAGGCGTTGAACATAGCGTATAGAAAGGTGAAGAAAGTACCGGAGGTCAAGACGCCGTGGTGAATCTGATCGCGGGCAAATAAAAGCAATAGCGGAATCGCGATGGCTCCAACCATGTCCATCATCGGCGCGGTGATCACCGCGGCGCGCACCAAGCGCATGTTCTCGCGCAGCAATTTGCGCGCGCCTTCGCGAAATTTTCCAATCTCAAATTCTTCCATGCCGAAGGCCTTAACCACGCGGCTGCCACTGATGGTTTCCTGGAGAATGTGGCTCAGATCGCTGAGCCGCGCCTGGCTGGTTTCCGCGGACATACGAATTTTTTTGCCAAATTTATTTATGGGCAGAGCCACCAGGGGCAAGAGCACGGCGCAACCCAGCGCCATCTGCCAATCGACAATGACCATCACGCCGATGAAGACCACGAAGGAGAAGCCCTTCTGGCAGATGTCGGCGAGACATTCGCCGAGGGCGTAGCGGGCGCGTTCAACGTCATTGATGGTGGCGGAAATGATTTTGCCGGTCGGATGGGATTGAAAAAAACCGATGGGCTGGCGGATGAGCCGGGCATAGAGCTGATTGCGCAAGTCTTTCACCGCAGCCTGTCCAACGTACTGAATTTCGCTGGTGCCAAGGTACTCGGCAATGCCCTTGGCGACGTAGAGAATCAACAGCGAAATCGCGAAGACCGGCCAAACGTTGTGGATGCGCGCAGGGAAATAGTGATTCAGATAGATGGAGTGCTTGTTCCAAGGCAAGGTTACCAGCGGCAACGCCGTGGTCACCACAGAGGGATCCAGCACGTAGTCCACCGCAGGGTGGATCATGAGCGCGACAATGCCTTCGGCCACCGCCATCGCGGCCATCATCAAAATCCCAAAGCCCAGGCGAAAACTGTAGGGCCGGACGTAGCGGAACAGTCGCTTCAGATGCGGTGAAAACAGAGATGCCACGCGGGCAATGCCCCCCGATCGCTACTCTTTCGGTAATCCAAACGGTACGAGTTCACTACATTGGTACGCTAGCCGCCGTCTCGTAAGGTGTCAAGTTTGCGGACAAGCGCGCGACGGACGAGGATAGATACAAAGCCCCGCGTGGTGAGCGCGGGGCATTTAAGAGATCAGACTGTGATACACGGCGTCGCCAAAAGCGCTTGCAGCGAAACGACGAGCGCCATGCTTCGCGTCCCGTTTAGTGGTTCGGCGGAGTAGCCGGCTTGGTGGCCGGGGGAGTGGCTGGTTTCGCCGCAGCGGGTCTGGCTGCCGGAGAGCCAGCCTTGATGGGATACGCCTGATCATAGAGGCGGATGATGTCCTGCGTGACGTCGATCTGCGTGGACTTGTAGAGCACCGGCGAATTCTGCGCGGAAGAATCGAACACGATGACGAAACCGTTTTCGCGCGAATAGCGGTCCAGCACGTCGATCATTTTGCGCCCGATTTTGTCGACCACGTCAGCCTGCGCGGCATTGACGTCTTCCTGATATTCGTCTTGCTTGCGCTGCAACTGACGTGTGAGCACTTCGCCCTGACGCTGCAGGCGCGCGCCTTCGTCCGGACTGAGCTTATCGGCGCCAACGGATAGACGCTGGCGGATATCGGCGATCTGCTTGTTCAATCCTTCCAGTTCCGACTGGCGAGCGGCAAATTGCGATTGCAACTCCGCAGAAGCCTGCTTGCCTTCGGCGGTGGCGACGATGGCTTGACGCACATCGACGACACCAACTTTTCCCGAGGCCGCCGAGCCGGGCGCGGTCGTTTGCGCCCGAAGCGCAGCGGAGCCCAGCAGGGCTACAGCGGCGAGGGCGGCGGTACGAATTACAAATCTGCGATTCACTTTGTTCTCCTTATTTTGTGGGTGACCACAATGCGGCCAACCTGCGCCAATTCCGAATTGGCTAGAAACTTGTGATGCCACTGTGTCCCCTAGAGGGAATAACAGGCCCGTTGCAAACTTCATACTATAGCCGACCACCCGCGCTGCCCGCAACGGCAAAGGTACGCGTATCGCCCGCTTGCGGGCAACGCCGCCGCATCAGTGCGGCATGGCAAAGAGCAGCACGCGATTGTTGGCCTGATCGGCAATGACCGCCAAATTCGACAACGGCTCGATCGCCGCGGCGAACAATGAAATACCGCCGATGCCGAGGGTGGATTGGTTCTGGAACGACAGAGCATCGATGATGCTTATCGTGTTGCTCGCCGAATTTACAGTAAGGATCGAGCTGGTCTGCGGATTGTACGCAATCGAAAAGGGGTTGATACCCACCTGCACGGTGGAAACCGAACTTGTAGTCGGGTTGAAAACGACGAAGGCATTGGAGTCGCTTTCCGTGGCGTAAAACAGCTGCGAACCGGAGGCTGGATCAAATACGATTCCCGTGGGAATCGAACCAACGGAGGTGGTCGCAGCCGCATTCTTGGCCGGAACCGCGAGGCTGATATCAACGGCGTCTATCGCACCCGACGCGGGCGTGGAACTAATACTCAGCGCAGTGACCGCGGCCAAGCCGGTGGCGTTAGCGCCACCGTCGGGATCAATCGCCACGCCAATGGGTTGCTGATCGGTGGCCACCGTCGTCGGCGCAATGGTGCCCTGGGGCGAAGCTTGCAGCGGCGTCATGTCGATGACCGTAGCGGTGTTGCTGCCGGTATTGGCAACCACCGCGAGACCAGTTTCCTGCTCGATGGCGACGCCGTTTGGACCGGTGCCCACGACGATGTCGGTAGTGGCACCGACGGCTCTGGTACCCAACGTGAGGTCGAGGATCGACGCGGTACCGTCGGTGTTGTTAGTGACCACGGCGTATCCATACCGCGGAATGGTCGCTACTCCGGTGGGTCCTTTACCGGTGCCGATGGTAGTGAGACTGGCAAACTTGGCACCGGCATTCAGGTTGATTACCGCCACCTGAGCGCAGGCTATTTCGGTGACCACCGCGAAGTTCTGCTGGGAGTTAACGAGATCGTCGGCAATGGCCACGCCGCCAGGTGCGGCAGCTACGCCGGCACATGCAGGTATAGGAATGGCTTCGACGACGTGCAAATCCATCACGTTCGATGTGGTGCCACCGGGGTTCGCGACATCCAAAGCGAAATTCTGCGGCCCGGTGAGAATTTGCTGGCTGCCGTTGGTGGCTGGCAGGGTGACGAGCAGCTCGCTCGGACTGGCGCTGGAAAACACCACGTCCGACGCCGGCAAAGGCACGCCGTTAAGCCGCACTTGCGATGAACTGCTAAATCCGCGGCCGAAAATCTGAATGCCGCTGATGGATTTCGGCAGCGCCGTGGAATTGATCAGCACGGCTTGCGAAAGTAACGCGGGACTCGCCACGCTGTTGTTGAGGTCTACTGGCGGCGTATTCACGCTTTCGATTTGCAGCGGTTTGATGTTTCCGAGATACAACGGCGTGATCGTGCCGCTGCCGGCGTTGACCGCCAACGCGAGGTTATGAATCGGATCGACAGCGATGGCGCCGTTGAGATTAACGGTGATAGTGCCGGCCGGCTGCGGATTTGCCGCACAGGAGGCGGTTGGGAAGCAGATGGAGGTCGCGGCAAATTGGCCGGTTTCAACAATGGTTTCGCGGTCGCTGGCGGCCGGATCCAGAAGAGAAATCTGGTTGTTCTGCAGATTCCCTAGGTCAAATCTCAGTGACACGACCGTGTTGGTGAAGGGCTGGTAGGCCACCGCGGAAACGCCCAATTCCGGCGCACACTGCGGAGTGGGCGTGACGATCGCCAGATTTAGCCCATTGCATAGGCTCAACGCGCTCACATTTTGGTCCAGCGAATTGATGAACGTAACCTGTGGTCCGCCGACCGAGAACCCGCCGTTATTGGGATCCGCCAGCGCGGCGCTGTTCGTGATGGGATTGATGTCGATGCCCTGAATGGTCGGGCTAATCGAGTACGTAATATTGTCGGTTCCCACGCTGAGAAAACCCTGCTGCGCGGCGGTGCTGGTACTGGTGTCGTCGTTGGCACCCACTTGAGCGTAAGTGAACTGCAGATTATTGATTACGCTGAGCACCGGGAAGGCACCATTGAAGCTCGTGCCTGCTGGCTTACCGAGCGGCAAACCGCTGATCAAGACCGTTGGGAAGGTGCCGGGGACGATATTGTGCGGCGTGTTCGGCGCCATGGTGACGGTAACAATATTGGCGGTACGCATCGCGGACGCGATCTGCAAGGGGCCCTGCGAAGGATTGGTCAGATTGACCGCCGTTAGCGTTCCCGCGCCGCCGGGCGATACGTACGCCATGTGCGCGCCAGGCTCGAAAGCGATTTGTGGATTCGTGCCGGTATTCAACGTCGCCAGCGCCACCGGGCAATACGACGTACCGTCGCCGGGAGCAAAACCCGGCAAACATATGCTGGGGCTCTGCGAAGGATCGAGGTTGATCACAAAACCGGCGTTGGTGGAAGCGAACGCCACCAAGGCACGGTGGGTGAAAGGATCAATGCCGACGGAATATGGATTCGGCGAGGGATTCGCACCGGCGCCGGTAAGTCCCGACGGCGGTATCAGGTTATTAAGAGGAATCGTTTCGAGCAGCGCCCCCCCGGGGATGGTGAGCACGGTCAGCGTCTGGGCCTGATAGTTCACCACCGCCGCGATGGACTGAAACGGACCTGCCGCGGGGCATTGCCCGGTGACAGGATCAGCAGCCGTGCCCTTGGCGCAAACCTGGCGATCAATGGCCACACCCGTCGGCAAATTGCCCGCTGCCGGGCTGCCCGTGGGGAAAGCTCCGGCCAGCGACGGCGGCGTGGTGCTTAGATTGATAAACTGCACCATGTTGGTCGCCGCCTCAGTGACGGCCGCGTAACCGAGGATGGGATCGACGGCGATCGCGCTGGGCTTGCTGTTCGGGCCTAACGAGATCGGCGCTGGGATCGGGCATGCCATCGTACCGGGCGTCGCACATATCTGGGTCGGATAATTGCCGTTGGTATCCGCCACGCAGGTAACTGAAGTCAAAGGACACGGGGGAAATACCACGTTGGTGATATCGAACGGAAGAGGCGTCGTAGCGATCGTCTTATCGCTCTGATTCGCGTAGGCGGGTAGTATCGCGATGTTGCTATACACGGTCGACGAGTTGTTGACATCCAGCGCGTTCGTAACGTTGATCGGCAAAAGTCCTCGAACGTCGCCGGTGGTCTTAACCGTGCCGATCAACCGGCGCGGATCGCTACCCACTGGAGGTGGGGGGATCGCCAACGCGGTGCCGTTGAAATTTAAACTTACAATCGGAGCTCCTGACGGACCGTAGTAACCGCCGTCCACGGACACGTTCGAATTTGTAGTACCTTCGGCAATGTCGGGCGGGTTGGAAGCCACCAGTCCAGGCCGGACGGGGACCACTGTAAAGTTGAATGTAGCGATGGGCGTCGTTTGATCCGCCGGGTTACCTGGCGTGATCCCCACGGTATACGTCGCCGGAAGCGCGAGTTGCGCTGCCGTGAGGCGTAGACGCGCACCCGTGGAAACGGGTCCGGTGGTGAGGCCGTAAGTGGACGGGGTAAAGAACACTTTCACAGCGTCCGAACCTGCGTCGATACCAGTAGTTACACCCGTCGTATTGTTTTTAAGCGTTAAGCCGATCTGTGACGTGAGATTCGTGGCGTTGAGGAACACATCGGCTTGCGACGCGCCCTGCGGGACAATGGTGGGCCATAAACTATTGAAGGTTATGTTTCCGCCGTTCACCAATGTAATCGTGGCGATAGCGACTCGTGTGGTGTCTTGTTTGGCGATGGCGTAAATGGTCGCCGTGGTATTTGCAGGCAACGTCGCTGGTGCGGTATAGATCTCGTTACCGCTCTGGCCCGGGGCGGCGGCGATGGTGCCGCAGGATGGGCTGCATTGCGGAGTGGTCGGCGTATAGGTGCCGGCGATCGAGGGCGTTCCGCCAGTGTTCACGGTGGAATTGGTGAGCCCCCACGTTACGTCTCCCGGAATGGTGTCCGTGGTGAGCGACGCGACAAATTGTTTTGACTCGCCAACGTTGCCATTGTTACCAACTGCCAGGGTCGCGGTGGTCGGCGCGATGCTGACGAGAATGCCGGAGTCCAACGTGATCGTCAGCGTGCCAAACTTGCTGGGAACGGCGGTCGAGTTAGCCTTAACGGTAATGACCAAGTTCGGATACTTGGTCTGATCGGGGAGCATCGCAGGCGCGGTGTAGATTTCCGTCGTGGGCTGCACGTTGGAGAATGTGCCGATGGCGGGCTCCGCCCCAGCGCAATCCACTGGAGTGGAGGTCTTGGTGGTGGTGCCAGTCACGGTGGTGGTGGTGTAGGTGCAGCTAAACGTAACGTTCACGTCCGCGACGCCGTTGACCAGATCCGGCCCGGTAACCGTCGCCGTGATGGTATCCGCCTGGGTGACTACCACAACGCCGCCGAGCGAGTCCGTCACCGATACGGTGAGCACGTTCGAGCTGCCGCCCCCGCAGCCGCTCAACCACAGCGACATCACCACCAAAGTTCCAAGAAGTGCTTTCAACCCAAAGTTCGCCTTCGTTCGCACGCTATCCCCCACATATTGCGGCGCTGCCGCCGATTGATTCTTACGGACGCAGACTGTTTCCAGCCCAGCTTCGGCCCAGTTTGCTGCCCATCCGTGACCCGATGCTGCATTCACGCGATCCAGTAACGACCGCGCGTGTATTCTGAAATCCAAAATCCCGATCTTCGCTGCGCCAGCGCCTCCGCGAGAAAAATCCGCGGGCTAGAACGTGCGGCTGACGGTAAAGCGAAAAGTGCGCAGCGGCTCAAAATAATTCAAATTGCCCGGATTGTTGATGAACGCCTGCAGCGCCGGATCGAGCACGAACTTCCTGAATGCCGGCGGCAGCGACTGGAGCGAAGCCAGTTCTCCCGGATCGATATAATCCTGGGGCGCGAAAATCTGTTCGTGCAGGCGGTTCACGTTGTACGCGTAGTAGATGCGGAACGGCGCCTGAATAATGGGCAATTGCACCACGAATTCGATACCCGTGGAAGCGCGCGGCCGGAAATTTGTGCCATTCGCGATGGTTAAATTCTGTGAAAGCTTGGGAACGGCGGACACACTGGCCAGCGGAAAGTTCGTTTCCAGGTTGGCCAACCCGCTAGGATCCAGCTTCAGACCACCGGTGTTCACGATGCCCACGGTTCCGGCATCAATAAACAACGCCATGGTCACTGGACCGGCGATGGGGATGCGGTACTCGAAATTGCCATAGGTGGTAAAGTCGCCGCCGGGAAACGCAATGCTGTAAGCCAGAATGGGAACGGAAAAGGTTGTCAGCGTGCTGCCGCCAGATCCGGAAAGATGCGTGTTCGAGTAATAAGTAAACGGCTGCGATACCAGCGTGGGAATAAAAGTCACCGGCGAAATGGAGCGGATGTCGTAGCCGCGCAGGTCATTTTCGCCGCCCATGTAGAAGCGGCTATACGGTGGCACGTCCTTGCCGCCGTAACCCGTGATGAACGCCGTGGAAAAGTGCATACCGATGACGTTGCGCTTGTGATACGTCGGCATAAACTTCTTGAAGTCAAACGTATTGGTGACGGAATTCACGTTTCCGCCCAGCGGTCCGCCGGCTAAAGACACGGAGTAAAAGTAACTCTTGCCGGTGGTGGGGTTTTGCGGATTGTTGATGGTGTTGTGCGTAACGGACGGCGTGATGGCGCTCGAAATAATGCCATTCAGGGCGCTGGGGCCGGCCACGCTGCGGAATTGCAGCGATGTAAACAGCAAACTGGAAGTGTCGTTAAAGGCCGTGATGTCGGTATGCGTCAGGCCGTAGGTTAACGAAAAGCGCGTAAAGGAAAGTCTCTTCACCGGGTAACTGCCGTAGACGGTGAAGCCGTAGCTGTTCTGCGTGTAGTCCTGCACGAATTCCGGGTTGATACTGATGGCCTGGCCCTCTTCCTGGGCCAGCTGCTTGGCTTGATTGAAATTGTAGCGCGTGGAGAAAATTGTAAAACCGCTTTGGATGGGCTTGTCGAACAAATACGGCTCGGTAAAACCAAACGTGAAGCTGCGCTGCAGGTCTCCGAACTGCGCGGATAGCGTAAGCGTTTCGCCAAGTCCCAGGAAATTATTGGTCTGATAGGTCAGCCCTATGAAAGTGCCGGCCAAGCCGCTGACGCCTCCCTGCAGACCGATGGACTGCTTTCCCTTTTCCTTGAGCTTCAGGGTAATGTCCACCGTGCCGTCTTTGGTATTGCGCTTGATTTCCGCGGCCTTATCCGCTTCGATGCGTTCAAAGTAATTCAGCTGGTTGAGGCGCAGGATACTGATTTCCCACAACCGCTTGTTGAACAGCTGCCCCTCGTCGATCAGCAATTCGCGGCGGATCACTTTGTCGCGCGTGGTGGTGTTGCCGCTGAAGTCGATGCGGCGAACATAATATTGCTTTTGCTCGTCAAACTTGAGCGTCACGTTAATTACTTTGGTTGCGTCATCAACGTCCGTCTCGGGCTCCGGAGTGAAATCGATAAAGCCAAATTCTCCGTACGCCGAGGTGTAATTCTTCAGCGCTTTGCGCACTTTATCCGCGGAGAAAACATCGCCCGGTTTCATCGGCCACAGGCCCTTCAAGGCCGCTACCTTGAGCGAAAGCGCTTTATCCGGATCGGCGCTGACGATCTTAAGTGTGCCCATGTGGTACTGCGCGCCTTCTTCAATATGGATGGTGATGTTTACGGCTTTGCCGGGGGCTTTACCGGCGAAAGGCAATGGCACTCCGAGCTTATAGCTGTCGGTATCGACGTTTTCTATCGTCGGATCCGGGACCGTCACCTTGAAGTAGCCATTGTCCTGATACAGCCCTTTAATACCCACTTCAATGTCTTCGTTGAGCTTGTCTTTGTCGTAGGTCTTGGACATCACGTTGATTTCCGTGATGTACAAAGGAATGGCGTAGGGCCGGTCGTGGTGCATGGCGCGAATCAGTTTGCGATTGCTGAACGCGTGGTTGCCGATGAAAATAATTTTCCCGACTTTTACCTTGGGGCCTTCTTCAACCTTGAAAACAAGAATGACCGCGTTGCTCGAGGCGATGCGCTCATATTGCGGCGTCACTTTGGCGAACTGGTGGCCATGTTCGCCAAGCAACTCCTGCAACACGACTTCCGCCTTCTTGATTTTTGTGGGATCGAACTGACTCTCCACCGTCAGGCCGACCTTGCGTTCCTTAAAGCGGTCGAGAATATCTGATTCGGAAACGGAATGGATGCCGTCGTAGCGGATGCGGCGAATCACCGGGCGCTCCGTCACCTCGAAAATAATAATTCTGGCGTTCGGGTTGTCCGGCGCGTCTTCCACGTGCATCTTCACGTCTTCGAAAAACTGCGTGTTCCACAACGCCTGAAAGTCGCGGCGCAACGTATCTTCGTTATAGGGGTCGCCGTCGCGGCTGAAGATGCGGGCTTTTAAGGTGTCGCTGCGAATGCGCCGGTTGCCGATGAATTCAATACGCTCGATGACGATACGCGTCTGGCCGGAAGCATCCTGCACGCTGGATTGGGCTGGCTCTTGCGATGCGTTGGAAGTGTTTTCGGACGGAAATTCGGCCGCGGAATTCGCCGCCGCGGATGTAGCCTCATGGCCAGTTGCGGAATCCAACGTAGCGGATGCAACTTTAGACCCCGCCGTCGCAGGGCCCCCCGGGGGCTGTTTCCCCGCCCACGCGGGCGAACAAGCCGTCAGCAAAAGCAAAAACGCTGCGAACCGGATCGCTCTGGGCGCTGGAATCCCGCCTAACACACAAAATTTTCTTTCGGCGGCCGATGAGGTCGTCAAGGCCGCGTCCCCCAAACCCAAATTGTGCCTTCTCCCGCCGGACCCGGTGTGGGCCGGCCGTGCGTGGTTCCCGGTACGTCCGGGTTCCGTCGTTGGTGTCAGATTCGCTAGTGGACGACCGGGGTTGCCTCAACCACCGGTCGAAATGCCAAGCCCTCTTCCCCGACGTAAATCTGCAGCGTCGCGGGCCTTTGAATGCCCCCTTGAATCAAGGCCTCGGACAAGGGATCTTCTACATATTTCTGCAAAGCCCGGCGTAGCGGACGCGCTCCGTAATTGCGGTCCGCACAGGTTTTCTCGAGGATCCACTGCCGGGCTTCCGGCGAAACCACCACTTGCACCTGGCGGTGAATCAACGTGTCGTTCATTTGTCCCACAAGCAAGTCGATGATGCGCAGCAAGTCTTCGTCTGCAAGCGGATTGAAGATAATAACCTCATCCAGGCGATTTAGGAACTCCGGATTGAAGGCCCGCTTAACTTCGTTCATCACCAGGTCCTCCACGGACTTGGTGCCCGCTTCCTCTCCGGCGGACTGGAAGCCTAGCGAAGTGCGCTTTTGCAAATGCCGCGCGCCAAGGTTGGAGGTCATGATGATGATGGTGTTACGGAAATCGACAGTATTGCCGAGACCATCAGTGAGCTGGCCGTCTTCAAAAACTTGCAGCAGGATGTTGAAAACATCCGGATGCGCTTTCTCGATTTCGTCCAGCAGGATCACGGCGTACGGCGTGCGGCGCACGCGTTCCGTCAGTTGGCCGCCCTCTTCGTAACCCACATAGCCTGGAGGCGCGCCGATCAGCTTGGAGACCGAGTGCTTCTCCATGAATTCGGACATGTCGAAGCGAATCAGCGATTTTTCCGAACCAAAGAGAAATTCCGCGAGCCGTCGCGCGACTTCCGTCTTGCCCACACCGGTGGGCCCCAGGAAGAAGAAGCATCCGACGGGGCGCGCGGGAGACTTTAGTCCGGCGCGGCTACGGCGAATGGCGCGCGCCAGGGCGGTGATAGCTTTGTCCTGGCTGATTACCCGCTTGTGCAACTCCGGTTCGATGCGCAGCAGTTTTTGCTGCTCGTCTTCCTTGATGGAGCTAACCTGAATGCCCGTCCAGCGCGACACTACATCTTCGATGTCTTCGCGGGTGACGATACCCGTGGAGGCGTCATCCAGCTTGTAACGGTCGCGCAGGCCGCGCAGATTTTCTTTTTCTTTGCGCTCTTCTTCGGAATAAAACCGCGCCTTATCAAATTCGTGATTGGCGATGGCCGTTTCCATGCGGTGGGTGATGAATTTCACGCGCTTCTGCACTTCGCCGACTTCTTCGGGCACCGTAGCCTGGCGCAACTTCACGCGCGCACCAGCTTCGTCGATCAGGTCGATAGCCTTGTCCGGCAGAAAACGGTCGGGAATGTAGCGATTCGAGAGGTACACCGAGTATCTCAGCGCTTCGTCGGTATAGCTGACGGCGTGAAATTTTTCGTAGCGTTCGCGCACGCCTTGAATCACCAGCACCGCTTCTTCCTCATTAGGCGCGGGCACTTTCACGGATTGGAAGCGCCGCTCCAACGAGCGATCCTTTTCCACCGACTTGCGATATTCCCCCGGCGTGGTCGCGCCGATGCACTGAATTTCACCGCGAGACAGCGCGGGCTTCAGAATGTTGGCAGCGTCGAGAGAGCCTTCCGCCGATCCGGCGCCCACCAAAGTGTGCAGCTCATCGATGAACACGATGGAGTTCTGGCTCTCCATCAGTTCTTTCATGATGGTCTTGAGTCGCTCTTCAAACTGTCCGCGGTATTTCGTGCCCGCCACGATGAGCGAAAGATCCAGCGACAAAATGCGCTTGTCCGCCAGAAACGGTGGGACGTCGCCATCGGAAATGCGCTGCGCCAGACCTTCGACAATCGCGGTTTTTCCAACGCCAGGTTCGCCGATGAGTACGGGATTATTCTTGGTGCGCCGGCAAAGGATTTGAATCACCCGTTCCACTTCACCATCGCGACCCACCAGCGGGTCCAGCGAACCTTCGGAGGCCGCCTGCGTCAAATCGCGGCTGAACTCCGCCAGCAAAGACGTTTCCTTGGGGCGCGCCGCCGCAGTTTTTTCCCCGGAGGTGCGGCCCAACTCTTCGCGCAGCGTCGTCAACCGCAGTCCGCGCTCCATCAAAATTTCCGCGCCAAAACATTTTTCTTCGCGCAGGATTCCGAGCAGCAAATGCTCCGTGCCCACGTGCTTGTGGCCGAGCCGTTCGGCTTCTTCCGCCGCCATATTAAGGATACGCTTGCACTCTTGGCTCAGCGGCACTTCCACGGACGTCGAAATGCGCTCGCGGATGGTGATGCGCGCCTCAATCTCTTTGCGAATGCTCTCGATGGAGCCTTGCTGCCGCAGGAAGCGGTTCGCCAGCGCTTTATCTTCGCGCATCAAGCCGAGCAACAGATGCTCCGTCTCAATGTACGGGCTGCCGTACTGGCTGGCTTCGTAGCGTGCAAAGAAGATGACGCGTCGCGCTTTTTCTGTATAACGTTCGAACACGATTAGCTCGCTTCTCCCCCGAGGGTCCCCGTCGCAAAGGCTGTGGCCTCGCGAGTTTTCAGAACGCCATGCTCCAGTCCTACGATACGATCACACCGTGCGGCGAGCGCCAAATTGTGCGTCGCAATGAGCGACGTCAACTGATGCGCGCGGTGCAATCGCTCAAGCAACTCGAACATGGCCCAAGCATTCTGCTCGTCCAGATCTCCGGTAGGTTCATCTGCCAGCAACACTCGCGGCCCGGTGACGAGCGCCCGGGCAATCGCCACGCGTTGCTGTTCCCCTCCGGAAAGTTCCCCTGCGCGGTGGTCGGCGCGATTTCCCAAACCGACCTCCGCTAGCCACTTCCGCGCTACTTGCAGCGCTGAAGCAGAATCTCCGCCACGCAAAAGCAGTGGCATGGCCACATTCTCCGCTGCCGTAAAATCCGGCAGCAACTGGTGACGTTGCCACAAAAAACCAACGGCGCAATTGCGAAATTTCGCCAGCGCCGCTTCATTATTTGTTTCAATTGCTTTCGATTCGAAGTATATAGCACCGCTTGTTGGCGTGTCTAGCGCAGCAAGCAGATGCAGCAAAGTACTTTTTCCGGCCCCTGAAGGCGCCACGATCGCCACCATCTCGGAATTCTGCAGCGTGATGCTCGCGTCGGCCAAAACCGTCAGCGCATTTTCTGCCGCGCCGTAAACTTTGCGTAAATTGCGCCCCTCGAGCACTGGACTTCTTCCCGACGCGGGATTCTTCCCGCTCGCCGTGGCCGAATCTTGCGCCGAATTTTCTTCGCTGCGCGTCATGTGGCTGGTTGCGGGGTGGCGTCCGTCGTCAATCCCCGGCGCTTCGCTCTCCACTACCTTCTTAGATGCCGGAAAAGTCCTAGATGTGGCTGCTCCCGGTTGCAGCAACCTGCTAGCCCCGAAAGCCAAAATGTTTCCCTTTTCTGGCCCTTCCTGGCCTCGCCAAAACCGGCCGCCACCGAGCTATTGTGGTACCAAATCGGTACCGCCCTAACCCCGCTTCTTTTCAATAGCTTGCAGCCGGCCGGCCGAACCCAAAAAAATGGACGTGTTCCTCCGCTTCTGTGTGCAGTTTTCTACACCTTCCTAGTAGCAAACGGTGCGCCAAATCGGCCCCAGAAAGCGCCACCCTTCGCTGTCCGCGATTTCCGCTACCGATCCTCCCGGACGTTGCTCACTCGTAACGCAAAATTTCCACCGGCAGCAATCGCGATGCCGCGCGCGCCGGCAAAATCGTGGCCGCCGTAGCGATCGCCATGGCCACCAGCGCGATCCACACGCCATCCATAATATTAGGATGAAACGGCACGTACGGCACCGCGTACACCTGCGGATCCAGCGGAATCAAGCGATACACTCCCGCCACCCACGAAAATAAATACCCCACGGCCAGTCCAATAATCGTTCCCGTCGCGCCAACGCTAATTCCCTGCCACAAAAAAATAGTGCGAATCTGTTCGCGTCGCGCGCCCATGGACATCAGCACCGCAATGTCGCGCGCTTTGTCCGTAACCGTCATGGAAAGCACCACCAATATATTTAGCCCCGCCACAAAAGTAATCAGCCCAATAAAAACCGCGGTAACTAATTTCTCTAGCCGTAGCGCGCGAAACAGCGCGCGGTTCTGGTCCATCCATGTGCTTGCAGAAAATCCATCTCCCGCGGCATGTTCCGCTTCGCGTGCAATTTCCTCCGCCCGCTCCGGCTGCAGCAGGCGAAACTCCAGCACGTTTACAATGTCCCCCGCGCCAGAAAGCATTTGCGCCGCAGGCAGGGTCATGAAACACCAGTTGGCGTCGTAATCGTAAAAGCCCGAATCAAACACGCCGGTGATGCGAAACCGCCGCGTCCGCGGCATCAATCCAAATGGCGTCAGCCGTCCCTGCGGACTAATCAGCGTAACGTAATCCCCCGGCGCCAATTTCCAATCCCCGGCAAGCTGCCGCCCCACAATCAGCGCGTCAATCCCGTCCACGTCCGCCGAAAAATCCAGCTGGCCTGCCACAATATGCCGCAGCGCTTCATCGCTGCGCTCTTCTCGCGCCGGATCAACGCCCTTGGTCACCACGCCACGCGCATCTCCGGCGAAGGACATCAGCACCGGCTGATACACCGCGGGCGTCACCGATTTAACCCCGGGCAGCGCCGCCAGTTTGCTGGCGATCTCTTCGTAATTGTGAATGCCGCCGGAGCCCGGCCGCGTCAAAGAGATATGCGCCGTCACACCCAGCAATCGATCTTGCAACGTCTCGCGAAATCCCGTATTCATGGACAACGCAATCACCAGCGTAGCCACTCCAGCGGCCACGCCGACGATCGAAAATAGCGTCACCAGCCGCAGCACCGCCGGCCGGTACGGCGATCGCAGATACCTCCGCGCCACAAACCATTCAAATCGCATATCGCAGTCGCTTTTGTAGCGGCCGCTTTCCGAAGCGGTCGCTTTTTTTCGCGATGGGTTCCACTACACTCGCGCCCGCTTATTCGGGCTCGACAGGAGCAGCTTACACAAATAACCGACAATATACGGAGGCGCCGCCCTTTCAGTAAGATCCTGATTTTTGACGAGGTCAGAAATGCCCTTATTCAGCAACTTCCAGTAACGGTGGGATTCGTAGTTTTCGTAAGGATGGCTAGGTGTATCTTCATGGGCTATTCGCTTCGCCTTCATTCGCTTTTGACTCATATCATCTCGCTCATGCAGTCTCCGCGCTATTGGGCGACTCTTCAGCGCCTCCAGCAATGGGCCGCAACTGCGGAAACAAAATCACATCGCGTATCGACTGCGAATCCGTCAGCAGCATCGTCAATCGATCAATGCCGATGCCCTCGCCCGCGGTCGGCGGCATGCCATGCGCCAGCGCGCGAATATAATCCACATCGAGCTGCTTCGGCACCTCGTCCCCACCCTGCGCAATTTGCGCCAGAAATCGCCGCTCTTGCTCCGCGGGATCATTCAACTCAGAAAATCCATTCGCCACTTCCATCCCCGCAACATAAATCTCGAATCGCTCCGTGAGCGTCGGATCATCCGGCTTCTGCTTCGAAAGCGGCGAAATGTCCGTCGGAAAATCATAAAGAATCGTCGGCTGAACCAGCTTCGCCTCAGCAAAAGTTTCAAACAGCAGCCCAATCCATTGCCCGGCGCTGAGCACACCCTTCGCGGCAGCGTAAGGAGCCCCAGCAGGTTTCGCCCACGCGTTGTAACGCTCCCCAATCCTCGTGGGACCGCCCACGGCAGCCAACTCTTCCGCCGTAGGCGCAGCACCTGCTTCCGCAGGCCAATACTTAATGATGGCCTCGCGCATGGACAGCCGTTCCATCTTCCCGAAATTCAACTCCAGCTCGCCATATTTCACCACCGTCGAGCCCGTCACCTTCTTCGCCAGCTCCGCGAACAGCTCCTCATTCAAATCCATCAAATCCCGATAGTTGCTGTACGCCTCATAAAACTCCAGCATCGTAAATTCCGGATTATGCTGCGTGGAAATCCCTTCATTGCGGAAATTCCGGTTAATCTCATACACCCGATCGAAACCGCCGACCGTCAGCCGCTTCAAATAAAGTTCCGGCGCGATCCGCATAAACAAATCAATGTCCAAAGTGTTGTGATGCGTCACAAATGGCCGCGCCGCCGCCCCGCCAACCACCGGATGCATCATCGGCGTCTCTACCTCTATATACCCGCGCGCATCAAAGAATTTCCGCAGCTCCTGTGTAATCCGCGCCCGCGTAACAAATACCTCCCGCGATTTTTCGTTGGCGATCAAATCCAGATAGCGCTGCCGGTAACGAATCTCCACGTCCGCCAAGCCATGCCATTTTTCCGGCAGCGGCAGAAACGCCTTCGACAAAAACGTCAGCTCTTCCACCCACACGGATAGCTCATTCGTCTTGGTACGAAAAAGATGCCCGCGTACTCCAACCGAATCACCCATATCCAGCAAATGAAACAACGCAAATCCCGCTTCCCCCACCACATCCTTGCGCACGTAAATCTGTATCCGCGCCCCGCTGCCCTGCAAATGCACGAATCCCGCCTTGCCCATCAGCCGGTATGAAACGATGCGTCCTGCAGTGCGCACCTCTACTTTTTTCGCCTCCAGCTCCGCGGCCTCCGCCTTGCCAAATTCCGCTACAATCGCCGCCGGCGTATGCGTCCAGCGAAACTCGTGCGGATACGCCGCGTGCCCCAGCGCCTGAATCTGTTCCAGCTTTTTCTGCCGCTGTTCAAACTGGTCTCGTGGCTCAAATTGCAAAGGACAATTCCTCTCAAAAAACGTAGCACGCGAGTATAGCGGCCCGCGCTGCTTGGGGGCAACAATGCGAGTCCGCGCTGAAATTCCCTTGGTTGTATATCTCTCTGATACACGTGCATACTTCTTGACGTTAACCACTCAATGTTGTTATAACATAACAGTCGCGCGCAAACTGATGCCGCCTGCGGTCCTATGGGAAATGGCCGCCAGGCTTCCGGTTCGGCTTTTTCGCGCGCCACCCAATTGCATCGCTGGTTCGCTTTGTGAATCCAGCTAAGGAGTGTTTCCTGATGTCCCACTCTTTCCTATCCCCGGAGCGTGACCACCTCGGGCAACTCGATCCCTCCGCCGCCCGCATGGATATGCAGGCCGTCGTCGAGCACAGCCTGCAAGAAATCCTGCTCGTCTGCGCCGAAGCTTGCGCCGCGCGCCGCTCCGCCCCCGAAGGCAGCGCCGAGTGGCACAAGCGCACCGGCGAAATCCTGGCCTGCGGCAAATTGACGAACATCCTCTACCACCTGCAAGAAAGCCTCCGCGCACAAGAGTCCCACCACCTTTGCCATTGACTGGCCCGCTCCTCAGCCAACAGTTCTTCCCTCCCCTTCCTTGGAAATAGGTCAGTTTTCGGTAAGCGCTTAGTCAGGACTTAGGCTGCTTACCATACTCGGGGCTCCGATTTTGAGGGAATCTCTCAAGGACGGCATCGTTCCCGACAGACTGAAGAACAAATTGGGCGTCAAAAAGTCCCATCTGACCAAAACCCAGAAAATCAGCACGGTCCGTATCCGTCCGTTTCAAGTGGAATGCGTGTACATCTTCCGAGACTGCATCAATTCTTCCAGTGAAGGTTGCCGCGAGGCGATAAAACGTCAGCGCACCAACATCTTCTTTCAAATTACGCTCGTCCAATTTAGCCCGGGCTCTCATCAATTTCTGATATCTCTGGAAATTAGAGTCCTGAACCAATTTCACTGGAACCGGGAGTATCAGTTTCCCCTCAGCATCTTCCGAGCCTAACCTCGCTCCCCCGCTAACGAATGCCTCCAAATCCGGCGGGCCTTCTCCATCTCCGTACCCAAACCAAAGTGTGCGGGAACACCCGTCTGCGCCTAACTCCGAGTACTCAAAATTCCCGGAAACGTATCCATGAATTCGCACCATCTTGTTATTGAATGCGGAGGGATGTTCAAGAATGGCGCATACGGTGGTCTCAATCGGTATCTGCCTAGCCACAGGTTGCGATTCCTGCTCGTTCACCGGGGTTATGCACGCAAGCACGCCTTCTTGCGTGCTCCCTAGACGCACGGGCTTCACACAAGTTGTTACTCTTATGCGATTGTCGTCATAAACCTGCGACTTCTTTCCTAAGCCGAAGCGGAGGAGCCCCCTCGAATCGTATTCGACTTCATAAATGTTCCCGACAGCATCACCTGCCAACCCGTAGGCGAACCTGAAAAATCCGAACGTCGTACCGGAATACAAAACGTAGAAGGGCTTCAGACCCTCAAACGCGGCCCTGATACAAAGTGATACCTTGCCGTCTGGCCGGTTCATGGTTGTGCTTCCACAATCAACTGTCTTTCCACCGTTTGAGGCGGACAGCGACGTCAGGCGCTTGCTAATGAGTTGCTCGTCCGGATCGGATTGAGTCTGCGCTTTTGTGAATGACGCGGAAACGATGCCGACAACAGCCGATATCAATAAGGTGCTGAATTTCATTCGCGCGGCCCTCACTCCATTTGACACCGACATCCGAAAAAGAGTGGCCCGCATAATGTCCAAAACGGACTCCGGGGTTTGACACCTCGGATTGTGATAAGTCGGAGTACCGGAAACTGCCCCCTACCGTCTCTCTCCAAATTTCCACTTGTTCTAACCTTTTGTGGTATGCTGCCCGCCGTGGTTCTCTTGGGAGACCCGCTTGATTGCACCCCGCCCGGCTTCAGGCGCATCTGTCCACACGGATTGGTACGGCTGGATGCCCGATGCCAAACTGAATGCCTTCCGTGTGTATTCGAACGATTCCGAAACTTGCTACGTAATGCTCAGCGTTTCCCTCGATGAAGCCATCGGCCTTCGTGAATCGGGTCATCTCAGAAAATCCTGTCAAGCCGTCGACGTAACTCCCGCCTTATGCTCCCGCCTCACCGACCGTTTGGAAGGCTTGCTCGCTTCCCTTGATGAACACGCCAAACATTACGGAATCATTCCGAGTATTGCTCCTCTGGATCCCGCGAACTTCCGCAGCGCCCGCGGCCAGCGCTCCGCGCGAATGAGTTCCATGCTAAGCCGCGTGCTCTTGTCCCAGCGCGCACAGTTTCTCAGCAAGGTCACCTCCCTGCGAGACATGGTCACCGATTTCGATGTCGACTTCCGCAACGCTGCCCAGCATCTGGCAGGCGGCGCGGCGGTAAACTGTGCTCCCCTGTGGCTGGCCCTGGACCACAATCACTACGATCTAAACACCTGCTTTCGCGAGACCATGGTCTTGCTCAAGTGCTTCCTCCGGGCCCTCCCGGACGACCAGCTGCTCTCCTTCCAGAAAACCGTAGACTCCCGCATGATGGCGCGCCTGCTCAAACCGCAGCGCAAGCTCATCCGCCGTAGACGTGTACCCCAGTTCGCGGGAGAATAAGCCACTGCCATAAAAGCAGTCTTCCGGCGCTCGCGCCGGGGTGCCCGCTGTCGTTCGTTTCGCGTGGTGTCTAATGTTGTTCCCTACGCAGTCGGCATGCCGTGTCGTCTGCGCGGCTTCGACGCGTATCTTTTAGACAATCCGCCCGACGGCGAGGACAACTCAAAGGAGCAATCGGTGCATCCGAACGTTTAAATGCGCCGCTATTGGACCGTTGGCCCGAACTCGACCAGCAGCTCCGAGCGGGGTGCCTGTTCAGCAGACACCCAAAACTTTGACTGAAGCGGAAGCCATTCGCCTCGCGCAGGCGGGCGACGCTGCGGCCTTTGAGTTCCTGTATGGACTCCACGGCCGGCGCGTTTACGCTTTGTGTCTAAGGATGGTTCGTGAGCCATCCGACGCGGAAGATTTGATGCAGGAAGCCTTTCTGCAGCTCTTCCGCAAGATCGGGACTTTCCGGGGAGAGTCCGCGTTCTCTACGTGGCTGCATCGCATGACGGTTAACGTCGTGCTCATGCGCCTGCGCAAGAAAACGCTCCCCGCCACCTCCTTAGACGAGGTCACTGATCCCGATGATGAAACAGGCGGTCCGCGCAAGGATGTCGGAGCGCCGGATTTGCGCCTGAGCGGTGCGGTGGACCGTGTCAATCTGGAACGTTCGATTGACAAGCTTCCTCCCGGCTACCGCACGGTGTTCACCCTGCACGATGTGCAGGGCTACGAACACAACGAGATTGCGGAGATTATGGGTTGCTCGGTGGGCAACTCCAAATCTCAGTTGCACAAGGCCCGTACCCGGCTTCGCGAATTGTTGCAGGAAGATATTCGGCAGCACGCTCGCGACGAACGCCACGCCGCCAAGGCCCAGACGGACGGCGGTTAGCATCGGGCGGTTGAGATAGCTTGAGATAGCCTCTGAGATAGTCTGAGATAGAATGATGGAAATTGTTGGCTGTGCAGGACCAAAAAAAGAGTTTCGCAGTAGAGCCGAGTACAGGATGCATCACAGGATGAAGTACCATGCGTAATCCTAAGGGTAGTGGCAAGGGTAGCGGCATGCAGTGCGACGACCTGGTCGACGTCCTCGAACGGGAGGGTCTCGCGCCGCTTCCGGAAGCCGCTAGCCAACACCTCACCGGCTGCCCTGCCTGCCAGGGCCTGCTGGCGGATTTCAACGCCATCACTGCTGCCGCTCACGAATTGCCTGCTGAGGTAGAACCTCCCGCTCGCGTCTGGATTTCTCTCCGTAGTCAACTCGTAGCCGAGGGCCTGATTCGTGAGGCAGCCCCAGTCGCCGAACTACCATTGCCAGCAGACGAATCGCATTCCTGGTGGCACGGCTTCTCCGGGCTCCTGCAAGGCCGCGCTTTGGCCACCGCCGCCGTCGGCTTGCTAATCATCGCCGCGGGAATCGCTCAGTTGCGCCAACCTCTTACTGCACCGCCCTCTGCGCCGTCGCGCACCGCGGAGCAAGTCCAGGCGCCCGATGCGCTGGCGGACTCCGGCGCGGCGTTGACGGAACAGGAACATATTCTGCGGACGGCGCAAACCGCGGGAACCCGCGCCTCTTCTCCGGTCGATGATTCTCTGCAAAAGGATCTGCAAACTTTGGACGCTTTTATCGCGGAGTGCGAGCATCATCTCAAAGCCAATCCGCGAGACCAATTAGCCAGGGAATATCTGGCCGGGGCCTATCAACAAAAAGCCGAACTACTTTCCGAGATGTTGGACCGCGGCAGGAGCGTAAACTAACATGAGTCTGCGACTGATTGGGCGTAACGTGCTTCCAGTTCTGGGCGCTGGAATATTCCTCTGGCCGGTAGCTCCTGCGCTCGCCGCCGGTCCGCAACATTTTGAAAAGCATTTTCCTGTCAAGGGTCGGCCCGTGGTGGTCATCCAGAACATTGGCAATGGCCGCATTGAAGTGAAATCCTGGAGCAATCCCGAAGTCGTCCTCACCGGCACGCAAGCCTCAGAGAAAATCAGTATCGAATCCGAGCAGGCCGGCGACCGCATCGACGTCTCCTCCACCCTTCTCGATCCCAGCGCGCAGCCCCCGGAAACGGAAGCCAATTTCCAATTGATGGTCCCCGAAGAAACCGAGCTGCAGCTCAAAACGCAGACTGGCCTCATCCTCGTCGAGCAAGTCATGGGCGATATGACCCTGGAAAGCGTGGCGGGCGACGTCCATCTAAAAGAAGTCTCGGGCTACATCATCGTCACCACCAAAAGCGGCTCGCTGGTCTGCACGCAATGCGCCGGCAAACTCAATTTCAACTCCATCAGCGGCAGCGCCCAATTGCTGCAGCCTCAGCTTTCCAACGTCAATCTCTTCACCACCTCTGGCAACATTCTCTTTGACGGCGATTTCGTCCGCACCGGCCTGTACACCATGAAGAGCGGCAAAGGCCTGGTCGAAGTGCGCTTTTCCACCAACGACTCCTTCGACCTGAACGCCCAAACTTCCACCGGCACCGTCGACAATCAAGCCGCCGAATTCCTCAAGCCGGACTCCCACGGCCTCAAGCATCTCGCCGGCAAATACACCAAAGGCTTCATCGGTACCATCGGCCAGGGCCTAGCCAAAGTCGAGCTCTCCTCCTACAGCGGCACCATCCGCATCCTCCGCCGCGACTAACCTGGGAACGCCAATCTCCCGATTGGCGTCTTTGCTTTGATCTGCGTGGCACAGCCAATCCTGGCGCCGCAGCACGGTTATGTAGGTGCCGGACTTTAGTCCGGCCTCTGTCCCTTCTGGCACACACCGCCACGCGGTGGCCTGAACGAAGTCGTCTCTGCCTTTGTAGTGGCGCAGCATGCTGCGCGCCAGTCACCGCAATGCCGAATACCTGACATCTTTAGACCCCCTCCAACGTATTACCAACAGACTTCCACTCAACCAAAACGAGGCCAAAACATGCCCAAAAAATCCTGGCTCAACCTAACCCCCAGCCTCCTCCTAGCCTCCGCCATAATCCTCTCCACCCTAGTCGCCGCTCGCTCCGCCAATTCCCCATGGCTACTCCTACTCGCCCCAGCAATCCTGGGCATCGCGGTAGTAGCCGCAGACGTCTTGAACTCTCACCTCCGCGGAGAATCCTCCCGTCCCTCTCCCGCCGCGCTGATCCTCGGCGTCACTTTTCTCTTAGCCGGTGCGCTCGTAACTTTCCGCGATCCAGCCCTCATCAAAACGCTAATGCCACTACTCGGCATAACCGCTTGGCCCACTTTGTCTTTGCACCTAACGCCCCGCCGCAAAACCTGCCCCGCCATCTAAAACGCCATCCCTAAAAGCCATGTAAAATAGGTGGGAACCATGCATCTCCACCTACGATGACCCCAACTCCCACGCTTCCCCCGCGCGCTCCCTCCACTCGCCCGCAAATAATCTGCCTCGCCGGCTTCATGGGCTCCGGCAAAACCACCGTCGGCACGCTCCTGGCCCGCCAACTGGCCTGGCGCTTCGTCGACCTCGATGAACGCATCGAAAGCGCTTCCGGCATCACCATCCCGCAATTTTTCGAGCGCTTCGGCGAACCCGCTTTCCGCCAACTCGAGGCCGATCAGCTCCGCGCCGCGCTCGGCCGCGCCTCCGAAGATCAGACCGGCACAATACTCGCTCTCGGCGGCGGCACCTACGCCCAACCCGGCTGCCCGGAATTCCTTCGCGCCGCTGCAATTCCCGTACTCTGGCTAGATTCCCCCGCGGACATTCTCCTCAGCCGCTGCATGACCATGACCGGCCGCCCGCTCTTCCGCGACGAAGAAAGTTTTCGCACCCTGCACGCCCAGCGCTTGCCTTCCTATCAACTCGCCGACTACCGCGTCGACAGCTCCGCCGATCCCGCGCAAGTCGTCGCCGAAATCCTGCGCCTCGGAATCGTCCCCGGTGCCGCCAGCGAATCCCATTTAGTCGTCGAGAAACCTCCCGCGTGAAACCCTGCAATTCCGTCGAGGAAAATGTCATGCTGTGTTTTCGTAAATGTAATTCTGCGTTTCAGCAGGCGCAGGCACGCGGCTCTTTTGCGGCCGCCGCATATCGGGCAGGAGAATTTTTATGCACAACTCAAATCGCATCTCGAACTACAAAGAATTATTCTTGGTGTTCGCAGCGGCCGGAGTTTTCCTCGCCACCTTCTCCGCGCTCGCCAATCAAAAAACCGCCGCAGCAGCAAATATCTTCATCGCCGACAAAGGCAAATTCACCATCCAGGTCGACGGCCAAACCGTGGCCCACGAAACTTTTGAAATCGCCCCCGCCGGCGCCGGCTGGGTCGCCAAAGGCACCACCGAATTAAAAGTCCCGCAAACCGCCCCTTCCACAATTTCCGGCACGCTCACGATGCAACCCGACGGCACCCCCGTCAGCTACGAGTGGAGCTCGCAAGCCGAAAAAACCAACGGCGCGCATATTCTCTTTGCCAACGGCATCGCCAAAGTTACGTTGGAAATGCAGGGCGCCCGACCCTTCGAACAAGACATGGCTTTCGGCGCGCCCCTCGTCGCCATTCTCGACAACAATCTCTACCACCAATACGCCATCCTCGCCCGCCTCTACGATTGGCAAAAACGCGGCCCGCAAACTTTTCCCGTCCTCATCCCGCAAGAACTAACTCCCGGCTCCATCACTGTCGAAGCCACCGGCTCCGCCACCGCCGGCGGCAAATCCTACGAAGGTCTCCGCGCCACCACCTCCGACCTCGAAGTCCTTCTCTACCTCGATAAAGAACATCGCCTAGATCGCCTCGAAGTCCCCTCAGCAAAAGTCACCATCCTACGCGAATAGCAAGCCTTTGTAGCGGCCGCCTTCCGAGGCGGTCGCCTTTGCCTTTGCCTTTGCCTTTGCCTTCGCCTTTGCCTTTGCCTTTTTGGTTTCTCGAACCGCCGCAACCTCCTCAATTTCTCCGCCCACAAAAAACAACAACGCCCGTGATCGAATCACCGATCACGGGCGTTGTAATGTGCTTACCCTGGCAAACTTTTATGCGGATTTACCCCGCAACTCTATCGCGCAGCTCTTATCGCGCAACAGGCCGCTGGAAAACCACCGACCCCGGCCGCCGCAGCGGATACCCCGGCGGATGACCATGGGCATGCTGCATCGCATGACCATTCGAATGAACCCCATTGCCATTGTGGCTCACGTGGCCCAAATGACCATTCCCGTTGCCACTGGCCGGTCCATTCGCCGACGCGGGCTGCGGCAGCCGCGCCGGATTACCGATAGGGCGGAGCGTAATTGGCGTTGCGCTGACGTTATCGCTGATCGCTTGCAGGCGCTTCAGAATGGACTGCCATTGTTCCCAGTCCAGCTGATGCAGAAATTGCCGCAATCCCTGGATGAACGGATCTTCCAGCAGCGCTTCCCCGTCGGACTCCGGTATAAAGAACCGGTTCAAGCCGACATTCAACGCTTCCGAGATCTTCTCCAGCGTTCCGAGCGATGGCGTCATCTGCCCGCTCTCAATCCGCGACAAATAAGACCGCGAGACCTTCGAGCGCGACTGCAGCTGACTCTGCGTCATGCTGCGCGATTCCCGCAACTGGCGGATTCGCTGCCCGATATTCTCCACAGTCTCCTGGTTGGCAAATCTTTCCGGTGTGGGCTCCGCGGCTGTTTCCTCCGGCGCTTCTGGGGGAGGAATCATAAACTCCAGACGCTGAGGCAGAGCGCGCACGCATCGGCGGCAATTCCCGGTGCGCGTACGGTATTGGACCAGACCGCAGGTTTTGCAGCGTATTACTTCCCGATCCATCTCAAGCGAACTGACGGTTTCTTTTTCTAATTGTGCCGACACCAGTGCTCCTCGCTGACTGTTTATCCGGCGTGCGAATAGGGATTAGGAACGTCGAAACGTTCGTGCGGGGGAAGGCAGAAAACTGGCGCAGAGGGAGTATCGTGCTCCAGACATTTCCTGTCAAGAGTATTTTTGATTTTTTTTTACCGCCCCGCCCTGCTGACTCTCCAGTTACGCCGAAGCTTCGCCTGTACCCTCGTACAGTTCTGCCGCATGCCGGTTCGGAAAATCGTCGCACGCATCTCGCTTTGTCTGCGTTTTTCCTCATTGTTTTTCGCCTTCGACGGTCCAAGCTCCCGCCAATTCACTCGCCCACGCCGGCATCCCGCCTCGGCTCTTCTCTAAACACCTGCGCATCCACAAAGTCGCAGCGTTTGTGCTAAGGTTCTCAGCGGTTCAAACGGTCCGTTCCATCACCCTTTGCTTCAAACACACGGTGTCAAACACCCGTGTGTTCAAACAATTTTTGGAGTAATGGAAAGAATACTTATGAAACGCACTTACGTTCTGCCTGTGCTGCTATTCATGGGCCTTGGGTTTCCTGTCGCGGCACAGACGCCGTCCGCGAATTGTCCGCCGGTTGCCCGCGTCGCTGACACCACCGACACCTACGGTAAGACCGTCGTCCCCGATCCCTACCAGTGGCTCGAGGATCAAAACAGCCCCGAAACCCGCGCCTGGATTGACGCCGAGCAAGCCTGCACCACCGCCGCCCTCTCCAAAATTCCCGGCCGTGACGCCATGGCCAAACGCTTCGCGGAACTATTCCACGTCGACGAAATCTCTTTGCCTCGCGAACGAGGCGGCCGCTATTTCTTCCGCAAGCGCCTCGCCGATCAGGAACTCGCCAAGCTCTACATGCGCCGCGGCAAAGATGGGCCGGATGAGGTGCTCGTAGACCCGCTGCCCTGGAGCGCCGACCACACCGCCAGCGCCATCCTCGAAAATGTAAGCGCCGACGGCAAATTCCTCTACTACGCCCGGCGCGACGGCGGTAAAGACGAAGTCGCCGTGCATGTCATGGACGTCGACGCGCGCAAAGAATTGCCGGACGTTTTGCCGGCCGCGGATTATTTCAGCATGGAGCCCACGCCCGACGATCGCGCCGTTTACTACACCAAGGCCACGCCGGACGGCCCGCGCGCCTACCTTCACGTGCTCGGCACCGACGCGGAAAAAGACCAACTCATTTTTGGCCAGTCGCTTGGCAAAGATAAAATCCTCGTCCTCGAACTTTCCGACGACGGCTTCTATCTCTCTTACATAGTCATTTACGGCTCGGGCTCCGAACAAACCGAAGTGTACCTGCAAGACCTGAAAAATCACGGCCCCATCGTTCCGGTGGTCACCGGTGTGAAATCTTTATTCACTCCGGCGTTTGGCGCGGCGGACACGCTCTACATCATGACCAATTGGAAGGCTCCGCATTGGCACGTTTTCGCCACCAAGGTGGCCACTCCCTCTCAGGAACACTGGCGCGAAATTATTCCAGAACGTGACTCCACGCTGGACAGCCTGATTCCCGCTCACGGCAAGCTGGTGGTGCAGTATCTTCACAACGTGACCTCGCAAATTCAGATTCTCGACCTCGACGGCAAAAACCCCACGGAAATCCCGCTTCCCGGACTGGGCAGCGCCGTCGTCAGCGGACGCTGGAGTTCGCCCGGACTCTTCTACTCCTTTGAAAGCTTCGATCTTCCGCAGACCATCTATTCACGCGACCTGGCGACGGCCAACTCTTCGGTGTGGTTCCAGCAGAAAATTCCTTTTGACACTGCGGCCTACCAAACCGAACAAGTCTGGTACCACTCCAAGGACGGCACCCGCGTGCCGATGTTTCTTTTTCACAAGAAAGGCATCAAGCTGGACGGCAACAATCCCGTAACCCTAACCGGCTACGGCGGATTCGACGTCAACGAAACGCCCGCGTTTGTCCCCCGCTTCGCCATTTGGGCCGAACACGGCGGCATCGTGGCTCTGGCGAACATGCGTGGCGGCGGAGAGTTCGGCGAAGAATGGCATCGCGCCGGAATGTTTGAAAAGAAGCAAAACGTCTTCGACGATTTCATCGCCGCCGCGGAATTTTTAATTGCCAACAAATACACCACCCCCGCCAAGCTTTCCATTCGCGGCGGCAGCAACGGCGGCTTGTTGATGGGCGCGATGATCACCCAGCGGCCCGAGCTTTTCCAAGCCGTCGTTTGTTTGTATCCGCTATTAGACATGCTGCGCTTTCAAAAATTCATGCTGGGTCCCTACTGGGTCCCCGAGTATGGCAGCGCGGAAAATCCCGAACAGTTTCCGTACATCTACGCCTACTCGCCGTACCAGCACGTCAAAAAAGGCGAGAAATATCCCGCCGTACTATTCATCACCGGCGATGGCGACACCCGCGTCGCCCCGCTCCACGCCCGCAAAATGACCGCGCTATTGCAGGCCTCTACTGGCTCCGACCGCCCCATCCTGCTTCTCTATGACACCAAGTCCGGCCATTCCGGCGGCCGTCCCATCAACAAACAAATCGAAGAAAACACCGACGAGTTGAGCTTCCTGTTCTGGCAACTCCACGTCCCGCTGGAGTAGCAACGACTGCATTCATGAGTCACCGTCGCGTTTCGCGGGCTGCAAGCTCTGCTATATTTGCAATTCTATGACTGACGCCAATCCGAATCTTTCCGCGGTGCCGTCGCGCGAGGACGCGTGGAAGCTGCTGTGCGAATACACGCCATCGGAATCGCTGCGCAAACATATGCTGGCGGTCGAGACTTGCGTTCGCGCCTACGCCCGTAAGAATTCGGCGGACGAACAACTCTGGGGCCTCACCGCGCTGCTGCACGATTTCGACTACGAGCGTTTTCCCAACAACGCGCACGCTGCCGATACCGAGCATCCCGCCGAAGGGGCAAAAATTCTGCGCGCCGCCGGGTATCCCGAAGAATTGGTTCGCGCCATCCTTTCGCACGCCGACTACACCAACGTGCCGCGGCAATCCGCGCTGGAGCACACGCTCTTCGCCTGCGACGAACTCGCGGGCTTTCTGGTGGCGTGCACGTACGTCCGCCCCTCGAAAAGCATTTTGGATCTCGAGCCCGAGTCCGTGAAAAAACGCCTGAAAGATAAAGCCTTCGCCCGCGGCGTAAATCGCGAAGACGTTCGCAAAGGCGCCGAAGAACTCGGCGTGCCGCTAGAAGAACACATCGCCTTCTGCATCAAAGCTCTGCGCGAAAACGCAGACGCCCTTGGCCTGCGCGGCTCACTGTAATTCCTAACGTGCCACGCGCGCTTCTCTGCATTCATCAATAATTTTGCTTGTGGTCTTGCAGTTTGCGATTTTGCATAGCGCGATTTTGCATGTTGAAGACCGAGCTGCAATTTGCGTGCTGAAAAGCGCCTAACTTTGAGCCGCGTGACCGATGCGTTTTGCGCGGAGTTGCCGTGATGGTTGGGGCGGTAGCGAGCGAGTCGTCCGCGAAGGACCACGCTGCGGCGAGGCACGGACGATCCATGGCCGCATGGAGGCGGGTCGTCGTGGGTGAAGAGGACGGTGTTGGCGTGTGGATTGGTGGCGGTTGGTGGCGGTGTTACGGGTGGCGGTGGGGCAGGATGCGAATCTAAAGATTCGCCACTACGAAAGCTTTCGTCGTCATCGGGGAAATGGCGAATGGCGCCAGGGATATCGATGATGATTTTTTGTGGAGCGGAGTATTCCTGTTTGGTGATGGCGGGGAGGGTGCGGAGTAGGAGGCTGTTGATGTAGGCGAGGACGGCGGCGCGGCGCGGGGAGATACGGCCTTGCTGTAGGGCGAGGGAGAGGTTCCAGAGGTGGGTGTGGATGTCGGCGGCGGATTTTTGTTTGGGGAGATCCTGGCTGAAGAGGGCGAAGAGGTCGGTGGAGTCGCCCTCCTTCGCCAGAGGAGAGGCGGCTTCGGCGGGCTGTCGCCCTTCCTGCGTCAGGGTAAAGCGGGAGTCGTCGCGTTGAAAAGCGGCGCGTTTGGCGTGCGAGCGGGCGTGGAAAGCGCAGAGGGTGGGACTGTCCGGGGCTAGTGGCATGTGACAACATTTGCCGTCTTTGGAGTGGTGCTGGCAGAGCGACGTGTGATCGGGTTTACGAGACATAGGTTGTCCTTTTTGTGCGAGTTGCGGGCGCACTGAGCGATTTGGAATGGCTGGGAGTGGTAACTAGGGCGATACGGGGTACCCCGGGGTGCTGATGAAAGAGTAGGATTCTATTGGGTTTACGGGTGATTCGTGCGAAAGAGTAAGATTCTGTTGAGGTTACGGCCGTTCGCACGCAGGGCTCGGGGCAAATGGACAGCGGACCAAGGAAGTAACGAAGTGATGAAACGCGGACAAGGCGAGATCGGAAGGCGGGGTTGGGTCGGCGGGCGCGAAGATCTGCGGGGTGGGCGACAAAGGCACAGACTGAAGTCTGTGCCACCGGGAGGCGTTTTGGTGCGAGCTTCACAGGGCATGCTAGCATGGGCCGTGGTGCCTGTCAAGAGATATTATTATGTAGTACTAGTTTCGAACGATGGGGATAGTACTTTCGAACGAAGATGCGCGATCTAGTCCCGTTTTGGAACGAGTGGAGCGACAGGGTAGGCACCAATGGTCGCGGCGAATTCAAAGGAGGGAGGATGGGGCACCCTGAATCGTGCTCTCGGCCTACGCCCGGCCCACCCGCCAGGCCGAATATCAGGAATGCTAAGTGAAAACAGATTGCCTAATAATTTATAGAATGTAGCTAGCGCCGTGCATAGAATTCGTCAGCTGTTTCGGTACCGCTTGGACTTTGCACTGTCAATATGGTGGTGAGGATTTTCCCTTGCGTTCCAATATTCATTAAACGGTCCTTTACCACGGTGTGACCGGAAATCACCTCTGTTATGGTCAAGTCTAATCGAGAGCTGTATACGTCGTCCCACGTCAAGCTGGCGGTGGTGCTCCCCTCTCTGGCCTCCTTCCCGTCGGTGGTTAAGTCGAACACCTGGTCTTCTTGAGCGCCATGTTTAATATCTGTTTTTATTTCGATGTGTAGTCTCGGCTCGTGATGTTCGATGATCAGAATTCTATTCTTTGGAGCGGGAAGCTCTTTATTGAAGCGGCTTGCCACCGGGTCCAATTGCCAAGTCCCACTGAAGTCCGGCTTTCCTACTGCCGCAAGGGCGGTTCCACCGAAGGCCACGAGAAGACAGATCGTGAGAATCCTGTTCATAGCACCGGAAACTCCTTTCAGGCCGTTGACAGACCACTTTCTACAATCTTAATCAAACGTATCGTACTGCGATATATTAGGAATGTAAACGCAAATCCTTGGCTTATCCAGCGCCCAACGGACCTTTAAAGGACTCAATTGCATCGCATTACGATATATCGGATACTACGTAAGCCTATCTACTGAGGCGGTGAGTTACGGCCCAATGACATAGTTCGCGGGGATGGTCTAAATGTCAGAGCGGTCTAAGAAGTTAGCGCATTACATCCGCAGGGCGAAAGAACGTCAATCAACGACAACCCAAAACAATCGCGTCGACTTGCTGGACAAGGGTTTTGCGTTCTTAAAAATTGACCTAGAGCGTGAATTTCATAATCAAATTAACGATGTTAATCACGAGCCGGGTTGTGTTGGTACCTTTGGCTGTGCATTCTCCTCCCAAGGGGCACGCGTATTCAAAGTCCGTGACGAAGAGGGAGGGTTAACGATTGATTTCAATCCAGACGAACGGACGGCGGAAATAAAGGGCAAGGAGCCAATCAATTTCTATTATTTCATTCAGACCAAACTTGCCAAGGATGAAACGAAGTGGTGTTGTGTGGGCGGCGAAAAGCGTACAGAACTTGCGCCTATCAACTGCAAACTCGATATCGTTGTTGAACAAGCGCTGCTTGCACTATGTGGAATTGACGCTTAACAATGCATCTGCGCGTATCGGTAGCAAAGGACCCTGCTGATCGATGAAGCGGGCTATGGATCGACACCAGCCGCCCTCGCCCGTACCGCTATAGCTATCTCAGCGAGAGAAAAACATGTCGTAGACCACCCAAATCGGCAAACCGAACAATACCGCACCCATCAGACGCATGTAGTGCTCCCCGCTAAAACTAGACACCTCAGTTAGGTAAGATCAGGGCCTCCAAAACAGGAGGCAACATGGGCAGAAAACCACGCGTAGATCGTTCCCCGGAAGAGAAATGGCAGGTGGTGCAGGAAGGCATTAAGAGCGGGAATGTCTCGGAGACGTGTCGGCGTCACGGGATCGCTCCGA